>Ga0302325_10023085_pt1 | contig 12986 bp, 13 predicted proteins | sample Palsa_T0_2_FD_201948 | JGI IMG/M metagenome (GOLD analysis project Ga0302325, IMG submission 201948) | Peat permafrost microbial communities from Stordalen Mire near Abisko, Sweden - Palsa_T0_2 | ecosystem: Environmental > Terrestrial > Soil > Palsa > Peat permafrost | place: Sweden: Abisko... | reverse complement strand
TATGTGATTTGGAATGGTGATACGTAGAGTAAGTGGTTGTCATTTTTTGGGAGTGGGTGGGGTGGGAAGTTGAGGTTTTTGGGGAAGAGGGAGAAGACGGGGTTTGAGACTGCTTTTGTGGTGCATGATGAGGTTGAACATGTTCGGGCTGAGGCAGTGGGGAATGACGGGAAGATTTTGAGGAGTACTGGTGTGGTGAAGTCTGAGACTGAGGTGTTACAGTTTCAGGGGAATGTTAAAGAAGAGAAAGAAAAAGAAGAATGTAGAGAAACTGCGGCAAATTTGGATAGTTGGCTTCAAAGGGGATTGGGATACTTCCGAGCCCAGGAACTTTGAAACCACGTACGGCGTCTAGCTACTAAGCTGAGCCTGAGAAGCAGCTGTCCTTGTTGTCTACATTGGAAAATCTTCTGTCTAGGTCCGAGATCTCAGACCCAGGCGACTTTGAAAATGTTCCATAGCATATGGTTCATTCACAAAGAAATGTGGAAGCATGAAAGAGTCTGGATGGATTTCAAAGTTGAAAAGTATTGAACATGTTGAATTTTTGCACTAAGTGTAGACTCCTCACTTTTTAGCAATAAGTGTAACTGCAACGTCCCTTTTGTTCTTTTTAGGAAGTGAGAAAACATACAGCACCATTAATATATATATACAGCCTGCGCTACCCCTTAACTTGTAAATACGAAAGTAACAAAGCTCCTCCTCGACACATCCCCACCAACCGTCCCATCACTCCCCAACGTTGCCGTCCTACTAGCCATCTCATGCGCATTATCCATAATTCACGCCGTTACAGCCGTCGTATTAACCCTTTGGTACTAATACTCGCACTCACAGCTCCACTTCCGTATTCAAACACAGAACGACCAAACTCCTATCCGAATTCGCATACGCAGAAACACTCATATCTTCCCCTTATCGTGCCCACCCTGACAGCATAGGACAAATATACCTGCCGAACTGCGCGAACGCCTAGACGCGCTTGCTGACAGCCACGCTGGAGGAGTCAACTAGGATCATCATCTCGTTCGTATTCCACGATTAGGTAGTGATCCAGTACAGGTACGCAGAGTAACTCGACGCCGTGAGCGCGGTGTGAATCTGACTCGCTCACATCATGCCATCGCCTGCACCACCGCTGCCGTACCAAGCTGTCGTTCAGCCGCCATTGAGATCAGAGTACTCTGTCTGCCACGTTTTGTGACTCCTGTTGAAGGGGGATCCTAGGGCGCCGGTGTAGGTGTACGAGGTGATGATTCCGTTGGCGCCGAGCAGGTCTTCGGCGCCAGGAGACTTGAGCTGACTCGTTATTGAGGATTGGTCGCCCCAGCCTTCGGCTTCGCAGCAGGAGATGCGGACATTCTTTTGCTGGGCAGCCGAGGTGTTGACGATGAGATTTGCTCTTTGAAAGGCTTCTGAAAAGCCGAATCCGTCTATTGTTTGGTAGGTTTTGCTGGTATCGACTGTGATCGTAATTGCTCTAGAATAGCTCTAGTACACCGCGAGGAGGCGTGAGAAATGTATATTGACAGTGGTACAACTTGAAAACTTTAGCGAAAAATCCCCGAGAAGATCTCAGTCGAGTACTATGACGCGTATAAGTATTCAATGGTGGGGCTCATCCACTTCGTGATGTATCTCGGCAAGCAAGGTTCTCCGCGTCGTGCCTGAGTGTGGATGAAATGTTGACAGGGGAATCTTCCGGCAAAGTTCCACTTGCCCAGCCGCGCAAAGAAGAAAAGCAAACGGAAACTTCAATGTCAATCAATTGCTACCGGAAGCAGCAATGGAAAGAGGAACGGGAAGGAATCGGACGTTGTGATTGACTGAAGAAACAGACTTGCGTGTGAGCGGATAACGATAATCAAGTTCTGCTCGGATCGATTAATAAATGTCTAACAACCCAACATCTTGGACTTCCAATCATGGCTTGTGGAGAATTACTACAAAAGGTAGCCGAATTGAAGGCGACTAGAACTTGACGAACTTCGGGAGATCTATGCAGCCAACTTGACTACTACAAGGGCAAGCAACTTTCCCTCGCGTACCCCACAATTGTTCCAATGGTCAAGGTTTCAAAGACAGCTGTACATGGGGCATTGCCAAAATCGTATTCTGTACAATCTAATCTCGTTGCAACGCAAGTCATATTCACTAAACCGTACCTGATTTTTCCAACAGTCCAAGGAACTGCGTCCTCGACGCCTCCAACCAAGAACCCAACGCCAATAACAATATCCCCTCCAAGAACTGTATATACAGTCTAAATCGTCCATGCTCATCTCCACCCTGATCGTACAATCAACTCGTCGTAACATCATCATCACATCAGCTTCGCAGCTCCGCTTCGAAATCGCCATGCCATCATCATCATCATCATCAATCTAATGTCCTCATCTCACCACTACTCCTCCTGCACCGTCACAGGCAAAGTCGGCACCCTCTCATCCTCCCTGGTAGCCTCCCGACTCAAGCCGCCGCCACTCTTCTTCCGCGTCGCACTCCCCTTTCTTACCCCCTCCAAACTATTCATCCGACTCGTGCCCGGACTCACTCCACTAACACCGCTCCAAACACTCCACCTCCGCCCTCCGCCCTCTGCATCAAGACTCTTCCTCCCCTCCTTAAACTTCCACTCAAAAGCCCTCAGCAGGTCTTGATGCGCCTTGCTCTTCCTCCCTGGGCGTCGTGACGACGGTTCTTTCCATTCTTGCTGGTCATTCTTCTCCCAGTCCTCGAGGCGCTTGCGCGCTTTGCCTTCTTCTCTCTCCTCGCGGCTTTTCTTGTTCGTTCCCCAGGTGAGGGTTTTGGATAGGCGGGAGGAGGTCTTGGTGAGGGTTATGGAGGGCGTGGGCGTGCTGGCTTGGTCGGTGGGGGTGGGGACGGCGTCTGAGACTGAGGAATTCGACGACGAGCGGGCGTTGGAACCGCCGATTGCGCGGCGGAAACGGTCTTTGAGTGGCATGATTGCGGTGGCGGTATTTCGTATCAATTGTTTTTGTTCTGTGTCTTCTTGATCGTGGTGGTTTCGGTGTTGTTTGCTGTGTGTTGTTTGTTGTGGCAGCGGTTAACCTTAAGGGAGCTAGCTGATAAGGCGATTGTTCGAGGGAATTGGTTCGCAAGAGGAATTTTCGAAGATGGTAGAGATTCCAAGGTATTAATACGAGCTTGGAAGATCTTGGATAGTTGCAGAGCGATAACAGCTCACCTCAACACCACGGTGGAGATGTGGGCAGGTTTTATGGGCCATGACGCTCGAAGGATCGGCGTTTGGAGGGTTCCAGATCAAGTCAAAGCTGCCCCCCGCTCGGCCATCACCGAGTGGGGAAAACCGGGTCATCACGTGTACGCTCACCCCACAACCTGGAATGCAGCGAGACTTCGAGCGAGTTATTCCAGAACTCCCGAAAAACGTGGCTAGCGCAGGAATGTGATAGCGCTAACGGGTTCCAGCCGTTGAGAATGAATTCACGTGGAGCAGAAGGGGGAGGGATGGAAGCCAAGTTGAAGCCAAGTTTGAAGCCAGGGTGAAGCCAGGGTGAAGACAGGGTGAAGCCAGGATGAAGCCAAGATTAGATCAAAAGGTCGGGCGGCAGTTCTCTGAAACGGAAGAACGTTCGCACCCTGCTGTGTGATCCCCATCTAATCTCCAGGGCTTGTGTTCGGTTCGTCAGAGATAATCTTACAATACCTAGGTAGCTGAGACGGCGTCTGAAGTCACGCCTCTGACAGCCGCACTGACCAAAGCTTACTGTATGCCATAGCAAGGATCCGACGCAGACCGGTCAATTCTTCGACAAGAACCAGGAGCCAGGCGGCTCAAGCGTTTTGTTTCAACGTCACGGGATCTCCAACCGCATACCAGTCTGGAGAAGGACTTCTAACCAAGTGCTTTGATTCGGCATTGCCACGCTGGCTATCAAAACAGCACCAACCCCTTCCCATTCCCAGACCCCGAGCCGACTTCCATCGTCCCTAGTTATGCCTCGGGTCTACCGGCGACAATGTCTCGTGCCCCTCATCCCAACCCCTGGCCCCAATGAACCCAGAAAACCCCAGTTCATCATTATTTACACAAAACACCCTACAAAAATACACGCGGCGACTAAACACAAAATCTAGTCTTTCCCAACGGAATTGCCTCATTTACCCCTCTCTCAAACACTTATTGACTGCGCAAACTCGGCTTCCACAACAGATGTGAAGGTGTCAGAGTTCTGCACTGATTGCACGAACAGGGCTTGGTTGGAGAGCACAATCGACGCTGGGTCGAGAAGTTGCTTTGCGTTGCTAAAAGATGGAAAGGCAGCTCCTGAGGGATATAGATGGAAGTTGGTCGCGCTTCCCTGGATGGAGGCATTTCCACCTGGCGTATAGCTGCTGAGTGATGGTGTGAAAGAACCTGAGGTACTACTCGAGAGAGCTGCTGAGACGACTGAACTTGGGATGTTGTTTGTCAAGGTCAGAGAAGATTGCTCTTGGATTGTGATGAATGCCGTTTCCGTGATGCTTGGGTTGCTCTGGAGCTGGCGAGACAAGTATCGAGTATTTGAGTGACCAGAATCTCTGTTGTCGACAACCTCCGTAATGACTATTGCAATAGTGTTCTGACATGGTTAGCAATGATTTTGAAGCTTGGGAACAAGGCACACACCACATTGCTGTTCAGTTGATTTAATGTGTTTATCCGGATGTTGTCGAGAGCTTGGTTGAACTGTACTTGTGCGCCGATGAGAGCATTTGTAAGTGTCTGGGCGAGTAAAGTCTCTTCTTGCACTTGTACCTCAAGCAATGGGTTGGCGTCTATTTGAAGAATATTGATTTGTGTCTCTTGGATGATAGTTTGGATGTTGACACTGCTGCCGAAGTTGCTCCAGGTGTTGCCAAGGTTCTCTCTACGAGCAAGGGAGCGGCGTGGAGTCCAGTTGAGTCCTCGTGCTGGAAGTTTGATGGCTTCCTTCTTCTCGAGTGCTGGTGCTATAATATGTTAGAAACATCTTGGTGAGGTTGATTTTCACTGCGTACCTGCAAGGGCAACGGCGGCGAAGCCGAGAACTGTTAATTTGTTGAAGAGCATGTTGATGTTGGTATAGAGTAGGACTAAAATATAGATATGATTAAAAGAATGTTTGTCTGTAAATGATAGTATGGCGGCCGCTGGGGCGCTCGTGAAACGAAGGGAGAAAATTTGAAGGGCACTTGTGGGAAGGTTGAAAGCGGTGCTGGTTAAGAAATGCAAGATGAAGCGGCCATCCGAGTTATTATACATGCGTCCTCACTCTCCTGGTTTTGCGTGATCCATCCGGAACGATCTTTGCCCGTTCTTGAATCTCTCCGGAGGCTGGCAAAACAGAGTTTAATCGCGTTAGGCTTGGTTTGGACATGGCGAACCCCTTCCAAGTGAATCCCTCGGTGCTCCCAAGCTTAATGCGCCCTATCAAGACTTGTTCTAAGACAAGGGGAAGCAGATGTTCTAATTGTGGGTTCAACTCCCCACGCACAAAATGGCAGCAGGCATGAAGCCAAGCCGGCTCTGGAAGTTTATCACCAACTTGACGTCGGACAATGCACTGACACCATCCCATGGCGTCAAGACGGGTTGACAGCTTGACAGCAGACTGTTAAGTTAACAACCTTAAAACAAGAGTTGGCCAATTGGGGGGCTTGAACGAGCGAGACGAGGTTCCGCAAATTTTTTAGCGAGAGTTCCCCCTGGGCTCTCGAGACTCGAGCCGAAACCCGTCTGGTCTCAACGGACGAATTGATTGACACTTCGCAACGTGAACGGTGAGAGCCGGCCATTTTAAGGCTGGAAAGCATGTTATTGGCATGCCATAATCAGATAAGATGCAAAAAATAGCGCGGCACTCGCCGCAAAAACGGCAATGACATGCAAAGACATCTAATCTTTGCTAGTGACCCGAGCAAGATCTCCTAGGTCTAGAGAAACGCAGAACCCATGTGTTTTTTGAGGGGAAACATCTCGAGGTTATGTTGCAGCTTTACGCAGCCACGATAGCGCCTGTGCGATGGGAATGGTTTCAAAGGATTCTTGGCCAATGGTTACAAGTTGGAGGGGAGATGAGGGGCCTGGGGACTTTGAAGAGGCACCGTTTCTTGGCTTCTGGGAATCCTTTGGGTCCAAGATGAGATCACCACCTGTCATCAGCCTCTAATAATATGGTGCGAGGCGCCTTGGATGATAATGAGATGATGAGGAGGTACAAAATCGTTTAGATCTCCCTCAGCTAGGATAGTGGGTACGCAGGTGCGTCTAAACTTTGATTGTCTTATGAATGAGGGAAATTTCAAATTATTCAGATGAGCCAGTTCACTGTCCACCGGCGGCTTGGATGGTGCTCTTAGCTGGAGCGCTATGGACGGTGATGGTGAGTAGGATCGCTGTAAATAATCGCGTCGCAGAGTTGGAGATCTTACTTAATGCGCTCGGCGGGAGACTGGAGTTGAAGCCGACAAGAGTTTTGAAGACGAATAGTTCTATATGATGAAATCGCCAAGACGTCACTCAGATGTTAGATTATGAGCGTTGCTCATGACATAAAAGCCTTCGAAGAGTTTCGAAATATATGAGAAGGTGAGTTGAAGATGTTGTGAAGATTTCGATATTCGAGGAAGGGAAAAAGCCACAAATCCAGATATGGCTAGCTGTGTCACATGATGTACTGTACACTAGCTTCCTTTTGCTCATTGGCCGGAGCTTTCTATATCGGTAAAAAATAATTTCTTCAAATTTCAAGCTCCATCATAGCAACATCTCTGCAACTCAATTGTATCCATACAACATACACAGAGATGGCATACACACCCAGAGGTGGACGCGGGGGGGGAGACCGCGGCGCACGCGGCGGTTTCGGTGGCGGAAGAGGCGGTGATCGAGGAGGACGAGGAGGATTTTCAAGAGGCGGTGGTCGAGGTCAGTTTCACATCTCCACGCAGCTCTGATTCTCAAGAAATTGAGGCGCTGGGTCGCGAGATTCCCTGCTTGCGCTTGCGCAAAAGTTGTTAGAACCAAGAGTAGCTGACCGGAGGGTAAGGAGGTCGAGGCGATAGCAGAGGCGGTCGTGGTGGGGGCAGAGGCGCACCTCGTGGTCGTGGAGCACCGCGCGGTGGGCGAGGAGGAGGAGCGAAGGGTGGAGCCAAGACCATAGTTGTATGCCAAGCCTCTGCATCTCTGGTACGCATATTCTGACATCAACAGGAACCCCATAGACACCCGGGTATCTTCGTCGCACGCGGCAAGGAGGACATGCTGGTCACCAAGAACCTCGCCCCCGGCGAGTCTGTCTACGGCGAAAAGCGAATCAGTGTCGAGAACTCGGGCCCTGCGAACGAAGATGGCACTCCCAACGTCACCAAGGTCGAATACCGTGTCTGGAATCCTTTCCGAAGCAAGTTGGCGGCTGGTGTCTTGGGTGGTCTGGACGAAATCTTCATAAAACCCGGCGCAAAGGTTTTGTATCTAGGCGCTGCTTCTGGAACTTCTGTCTCGCACGTTGCAGATATTGTTGGACCAACTGGAACTGTTTTTGCCGTCGAATTCTCTCACCGCTCTGGTCGTGATCTGATCAACATGGCCACCCACCGCACAAATGTTATTCCCATCATCGAGGACGCTCGCCATCCGCTCCGATATAGAATGTTGGTTTCCATGGTCGACGTTATCTTCGCAGATGTTGCTCAGCCAGATCAAGCCCGTATTGTTGGATTGAACGCACATTTGTTCTTGAAGGTTGGAGGCGGTGTCGTGGTTTCTATCAAGGCCAACTGTATCGACAGTACTGCTGCACCAGAAGCTGTGTTCGCGCGGGAAGTACAAAAGTTGAGAGATGAGAGAATCAAGCCTTTGGAGCAGTTAACTTTGGGTACATCGACCATCTTCGCAGTTTGACTACAAGCACTAACACCATTGCACAGAACCCTTCGAGAGAGATCATTGTATCGTCGTTGGTCGCTATGTTCGTTCCACCACATAGATACTCCTTGTCGATTTCCTTTTCCTTCCCATAATGCACAACGAGTCAGTGAAACGAACGATGGCTTAGTGCTCGGCGGTTGGGTTTCATGTCAGGATACGGTTGTGCTTTGCTCTGGTGTAACTACTCGGGTCCTGGCGTCCAGGTCTCACATAGGGTCTCATAAAAGAATGTTCATTATACGAATTTTAGTTCCAATGGTGACTTTTCTTGATCAATCTCCACTTATAAAGTTCCATTAGGGTGCTCAAGGAGTATACATCCCCTTTTTCACAGCTACAGCCTAAAACAGGCTAAAATCTTCCGAAACCTTGTTCTGTTGCTTTATTCCCTAACTAATGTTCTCAAGGTCGTGGGGTGTTGCTTTATTACGAGAAATTTCTCCAGTCTTTTCTACTTGGTAATATGCTTCTCGGCAGCCTCCCTGATTGGGGATCTCCCCTGAGTGAAAACTCTCTCTCCGGCCTACTCCCCACACGCGATTTCACTTTATCCCTTCAATAAACCTCTCGAGAGATCCTTTTGCAACAATTAGAAGTATTCTGACTTGCAACCTTTTTGTTGTTCGGTTTCGACGATTTTGGAGGAAACTGTCCACCAATCAGAACCCGTCATTTCAGGGGTTTCCGCAAGGAGGCTTTTGGGATTACACACCCTAAAAACTGTCGGCCTTGCCGTGCTACCTCATTGCGTTGTGTGTCTTAGCCTCCAAAATTTCGCAAGGCTCGCAGCAAAATTCCGCCTCCGTCAGCCGCCGTCAGCCTTGGGCTCACGAGAACGTCGACGGAGAAATATCTGTCCAGCCAGAGGTCTTAGTCTGATATCTTGAGCCGTTCGTTTCCTCAGCGCGAGGCTACAGGATATTTTCGGAATTCGACTTCATGCTCCGAGACTTCGGTTTCCAACTTTATTGCAACCCCCGAGGTTCGATTGAGGCAAGAGCACCGCACACGTAGCGCTGAAGCCCAGGTAAGAGCGCCTCGATTTGGACAGAAAGAGCGACACCTTTCGTTCCAGATTTCAATGACCAACCTGACTTGGGACAATGAAAATTGGCGCTGCTTTTATCTGCCCACCTTGAGAGTGGTTTCTTGGTTTTTCTCGCTTCGCTGGAAGTTGAGCCGCATCGACAACGAGCCTTGCCTCAACTGTAGCTGAGGAAAGGAAGTTCGTTGACCGAAAGAGCTTTTTGGTCTTTGCGATCACGTTGGCATTATTCATCGTCGGCGCGTGCGGCATGATTGGCAGTGACGACGTTCTGGCTTGCTTCATTGCCGGAAATACCTTTACTTGGGACAGCTGGTTCCGGCTAGAAACGTTTGACGATTCCTTGCAGCCTACCATTGATATGCTTTTCAACCTGGCATCTTCATGTGGCACGGTGCGACTTTCCCTTGGGTGAGGTTTTTACACAATGCTGTGATTCAAATTTACCGTCTGATCTTTCTCGGTATCTTAATTCATCTTCTGAGATATTTAAATCGAAACCTTCCTCCCTGGTAGCCAACCGGTGTTCTAGTCTCTCCTCTGAGACGCCTCCCTATTACAGTATATGTAGCTTCCATAAATCAATCCACCAGAGAAGCTTTGGGACAATCCATGCCTGGCCCTCGGCTTCGATTTCAATGCAGCCAGTTTATATAATTGGTGTGACGGTTGTGAGGGATGCGACTATGGCTATTTTTATTCTCCTGCTGCCCCTAATCGCACAATTCGTTTCCCTGATGATGGAACGGCGGCGGCGTCTTTGACTCAGAGGCCGAGAATATCCGAGGCGAATCTTGCGGATATAGCTCCGTCCGAGGAAGTCCTCCGGGAATGATTAGACTTCAAAGATGTGGACGAGCGTAGACATCCTTGGAATATATCGGTATTAGAAGAGTGACATGTTCTCTGGCCCTCAGTAGAATCGCTGGATGAGATAATACTAGCCGATAACATGTAAGAGAGGTGCTTGGGGCTGTTAGAGAGGCGCACGGTGATGCGGTCCATGCTCTCTTCCAATTGACAGCAGAGCAGGCGCGGGAGGTTCTAAGGACAGGGTAGGAGACGAGACCAAATTTTGCAAGGTATTCCTACTGCGATTTTGCAAATAATCAGCCCGTCATCATTGAATATGTGTCACCACTTGAAGATGGCTCACCACAATGGGCAAGTTCCAGAGAAATCCAGAAGCCACGAGTCAATACAGCGCTGGTGATAAATGTGAGCACAAGGAAGTATTCGAACATTTTCCCTGTCGAGAAAATCTTCTGTGCAAATAGAACAGCTTGCTAGCTCATGATCTAGTCTTGACTGTTCTCTGTTCCGGATAGTGTGGATCTTTGGTGATGTTTTGTTCTTGGAATTTGGCACACCGGAATCCTTGATGAGTGTATCTCCCTCTTCCTTCTCCTCAATTTTCGCTACTGCGGCTACCCCTGGATAAGTATACTTTGGCTGGACTTCTCTTCTCAGAGGACTAGTGTAGGAGAGGGGATGGTAGCCCTCAGCGACTCGTATTTGCTCATTTCGTTGCAGCGCTGCGCTATACTTGACGATTGGTATCGATTCTAGCATGAAAGTCTCAACGCCTGCCCGTTGCCGAGTCTCACGCATGTATGGATGCCCTGTGGGTCTAAAGGTGGTAATGGAAGGATGATGCCGCTGCGTAAGCCAGGTAACGAAGATTATAAGCGCGATCAGTGTTACAATAAGACTGCATGATAATGCGATCCTGCCGTTGCTTTCATGGTTGGCGCTTGTGGGGACCGCGACAGCCGCCATGGCCAAAATTAGCTATTAGGCGTGTGACTCGACGTTAAGATTGACGGGGCTTACAGGACAGCTGGGCTAGAATAGGAGCCTTTCTCTCTTCCAGACCTCGAAGGGACGATGAAGTAGCGTCTCAGTCCACGATGTCATTTCATAAAAATTAAAGTGACTTGTAACAGAACTTTAGGCCATGATACTAGCATTTACGCAAGATGCTAACGCTTAGGAATCATTCTGGACGTCCTAACAACAGGGCTCGTCTTTCGAGAACTACCTCTAAATATTAGACTACGGTATCCTTGATCCCCGCCGCACGGTATTCTTTTGATATGACCCATGTGATTGTGATGAACATGTGTGTCATCTGAGCGATTGCTTTCCCTCTCAGAGAAGTACTATTATCGCAATAATTAAGGGTTCGCAAATCCGCAGCGAACTCAGATTGGAGCAGGCCAAAATGCCTCAGGTCCCGATTCTGAACAAAATTCCCTCAGCCGAGCAAACCCGGCCCTCGCCCCCCCTTTTCGAACCAAAGCACGTGCAGCCTTGGCGCTAATTAAATATGGCTAAGGCGTTGTTGATAAGAGCACCTTTATTAATATCAACTGCGCAATATTCACACTGACTGAGTCTAAAGTCGACTGCCTTTGCAAAAGTAATATGGCTGTGAAGCCACCGCGAGGTTGCTCAGGGGTATCAACGCTGTGATATTACACTCGTGCATGAGTAGAGGAGAAGGCTGCGGGGACGACAGGGATGAGAGACGTGCACCAGGTGGTCTGATATTTAACATATTGTGGGGGCGGGGGCGGGACGGGACGGGGGGAACTTAAATTCTATTTGATGAGGCCAAAATGCCTCAATAACGCACCGCAGTACTGTACTGTAATACTCTACAGCTTTTGGCGCTGCGGATATTCCATCCAGCAAAGTAATGGAATTTCCCTACTATCCCCCCGGCATAAAGCAAGGAGGAGACCTGAGTAACACCAACCAAAATTCTCGCTAATGTCCCCGATTTAGGGAATATCAGGTGCTTTTGAGGGCCTAGATTGGTTAAAGACCCTTGATATAGCCTGTGCAGGTGTGACCTTGCTTGATGGCGTGGGGGGGTGGGGGGTATTTACAGTCGCTGACGTGTCGTGGTGTCGTGACCGAGACCAGTCTTATGATTCTTGTTGTTGACGCAACAGTAATCTTACGTTTCTGGTGTCGAGAGGCATATTCGGACATAACAGCTTTAATTGCAGTTCGAAGTGATATTTTAACGCATCATCTCTAACTACATATGGCACCAGCAATGTACGATCAGCTCTCTGCAGCTCCTCAGGCGAGCGGAGGTGAAAATTCCCGCCGGAAAGCGATCTTCGGAGTTCTCCCAGATGGCAAACACGAGCATCACCTCGTTGATGTGCAAACTGATGTCACAGTATCCGACACCTTGCGCAATTTTGTCAAGGCAATATGGCAGAAGCAACAAGACCAAAATGCACAGAAGGTAGGCCGCGTTGCTGGCTTGAGTATGAAAGCTAGCTAATCATGGATTTCAAGAACACGAAAGAAAGGTCCCCTTTCAAAGGTATGGCAGCTACCCACGAGAAATACGGGAGAGGCAATCAAAAAATCGGGTATGGACAGTCCAGGAACGTGCGACTATCGCGCAAGACAAGCCTCAACAACCCGAAACCAGAGTGCTACGCCATTAAGGAATACCGGCGTGGGCCTCGAGAAACGATGAGGGCATACCGAAACCGTTCTACTTCGAGTTTCTGCATTTCCTCATGTTTGCGGCACATCAATGTCATCGATATCCTCGACCTCGTTCAAGAACCGGATGGCAACTATCGCGAAGTTATGGCCTTTTGCGATGGTGGGAACCTGGCAATCTTGATCCTCATGAGGGAGAAGCTTGGCCCGCTGGAAGCAGATTGTTTCTTCAAACAGCTTGCCTGCGGAGTAGAGTATTTGCATTCCGTGGGAGTTGCTCACCGCGACCTTAAGCCGGAAAATCTGCTCTTGACTAGCAGAGGTGTTTTGAAAATTGGGGATTTTGGAGAGGCAGAGTGCTTCCGCTTCCCCTGGGAAGCCAAAGCTCGTGTGACCACTGGCCGTTGTGGGTCCATCCCGTATATCGCACCCGAGCAATACCTGGATGGTGAAATTGATCCGCGGCCAGTTGATGTCTGGCCTATGGGGATGATATATATGGCTATGAGGACTGGCAAACTTCTTTGG
>Ga0302325_10023084_pt1 | contig 12987 bp, 13 predicted proteins | sample Palsa_T0_2_FD_201948 | JGI IMG/M metagenome (GOLD analysis project Ga0302325, IMG submission 201948) | Peat permafrost microbial communities from Stordalen Mire near Abisko, Sweden - Palsa_T0_2 | ecosystem: Environmental > Terrestrial > Soil > Palsa > Peat permafrost | place: Sweden: Abisko... | reverse complement strand
TTGTATTTCCCTGTCATCGAAAGAACAAACTTGTTTTGGAAACGTAATTTCCTTGAGGGGTGCGCCTGTATGGTTCTGGAGAGGTTGTGCCCGGAGAAGCAAGAAGATGTTCCTTGAGGGATCGGCATAATTAGGCTCGTTGGAGGGATTCGGATTGCGCCATGCTTTATACTTGCTCCCAAAGACTCCAGCATTGATCAATTCTTTCTGCAGAAGCTGGATACTGGGCGTTGAAGTCGCTGCTTCCGCCGATGACGTGGGGTGCGAAGAGCGCGCTCCAGACTCCAAACTCGCAACAGTCGACTGCGGCGAATTCGATCCCCCTTGCAGAGTCTCCTCGTTGTCATCCTCCAGACTCTCCCAGTCTACCATCAATTGCCGTCACCCTGAAACCCACTCTCGTTCTGGTATATAAACCACCCGCTACTCGGCTTATGCCGCTGCACCTCCCACGTCTCGAGTGAATAAACCTCCATCATCGCCGCCGAATCCTGCTTTGACGCGCCCATCGTGCGATCGCCGGGCATCATGCTTAGGTCTCCTGATCAGACAGAGTAAGGAGCGACTTGTAGTGACGGCATGAGACAGGTGTGGCCGTGATGCAGTCAACCTTCTTTGGGCAAGCTGTCCGATACGGGCTGGACGCACGTGGCGGAGCGTTCCCCTCGTAGATCGGCGCTCGGCGACTTCAAACTTGCCGATCGCAAATTTAGGCTGCAGCTGTTCTCCATCCGAATACATGAACAATAACTGTACGTTGATAAAAACTCTTTATGGGGCCCCAGTGCTTTGGCCCCATATCTTTCAAAGATCTCTTTTGAGGAGGATCGTTGGACGGTTCGATTTGTGCAGCCGTGCCACGGTAGGACCTTCATTTAATCCCAATTAGGCTTTAATTAGTGGCTTGGTCCTACCAAAAATAATGTCTGTTTATTCATGCAGATCCCTCAGCACTCCACGCGTCCTAGTCACCACTCTCAACCTCAACAACTTTTACATACATACTACTTCTTCCCTCTTTCTTCGCTTTTATCTTTTCGCAGTTGATTGAATATGCCATATCTCCGTCCCGACAGAAAGGGACTCCCCGATCCTCCCGCCTCAGACGAGGAAGACGGCTCAATCCCCCGATCTGAAAGCTACCTTCGTCTTCACGGCTTGGACAAGTCCAACGCTGCTTCCTCGCAAGTCTCGCAATCATCGCCACCAAATGAAGACGAATTGGAGATGCCTCGAAGTCGACGCACAAGTATGAGTAAACCCGCTGAAATGACACCTCTGGTCGAATTCTCAAGTGCATCGGCGCAATCTCCTACAACTGGCGAGTCTGCGGATTCTCGGCCTACCACGGCCAGCAAACCCGCTGAGAGTGATGTTGAGAGAGGGAGTGATGTTGGGGGGAGTGGAGTCAATTTGATGTTTTCAGATGTGTTGGTTGAATCACCGCATGCGAAGACGGATAGCTTTGCGGATAAAAGTCCCAGGTCTTCTATGATTGCGAGTCCTCCTGTTTCGAAACCTTCTTTTCCCACTGTATGGCCGTTTTTAGATTCGCCTAATTGGATAGGGGAAAGAAAGGAGCGTTGCGTTTGCGGAGGTCACCAAACGATTGAAGGAAAAAGATACCAAAAAGGGCTCTAAGAAATCTGATTCTCCGCCCACACAAGAAACCAAACCTTCCTCAAAAGGTCTTCTATGGTCTCCAAAGAAAAATAAGACACCCTCTCAGTCGCCTCCAGTATCTCCAAAATCGCCGCCCGCATCTCCCCCAACATCAACAAAATCCCCACCTAGTTCACCATCCCGCCTTCCAAAGTTATTCAGACGCGCGTCCAAGGAAAAGAACTCGGTGGAGATTCCCGTTGAGATGGCTCCAAGTCCTTCTCCTCGACGTATCCGAAACAGCGATGGAGGTGTCGATTCACCTGCCCCGGTAAGTGACAATACATCCAATATGTCATCGAGGCAGAATTTAGAACTGATGTCTGTACATATGTCTCCTCCTCCGAGAGCGGTTGTGACACAGACACCAGTTGTGGAAGCAGTCCAAAAGGACGTAAAGCCAAGTCCCAAGCGACGGGTTTCTGACAAACGTGTTCCTCGAAGTCCGTCGAAGAAAGCGGACAAGAAGCCAGTCACTGTCACAACTCCCAAGCGAGTTTCCATGTCCCCACCAAGTGTCAAATCAGCACCATTGGCCCCAGCTCAAGGTAATATACCTGCAATAGTTCTTCATCTGATGATAGTTCCTTCTCAAAGACAACCTAGAGCACTGTCCACCGGGCCACCTATCCTCCCTCGCATCTCAACTACAAGCAAGCTCTCAATCCCGTCAATCAAACCCATGACCCCCATACAAGAACCCAAATCCCGCTCCGTACTGCAAATTCCCGAGCCCGCTCAACAAGTCCCTGATCTACGTCGTGCATCAAAACAATTCATCACCCCCGCCGAAGCCCTCAAACGGACTTCCCAACAGTCCGCCGCGGCACACATGGCCACTCGTCAGGGCGATATGCTCCAAACAGTCTGTTACGGCCCGGTTCAATTCGCGGACATCGCCGAAGCATTCAATGATTCCGCAGTAGGTCGCACGGTCCTGGACTATCCCCTTCTCAAACGCCTGGATGAAGCGATTTTCAACCGCCACGAGGACAGAGAGACACTGAATAGCGGCGCCGTGAGGAGCTATGTCATCACTGCGGAGACACGCTTGTTATTGGTTGTGCAACAGTTTATGATCACGGCGGCATTACTACCGGCTCATAAAAAGGTGTTTGAGGGGGACGTGGAACCTGATCCGTTGATTAAATTTGTGGACGATGCGGAGGCGTTGATTCAGTATATGGTAGACGACTTGGATCAACAGCCCGATTTGTTTTCTCCCTCGCAGATGAATTTCGTGGGATTTATCACTGAACGACATGAACTTGCAAAAATATCAAAAGAGCCGTCTTTTTATTTTAGACATGAGATGTCGGAGATTACTGTGAAGTATGTCCAGGGACTCTGCGAGACGATCTGTGGTCTATGGCCGAATGGAAAATTCTTCATCGAGGCCGATACAGTCAATGCCAGAGATTCCTTTACCCCAGCGAGTTTCCACACGAGAAAGTCGACGGACAGTTCAGCTGTCACAAGCGAGTTCGACAGGTACTTTTACGACCCTGGGGTGCTGGGACATATTGTTGCAAGCGAGTATAGACAACTATTGAGAGGTGCGTTTCCGTTTCTGGCGAGTTTGGGGAGACAACCGAGGGAGCGGCCTGATCGGGAGAGGGATATGCCTGTTGATGCGGCGTTTGTGGAGAGGGGTGTGTTTAGGTTTGAAAGGACGACGTTTGTCAGGGAACATTTGTTGGTTGATCATGAGCGGAAAGTGAGGATTTATGTCGATGAATTTGAGGGCACGCGATATCTCGTCTACTTCAACCATCGAATCGGACGGTTACCCTTCATACCTACTACTACTGGTATTGACCTGTAGTTTACTCGGTCTATCCCACCTGGGATTCGAAATCCTCCAAACATACAACCTCCTCTTCTCCAGCCCCCGCTCCCAAAAAATAGCCAAAAGGCTCACCATCAATCGCCCCGCAAACGGCCCCTTCGACGCCCTCTTCACCCACCAGCATATCTTCACCCTAACCCCCCGTCTCGACGAATACCTTCTCTTCAAAGACAGAATATGTATCTTCCAACAACGTCTCGCAACATTCCGTCCCGAGAAATGGAAAGATGTCTTTACTGGCGGGTATGCTCAACCCATTTGGAGGGGAGTGGTATGGTTTATGGTTACGATTGTGACGCTTGTTATTGCGAGTATTGTTGCTACTGTGTTGGTCAATGCGCTTGTACGCTGATGCGGCGCATGCTATCAGTGGACGTGGGATATGGCAGGACTTTGTGCTTAGGTGTTGGATTATTGGCGTTTGCTTTGCTGGATCTTGACTTTGTTTTGCGGGTTTTACGGCTCTTGCTGAATTTTAATTCTTTGCATCGATGTTTCGGTCACGAATGCGAAGTTTCTAAGCGTAAGACAGACTTTGACATCGCATAAAAGCATTCAATCATGATTCTGGGCCTCATCTGACGATATAAAGGCTCTGATGCTCTAAGTCGAACTTTGGAAAAACTGGGGTTCCGTGTCGCTATCTGACGCTGTTGACAATCTGAGGGTTTATCGAGGTTGAAACCTGTCTTGCGATCTTTTGTACGGTAGTAAGACCGACATGAAAGCATTCAAGTCCCAAAAATCGCGCTACCTACGCTCAAGTCTCATATTATTGTCTAAGACTACTAACAATTCCCAACAAGTTGAATCTCAAAATGTCTCAAATTTGCGTCTCATCGGTTTGACCTCAGACATCTCTGCCTATTTATAACCTCCCCTGCCCCAACGAAAATCTTCCACACTTCCCTCCCCCACACCATCCCGTACCTCAATTACACATTCGGCATAGGCAAAGATCTGACGATGATTGGCAAAGGGTACAATTCCAATCTCAACTGTCGGGTGACATTTCCGCTGATCGTTTGAAGATTTCTTCGTGCCGTGTTGATGCTCGGCGTCCTTTCCCTAGGCACTTGGTCTAAACAACTTCCAAGAGCTGCCTCATCTCTCGCCAAAGCGAGATTTCAACAGTATTCCCCTCCATAACTGCGCTGATTGTAGAAACTCCTTTCACCCCGTTCATCAGTATGGGAAACGAGGCTTGCATAGTGGCAAACCAAAATTGGATTATGCCCTCGCCTTCGATATCGATGGTGTGTTGATGCTGGGATCTGATGCGATTCCCGCAGGTGCAAAGGCTTTGCAACTCCTTGAGAAGCGGAAGATTCCATATATTCTTCTCACCAACGGGGGAGGGAAGTGGGAGCATGATCGTGTCGCCGAGTTGAGCGACCGTCTTGGCGTCAACGTACTTTTCATCTTTAAGTTCCGCCCGCTGACAATAGATCTCGGTGAATCAGTTTATCCAGAGCCACACGCCGTACAAGCACTTTGCCCATCAATATCCGAATGTGGTCATCTTCTCAAAGGATGATGTCAAGTGTCGCGATGTGGCCCTTCGATATGGATTCAAGAATGTCTGGACCGCGACCGATGTCAACGCCAACTTCCCTTCCATTTGGCCCTTCCGTCATGACCACCCCAAGGACTTCAAGAAGTTGACTCCCGATCAAAAGATCGATGCTGCTCTTGTGTTCAACGACCCTGCGTATGACCCATTATCGGCTCTCTCTGACTGTAGCGACTGGGGAAGAGATATCCAGATTATCATTGACTTGGCCCTTTCGCCCGACGGTACTTTTGCAGGAACTCCCCGCCTTGCGAAACAAAATCGTAGTGGTACCGGTACCGCTATCGTCCTCTCTGCGTATGCTCTCTTGCAATTCGTGCTGACCTTAGCAACGACTTGATCTGGTCGAACCCGTGGCCCCATCCACGCTGGGGCCAAGGCGCATTCCGTATCGCCTTGGAATCTCTTTACACTTCCCTTACAGACGACCCCGAGCCCATGAACATCACTCAATTCGGGAAGCCCACGAGCGCCACTTTCACATACGCAGAGAACATCCTAAATAACTACCTCGACGAATGGCACGGCGTTCAAAATCTCCAGGTTGATGGAACCCGAGCCAGTCCCCGACGAGTGTACATGTTCGGCGATAGTCCCGACTCAGATATCCGTGGCGCAAATGAGTTTGGATGGTACTCTGTCCTCGTTAGGACAGGTAATTTCAGGGGTGAGGGAAATCATCATATCTGGCCTGCGAAAAAGGTCTTTGATGATGTTGAAAAGGCGGTCGATTGGATTGTCGAGCATGAGGACAAGAGGGCCCAAAATTTGTTAAAAGCCCAAGAGGCTGGGATTGAGGTGGAGGAGAGTGACGAGGGATATTACACGGAGTAAATAGATCTCCTGGCGTATGGCGTCCGATGTTTCTCAAATCGAGCATTTCCTTTACCTCATATGTTCATTGCTACCTCAGGCTGCCATGATACTACCATAAACTACCAGATCCCAGACGAAAAGTGACCAAATGGTAAAATAAAATCAGGTCAGGCTTGGTCAAAGTGCACCCAATAGTGTCCCCGCAGCGATCGAAGGTCACTCCTCGCCCAAAGCGGAAACATACACCATGTAAAAGGAATATAAGGCCCATTTCCCGACGCTTTTCGCGTTCTCCGCCGGCGACATATCAATCGCCTCACTCTTATGTCTCATTCCGGAGCTTCCCGTAGGGCGCTATATATCGCGTAATTTCCTAACAACCGATCTAAGTGCCCCTTTGGTGTAATGCTTCTGGATCTTCTCCTCGATCATAATCGACCAACGGCAAGCAAGTAGCTGGGGATTATACTTGCTTGAGGGATCTGAGTCGGTGATGTCATGATGAACGAAATGTACTATAATTTCAACAGCTGTCACAAGGTTCTGAGCTTCCTTCGCGTTCGCCGCATGCAGCCGACTACTGCGCCACTTTTCCATCTTCACCCTATGCTTAGCCACACAAATGACATTCGGAGATTCCTCCGTCACTGAACTCCTACAAGAAATGGTTGCAAGCGTTGTGGCCACTTTAATTGTCCACGATCACTTTGGGAGATTGCGGTCTGAAACATGCATCATATCACCAACACAGGCGATTGCGGAATAAATTGTTTGAGGGAAAACTTTCCACTGCAATCACTGCGTAGGGGAAGACAAAGCCTCAATAGAACTATGGAAGATCGATGCGCGTGGGCACCTCGAAATACTTTCCATCCATCTCATTGCTCGTTGGGCCATGAAATTTCGGAGGGAAATACGGGTCGGAAATAATAAAGTTGACATCATGAGGAAACAAACCACGTGGTTTGGTAAGTCCTGAAGATTCAACCAATAAATGGGTCAATTTGAAGATGGAGCTGGGGCGGTTTGTCACTCCAAAGGTGCAAGCGCGGTTGGTTATTCACTTGCAACGTCTTATTCCGATGCGGTATAAATCTGGTGAAGGCGTTAAAATCCGCCAGTTGATCTCGGCCAGGAAGACGGTATTTCCCGAAGAGAATGCTGCTTCAGCAGCGATTTTCTGCTGCTCAACCCTGGTGCCAGTAGGAGTATCAAAATTGATTCCTGACGGCATAGCGGCTTCTCGGGGAAGTTTCCCCCGGAATAAAGTTCATCGGCAGACTCGGACCCAAATTCCGGCGCATTACTATTGGAGTAGACGAAATTTAGGTTCTTATATTATGATTCGCCGCATTTTTATCTCACCGAAACTACATACCTACTAGTAAGAGATTCGACGGATACTACACCAAGCGAAAGCACGGCAATAAATGAGTTTCGTATGAGTCGGACCTAAACAACCTAGAACGTTATAGAGCCCGCCGGCGATTTGGTACTTGCATATAGCCGTTTACACTATATGTAGCGTCAGATCTTGTTACCTCGCGCGGCCCCACTTTCGGTTAAATGGCTAGGAAGGATGCGATAGCTTGTCTTCATGGAACTAGTTTATTCTTTACAGACTGTAGAGCTAGTATTTCTTTGGGCTTTGATGCTATATACTGGTTTGTAGATTAGTTGTCGTCCCATTCAATTCTATCACTGGAGGCGACAGGTCGCCGTGTTCATGAGCCTTCATTGTTTGTCATCCGAAAGCACGCGTGTCTAAGACTACACTAAGTATAGTCCACCAATACCTACTCTTGGCTGGGGGGTAATCTGAATCACGCGCAATTATGAGGAATTTTTTGAAGTTGTGACATGGCTACTAACCTTGGACAGATTCCGATATCCAGGAAGCACAATAGCTAGTGACCAAGACCAAGGACCAAGGACGGCAAAGGGTTATTCAGGTCACCAGAAGATTTCGATTTGTGTGTCCGATACACTGAGGTCCCGACGATCAAAGCATTTGACTATGTAACGGAGTATAAGTTGAGGAAACCGTTGGAATATATAAGAGCATGGGGTAGGTTGGGAGATAAGCGTAGGAAACAACTTATGAGGATGACGGTTTTTTAGTCTGGATGGGTGGATGTGATATTTGACGGCTAGAAAAAAACTAAAGGAGACTAAAAGGAAGGGACTTGAACGGGGGGAACGGAAGGCAATTCGAGGGGATATTAGTACTAATATTAATTGCTCCAAATCTCTATTTGCTGGGCTGACAGCTTTGGGGATATCTCTATATCTTGGACACTGTCTCAACGCCTAGTTTTGATTTGTCTATGATTACTATCTAGCCTTCTCACTGTCTATTCCAGTTCCAAAAAGTCCATCCTACTGTACATAATAATCCGCCAATAAGTAATGCCGGTTCAAATACGATAACTCGATAATACCGTCTTTTCAATGCCTTGATATATGTCTTATCCACCTGCACCCGGATATTTCCATCCGTATCCTCAACTTTATCTACCGTTGCATTCGCGGCGATGCTCCCATTAGTCGTCTTGACATCTACACCATTCGCATAATTATCCTTGGGGTCAAGCACCACCACTTGCTTATAACCAAAATCGGTCCGTTCAAAAGCTTGGCGTTTGCCAACTTGCCACATTACCAGCCAATCCACAAACTCCTTCATCAATCTGATCCGTTCCTTCTCCCAGCCAGGCCGATACCATCGCCCGAACCATAACTCTATTCTCATCACTGTGATGCTTCCCCATAATCCTATTCTTGTACCAAAACTCCCATGCGGGAGTTGAAATAACTCGGCCAACGTATCGCCAATTAGAAGTCGAGATAGCTCTGCATGATACTCCAATGAGTGACCATATAAAGGCCTATTCGTGATTCCGTTGAGTAATTGTAATGGTAACATGCCACTTGGCTTGCCGAACTCTGGTTCCAGGAGATGAGCAATGGAGCTGCACAGATGTTTCTCCGCCGTATGATAATCCTTGTAAAACCTCTGTAAGTGATGCGGAGAGATGCCCATGTAATATCCTATATGTCGCCAGGCCGCAATATACGCCTCTTTATCTTCCGCAGAAATATATATTTTCATACGTTCCATGCTCCAGATGCAGGCGACACTAAAAGCCCCAAGCGTGGCCAACAAGTCTTCCTGATTTATTGGAATGCCAAATTCCTCGGTATCGTACTTTGGGGACTGGAGCAGGCGGAGACGAACATGACTATGAAGCATGCGGACGCGAATGACGGAGCGAAAGCCAATCCCTGAGCAGGGTGTCATATCGTTCATGGCGTCAAGAACCATTTGGGTAGTCTCAAATAGACGGCGGTTTGTTAGCGCGCTGGAGGAGCTTGTCAGGTAGGAAGTATGTAATAGCACTTCGATGATTTTGGGAGCTGAGAAACCGCCTGTATGATTAACTGGGAAGTCGGAAGAAATACCAACGAGAGAGAAATGCAATAGCGAAGTCAGTATTGGAGAAATATACTTCCAGAAGACTTCTTGACCGCGCGCCAACGTGCGAGAAGGGCTTGCCTTGTCGAAGTTCGGAACAAATCGTCCGTTTGATGCATCTACGCACGGAGGTGGCTGTCTTTCCACACTGGACCAGAATTGTTCGACACACTCTTCCCATTCCACTCGAGGAGTGGAAGACATATATTCCTCCAGTTTGGCAAGCATGTCACCTCTCCCCATCCCCAGGAACTCAACTACCTTATCACACAAGTCATCGCCTGTCCAACGAAACTTCTCCAGCTCTTTCCCCGGAATACACGCATCATCCCAGATGAAGTAATGGTCCCATCGCGCGACCAAATCTCCGTCCTTGACATCTGGATCAAGATCGAACGAAGTAATCGGTTTAGCCGGCCGATTTCGATCCCCCGTTATTTCACCGTGGAAAATACGAGGCATATTCAGGAACTTTGAGGGAACTGGCTGAGCAAGGTAGATGAATGCGAGATCAAGGGGGACAATCGATGAATCATGGGATTGACATGCATGTGAAAAGCGGCCACCAGCGGCAAAGACCGCTATTCAAATTCGGACCGCTGATCCGAGATTTCCGGCAGTGGAGATAGCTATAGATGAGTTGAGAAAACATACAGATGAAGCCATGTTTGATCTATGAACCCTCCATACTTTGCCAAAAGCTACACTAAATCAAAAATCAAATCTATGGATTTTCAATTAAATAATTCGTTGCCTAGTCATCAATTTCGATTCCCAAAAGCTGGGCGAGTACCTGAGCAAGATCATAATTATGCTTTTCAAGAGCTTCTACAGCTTTCGTTCTCGGAAATCCCATTTCTATAATAAGTCCAAGAGATCCAGTGAGCGGTACCTGTGAGTGTCTTCAAATCAGGATGATCAGGAGGCGATGATTGCCGTGCAGGCAATGCCGGCGGCGCAACCGACACAGGTTTATCAAACGACGCAAAGACATCATCGAATTCCGAAGTATTCGTCACCGGCGCAGCACTAGGAAAGTTCTGTGGCGTCTGTTCTTGGAATCCAAAATCGGAAGGCATATCAAATCCAAAATCATTAAAGTCCTTGTCGTTGGTAGTGGTGTTGGTATTGTTGACGGCGGCGGGTTTAGCGGGAGTAACGGGGTTGGAATCGAAGGTTGTGTCGAACTCACCGAATGCGTCGCTTCGGGTGGATAAGCGGAAGGGATCGTCGGCCGCGTCGTCTAATGGTGCCGCGTCTTGGAGACCGGAGAAGTCGAACGCGCCGAATGTTTGCGATGGTTTGATTGTTTTTTGGGGGAGTGCGAGGGGCGTGGAGGTAGAGGGTATGACGGTGCCTTGAGATACGGGAAGCTGGGGTGTTGAGATTGCAGGAAATGGTACCGGAGATTGAGATGGGAAGTAAGAAGATGCAGAGGCTAATGTAGATGTCTCTGGCGCTGGGGACGGAGAAAATGAGACTGGTTTGGGAGGTTCGAATGCCGGCGGGGTGGAGAATAAAGGTGGTGGTGAAGTATATGGAGCAGCGGTAGCGTGTGGTTCGCCCCTTTGCGGTAACAGACCTGATAAATCATTCGATCCGGAGGACGTGCCGACGACATTGCGATACCCAGAGTATGCCGGGGGTTCACCGAACGGCTCGGGCGGTGGAGTCGGAATTGGAGTAATAGGTGGCGCAGACGGCTCATCTAGCATTGCATCCTTAGGTGGAACCGGAGGTGGTGCATCCGTCAAATGCGCCGAAGGATCCGGAGTTACCACAGCCGGAGGCGTACTAATCTTTGTCGGTACGACCGGTGAAACAACAGGTAAAGGCTGTTGCAATGGAGTCTCTACACTTTTCCCTGCAACAACAGCGCCACCAGTAGTTCCATTCGCGTCACCAGTGTCCCGTGCCTTCTCCGCGAAATTATCATTAAACCCAAATCCACCAGGTTCTTCATCACTATCACTTTCGTCCCCGGCAAATTCCTCAATGGGCGGGAATTCTGAATCGAAATCTTTCTTGAAGGGACCATTCTCGTCTTTCTTCCCCAGAGAGCCAAATCCTGAGAATGCGGCATCGAAATCTTCCTTAGTGGCGGCCTTTGGAGGCCCAGACGATGAGGATTCAAACGCGAACGGATCGGAACGATTTGTCGGAAGTGAGCTTGCGGGGGTGGTTTCTGGAAGTTGTTCAGATGGAAGAGATTTACTCTCGTCCCCTAAGTCAACCCAACTTTCTCGCCCCTCATCGCTGCTCTCACTGGGAAATCCACCAGGTAAAGAAACACCCTTGTTCTCCTCTTCTTCCGCTTTGACTGCTGGTTCCGTTTGTTCGGTCTGTTCGGTCGGCTTCGCCAAATCCCTCGCTGTCTGTTCTGGACTCGGCGGAATCTCCAAATCGTGATCCTGAGGAGGCCGAGATAATGTCTCTTGCACAGTATCTGCCGTTGTAATCGCCTCGGCAGATCTTGGTCCATGATGTTGCAAATCAGCGACACTGGTATCCACTTCTATTGGTTCACGAGATGTCGGCGTTGCTGGCGTCTCATCATCGCTCTTGATTTCCGTTTCCTCCACCTTGGATACCACAGGTCCGTCTCTGGGCGGCGAAGACTGGATGCCTTCAACGGTATTCACTACTCCCGTGGCAGGCACTTCAGTGGATTTCCGGGGCGTTTCATCCGACATTCTAGAGGGGGAAGTATCTCCATTGACACTACCCATTGCACTTCGCGAGGGATTGACTGCAAGGCTCGATGTCGCTGACTCGGCATAAGAGAAGTCTCGTGCGACCAATGGGGGTGATAACGTCGATGCAATACTAGGAGGAGCAGTTTGTTCGATCGTTGATTCCCGTGTCGTTTGTTGTTGCGGTGTCCGTGCTTCGGGTTTCTGCGTTGGTGGGAAGGGAGCTGCTTCAGGTGTAGCGAAAGCATTATCAAAAGCATTGTCGAATGCTCCCTCATGGAATGGCGAGAATGGTTGGGTAGGAGGAAACGGTGGAGGCGAGAAGGTCTGCGGGGGAGGTGAAAATGCCGTTGCTGGGGGAGGAGACATTGCTTCTCCTGTGTTCCTCCTTAAAAAGGGGTTCGTTCCGGTACTTCTCTCACTCCCCACAGGGGATGTAATATCCCTTTGCACGGGAGCAACAGGGCCAGAAGCAGCCATCTCTGCGGCCAAACTCTCCATAGCTCTCTTCTCCGCATCAATTTCTCCCTGAGTTTTATCCCTCTCCCCCTCAATCGTAGAAAGTTGTTTCTTATTAATCGCAACCATTCCCCTCTGTTGTCGAGCATCTCTCTTAACTTTCTCCAACGTTTCCTTCAATTGTTTAGTCTCCTCGCCAATCGCCGCGATCCGTGCCTTCAATGCCGTATTCTCAGCTTGATCTTTCTGCAAGGCCCCCCGTTGCTCATTATGTTGAGCCTGCAATGCATTCAAACTAGCTTCCAGGATAGTCACCTCCTGTCTGTTCTTTTGTAATTCCCCTCTCACGGTAGAAAGTTGTGCTTCCACAGCTTTGACACTATTCACTTCGGCATCATAGAGTGATCTGATCTGTTTCAAGCGGGCTTCGATATCCCTTTTCTGTTGAGATACGTTGGCT
>Ga0302325_10023083_pt1 | contig 12987 bp, 8 predicted proteins | sample Palsa_T0_2_FD_201948 | JGI IMG/M metagenome (GOLD analysis project Ga0302325, IMG submission 201948) | Peat permafrost microbial communities from Stordalen Mire near Abisko, Sweden - Palsa_T0_2 | ecosystem: Environmental > Terrestrial > Soil > Palsa > Peat permafrost | place: Sweden: Abisko... | reverse complement strand
AATCTGGCGGGTTTTCTGAAGGCGACCGGCTGGACATGTCTGTATGGCATCGGCATGGGAACCAATACACCTGAGCGCGCGGCCGAGGAAGCTGCGTTCGTGGCCAAGACTCTCGGTGTGGGCCTGCTGTACTTCCAGATTGGCAACGAAGCGGATCTGTTCGGCCGCCACCTGCGCGATCCAAAAACGTGGTCCGCGAAAACCTACCTGGAGGAATGGCTGGCTCTTGCTCGGGCGGTGGCCTCCCGCGTATCAGGGGCAAAGTTCGGGATGCCGGATGTTGCATCGGATGTGTCGTGGCTGACGGAGATCGCGGATTTGTGGCCTTCGATCGAGAATCCACCACACGTGACAACGCTTACGCACCACTACTATTTTGGCGGGCCGGCAACAAATCCCGAGGTCAACATTCCCAACCTGCTGCGGCCGGCTACGATGGCCAGGGTTCAGAAGACGGCGGATACCGCGACCGCCGCCGCTAAGAAGATGGGCGCCCGCGTGCGCATGACGGAAGGCAACACTTGCTATCGGGGCGGCAAGCCGGGTGTGTCCGACGTTTTCGCTGCGGCACTGTGGTCTGCCGACTATTCGCTTTTGCTCGCCAGCAACAACTATTCCGGAGTCAATTTGCACGGCGGCACCGGGAAGTCCGTCGCAAACTCCGTCGGAGGTTTCCTCCCCGGCGACATCCTTCTCAAAGAGAAAGGCCAAAGCCCGGATCAGGTCGCAACTCATCCTCACCCTTTCTACACTCCCATTGCGACGTTCGGCCCGGAATACGCGATGGAGCCGGTGGCCTACGGCCTCAAGTTCGCCGGAGAATTCAGCGGAGCCTCCTTTCTCCAGGGTGACTTCACCTCACAGCTCCAGGCGACGGGCGTCGACGCAACTGCCTATGCCGCGAGACTTCCCAGCGGGCATGTGGCCGTCATCATCCTGAACAAAGATGCGGAGCAGAATATAGAAGTAAGTCTGGACTTTGGAAAGGGGAGAACAGGAGCGGTGGAAACCAAGACGCTGCACGCCCCGGCGCTGGATAGCCGCGAAGCTCACATCACGCGGTCTCCAGAACCTGGCCGTCTTCAGGACGGCAAGTACACGGTGACGGTTCCCCACGCTACGGGAGTCTGCCTGACCTTTAGGTAGGAGCGTGAATTCCCCCCCACTGATTCCTCGTCGGCATGTGCCAGAAGCTCCTCAGAGCGATGACTTGGCGCAGCATGCTCAGCTCGCTTGCCGATCGGCTGGGTTTAATAAATACAAAACGCTGCTCGAAGCGGTTCATGGGTGCTCGCGAGGATCTTATCCTTTTCCTTTCGCCCCTCGCTCGTAATACTGCTTTCCAAAACCACAATCCCAACCGGATCCATCCTAGTCCGAAGCTCCTCGGAATCGCCATGGTGTGCAATAGAACACCGAGTAATTGATTGGGCGTCCCGCTCCTCTACGAACGAGGAGTTCGAAGTAGTAATCATGATCGCAGGCGGGGATACGGCGGCCAATGATACTGTCAAAGATTCCGGAAATCAGCACTCTGTGCGATCGTACCGGAGCCATTGACCCTTGGCTGAAAAACTTACGGCTTGGTCGGACCTGGCAACTATCTAGTCAATGCCTGACGGCTGGCCTTCAGCTCTATAACCAAAACAAATGCCCCACCCTTCGCCATTTCCCGAAGGGTGGGTTCTCCATTGCCGATGCCTGCCCTATGAATTGTCGGCGTATAGCGGAAAAGCCTTGCTGGACAAGGCATTCGCAGCAATTCATCACAACTGGTCACATTCCGCCTAAGTCGTCGATTCTTCGTGCGGCAAGTCCTCCGGAGCAATAGGTCGGGAGTTCGAATCTCTCCGGGCGCACCATATTTCTTCCCCGGTCAGAAGGCGTTATCACTCTGCCCGCCCATTTTCAATCCGATGAAGTTGTAGTCTTGACGTTTCACAGCGCAGCGAGCCGGCGTTGTACGAATAAGAAATAGAGAGCCAAGAGAATAAGCACGAGCCCATTCACGCCGAGCACCACCGGCGCCGTGAATACGGGAACGAGCCATCCCGACAAGAGATTCCCCATGGGCATGCCGCCGCGGAATGCGAAGTTGTAGACGCTCATCACGCGCCCGCGCATTTCGTTCGTGGTAATCAACTGCACCAGCGAATTGACCGTGGCGAATACCGCCATCATAGATGCTCCCACCAGCACAAGGATGGTGCCGCTGAGCGGGACGGATTTGGAAAGGGCGAACCCTGAAATTCCGGCGCCCAGGAGCATAAGTGCCACGAGGGCGACGATCCCTTTTCTTCGCATGTTGCCTGCACCTGCGATGGCGAGCGAACCCAGAATCGAACCCAGCCCCATGAGTGAGAGCAGGTTGCCGTAGGTTTCCGGACCACGGTGGAAGATGTCCTTCACGAATACGGGAATGTAGGTGCGCATGGGCATGCCCAACGCGGTCATGCAGAAGGCCAGCACGATCAGTGCCTCCATGGAAGCCTGCTTGCGAGCAAAATGGATTCCCTGTTTGAGGCTGGTGAACATTGATTCCGTGGTCTTCACTGGCAGGAAGCGGGCGCTGATGATTGAGAGCGAAACGATCGGAGCCAGGAAGGAAAGCGCGTTCAGACCGAAGCACCACTTCTCTCCCAGCTTCGCCAAGGCCTGTCCGGCGAGCGCCGGCCCGACCATGACGGCCACGTTGAACTGAATCGAATTCAGCGCGATGGCATTGGGCATGTCTTCTTTCTCGACCAAGGTGGGAATCAGCGCCTGGTAAGCCGGTCCGCCGAAGGCCTGGGCAAAACCGGAAATGAAGGAAAGACAGAGGATGTGCCACACGTGCACCAAGCCGGTCGCGACAAGAATAGTGAGAATTCCGGCCGTAGCCATCTGTACATACTGGGAGCCGAGCAGAATCTTGCGGCGTTCCACGCGATCAGCCACCACGCCGCCGATCAGCGAGAAGAGAAAGATGGGAATGCCGCCGAGAAACTGATCCAGCGCCAGCAAGAATGCGGAATGGCTGAGCCGGTAGATCAGCCAGCCCTGCGCCACGATCTGCATCCACGTGCCGATGCTGGAGGTGCAGGCGCCAAACCACATCAGGCGGAAATCGCGATATCGAAATGCCTTAAAGACCCGGCCAATCACTCTAGCATCTCCATCAGCTCTCGCAGAAGCGTAACATGCGGCTTCACCCGTTCGTGAAGACCGACATTCCTGGCCAGTTTGTCGGCCCAATCGCCGCCCGATGCTTTTCGGTGCAAGCCGATGTATAAGTCTGAGACTGCCGATTCCGTTAAGGGATAGCAATCCCGGACAAGTGAAAATGACGAATTCTTGAGCTATCGTCGGTAGAGTCCTTTGAGTACAATGCTGGTTGATCTTGATATCCCTATGACTGACAAGAACAAGGCGGCTTCGGATGCCGGCCCAACTCAAGTGAGATTGGGTCCGCTGGAGCGCAGAATGCTCGAAGAGGTGTGGTCGCGCGAGAGTCTGACCGTTCGTGAACTGCTGGCGGATGGCAAGATTCGGCTCGCCTACACCACGGTCATGACGACTCTGGATCGGTTGTTCAAGAAAGGTCTTCTGGACCGAACTGAAGAAGGCAGAGCGTTCCGCTACTCGGCCCATTGCGCTCCCGCAGAGCTACCGCGCTTGGTCGCGGTCAGCGGGATGCGGCGATGGATCGAGTCTACCGGGCCTTCTCCGCTACCCTTGTCGTATTTTGTGGAGGCGCTCAGCACCCATGACGCGCGACTGCTGGATGATTTGCGAATTCTGGTGGAACAGAAGCGTTCAGAACTGAAGAAGCGGGAGGGGAAAAAGTGATGTTCGTCCTCCGCGGCATGATGGTGGCGCTCGGGTTCTTCGGCGTGTTTTATTGCCTGCTTTCGCTGCTGGTCGTGTGCGTATGGCGGTGCGCGAGTCTACTGCGGCAAGACTCGGCTGTCGGCCGGGCCCGCTTGCTTTTTGGGTTACGAATCTTTCCCGTGCTGGGATCCGCGTTCCTTACCCTAGCTTTCGCCTTGCCGGCATTCTTTCTGCTGGAGGGAGGGATGGATGAAGACTTGGGAACCCTGCTATTCAGCGTTGGCACTCTTATGCTGTTGGGGGCAGGCTTGTTCCGCGTGGTAACAGCACAAGTTAGTGCTTCGCGCGTAGTCGCGAAGTGGCTGAAGGGATCTCGCAGTCTGGACGTCGACATAAGCCGGCCTGCGCTGCAGGTGAGACAGGATGTGCCGCCGCTCTTGTTGTATGGCGTTTCAACGCCCAGGGTGCTTGTTTCCGAGACGGCCGTTGCACTTTTGACACGCGACGAGTTGCGGGCCGCGGTCCGGCATGAGATCGGGCATGTGCGGTCGCGCGACAACTTGAAAAAGCTGCTGCTCCATGCGGCCCCTTTTCCAAGCATGACAAGCTTGGAGAGGGCATGGCAGGAAGCGGCAGAATTTGCGGCTGACGAGGCAGCGGTCTCGAACAGTGAGGACGCGATTAACTTGGCAGGCGCTTTGGTAAAGCTTTCCGATTTGGTTCCCTTGCAGGATCCGCCCGCGTTCACGACTGGACTGGTGCACCTCAGAGCGCTGGTCACCACGCGGGTAGAGCGACTGCTCGCATGGGATGAAGCCAGTTCCCGAGGTGCCCAACTACGTTGGTCGCGCTTCCTTCCTCTGATTCTTGTGACTGTTCCGTATACTGTCGCTCACTACGGTCAAGCCTTGTTGTTCACTCACCGAGTTACCGAATGGTTCATCCACTGAAGAGTGTGCGACCGTCAACCTTCCGCCCGAGCCTGAAAGCAGAAGGCATGTCCGCATGCTGCCCAGGACGCTGATAGTAAAAATTCCCAAAAACGCACTTTCGCCACGCCCATCGCAATTGCGACTACGGGTCTGCTGGTAGTAGCGGTGGCGCCCTGCTACTTTTGCTCATCTTTGCTGCGCGCAAAGAAGGGCGGAAGAAGCGTCGATAAGGGGGCAGTGGATGCGGCCAGGGACGAAGTGGAATTTTCGCTGGACCCGGCGGCCTTACCGGAAAAGCGGTCAGTTCGCAGGTTTGGTTGGGACCATGCTGTGCCTTGTGTCGTGGTCGCCGGCACAGGTGGACCGTGCCGCATTGGAGGGTACGGTGACCGATCCCTCGGAGAGGGCTTTGCCGCAGGCGCATGTCACCGCGGTGCAGAACCTGACCGGACTGCGACGGGAAACGACATCCTCTTCCCGGGGAACCTATGACATTCCCGAATTGCCGGTTGGGGTTTACACGGTCACGTTTGACCATGCTGGCTTCAAGGCGCTCACCTTCGTGAATGTAGTGCAGGTTGTCGGGCGGACGCGCACGCTGAACGCAAGCCTGCAGGTATCGGGTGGCCAGGAGCGCGTGGAAGTGTCGGCCAGTTCCGAGCAGATGGACAAGACCTCCGACGCGCTGGGCGCGCGGATCGAGCCGGCACAGGCCAAGGAACTGCCATTGAATGGGCGGAATTGGGCAACGCTGACGGCTCTGGCGCCGGGTGCGGTCGATACCGGAGGCAGCAGCCAACGCGCGGTTCGATTCGCGGGCAGAGGCCGCGACGACGACAATTTTACTTACGATGGCATCGACGCTACCAACATCGTGAACCAGCCGCAGCAGGCTTACGTGCGGTTGGCGATTCCCCTCGACACCATTCAGGAATTTCGTGCCGATTCGATGCTGGCGACGGCGGAGTCCGGAGCCACGGGAGGCCCGCAGTTAGCCGTAACCTCGCCGTCGGGCACGAATCAATTGCATGGCGACGCTTTCGAATTTCTTCGCAACAATGCGTTCGATGCCTCTGAGCCTGTTCCGCTTAATACCGCGCTGCAGCCCTTTCATTTGAATCAGTACGGAGGTTCACTGGGCGGGCCTATCGTGCGGGAAAAGACCTTCTTCTTTCTGGCCTACGAGGGATACCGGCAAAGCTGGGGTTTCCCGCTGCTCGGCTTCGTCCCCAGCGATGGGTTCCGTGCCCAGGTGGCGGCGGATTCCCCAGTGCTCGTGCCAATTCTCAATGCTTATCCGGAAGGCCAGCGTTTGACGAGTAATCCCGATGTCGCGCAATTTGCGAGCGAAGGCAGACAGGTGGTGAACGAAAACTCCGCCATGATCCGCCTCGACCATGTTTTCTCGGAGAAAACAACGGCCTACGTCCGGTTCAACATCGATCGATCAGTGAATACCCAACCGCTGGCGAGCTCGGGGAATTATCTTGCCGACCGGCAACAGCTTACCTCGACTCCGGTCAACGGCGGCATCGAACTGCTGCATATTTTTTCTTCCTCCCTAGTGAACGAGGCGAAGTTCGGCTTTAACCGCGGCACGGCCGACACGACCGACATCAATCAAACGGGATCGCCTTACACATTCGCCGTTTCCGGCGCCTTTACCACTCTGAATAACAATAAAGTAAGCACAGGCGTGGGCAATTCATTCTCTGAAATCGAAAACCTGACCTGGGTTAAGGGGCGGCACACGGTGAAGGCCGGAGTAGAGATTCGGCGCATTCAATTGAACCAGGGAAACACGGAGAGCGGAACGGTTGTATTTCCCTCCACAACCGCCTTCGACGCGGATCAGGTGAGCACGGCCAGCCTCAACGGCGCTCTACCCATCAACGGCTTGCGCAAGACGCAGTATTACGGATACATCCAGGATGAATTCAAGTGGTTGCCGAACCTTACGGTGAACCTAGGCGCGCGCTACAGCTTTTTCAATATTTTTCATGAAGTGCAGGGCCGCGCCAATCCCTTCGATTTCGCGACCTGCGGACCGCAAGGTTTTTGTGGAGTGGGCGCCAGCTTCGGCCAGCCCAATTATGGCGATCTTGATCCACGCCTAGCCTTCGCCTGGGCGCCGACCAAGAGCGGGCGTACGGTGATTCGGGCTGGCTTTGGAATCTACCACGAAGACGGCCAACTGGACGATCAGAATCTTCCTATCAGCAACGAGGTGTTCGCCTACTCGTTGTCGAATAAGACAATTCCTACTCTTAGCTATCCGATCACTCCGTTCCTGGCGCTTACGACGGGGATCGTTTCGCCGCGGGACGATGACCGGCGGCGCAAGGATACCTACGTCGAACAATGGGGTCTTTCCGTGCAGCAGGCCTTGCTGGCCGACTTCGTGGGAACCGTTTCCTACGTGGGGAGCAAGGGCGTCCATCTGCTCACTCTTTCCGAAGTGAACGTCGTCAATCCGCTTACCGACACGCGTCCTTACCCGGCTTTTGGGCAAGTGAGTTGGCGGGGCAACAGAGACAACAGTAACTACAATGGGCTCTCCGCAGCGGTGAAGCGTTCGTTCTCGCACGGCTTCCTGCTGTCGGCGAACTATATGTGGTCGCACGAAATCGACGACGGCTCCGACGGCAGCGGCGACGGCGACTCGCTGGTGGCTGAAAATGTCGCCTGCCAGCCCTGCGAGCGCGCCGACGGTATTTGGGACGTGCGCCATGTATTCAACGCGAACGCCGTGTATCAACTTCCCTTCGGGCCGGGCAAACGGTTTTTGAACCAGCCGGGAATCTGGCGCAATCTTGCAGGCTCCTGGGAAGTGACTTCCATGGTCGTGGCACGCACGGGTTTCCCGGTGAACGTTACGATTGACCGCTCGTCTTCTGCGGTACCCGACGGCAACACCACCGATCAGCGTCCCGATCTCGTGCCCGGAGTTTCGCTCACGCCGCCGGGTGGCTCCACGATCGCGGAATGGGTCAATCCGGCGGCGTTCGCCGCACCTGCCCCAGAGACATTCGGCGATGCGCCACGCGATGTGGCTCGCGGGCCGGGCGCGTGGCAGATGGATCTTGGAATTGGGAAACACATTCCCTTGACCGAGCGCGTACGGCTTGAGTTTCGTGCGGAATTATTCAATATCTTCAACCATCCGCAGTACGGGCTGCCGCAATCGGATATCTCCCCTTATCTGGCTGGTGAACAGGGAGTCTTCGGCAGTATCATCCAGACTGTAAACACGACTACTCCGGTTAGCCCGGTGGGAACGGGAACCCCACGCGAGATTCAGTTCGTGTTAAGGGTAGCCTTCTAGGGGCTTCCCGAGGCGAACGTCCCGGCAACCGAGGCTCGTCCATTAATCTCGACATGAACTACGATGCCATTCTGGTGGTTTCTTTCGGTGGGCCGGAATCTAAGGAAGAGGTGATTCCCTTCCTCGAAAACGTGTTGCGCGGACGGAATATTCCGCGTGAACGCATGCTGACTGTAGCCGAGCACTATTACCACTTCGAGGGCAGGAGCCCGATCAACCAGCAAACGCGCGAACTGATCGCCGCGCTGGAGGTGGAGTTGGAGCGGAACGGGCCTAGGCTCCCAATCTACTGGGGAAACCGCAACTGGCGCCCACTCCTGCCCGAGACACTGCGAAAGATGGAGCAGGATGGCATTCGGCGGGCTTTGTGCTTCGTCACTTCGGCTTACAGTTCGTACTCAGGATGCCGGCAATATCGCGAAGACATCGCGCGGGCGCGGAGTGAAGTTGGGCCGGGCGCGCCGGAGGTGGAGAAACTGCGGCCGTTCTTCAACCATCCTGCATACATCGAGGCCACGGTGGAGCGAGTGCGTGATGCACTGCAGGCCGTTCCAGCGGACACGCAGGGCAATGTGCAGATCGTCTACACCGCGCACAGTATTCCGCTTCCCATGGCTAACACTTCTGATTATGTGCGGCAACTGGAAGAGGTGCGGCGGCTGATTTCGGGAGCGCTCGGGCACAAGAACGATGCGCTGGTCTACCAGAGCCGCAGCGGCGCGCCGGGACAGCCTTGGTTGGAGCCGGACATTCTTGATTACTTGCGCCAAGTGAAGGCTGGGAATCTGGCGTCGGCTGTGGTGCTGGCGCCGATCGGCTTCATCTCCGACCACATGGAAGTGTTGTATGACTTGGACGTGGAAGCGCGGCAGCTTTGCGATTCGCTGGCGTTGCCCATGACTCGGGCGAAAACCGTGGGCGTGCATCCGAAGTTCGTTGGCATGATTCGCGAACTGATTCTGGAGCGGATGAATCCGGGGTTGGAGCGGCGGGCGTTGGGATTGCTGGGACCTCGGGGGGATGTTTGTGCGGAGGATTGCTGCCCGGCGCCGGGGCGACCGCATGCGACCTAGATGGAACTGGGCACTTTGGGGCGTTCGTAGTCTGTCGCCTTCGGACTGCCCTCGACTAGATGCATGGTGTTGAGAATTGTCTGGATGACCGCTTCATTCCCCACGGCCGTGTTGATCATCACATGGTAGAGGGAACGCGTGGGCCAGTCGGCGTCGAAGTAGTGTTTTACGAAGGCGATGCGCTCACGGTCAACGGTATCGACTAGATCCTCGGCTTCGGATTTCGTGCATTCGTCCTGCAGCAGGCGTTGCAGCTTTTCGGCACGAGGGGCATAGAGAAAAACGTGGAAGGCGTCGGGCTGCTCGCGCAGGAAGTAAGGCGCGCCGCGGCCGACTACAACGGCATTGCCTTCCTGGGCAATTCTTGGAGCGATCTGCTCCATCAGCGAAACCATGCGGTCGGCATCGAAGGCCTGATTGCCGAGAGGAGAATGGCGCTCGTAACTGCCGCGCCAAAAAGTCTTTGCGAGTCGGTAGAAACTGCTGTCCATGCGCTCTTCGCAGCGGGAGACCGCGGACAGTTCGACATTGGCGAGGCGGGCAATCTCTTCGGTGAGAAGGCGGTCCCAGAGCTTCCAACCCAAGCGGTGGGCCAGTTCAGCGGCGATGGCGCCGCCGCCGCAGCCGTACTCGCGCTCAATGGTGATGAGACGAAACATGGCTACCCCTAGTTTACCGCGAATTAGTGTACCGCGATTCCGCCGCCGGGCCTGCCTTTTTTCATCAGGAACACAAAGGGAACCATCACCAGGATGCATGTGCCGAGAAGCCGGAAGTCATCGACATAGGCGAGCATGGTGGCCTGGCGCAGCACCGTGCTTTCGATCAAAGCATAGGCCTGCTGGGTGGCGAACGCGGCGCTCGCTCCGTGTGCCCGCATAGCCTGTGTAGCGCCCTGGAGCATCTGCTGGAAGGCGGGGTTGGAGGCGCTTAGATTGTGGGACAAATCGTTGAGGTGAACCTGGGTGCGGCGATCGAGCATGGTGGTGACCAGGGAAATCCCGACACTTCCGCCAATGTTGCGGGCCAGGTTCATCAATCCAGACGCGGCGTTGTTCTTGTCCCGGGGCAGAAAGGCGTAGGCAGCCGTGTTGATGGGAACGAACAGGAACGCCATGCCCGCGGCCTGAAAGACGCGAGCCGTGGCCGCGGTGCGGAAGTCCATGTCCAGGTCAAAACCGGCCATGTGGAACAGGGACGCGGAAAGCACGACTAAACCGAAAAGCAGCAGCCAGCGCGGGCTGTAGCGCGAGAGCAGGAACCCCACCAGGGGCAGCAAGAGCATGATGGTGAATCCGCCGGGCATGAGCGCCAGGCCCGAACGCTCGGCGGTGTAACCCAGCAGGGTCTGCATGAATAGCGGAAGCAGCAGCGTGCTGCCGAGCAGGGCAAATCCCAGCATGAACATCAAGGAATTGGAGACGGCGAAGGTGCGATCGCGGAAAAGATGCAGATCGATGATGGGGTCTTTGTGCCTCCACTCCCAGAAAATCACGAAGATCAATGAGGCGGCGGCGATCAAGGAAAGGATCACGATGAAGTGCGATTCGAACCAATCATCGCGCTGGCCCTTGTCGAGGACAATCTGCAAAGTTCCCAGGCCCAACGCAACTAAACCGAGGCCGATGTAATCGATTTTGGTTTCGCTGAGCTTGCGGCGCTTGAGATAGGGAGGATCTTGAATGAGCCGCGAGGTCAGCAGGAGGGAAAGGATGCCGACCGGAATATTGATGAAAAAAATCCAGCGCCAGGTGAAATTGTCGGTGATCCAACCGCCGAGGGTTGGACCGATAGCGGGAGCGCTAACCACGGCGATGCCATAAACGGCAAAGGCCATGCCCCGCTTGGCGGGCTCAAAGGTATCGGCGAGGATTGCTTGTTCGCTGGGCTGGAGACCGCCTCCACCGGCGCCTTGCAGCACGCGGCAAATGATGAGAACAGTCAGGTTGGGCGCAAGTCCGCACAGAAAAGAACTGATGGTGAACAGCGCCACGCAGCCCATGTAGAAGTTCTTGCGTCCGACGATGGAAGAGAGCCAGCCGCTGAGCGGCAGCACAATGGCGTTGGAGACAAGATAGGAAGTCAGAACCCAGGTGCTCTCATCCTGCCCGGCAGAGAGGCTGCCCGCAATGTGAGGCAGAGCGACGTTGGCAATGGAAGTATCGAGCACTTCCATGAATGTCGCCAGCGTGACCGTGATGGCGATGATCCAGGGATTTACGGCCGGTCGCCAGGCATCGGCGCTGGCGTTATTCAGGGTGGTGGCGCCAGCGCTCATCGCCGAATCCAGACCTTGGGATCGACCGACATTCCGGGCCGAAGGGACTGATCCTTGTTTTCTCCCGGATCGAGCACGATCTTAACCGGAATACGCTGCACCACCTTCACGTAGTTGCCGGTGGCGTTCTCGGGAGGCAGCAAGCTGAAACGGGCGCCGCTGGCCCCGGCGATGCTATCGACCTTGCCCTTGTAGCTTCTTCCGTTGGCATCGACTTCCACGGTGACCCGCTGGCCAACCTTCATCTCACGAAGTTGGGTCTCTTTGAAATCGGCGGTGATCCAGACATCGTTGAGAGGAATGATTTTCATCAGTTCCTGGCCAGGGGCGACGTTCTCGCCGACTTCGACCGTGCGGTCGCTTACTACGCCTGCAACGGGTGCGACGATTTTCGTGTACTGCAGATTCAGTTGGGCTTGATCGAGGTCGGCTTTCTTTTGCTGCGCTTGCGCCTGCGCAGACGCGGCCTTGGAGCGAGTAGCCTGCAATTGCTGGGGCCCGGTTTGGGCGTTGCGCCAGTTGGCTTGCGCCTGCAACAGCTTGTCCTGGGCTTGAGTCACTTGCGACTGGGCGGAATCGGCCATGGCGCGAGCGGCTTCGACGGCGGCTGCTTCGGCTTTAGCCGCAGCTACAGCCTGATCGTATTGTTGGAGCGAGATCTCCTGCTTATCCACGAGTTGCTTGTAGCGGACCAGGTCGTTCTGCGCTTTTACGTTGTTCGCTTCGGCCTGGTCGCGCTGGGCCCTGGCTGCCTCGAACTGTTGTTTGGCGGCGGCGATTCCGGCACGGGCGCTGGCCACATCGGCCTCGGTCGACGACACCTGGCTGGTGGTGCTGACCGAAGTGATGGGAACATTGACGCCCGCTGCGGCGGCGGTGGCCTGCGCATCTTCGAAATCGGCTTTGGCGCGCTCGTAAGCAACCTGGTAGTCCGCCGGGTCGATTTCCACCAACACCGTACCCACTTCCACGTATTGGTTGTCCAGGACGTTCAGCTTCACGACGTGGCCCGAAATTCTGGTGCTGATGGAATTGATGTGGCCATCCACCTGGGCATCATCGGTGGATTCGTAACTGGTGACATAGCGGTAGACGAAAATCCCCACCACCAGCAGAACTACCACGGCGACGACGACGGCGATGCGGAAGCCGGGGCTGGCGGTGCGCGAAGGACGAGTGCGGAAGTCCCGTTCCGTGGAGGGCAATGGCTTGGTGCGGCTTTCGGACTGAGCGCTCTCGGGTTGAGCGTTCCCGGGTTGAGCGTTCCCGGGCTGAGCGTTAGCGGGCGGAGCGGCGGGCGGGCTTTGCGTCGTCGGTTCCATAAATTTGAGTTAGTGTTCTTCGCCTTTCAAATATCGTTTGACTCCCTGTTCGGCATCGCCGATGGCGCGCGCCAGTTCGATCTTAGACAGGTTATGCGCGTAGAGACTCTGAATGTAAGACTCATGCGCGCTGGCGACGGACTCCTGCGCCTGAACCACTTCCAGGTTGTCGGCCACGCCAGCCGTGAAGCGATCTTCCGACTGGGTAAGGGTTTGTTCGGCCAATTCGACGGAACTGCGTGCAACT
>Ga0302325_10023077_pt1 | contig 12989 bp, 8 predicted proteins | sample Palsa_T0_2_FD_201948 | JGI IMG/M metagenome (GOLD analysis project Ga0302325, IMG submission 201948) | Peat permafrost microbial communities from Stordalen Mire near Abisko, Sweden - Palsa_T0_2 | ecosystem: Environmental > Terrestrial > Soil > Palsa > Peat permafrost | place: Sweden: Abisko... | reverse complement strand
AGACCGGTATGTTGGATTTCTTCGACACCCGCAAAATGAGCGGTCGCTTCGGCCCGGAACACGTCGTGGCGAGCGGCTCGCTGCCGCCGGGCTTTCCGGCCACTCGTGTGGGCGACAGGCTTTACTGGGACGGCGGCTGCGTCTCGAACTCGCCCCTCGAGGCGGTCCTGGACGACATCCCGTCCGGCCACAGCATAGCGTTCGTCATAAATTTGTGGAGCGCCCAGGGTCCGGCGCCGGAGACGATGGAGGACGTTCTCTGGCGCGCCAAGCGGATACAATACGCAAGCAGAACGACTCAGCATGTCGATTGGCTGGCGACCAGGATAAACCTTCGCCACGCACTGCAGTTGCTCGAACATACGGGGGCAGCGCCGCCCGACCAGCGCCTCGACCTGGTCCATATCATGTATCATCCGGAGGAAGACCAGATTCCCTCCAGTGACGCCGAGTTTTCGCGCGCGTCGATCGCTGAGCGACGCTCGGCTGGCCTTTCGGACATGCGGCGCACATTGGCTGCGAAACCTTGGTCCCGCGTTCAAAAACCGTCTCACGTCTGCTGTATGGTACATCGCGTCACTCGCGACGGAATCAATACGGTCGATAGCGACTTGTGGCGCTACCGAACGGAGCCCGAAATGAACGATGCGCCGCGCCCGCCCCATGCGGCAACGCGGAAGATGACGGATGACGCCGCCCATGATCCGACGGATGTGCCGAGGCGATCCGGGCGGGCGCCATTCGAACGCGAGTCTGCGCCGACGAGGTAATTCTGCGGTGCGTCTCGACCGGACTTTGTAGGGTGGGCAAAGGCGCGCCCTTCGCGCCGTGCCCACGCGGATGCGCAGACAGATGTGGGCACGCTTCGCTTTGCCCACCCTACGACTTCGTCCCCGATCAACGCTGGCTTGCGGCCGGCCGCTCGGCCGGCGGCGCGCGCGCGATGTTCGCCCGCAGCGCGAGCGACAGGCCGAGCGCCAGCGCCAACAGGGCCGAGACGACCTTCCAGAACAGCAGCGGATTACGCTCGTAGAGTGGCCGCGGCCGCGGGGTCGGCGGCGCCGCGCGGATCGCGCCGTGCTCCAATGCGAAGATGAACTCGAAGACGTCGCCGAAACGGTCGTCGGGATCGGCCGCGGTGGCGCGGGCGAGGGCCTGGTCGAGCCATGCCGGCAGGTCGGGGCGGTGCGCGGTCAAGGGCTTGGCCCGCTTGAAGCGCGGATGCGAGAACGCCTCGATCTCGCCATAGGGGTAGGCGCCGGTGAACATCCGGTAGATCGTCACGCCGAGCGCGAACTGGTCCGAGCGTTCGTCGCCCGGCGCGCCCGAGAACAATTCCGGCGCCATGTAGCTCGGCGTCCCCGGCGCATGGGGAGCCGGGACGTCCTCCATGTGCGGCAGCCGCGCGACGCCGAGGTCGATCAGCCGCAGCCCGGGAACCTCGCGGTCCCGGATCGCTTCCAGGATCACGTTTTCGGGCTTGATGTCGCGGTGGATGATGCCGGCGCGGTGAAGCGCGGCGACGCCGCCGGCGAGCTTGATCGCATAACCGAGGCCCGCCGTCAGGGATAGCCGCGGCGGCCGCGCCAGCCGCCGTTCGAGCGTCTCGCCCACGTAGAACGGCACCGCGGTGTAGAGCCCGGTTTGGCGTTCCGGCGTGAGCTCGATCGCTTCGCCGACCCAGGGGCTGCGGATGCGCGCCGCGATCCATGCCTCGCGCAGAAACGCCTCGCGCAAGACGTCCTCCGCCCCGGTGATGGGTTTGGGGAATTTCAAGATGACGCGGCGCTGCTCGATGCGGTCTTGCGCGTCGAACACTCGGGTGTAGCGGCCGTCCGCCAGCACGGCCTGCAGGTGGAATCCGTCGATGGTGGCGCCGGCCTTGGGCACCGGCAGCAACGGCAGACCGGCGGCGGCAAAGGCGAGGTCGGCCTGGTCGGCCGGCGGCAGGCCGATGACGTCGATCACCAGCGCGGTGGCGTTGTCTCCGGTTCGCGCGGCGATCCCGGCCGCGACCAGCGCGCGCGCGGTCTCCTCGGGCGCGTTGCGCCGCGCCAGGATCTCCGCCAGCGCCCGGTCCGTGACGCCGCCATGGATGCCGTCGGTGCAGAGGAGATAGCGGTCGTACAGGCGCATGGTGTCGGTGCTGTAATCGATGCGGATGCTCTCTTCCGCGCCCACCGCCCGGGTGAGGATATGCCGCAATCCGGCGCCGGCCAGGGCGTGGTCGGTGGTCATCTGGTCCAGGCGTCCGTCGCGCCAGCGATAGGCGCGGCTGTCACCGACATGGACCACGTGGACCCGCCGTCCGCGCAGGACCAGCGCGGTCAGCGTGCACGCCATCCCCGCGAGGTTGTCGTCGCCACGGCCGATGGCGTGCGCCCAGGAATTGAAGGCTTCCACCGTGCGGGCGCTACTGCGCTGGATGCCCAGCGTCGCGTTCTGGCCGAGATGGCCGTCGATGAAGGAACGCACCGCGAGCTCCGCCGCCACCCGGCCGCCTTTGGCGCCGCCGACGCCGTCGGCGATCACGGCCACCGCGCCCAGGCGTGCCTGCTGCTCGCGGCCGCCGGCATGGAAAGCGGCATAGTCCTCGTTGCGCTCGCGCGGGCCGATGTCGGTGGCGATGCCGCAACGCAGCTCGAGCCGGGTCGTTTCGCCGGCCGTGGCTTCGCCGGGCGCGGGGGCGGGTTCCATGGCGTCTACGAACCTCTCTTTTCGCCGCAATAGAATAGCGCCTTCGGCGGCGCACAAAATATGCGCGGCGTGATGCGCAACCGTGCAAGTGGGACGACCCCGATCAACGCACAAGTTATCGGCAATCTGCGTGGATTTAACCGACCTCGTCACATCATCGCGATGATTTCATTCCGACTCGGTGTGCTCTCATTTTGACCACGACATTCCGCGGAGAAACTTGGAAACATGCCTGGATGATCGACAAGGCGTTCTTCCAGTCCGGCAATACGCCGACGCTGTTTGCCGCGTTCTTCTATTTCGACATCTCCTTCATGGTCTGGGTCATGCTCGGACCGCTGGGGGTTCAGATCGCGGCCGACCTCGACCTCGACAATGCGCAAAAGGGATTGATGGTCGCCGTGCCCGTGCTCGCCGGCGCCGTGATCCGCGTGGTCCTCGGCGTCCTGGTCGATCATCTCAAGCCGAGGCGCACCGGGCTGATCGCGCAGGTGATCGTGCTGATCGGTCTGTTCGCGATCTGGCTCCACGGCATCCACAGCTTCGCCGGGGTTCTTCTGGCCGGCATCATCCTCGGCGTCGCGGGTGCATCCTTTGCGGTGGCGCTGCCATTGGCGTCGCGGTGGTATCCGCCGGAGCACCAGGGCATGGCGCTCGGCATTGCGGGCGCCGGCAATTCGGGGACCGTGCTGGCGGCGCTGTTTGCGCCCAGCCTGGCCGTGGCATTCGGCTGGATCAACGTGTTCGGCCTCGCGCTCATTCCCCTGCTCGCCGCCTTCGTCGTCTACATCCTCTATGCCAAGGACAGTCCCACCGCGCCGCCGCCCAAGGGCTGGATGGAGTATCTCGCCGTGCTGCGCGTCGGCGATGCCTGGTGGTTCATGTTCTTCTACTCCGTCACTTTCGGCGGCTTCGTGGGCCTGGCCTCTTCGCTCTCGATCTATTTCAATGTCGACTACGGCCTCAACCCCGTCACCGCCGGCTATTTCACCGCCGCCTGCGTGTTTGCGGGATCGCTGGTGCGGCCGGTCGGCGGCGCCCTCGCCGACCGCATCGGCGGCATCCGTGCCCTGACCATCATGTACATGGTGGCGGCGGTCGCGATTACGATCGCGAGCTTCCATCTGCCCATGGCGTGGATGGCTTTGACCTCTTTCGTCGTCGGCATGCTGGCTCTGGGGATGGGCAACGGCTCCGTCTTCCAACTGGTGCCGCAACGGTTCCGCTCCGAGATCGGCGTCATGACCGGCCTCGTCGGAATGACCGGAGGCCTCGGCGGATTCTATCTCGCCTCGAGCCTCGGCTATTCCAAACAGTTCACCGGAAGCTATCAGGCGGGCCTTCTCGTGTTCGCCGCATTGGCGGTGCTGGCGCTGGTCGGATTGAGCAGCGTCAAGACACGCTGGCGAACCACATGGGGGGCCAAACTGGTAGCCGCGCGCATCTAGTGGTGCGACCCAAACAGATGGTTCCCATCTGTTTGGATAAGTCGCCCCACTACTGCAAATAAGTTGGTGGGCTGACTTGTCCCAACATTTGGGAGTCAAATGTTGGGGTCAGACCACTAGACCGCATGATCTCGTCAGAGAAGGCTGCAGCTTTTCGGGATCACGCTCGAGGCCGCAACAAGGGCATGACCGACACGATCCATCATGAAGGCGACACCCACTGCCCCTACTGCGCTCTGCAATGCGGCATGAGCCTGGCGGCGGAGGCCGGCCGCATGGTGGTCGCGCCGCGCGACTTTCCCACCAACAAGGGCGGCCTGTGCCGCAAGGGCTTTACCGCTGCCGAATTGCTCGACGCGCGCGACCGGCTGACCGAGCCGCTGGTGCGCGAGCACAAGGGCGGCGCCCTGCTCGCCGTGAGCTGGGACCAGGCGCTCGACCGCATCGCCGCCGACCTGCGTGCGATCCAGGCGGAATCGGGTCCCGACGCCATCGGCGTGTTCGGCGGCGGCGGCCTCACCAACGAGAAGGCCTATATGCTGGGCAAATTCGCCCGCGTCGCGCTGCGGACCGCCAACATCGATTACAACGGCCGCTTCTGCATGGCGTCCGCCGCCGCGGCTGGGCTGCGTGCGTTCGGGATCGATCGCGGCCTGCCGTTCCCGCTGGAGGACATTCCGGGGGCTGCGGCGGTGCTTCTGGTCGGCGGTAACCCGGCCGACACCATGCCGCCGCTGATGCAGTATTTCGAGGAGCAGCGCCGCCGCGGCGGCAAGCTCATCGTGGTCGATCCCCGCCTGTCGGCGACGGCGAAGCTCGCCTCGCTGCACCTGCAGATCACGCCCGGGACCGACGCGGCGCTCGCCAACGGGCTGTTGAACGTGGCGATCAGCCGCCGGCTGATCGACGAGAGCTTCATCGCGGCGCGCACCTCCGGTTTCGACCGGGTCCGCCGCATCGTCACGTCCTATTGGCCCGATCGCGTCGAGCGGGTCACCGGCGTGCCGGCGCGCAAGATCGAAGAGGCCGCCCACATCCTGGGGGAGGCGGCCACCGCCATGGTGCTCACCGGGCGCGGCCCCGAGCAGCAGAGCCATGGCGTCGATAATGTGCTCGCCTTCATCAATCTGGCGCTGGCGCTGGGCAAGGCCGGCAAGCCCTGCTGCGGCTATGGCTGCCTGACCGGGCAGGGCAACGGGCAGGGCGGCCGCGAGCACGGCCAGAAGGCCGACCAGCTTCCCGGCTATCGCAAGATCGACAATCCCAGGCATCGCGCCGAGATCGCGGCGATCTGGGGCATCGATCCCGACGACCTGCCGTGCGCCGGCCTCTCCGCCGCCGAGCTGCTGGCGGCGCTCGGCACGTCCATACGCGGCCTGCTCGTGTTCGCCTCCAATGTCGCGATCTCCGCGCCGGCGGCCGACCAGCTCGGCGCCCGGCTCGGCGCCCTCGACCTCCTGGTGGTGGCGGACCTGTTCCTGTCCGAGACCGCGGCCCAGGCCGACGTGGTGCTGCCGGTCGCCCAGTGGGCGGAAGAGGAGGGCACCATGACCAACCTCGAGGGCCGCGTGCTGCTGCGCCGCCGCGTGCAGGCGCCGCCCGCGGGCGTGTGGACCGACGCCCAAATCCTAAAGGCGCTGGCCGACCGCCTCGGCGCCGGCCGCCACTTCACCGCCGACACGCGCGCGACCTTCGCGGAATTCCGGCGCGCCAGCTCCGGCGGCACCGCGGATTACGCCGGGATCACTTATGAGCGCATCGTGCGCGAGGACGGCGTGTTCTGGCCTTGCCCCGACGAAAACCATCCCGGCACGCCCCGCATGTTCCTCGACCGTTTCGGCACCGAGGACGGACGTGCCCGCTTCCACCCGGTCGAGTACCAGCAGGCGGCCGAGCTTCCCGATGCCGAATACCCGTATTTCCTCACCACCGGCCGCGTGCTGGCGCAATACCAGTCGGGCACGCAGACCCGCCGCATCAAGGAACTCGCCACGGCGGCGCCGGAGGCGTTCGCGGAAATCCACCCCGATACCGCCGGTAGCCTCGGCATCGCCGCGGGGGACAAGGTCCGGCTCACCACGCGGCGCGGGCGTGCCGTCATGAAGGCGCGGCTCACCCGCGACATCCGGCTCGATACGGTGTTCGCGCCGTTCCACTGGGGCGGCGGCGCCTGCGCCAATTCGCTCACCAATCCGGCGCTCGATCCGGTGTCGCGCATTCCCGAGTTCAAGGTCTGTGCGGTCCGCGTCGAGAAGATCGCCGCTGCCGCGGCCGCGCGAGCGCAAACCCCGGCGTCAACCTTGTCGCAGTGAGGCAGACCATGGAAGCAGCACCTCGATTTCTGCAGGGCGTCTTTGCCTTCAAGGGCAGTGGCCTCGACAAGCCCACCGCGCTCGACGCCAAGCTCGCCTATACCGTCCCGTCGGACAAGCGCGCGCAACTCATCTATCTGCGTGCCGGCAATTCCAGCCCCGAGCTCGTCTACCTCCTGCTGATGCGCGACGGCAAGCCGATGCGCTACTTCCCGATCGGTGCGAAATCGAGCGTGCATGTGGCGCTCGTCGTCACCGAGGACATCTTCCCCGAAACCAAGCTCGACGTGCTGCTGGCTGCCCCGGCCGACGTATCCGGCAGCCTGGTGATCGATATTGGGCTGTTGGAAATCTGAAAAGCCGCCGCTCCCTGAGGACGAGACCGATGAAGCAGAAACTCGTTGTGGTCGGAAACGGAATGGCCGGCGCGCGAGCCGTCGAAGAGGTGCTGGCGCGGGACAAGGACCGGTTCGACATCGTGATGTTCGGCGCCGAGCCCTACGGCAATTACAACCGCATCCTGCTCTCGAACATCCTCAGCGGCGCCCAGGATGCCAGCGAGATCTTCATCAACCCGCTCGATTGGTACGAAGAAAACCACGTAAAGCTGCACGCCGGCTCACCTGTGACCGAGATCGACCGCTCGGCGAAGGTCGTGGTTTCCGAGAACGGCATTCGCGAGCGTTTCGACAAGCTCCTGATCGCAACCGGCAGCCGCGCCTTCATTCCGCCGATGGCGGGCATCAATCTGCCGGACGGCAAGCCCAAGCCGGGCGTGTTCGGCTTCCGCACCATCGACGACTGCAACGCGATCGTCCTCAAGGCGAAGCAGAGCCGCCGCGCCGCCGTGATCGGCGGCGGGTTGCTCGGCCTGGAAGCCGCCCGCGGGCTCCTCAATCACGGCTGCGAGGTCCATGTCGTGCATCTCGCCGGGCATCTCATGGAGATGCAGCTCGACACCGCCGGCGGTGCGATCCTGAGATCGAGCATGGAAGCGATGGGCGTCAACGTCCATCTCAAGAAGCTCACCAGCGAAGTGCTCGGCGAGGACGAGGTCACCGGGCTCGGCTTCAAGGACGGCACCACGCTCGACTGCGACATGGTCGTCGTCTCCGCCGGCATCAGGCCCAACTCGGAAATCGGGCTGCGCTGCGGACTGACCGTCGAGCGCGCCATCGTGGTCGACAACCACATGAGGTCGGTCTCGGATCCCAACGTCTACGTGGTCGGCGAATGCGCGCAGCACCGCGGTCGCGTCTACGGGCTGGTGGCACCGCTGTGGGAACAGGCCAAGGTCTTTGCCGACCACATCACCGGACACAATCCTGACGCCGCTTATCACGGTTCCAAGCTCGCGACCAAGCTCAAGGTCATGGGGGTGGAACTCGCGTCCATGGGCATTACCGAGCCCGCCGAGGAGCGCGACGAGATCATCCAGTTCACCGAGCCGAAGAAGGGCACCTACAAGAAGCTGATCGTGCGCGAGGGCCGCCTCGTCGGCGGCATACTGATGGGCGATATCAGCAAGGCCGCCTATCTCATGCAGTGCTTCGACCGCGACTCGCCACTGCCCGACGAGCGGCTGTCGCTGTTGTTCGATCTTGGCGCTCCCAGCCAGAAGGTCACCATCGACGAGATGCCGGCGCAGATGCAGGTGTGCAACTGCAACGGCGTCACCAAGGCCGCCATCGCCGCCTGCGTCGCGGGCGGGGTGCACAGCGCCCCCGGCGTGATGAACGCCACTCGGGCCGGCAAGGGCTGCGGCTCCTGCAAGGGGCTGGTCGGGGAGATCGTGGCCTGGCTGTGCGGCGGCGAGGTCGCGGAGGACCCTTCGGTCCACTATTACGTCCCCACGATCCCGCTGCGGAAGGACGACCTCGTCAAGGCGATCCGCGAGCAGGGGCTCAAATCGGTGTCCGCGGTCTTCAACGCGCTGGCCGGCGGGGTCGAGGATGCCGCGAGCAAGCCGGCCTTGGCGTCGCTTCTCGTCACCATCTGGGCGGGCGAATACGAGGACGAGCGCGACGCGCGGTTCATCAATGACCGCGTGCACGCCAACATCCAGAAGGATGGCACCTTCTCCGTCATTCCCGAAATTCCGGGCGGCGTGTGCACGCCCGCCGAGCTGATGCGCATCGCCGAGGTCGCGATCAAGTACAACGTGCCGCTGGTCAAGCTGACCGGCGGCCAGCGCATCGACCTCGTCGGCGTGCCCAAGCACGACCTGCCCGGCATCTGGCGCGATCTCGACATGCCCGCGGGAACCGCCTGGGGCAAGGCCTACCGCACCTGCAAGAGCTGCATCGGCATCGACTATTGCCGCTTCGGCCTGGGCGACAGCATGGGCCTCGCGGTCAAGATCGAGCGCCGCTTCCGCGGCCTCGACAGCCCCGGCAAGCTCAAGCTGGCGACCGCCGGCTGTCCGCGCAATTGCTCGGAGGCGCTGATCAAGGACATCGGCGCGGTCGCGATCGGCGACGGCAAGTGGGAAATCTACATCGGCGGCGCCGGCGGCTCCCATGTCCGCAAGGGCGACGTGCTCTGTATCGTCGACAATGAAGACGACGTCCTGCTCTACACCGGCCGCTTCATGCAGTTCTACCGCGAAAACGCCAAATACAAGGAACGCACCTACACCTTCGTCGAGCGGGTCGGCATCGAGCGGATTCGCGCCGTCGTGGTCGACGACAGTGAGGGCATCGCCGCGGCGCTCGATGCGGCGATGGAGGCCGCGGCCGCCGCGACCTACGATCCCTGGAAGGAGGCCGTGGCGCCGAAGACCGCCAACCAGTTCGCATCCGTCATCGCCGCGGGAGACGGGTGAGATGGCCGGCGCGCTCCTGGTTGCCGAGGCGGCGCAAATACCCAAGGGTGAAGGCCGGACCTTCAAGGTGGCCGGCCTCAGTATCGCGGTGTTCCGCACCCATTCCGGCGAGGTGTACGCCACCCAGGCCGAATGTCCCCATCTCGGCGGTCCGCTCGCCGACGGGCTCACCGGCGGCGCCACCGTCGTCTGCCCGCTGCATGAGCGCACCTACGACCTGCGAAGCGGCGCCGGATTGAACGGCGAGCCGACCCGTCTCGAGGTCTACCCGGCCGCGCTCGACGAGAACGGCAAGATCTGGGTGACGCTGCCGGGGTAAGTCACAGCCGTCCGACAGTCCGGCCCCTGACAATATTCGCATCAGGGCGCGCAATCGTTTCCTGTCGAATTGCACGGCGCTCAGGATTTCCGAGCGCGGCCAACAAATCCGCGGGCAGGACGCTTTTGGAGGCTCGATTATATGCAAGTAGAGGTGTAATCTCGGTTGCCGGAAGGCCAAAGAGTCAATTCCGGCGAGGGAGGAGAATGCGATGTCCAGCCATGGGAGTCGGATCCTAGCTGTAACCGCGGCGGGGATGCTGTTTGCCGGCGTCCACTCGGTTCGAGCGGCAGAATTTGACGGCAGCGTTCAGGGAGTGGTCAAGAGTGCATCCGGGCAAGCGCTTCCCGGAGCCTACGTCAAACTGACCAATCCGCAGAGACGCCTGACGTTCATGGTCGTCAGCCAGGCACAAGGCCGTTACACCATGAACAACCTGCCCCCGGGGGATTACACGGTGCAGGGTATCGGGAACGGCCTCCGGAGCAAGCTCACGCCGGTGGCTTTGACGGCCGGCAAGCCGGCGACGGCCGATGTGGCGCTGACGGATGAGCAAGCGGAGGTGCCGAATGGATGGATTCGGAGCCCCGGGCGCGTAGCCGGCAACGAACTGGATCACGAGCTGCCGCCCCCGAATTTGCCGGAAGGGGAAGGCAAAGCGATTATGGAAGCGAAGTGCGTCCAATGCCATTTCCTGCACCGGCCGACGCAAATGAGATGGACCCACGACAATTGGGAGCAAAAGATCGCCTGGATGCGAGAACGCATCCACGATAAACCCGGGGCCCAGGATCTGACCGATCAGGAAGCAAAGATCGTGGTCGATTATCTGGCCAAGAATTATTCGGACACCGCCCCGAAGGCCGATCCCAATGGCCGCTTGTCGAGAACCGTGCTGCAGGGCGATGCCGCCCGGTATATCGCCGTGGATTTCGCGGTACCGAATTCCGACTCGGCACTTCACGACATCACGGTGGATCCGCGGGGAGTCGCCTGGGTGAACGAACTCAACCAATACAAACTGGGACGGTTCGATCCGAAGACGTATGAATTTACCCAGATCGATCCGCCGCCCGGGGCAAGGAAACTCAGCGTTCTGAATCACATGGGTCCGCCGGCGCGAGGCGCCGGGGATTCGATCTGGATGGCCGAGGTCGGCGCCAACCGCCGCTGGTTGCAGTTCGACACCCGGAACATGGAGTTCACCGACTATCCGGCGCCCCCCGAGTTCAAGGGTCCCCTCAGCGGCAACAGCCTGCGAGTCGACCCGAATGGGAAGATGGTCTGGTCGACTGCCGGCACCCGGATCGTGGGGTTGAATATCGAAACCAAGCAGTTCGTCGCGTATGACATTCCAACTTGGCTCCAGACCAAGCAGTACCCGGGCGCTTACGGGATAGATGTCGCGACGAATGGGACGGTTTGGTTTGCCGAGCGGGAAGCCAATAAAATCGGCCGGTTGGACCCTGCTACGGGAAAGATCGACGAGTTTCCCACCCCGGGCAATGACGTTCCGCGCAGGATGGGAGCGGATTGGGAGGGCAATATCTGGGTCGGCTTCCATGAGACCGGGAAGCTCGTGAAGATCGACGAGAAATACGGCACGATGACCTACTACCAACCTCCGACCGCGAACAATGGCTCGTATCACGCGGTCGCCGATCCGAGGACCAAGGTGATCTGGCTGACCGAACAGACGGCGGACAAAATCGCCCGCTTCGATCCCAAGACGGAAAAGTGGACGGAGTTCTCGCTGCCGATCGCGGAGTCGGATGCGAGAAGGATCGAACTGGATCCAACCAACCCGAACCGCATCTGGTGGTCGGGCGACACTTCGAGCCATTTGGGGTACATCGAATTGCTCGACAAGTAGGCAGCGAAAACGGCAGTGGCGGAGGGCAAGCGAGCCCGTCCGCCACCCCGATGGTTTTCGCATCAGGGCGAAATCGTTTCATATTGAATCGCACGGCGCTCGGAATTTCCGAGCGCCGCCGACGAATCTGCGGGCACGGCTCCTCGTCCGCTTCCGGATGCCGTGCTGCCATCGGGCTATGCGCGGCGGAGCAAATGACCCTAAAGCGACATGGGGCGCTTATTCGATCACCTCGTCGGCGCGCAGAAGAAATGCCTCTGGAATTGTAAGCCCAATCGCCTTGGCGGTCTTGAGATTGACTACCAATTCGTACCTGGTCGGAAACTGCGCAGGCAGCTCACTGACCTTGGCGCCGCGCAGCAGGCGATCGACATAGGATGCGGCGCCACGAACCAGATCAGCGCGATTCGAACCGTAAGACATCAGGCCGCCGGCGACAGCCAGCTCCCGGAAGCTATTGATCGTCGGCAGCTGGTGCTCAGCCGTCAACTGAAGGATGGTGTCACTTATCGCAATGGGGGGACGGGGCGGCATGACAATCACACCACCATTCGGTTCCACCGCAAATGCATCGATCGCACGTACGGTGTCGACGGCGTTGCGAACGGAGGTCTTGACTACATCGACACCAAATCTTGCCGCTGTCGGCTCTATATAGCTCGTCAATGTCGCCTCATAATAACGTGACAATTGAACCGTTTCAGGATGGAAAATCACGCAGACTCTGGCGAGACGCGGCGCTGCTTCCCTGAGTAGCTCTATCCACTTCCCGAAAGTCGAAGGCTCAACCGTGACGAATCCCGTGATATTCCCCTCCGGCCGCGCGATGTTTCGCATCAGGCCGATGCTGACCGGGTCTTGGCCACCCGTGAGGACGATCGGAATGGTCTGCGTTCGCTGCTGTAGTTCCCGACTAAGCACGCCACCGGCGGTGATAATCACCTCGGGCGCGAGGCTGACCAGCTCGGCTGCAATGTCATGAATCCGTTTCGGATCGCGCGCACTAAAGCGAACGTCGATCCGCAAGTTCCGGCCCTCGATCCAGCCGAGCTTGACCAGCGCCTCACGGAAAGCAATCACATTGGTTTGTGCTTCCGGATCGTTTTCCTCGCCATTGATCAACCAGCCGATCCGCCGCACGCGTTCGCCCTGCTGCGCCCGCGCAACCAATGGAAGCGAAGCCAGCCCGCCAAGCCCAGCGATGAAGTCTCGCCGTCGCATTCTTGATCCCATGGCTTTGTTCGGCCAGCATATCGCGGTCAGGGGTGCATTGGAACCGGTCTCAAGGAAAGGTCGACGGCCGGTGGTGGCCGGCCCTCAGTTGCCCGACGCCATACATCCGGTTCCGGCAGCGTGCGGACGGGACCCGCGCCCCGGTCCGTTGGCGCAGCTTGAAAATCCTGCTTAGAGCATTTTCCACTGAGCCTGAATCGTAGGGGATTCCCAAGTCGCCGCGAATAAGATTCTGTGATGCCTCCATGAGGGAGGATAGACGATGGGGGCTGGCTATTCGAAT
>Ga0302325_10023076_pt1 | contig 12990 bp, 9 predicted proteins | sample Palsa_T0_2_FD_201948 | JGI IMG/M metagenome (GOLD analysis project Ga0302325, IMG submission 201948) | Peat permafrost microbial communities from Stordalen Mire near Abisko, Sweden - Palsa_T0_2 | ecosystem: Environmental > Terrestrial > Soil > Palsa > Peat permafrost | place: Sweden: Abisko... | reverse complement strand
TTACTCCACAACACCTCTTTCGCCGAACCACAAAACAGCGGTGCTCACGCGCTGCCCAGGAAAACTATATCTTGACAAAGCCTTCGTCCTTATCGAGGGGCACCCGCAGTTCCAAAGGAATTTGCCGAGTGCTAATTGCCAACTGCCACTTGCTGCTTCCAACAAAAAGAGCGGCCTGGTCAGCCGCCCTCTTCGAACTTTCAAGCTCGAGACCTACAGAACCTGTACGTTCTCCGCCTGCCAGCCCTTGGGCCCTTTGACTACGTTGAACGAGACTGCCTGGCCTTCCTGCAAGCTGCGGAAGCCATTGGTCTGAATCGCAGAATAGTGAACGAATACGTCTTCGCCATTCTGGCGGCTGATGAAGCCGTAGCCCTTCGCGTCATTGAACCACTTAACTGTTCCTTGTTCCATGGTGATGCATGTTCCTTCTAGAATTAGGGTTGCTGCAATTCGATCGGGGTGTGATGCAGGCAGGGAGCGCTGTTAGGCAGGAACTGCTGCGTACAACGTCGATCAATCGAGCAGCCTCATCATAGCAGCAGGTCGGAAGAAATCCCAAGCGTTTTTTGCGGATTACGCCCACACAAACGCAGCAAGGGCTTGTATTATCAATACGTTAGCTTGGCAATCAGGCGCATTTCGCATTTCGCTCTTCGCTTTTTCGCCAGACCACTGGTCTTTACGATACATAGCACTAAGAGCTGGAAGCTAACAGCCACAAGGTCGAAGCTCGCGGCTCAAAGCTCGGGGCCCGCAGCTCGAAGCGGCCTTCATTGCGCCAGCACGTTGTCGGCGGTCTTTTTCGCCTGCTCAATGTTCTGCGAGACGGCCGCGGCCCGCTGCGCCGCCGCTTGCGCCTCCTGATGACGTCCGTCCTGGTCAAGGGCGCGGGCCAGTAGCAGATATTGCCAATCGGAAGGAGCGATCTTCATCGCCTTCGTATATGCCTGAATCGCCGTGTTGAGGTCTCCCGACTTCTGCGCCATGATTGCGAGACCCATCCACGAACGAGCGTCATTGGGATTTATGTTTACTGCCTGCTGAAAATTTGCGCGTGCCTGCGCGTAATCCTTGAGGTCGCGATAGGCAAAGCCCATGTTGCTGAAAGCTTGTGCCCGGCTCTGAGCGTTCAGCCTGGGTGCGTCTTGCGTCATCGCGATTACTTTTTTGTACTGCTCAATTGCGGCCACCAGGTTCTTGTGCTGCTGCTGGTAGGCGCCGAGGTTCAGATTGCTGTCGGGGTCAACCGGATTTATGGCCACGGCCGCGCGAAAGTGCGGCATCGCTTCTTCCACCTCTCCTAATTTGAGCAAGGCATGGCCCATATTGTTTTCGGCCACCCAATTGTCCGGGTTAGCCTGCTGCGCTTGTAAGGCTATGACCCGCGCCCACAACTTTGTGTTATCGCCCCAGTAGTCAAGCTGATGACGGGCCGTCACCGCCAGCGCCAATAGCACAGCAACACTGACTCCCCACTGCCACGCGGGAGCGATGTGCCGCTGCTCGGCCCAGTCCGCCGCTCCCCAGCAGACCATGATGAACAACCCTACAAATGGCAGATAGGCGTAGCGATCAGCCATCGCCTGCACTCCCACTTGCACGATACCGATCATGGGAACCATGGTTCCCAGAAACCACAACCAGCCGACCAGGAGATAACGCCGTCGATGCCGTGCGGCAACCATCAAACCCGTAATCGCCAGCAGCAGCAGAAGTGCCGCCCCCACCTGCCAGATTCTGATGGAATTGCCGGGATGGGGGTAGATCAGGGTCAAATGCGAAGGCCAGATGGCCTTGCCCAGGTAGCGTGCATAGGCAAGGAACGCGTTCTGGATACGCAGCCGGAATGGCTGCCACTGGGGGCCGCTCATGGCGCCGGATTCATATTGAGCGCGAACGGTTATAAAAGCACTGGCCACGGACAGCGCCAGCAAGGGGAGCTTCTCCAACAGCAGCCAGGAGAACTTGTGTGTTGGAACAAGGGAATCCGGGGCAATTCCCGAAATGGGATTCCGCGGGTGGGGGGACGAACGTTCGCTAAATTGTTCCACGTGGAACATTCGCTGGAGCGGCCAGTAATCCCAGAGCAGCAACACAAATGGCAAGGTGATGACTTGCGGCTTGGCCATTAATCCGAGCGCATAGAAGCCTGCGACCACCAGGTAGCGAGGCGCGCGTGGTTTGCGGGCATACCGCCCATAGGCGCCCAGTGCCAGCAGGAAGAACATCATGCTGAGCAGGTTCTTGCGCTCGGCGATCCAAGCCACCGATTCAACGTTGATCGGATGCAGTGCAAATAGTGCGGCGACCATCGCACTGCGGCCTGCATAGCCGGTCCCCCGCCACAGCACCCAGAACAGCAGCACTACGTTGGTTACGTGCAGCAGCAAGTTCGTCTCGTGATGCCGTCCCGCATCCAGATTGAACATCTGATAGTCGAGGGCGTGCGAGAGCCAGGTCAGCGGATGCCAGTTCGACGCATACAACGACGTAAACGCCCACTTCACGGTCTCCCAGCTCACGCCAGCCTGCACCTGAGCATTGCGCAGCACATAGATGTCGTCGTCGTAGTTCAGAAATGGGTGGCTACTTACAGGGTAGTAAAGCGCAACCGTGGCTATCACGATGCCGGTACCCAGCAACAGGACGCGTGCGCGAGGCGAAAGGGGCACTCCAGCGCGACTCGGGGCTTGCGCTCCTCTTCGATTCTTCGCCTTGGCTTTCTCGCGAACCGCAGCCACTCGTCTCACCGTCTCCTGAAATTCCTAACCCGTATGATACGAAACATCCCGCGTTTAGACCGCTTCGCTGTCGGTAGACCCGGTGACAAGGTTTGTCCCTGCTTTGTCGATCTCGATATCTGATATCTAGAACAACTCCTCCGCGTTATACAACAATTGCCCATTCACCAGATGCGCCTCCGCCATCAGCTTGTGCGGGCGCGCCGGGCGCTTGTCGTCATCGATGTGCAACACGATGTGGCCGTGCGCCGTGAGGTAGTCGCTGACCAGCATGCGATGGCATTGGAAGTACACGCGCTCCGCGCACATGATTGCCGTATTACTCTGCTCCGCCAGCTCGAGCACTCGCGCCATCGCCTGCTCGAACTCCGGCGTCAGCATGTAGTCAGCGTAATTGCGAAACGATTCGCTGCGTAGGCCGGTATTCGGCGAGTCGTCGCGCATCTTCCTGCGGCGACCGCCGAGTTCCTTCATCCACACGTACGCGATGCCGTGTTTTGGCAGCTCGAGTTCCAGCGATTCGCGATTGAAGTGCGGCAGCCTGCGTGACATGGGAAACGCGCGGATATCGACCAACGTGGCGATGCGGTGTGCCTGCAGCGCCGCCACGAGTTCGTCGAGCGTGCGAGTCGAATGGCCGATAGTGTACAGGGTGGCCACTATTTAAGAGTGGGTGTCCATCGGCTGAAGTTGGCTCGATATACTAAAGTACTGCCTTGTCCCCCAGCCGGAAGAGCTGTACTACTAAAGCAATCTGCTTTCACATAGTCGTACAGAAACGGCTGGAGCACGCCTTCCACAGGCCGCTGAAAAAGCCCGCTTTCAACGCTTTGTAACAGGGCACGACTTTAGTCGTGCCGATAAGCCGTCTATTTTTCTTCCCGAGCCGGCTTTAGCCGGCGGCACATGACTAACAAACTGCAACTTTTTCAGCAGCCTCTCCAGTTGTGCCGATAAGCTGTTTATTTTTGTCATTGCGAGGTATCTGCTGTTCCGACTTTTTCAGCAGCCTGTTCCAGGCTTGCAATTAAATCCAGCACTTTGGATCTGCGCTTTAGCGCCTGAGGTAATTCTTCCAGTTACCATCTTTCTTATCTTCCCCCGATGCCTTCCAAGGCGGCAATGATCGTCGCATCCTGCGCGGGCTCGACAGTGCGCAAGTCGAGCAGTACGCGCTCGTCCTCGACCCGCGCAACGATCGGCATCGCCCATTGCCGCAGGCGCCCCAGCATCTCGTTGGACGACAGCCCACCACTTCTAACGGCCAGCGCTCGCGACGGCAGCGTCGATCCCGGCGCCGCGCCGCCGCCAAGCACCGAACGCGATTCCACAACTTCAATCTCAAGCTGAGGAGAACTGGTTCGCAGATGTCGCGCGATGTGCTCGACACGATGCTGTAGTTCTTCTTCAGTGACGCGCAGCATGCGCAGCGCCGGAATCGAATCGTAATCCTCGCGCAGATAAGCGAGCAGCGTCGCCTCCAGCGCTGCGTAGAACATCTTGTCCACGCGCAATGCGCGAAAGAGCGGATTAGAACGGACCTTCGCCACCAATTCGCGATCGCCGCTGATGAGCCCGGCTTGCGGGCCGCCCAGCAACTTGTCGCCGCTGTAGGTCACGACATCGACACCGGCGCGCAGGCTGTCCGCAATCGTCGGCTCACCGTGCACGCCAACCTGGCGGAGATCGAAAAGCTCGCCGCTGCCCAGGTCCTCCATCACCGGAATGTTGTGCTTGCGGCCGAGCGCAACCAACTCTTCAAGCGAAGGCTGCTCGGTGAAACCAACAATCTGAAAATTGGAGCGATGAACCCGCAGCAGCAGTTTCGTTCTGTCGGTGATCGCGTGTTCATAGTCGGCGATACGCGTTCGATTGGTGGTGCCGACTTCGCGCAGTATCGCTCCGGATTTTGCCATCACGTCGGGAATACGAAACGAGCCGCCAATCTCAACCAGTTCGCCGCGCGAGACGATGACTTCGCCGCCCTCTGCCAATGAATTCAGCGCCAGCAACACGGCCGCGGCATTGTTGTTGACGACAATCGTCGAAACTTCGCGCTCCGCGGTGTTCAACAACTTCGCGAACAAGCGACTGACGTGAACGTCGCGTTTGCCGCGCTCGCCGGTAGAAAGATCGAACTCGAGATTGGAATAGCCTTGCGAAACTTCCGTCGCGTGCCGCAACGCGTCTTGGCTGAGCGGCGCACGCCCCAGGTTGGTGTGCAGAATGACGCCGGTCGCATTGATGACGGGGCGTAGCGAGTGAGACAAAGACTGTTGCAGGCGCCGTTCTAGTTCCTGCGATGCGTTATCGATGGCAGCCTTGAGTTGAAACTCGTCGAGAGAACCGTCGGCGATCCTGCCGCGCAGATCGTCAACAAGAAAACGCGCAGCTTCTACTGTCGCTGCGTGGCCGAATCGCTGCGCCAATGTCTGTACACCCTCTTTGCGCAGCAGCTCGTCAACCGAAGGAAGCAGGCGAGACAGGTCGTGCTTGCTGTTGGCGGTCACGGTGTTCCAGTTTGCGCCGTGGGACTATGGAAGAGCAAGCTGCGCCGCCATCACGCGGGGGCGGAAAGTACTTCTCGCGCCCACCCCCGGCTTACGAAACTGTAAATCCAGCCGCGCCAGCGGCGGCTATGCCGTTAGCCCGGGGCGTAAGCCCCGGGTGGAGTGGGAAAAACAACTGAGCCGCAGAGCGGCGGCACAGCTACGACACAGATATCCTGGGAACTAGACGGGGCTCACGCACAGCGCTGAAGCCATGCTCTGGCACAAGACGATTTAACTGTCATAATTCCTATCGCTAACTAATTCCGCCGGAACAGTCGCCGCAGCAGCAACCCGATCATGATTCCGCCAGCGATCAGGCCGGTGGCCATCTGGGGATCGAAGAAGCGCACAAAGCGCGCTCCGGCTTCGGTGACTTCCAACACACCGATGGGCGTGACTTTGACGCCTCCGCCGCCGCCCGACCCGCCCACGGCGTCATCGGCCCCAGTTTTGTTTTCGCCGCCGCCGCCCGCACCCAGGCCATAGTGCACGCGCGCAACTGGGATGATGGTCTTGCCGTGCGCTTCAATCGGTTCGCCGAACACATTCTGCACCTTTCCGGTAGTGCTGAAACGATCGGCTAGTGTCGTCAAAATCTCTTTAGGATCGAGCATGGAAGACTCCTTTTGGAATTAGATGCGTTACGCTTCAGTTCGAAGCAGGTGCGGTCCCTGCCGGGGCTTGGGAGTTTTATATATGCGCGCGTCCCAGGACTTCGTTCCTCCGACTCCGCTCTGTCAGGAATCATCCATTCCCCGTCCTTTGTCTCTTGCAGTGTCATCCCGACCGACGGCTTCAGCCGGAGTGGAGGGACCTGCTTTTCGCCGGTAGTGCGCCAAGGCCGGACGACCAGCAGCCCCCTTTACCTACGCTCTGTCTAAAGCTATTCGCCCCAGCGCTGGAAGTGCGGATGCATGATTCCTGCAAACGAAAGAGCAGCAGGTCCCTCCGCGCGGGCTGAAACCCTTGGTTCGGGATGACACCGCGAGGGAAATGGTTGGGGCCTCACAAGCGTCAGCCTACTTCGACTAATCCATATCGCCGGTTCCAGTGGCTGCGCAGATGGTTCACCGCACCGGCGATCTCCTCTTTCGTAACATCCGCGTTTGGCCCGGCGAGAACGTAGCGCGCCTCCTTGCGTGCGGCCTCCAGCAGGTCGCGATCGCGCAGCAGATTGGCCACTCGGAAGTTCGGAATGCCGGCCTGACGCGTCCCGAAAAATTCGCCCGGACCGCGTTGTTCCAGGTCAAGCTCGGCAATCTCGAATCCGTTTTGCGTGCGCACCATCGCGTCCAGCCGTTGCTGCGCTTCCACCGAGACCTTCCCGCCGGTCATCAGAATGCAATACGACTTGGCAGCGCCACGTCCGATGCGTCCGCGCAGCTGATGCATCTGCGAGAGCCCGAAGCGCTCGGCGTGCTCGACGACCATGACGTTGGCGTTGGGTACGTCCACGCCAACTTCGATGACCGTGGTCGAGACCAGGACATCGATTTCGCCGCGCTTGAAACTCGCCATCGTCGCGTCCTTGTCGTCGGCGCTCATGCGGCCGTGCAACAGGCCGACGTGCAGGCTGGCGAACTCGTGCGAGCGCAGACGGTCATGCATCTTGATGGCCGCCTTCAGCTCGCCTTCCATCGCACCTTCTTCAATAACAGGGTAGACAACGTAAGCCTGGTGTCCGGCTCCGACCTGTTTACGCACGAACTGCCAGACTTCCTCGGCCCGCTCATCGCTAACCAGGCGAGTGGTAATGGGCGTGCGCCCCGGCGGCAGCTCGTCGAGAACGCTGGTGTCAAGGTCGCCGTAAATCGTTAGCGCCAGCGTCCGCGGGATCGGCGTCGCCGTCATTACCAGCACGTCAGGTTCGGCTTCATCGGACTTCTTCATCAGGCGAAAGCGCTGCATCACGCCGAAGCGATGCTGCTCGTCTACAATCACCAGGCCGAGCTTGTCGAACTCGACCGTCTCCTGAATGAGCGCGTGCGTGCCGATCACCAGCTGCGCGTTGCCTTGCGCGATGTGATGTCGCACCTGCTTCTTGCGGCCCGATTCCTGCGAACCCGTGAGCAGCACGATGCGGTAACCAGCGCCTTCCAGAATGTGCCGCGCCGAAAGATAATGCTGCGTCGCAAGAATTTCAGTCGGCGCCATGAGCGCGACCTGGTAGCCATTCTCGATGGCAATGACCGCGGCTTCCAGCGCCACGATGGTTTTGCCGGAGCCGACATCGCCTTGCAGCAGGCGGCGCATCGGTGCAGCCGCAGCCATGTCGCCGGCAATTTCCTTCAACACGCGCTTCTGGGCGGCCGTGGGATGAAACGGCAGGATGCGCTTCACGGCATCGCGAACGCGGTCGTTGATGGGGAACGCTATGCCGGTCTGGGCGCGCATCTTGCGGCGCTTAAGTTCCAGCCCGAGCTCAAGGAAGAACAGCTCTTCGAAGATAAGTCGGATGTGCGCGGGGGTGCGCGCCGCTTGTAGCTTGGTGAGGCTCTCGCCGACCTCGGGCCAGTGCGCCTGCCAAAAGGCGCGCCGCCGGTCGATCAGTTCCATCCGGCCACGAACAGTCGCCGGTATCGCGTCGGAGACATCCTGATCGAGGTTCTCCAACATGCCGTGGATCACACGGCGAAACCAGCGCGCGGTGAGCCGTCCGTTTCCGGCGGCTTCGTAGATGGGGACGATGCGGCCAACCTCGAGCGACTGCCACTTCTGCTCCTCGCCGCCGCCCGAAGATTCCGTGGGATCGTGCAGGACCTCGAACTGCGGTTGCAGGATCTGGAAGCGATGTCCGCCGCGATCGCCCGCTTCAACTTTGCCGTACAGCGCAACCAGCATTCCGGCGCGGAACTTGTCCTGCAGATACGTTGCGTTGAACCAGATGCACTTCAGGGTGTCGCGGCCCTGGCCGACCGTCATTTCGAAGAGGGGCATGCGGCGGGTGCGAAACAGGCCGAAGGTGCGGACTTCCGCGATGACGCTGGCCATCTCCCCCACGCGCAACTCGCCGATGCCGCGCGGGTTCAGGCGGTCTTCGTAGCGGAAGGGCAGGTAGTAAAGCAGGTCCTCGACCGTGCTGATGCCCTTGTCCAGCAGAATCTCGGCGAACCTGGGGCCAATGCCTTTGACGTACTGCACGCTGGTCGAGAGGTCGAGCACAGAAGGATGGTAAATGAAGAAAGCGGCATTTAGCCGTTAGCACTTGGCAGTTAGCTAGTCACACTCGTTGAGGCGTTTTGGCTAAGTGCTAACTGCTAAGTGCTAATTGCTGCTTTTCTGGCATCGCCGCAGCCATCGCCGGTGTCCAAGTCAATAGGTGCTTCGAAAAATCCTCAAGCAGACGATTGCCGTGGTTGTCGGCAATCTGCTTTACTTCTTTGTGTTGATGCCACATTTGCCAGCGTCGGGACGGCACCGTCCTGACCGGCTCGATCTGGGATTGATCGTCGATTTCTGGGTGTGCGTGGTTCTGTACGGCGTGATTGAGTTAGTCGACCGCAAGTGGCGAAGAAGCCGCTAGCTCGACTTGTCTGATCTCTAAAACTCGCTCCGATTGTTGAAGTCTTTCAGCATCTGCTGCAGATCCAGTTTCTGCTCTTGCATTTGCTTCTTCAGCTGTTCCATCTGCTGTTGCAACTCCGGCGTCATCGAAGACTCGATCTGACGGCGCATCTCATCGAGCTCTTTCTGACTGGGCAACGAAGCTTGTAACTGGCGCTTCACGTCTGCGAACTCTTTCTGGTTCGACACCGATTGCTCGACCTGGCGCCGCATCTCGTCGAGGTCCTTCTGGCTGGGCATCGACTGTTGCATCTCCTGCCGTAATTGCTCCATTTCCTGCTGCGTCGGCTTGGCCGATTTCGCCAGTTCGCGAGACATCTTCTCGATGTCCTTCTGCTGATGCTTCATCGACTTCTCGATCTCGCGACGCATCTGCTCTAGTTCTTTTTCGCTGGGCCCCAATTGCGCAACCATTTCGTCTTGGCTGCGTTCGATTTCGGACCGCATCTGCGCCACCTGATCGCTCAACTCCTGCGCTTCGGTATCCAGGTTCAACCAGTCGCCCGGTTGAAGCCGCGAGCTGTCGCCCGGCCCGGGAACATTGATCACGACGGTCTGCTCGTGCTTGTCGCGCCAGATGCTGACCGAGACCTTCGTGGCTTGAACGTGCATGCCGCGTTGCCAGTCGGCCATGTCATGCACGGTCTCGTTGTTAACTTTGAGGATGATGTCGCCGGCTTTGAGACCGGCGGCGGCCGCGGGACTGCCCCCTTCAACCGAGCGGACCAGCACCCCATGCCCACGGGGCACGCCGAAGAAGTCCGCCAGTTGCGGGCTTAAGCTTTCCACCACCAGACCGTGACGCTCCGAGAGCACGGTAAAGGATGGGATCTCGAGATCGGGAGGATACGCATGGATTGGAGGCGGAGCAGAGCCCAGCGCAATCGGCGGCATCGCCCGGGCGTGCGACATCACGTTCCAGCTCCCCAGCGTCACCTTCAGGTCCTTGCGTTGACCATTGCGCACGATAGTGAGGGTCACCGTCTTTTGCGGAGGAGTGGCGTGGATCAATCCTTGCAGCTGCTCCGGGCCGTCAACCTTCACGCCATCGAAGGCAACTACAACATCGTTCTCCATCAGACCGGCATGGCAGGCGGGACCGTCCTGGTCAACGTAGGTGATGATGGCGCCCGCCGGCTCTTGCAGCTTCAGCGCAGAAGCCCGCTGCGGCGTGACGGCTGTGATCTGCACACCCAGGTATGCGCCGGAATGGGCTTCCGGCCATGGCTGCGGGGCTACCGGTCCGGCCATCGCCGGAATGACCATTGCAGCTGCCAACAAAGCGACGAAAACTGTATTACGTGTACGCATAACGTCAAACCCCAAAATCTACTGACATCTCCGAAAAGCGATCTGCCCAATCGTAGTCCGAATTCTCAACGCCGGACCACCGCCGTTGATGGCTCCTTCAGCCGACATCGACCGCGGACTCCATTGCCCACCCTGCTGCGTGATATTCAAGCCGGGGAACTCCGATGAGATGCCGCGGCCGCTGGCCATATCTGAAGTGGCATGTACAGTCACCGGCAGATTGCTGGCAAAGCATACAGCCACGTCGCCCGCCGCAGTGTGCAGCAAGGAATCGGTGAACCCGTGATTGCCAATGAATTCCACCGTGATTGGTCCGGCTCCAGTTTCCACTTGCGCTCCACGGCTCAGCCGGAACAGCGACACACTGCCGCCGCCCGTGGTGACTCGCACCGGACCGGTGGCGCTGCCCAGGCGCACGCTACCGCCTTCGGTCTCAGCCTTAACAGCACCGTCGACATCTCCCAGATACAAGTTGCCCCCGCCGCTCACCACGTGCAGATCACCCAGGCATTTCTGTACCTGAATGCTGCCCGCGCCGGTTTGAATCGTAGAGGCCCGCGAAGAGCCGATATAAACGCGACCGCCGCCCAGATTTACCTGTGTCAGTCCGCCTACGTTGGCCACGCGAACATCCGCCGCACCGCTTGTCAGCGTCAGATCGCTGCCTAGATTGCCGGCCTCGACATTGCCGCCGCCACTGGCGATCTTCACCGGTCCCGCCAGATCGTCGAGCTTGATCAGACCCGCGCCCGTCGTCGCCACGATGGTAGCCGCAATCGAACTAAAGGCCAGCGAGCCGCTGCGCGTCTGAACTCTCACCACGCTGAGGTCGCGCGGCACCTGCACAATGAATTCGGCTCCGAATCGAGCCAGGGTCTTTTTGGCGCCCTTGCCTTCGATGGAGTCGCTGTCGCCGATCTTGACCGCCGAAACGCGCAATTGCTCGAACTGCCGTCGCGCATCCTTCTCGCTGACGGCATAGGAACGCTTGCGGACAAGATAGGACACTCGCGGCGAATTGCCCTGCACTTGAACCGAGCCAAGGTCCGTGGTGACATGCAGCTCGCGGGCCGCAGGCATGGTCCCCGTAATTTCTTCGACCCAGGAATTACCATCGCGATAGATCCGCGATTGTTGCGCGCAGACAGGAAGCACAACCGCAAACACCACCACACAGGCACAAACGCACAGAGAGGATTTCTTGATGGTTTTTCTCTCCGGCCGTGTAGCTCGCTGGTGATTTTGTTCTTCCTTACGTGTGCGATCGGCCATTTCTTTCTGACTCGGTTCCTTCGTGTTTAATCAATGTTCGGCATCGAGGTCAACTCGCGTTGCGACTCGGTGCGGATGTAAGCGCTGGGATCTTCCTTGGCCAATTGCTGTAGCGCCATGCGGACGCTGCTGTCGGCGCGAACCGGCTCCAGTGCGTGCAGCGCTCCGCTGCGTACGCCCAGGTTGCTGTCATTCAACAAGGCCTCAAGAACTGCATTGCGCACCCGAATGTCCTGCTTCACATAAGAGCCCAGGCCATCCAACGCCTTCAGGCGCACTCCCGGATTGCTATCGTAGCGCAAGGCGTAGGTTAGGGCCTCGCGCACCCGAGGATCGTCGGGATCGCTGTTCAGCGCATCCACCACATCGAGCCGCACCCCCGGATTGTTGTTATTGCTTTTCGCGGCGAAAGCCAGCAGATCTTTAATCTGGGGATCGCTGAGAGATCCTTCTACTGAATCGGGCACCATGCGTTCGTAGTTGATCTTGACTTTGCCGGAATTGGGCTGCCGGTCAATCGAAGTGATGCCGGCGATGGAAGCTTCCTGAGCCGCGCCGGGTCCGGGGGGATGAGGCCCTCTCCCGCCCAGCGCGCTGTACATTGTCCCCAGGCCGCCGCCAAAGCCGACGATCAGCAGCACTGCCGCCAACGCGGGCGAAAAACGAACCTGTCGCAACCATGCCGTGGGATCGAAGGCCAGCCGGTGATACCAGGCCCGCTTCTGCTCGGCGGTCTCAAGCGCTTCCTGCAGCCGCATACGAGCGGACGCCAGGAAGCTGGCCGACGGCTCTTCCACCGGCACGGCGTTCATCTCTGCCTGAAACTCCTGCTGGGCGGCCAGTTCCGCGGCGCAGTCCTGGCAGCGCTGAATGTGCTGCTCCACCTCATGCCGAGCGTCGTCGGCGAGCTCGTTATAGAGGTACAGGCAAATGTTCTGTTGTACCCAATCGCAATTCATAAAAACCCCTTGGGCATTTAGCACTTGGCACTTAGCAATTAGCTAAGACCGAAACATTCTGCCTTTGGAACCCGATCGCAGAGCTCGGTCGCTTTTGCTAAGTGCCAAATGCTAAGTGCTAATTGCTTCTTCATCGCGCATCTTTCAGCGCAGCGCGCAGCTTTTGCGTGCCGCGAAACAGCGTGTTCTTCGCTGTCTCTTCCGTCGTGTTCAAAATCTCGCCGATGGTGCGCAGTTTCAGTCCCTGGTAATGCTTCATCTCGAAGACCATGCGCTCGCGCGGCGTCAGCTTCTTCAGGGCCTTGGCGATTCGCGCGCCCAACTCGCGCCGCATCAAATCGCGCTCGGGGCTGGCCCCCGATCGCTGGTCGGCAACCTGATCCAGCAGATCGTAGGTGCCGCCTTCGGAGTCGGTCGCGATGCCCGAGTCCTCTTTGCGCACCTGCCGTTTACGCAGCAGGTCGAGACACAGGTTGGTGACGATGCGATAGATCCAGGTGTAGAACGAGCACTCGAAGCGGAAGTTGCCGATGTTCCGGTAGGCCTTGAGGAAGGCTTCCTGGTAAATGTCCTGCGCGTCCTGCTCAG
>Ga0302325_10023073_pt1 | contig 12990 bp, 11 predicted proteins | sample Palsa_T0_2_FD_201948 | JGI IMG/M metagenome (GOLD analysis project Ga0302325, IMG submission 201948) | Peat permafrost microbial communities from Stordalen Mire near Abisko, Sweden - Palsa_T0_2 | ecosystem: Environmental > Terrestrial > Soil > Palsa > Peat permafrost | place: Sweden: Abisko... | reverse complement strand
GCAGAGCGACAACTTCTACGCCGAGATGATCTTCAAGAGCCTGGCCGCCGAAGGGCACGGCCGGCCCGCGCACGCCGGCGACTCCGGCGAGATCGTCGGCCGCTTCCTCGATCGCATCGGCGCCAGCGATCCGGGCGTCTCGATGAAGAACGGCTCCGGCCTCTTCGACGCGGACCGCGTCTCGGCGTACGGCACGGTGCAGCTCCTTCGCTGGGCGTGGCGCGATCCGGCCATCCAGCCCGAGTACGTGGCGCAGCTCTCCGTCGGCGGCGTCGACGGCACCCTCCGCAAGCGCTTCCGCACCGACGCGATGCGCCGCCGCGTCCGCGCCAAGACAGGCACCCTCGACGACGTCATCGCCTTGAGCGGCTACGTCCTGCGCACCGACGGCCACGCCCCCATCGCCTTCTCGATCTTCTTCAACCATGCAGCCGGCAAACAGGACGGCGCGCGGCACGCCGCGGACCGCCTGGTCGAACTTATCGCTCGCTGGGCGGACAAACGCGTTCCGTAAAGAGGAGAGCCGCCAAGCCACAAAGTCCGCCAAGAGAGGGATTTTGCGGGCCTCTTTTCTTCTCGTGGCGCCTTGGCGGCTTGGCGGCTCGCCCTCTCCCGCGTCACTCGCGCATGTGCTTGCGGATCTTGCCGAGGGCCTGCTCTTGGAGCTGGCGGATGCGTTCGCGGGACAAGTTGTACTTGTCGCCGATCTCCTTCAGCGTGAGCTCGTCTTCGTCGTCGAGGCCGAAGCGCCAGCGGATGATGCGCGACTCGATCGGGGTGAGCGTCGTCAAGAGACGGCGGACCTCGGCCGTCCACTTGTGGGTGGCGAGCGAGTCGTAGGGGGAGAGCGCGACCTCGTCCTGCAGGAAGTCGATGAACTTGCGGCCGTCCTCGTCGCCCACGGGGCGGTCCAGCGAGAAGGGCGTCTCGGCCCACGAGCCCTTGACCTTGTCGAGCTTCTCTTGCGGGATGCCCGTCTCGTGCTCCAGCTCGCCCAGCGTGGGGTCGCGACCGGTGCGCGCCAGCACCGCCTGCGTCGCGCGCTGGATGCGGTTGTGCGTGTCGAGCATGTGCACGGGGATCCGCACCGCGCGCCCCTTGTCGGCCAGGGCGCGGCTGATGGCGTGGCGGATCCACCACGACGCGTACGTGGAGAAGCGGTAGCCGCGCGTGTGATCGAACCGCTCGACGGCCTTCATCAGGCCGATGTTGCCTTCCTGGATCAAGTCGATGAGCGGAAGGCGCCCGCGGTTGTAGCGGCGCGCGATCGACACGACGAGCCGCAGGTTCGCCTTGACGAACCGGTTCTTCACCACGCGCGCGTGCGCCGCGGCCGCGGTCATCTTGTCGAGGTACTTCTGGTAGGCGGCGCTGGGCTCCAGGTGCAGCGAGCTCGGCGCGGCTTCGCCTTCGGCCTGATCGAGCACGGCCTCTTGCTCGGCCTCCGTGGGCGGAGCGCCGAGCCGCCGTGCCGCGCCCTCGGCGTGGGCGATCCAGAGGCGATCGCTGTCCGGCAGCCGGATCGTCTTGGCGAGCGAGACGCAGATCGCGCGGTACTTCTTGTCCTGATCGCGGCTCACCTTACCACCGCGCTTGGCGTAACCATGCAGGGCCTTGCGAAGCTCGGCCATCTGCGGGAGGCTCAGCGCCTCTTCGCCCGTCGGCAGGTCTTTTTCGAGCGCGTCGAGCGCCGCGCTGGCGGCGTCGTGGTAGCCGAGGATCGTCACCCACTGGTCGACCTCGGCCTCTTCGACGGCCATCGCCGTCTGGAGCTCTTCGTCGGGACCCATGACGGGGTGGGTCGCCATTTCGCGGAAGTAGCGGGCCAGCATCGAGTCGCCGCCGCCCTCTTCGATCTCGCGATCGGTGGGCTGCTTGCGCGGGCCCGGCGCCGCCTCGGCTTCGGGCGCTTCGAGCTCGAAGTCTTCTTCGATGAGCTCGATCTCGCGGCTGGCGTCGCCCGAGCCTTGCTCGCTGGGGGCCTCGAACTCGTCGTCGCCGGAGGGCTCACGCGCCTCGGTCTCGAGCGGGGGCGCGCTCGTGCCGGCGCTGGCCTTGCCGCGACCCTTGCCTTGCGCGGCTTGTGCGGCGTGTGCGCCTTGCGCCTTGGCGGAAGCACCCGAGCCTCGCGCCGACGCTCTCGTGGCGCTCGTCGCGACGGGATGAAGCGGCGCGTCAGCCCGCTCGGTTTCAACCACCGCCGCGCTGCTCTTGCTCTTCGCCATGACCGGAGCTCCCTCCTTCGCAAGCGAGTGCGAAGTCTGATCCCCTGCAGCTCTCGTACCCTTTCCGCGGCCCCCCGCGGCCCTGCTCCGAGCTCCCTTGTGCGGTGCGCCGTGCGAGAGCTTGCGCACCCCGGCTCCCGACCGGGCGTCGTGTGACGTAGCCAAAGATGGGCGGGCGGATTTGGGCATGTCGTCGTCGGCCGACCTCTCTCTCTTTATGTGGCCGGTACTACGTAAGATGAGTGAACATCGTTCCACGTTCGCGCGCGGGCTGCGTTCATTTGCTGGCCGCGGGCGCCGAGCTGCGCTAGCTGCCGGCCCTCTGGATGCGGTCGGCATGCGCTCGCGATCGATAACCTCGTACTATCTCCTTCGCTTGCGCCGGCTCGCCGCGCGTCCAGGGCGGCTCGCGGGCTTCGCCGTCGCGTCGGCGTTGCACGCGGTCGGCCATGCGTCGGTCGCGCTCATCGCGGCCGGCATTGCGCTCTGCCTAGCTGAGCGGTTCGGCGTTCGTGCTCTGCCGTTCGCGTCGGCGTTTGCGTCGCGCCGCGCGGCCACGTCCGAAGACCGAGCGCTTGCCCTGGCACTCGTCGGGCTGGCGGTGCTCGTCGTCAAGGGCGTGGCCGGCGCCTACGCGACGTTCGTTCAGGCTCGTCTGGCGGGCGAGGTCGGTGGCGCACTGCGGCTCGAGCTCCTCGACGCGATGCTGGCTATTCACCGGTTGCGACGACCACGACACGGCGATCATGCTTGCGCCGCGCTGGCCCAGGTCGCCCCGTCCGTACTCTCCTTGACCGACAGGGTGCGCGACGTCGAGGCGGGGCTCGAGCAAGGAGTCCTCGGCGGGGCGCGTGCCGTCGCGCAGATCGTCCCGATCGCCGTGTTGCTCGTCGCCCTTTCGCCCCGCATGGCGGCGACGGCGGGCTTCTCGCTCGGCGCGTTCGGCTGGCTGCTCGGTCGGGCGCGCGCCGGGTACCGCAGGGCGACGCAGGGCGCCAGCGTGGATCGCGAGCGCCTGCTCGCGGCGGCCGACGAAGCCGTCCGCCATGCCGACCTTTGGGTCACCTACGGCGCCGAGGCGAAGGCCCGCGCGACGACCAAGTCCCTCGGCGCTGCGATCGCGCTCGGCGCCGCGCGCCTGCAAGCCCGCGGGGTAGCCCTCAGCAGCGCGAACGAGGCCCTGGGCGCCGTGGCTCTCGTGGCCGCCATCGCCGCGGCGCGCGCCGGGTGGCTCGGCGACGCGCGCGACGGCAAGACGCTGCTGTCCTTTGCGGTAGCGTTCTTTCTCTCGTACCGGCCACTGCGCGATCTGTCCGATGCGCGGCTCACGATGGTGCGAGCGCAGGGCGCGTACGACGACCTGCGACGCGTGACCGGCCCGCGTGACGACGCCGACGACGTCAGCGACGCTGATCAAGAGGGGGACGACGCGAGTGCCGCGACCGATGGCGCGGCCCACGCCGAGCCGCCGCGCCTCTGGCCCCTGGCCCCCCTCGAGCTGCGGGCCTTGCGTCTCTCGCATGGTCCTTCGCGCGCCATCACCGCGCGCATCGAACCGGGCGCGATTGTCGTGGTGTCGGGCCGGACGGGCGCGGGCAAGACCACCTTGCTCCGCACCCTGCTCGGCCTCGAGCTGCCCGATGGAGGCGAGATCCGATTTGGCCACGAGTCGCTCGAGGGTGCCCCCGCAGGTCCGCGCAGCCGTCCCTTCGCCTGGGTCCCGCAGGACGCGCCGCTCCTCGCCGATACGCTCGAAGGCAACGTGGCGCTCGGCGCCCCCGGTGCCGACGCCGCGGCCATCCTCGAGTCCGTCGGCGCGCCGGCCCTCGCGCGCGCTCTCGACGGCGCGCGCATCGGCGGCGGCGGACGCGTCGTCTCCGGCGGCGAGCGGCAGTGGATCGCGCTGGCGCGTGCCATCGCCACACGCCAGCCCGTGCTCTTGCTCGACGAACCGACGAGCGGCCTCGACGCCGCCGCCCAGCAGCGCGTCCTCGACGCGATCGCCCGGCTGCGCGGGCGACGCACCGTGATCGTCGTCACGCACCGCCCCGAGCCGCTGGCGATCGCAGACTGGGTGCTGAGGATCGATGGGGAGGAGGGGGTCGAGCGGGCGGCATGAGGGGGAGGGGGGTTCGGGCGATCGTGGCGGTGGGGGTCGTTGGGTGCGCGGGGGCGGCGCCGAGGGTGGAGATGGGCGCGGGGGCAAGCGCGGACGCGGGGGCAAGCGCGGGCGCGTGGGCGGGCGCGGACGCGGGGGCAAGCGCGAACGCGGGCGCAGGCGCGAGCGCGGACGCGGGCGCAGGCGCGACCGGGGGGTGTCCCGACGATATGGTGGCGACGGCCACGTTTTGCATCGACCGGTACGAGGCGCCCAACGAGCGTGGGGGCTTGCCGCTCTCCTTGCAGACGGCGGGGGACGGCGAAGCGTGGTGCGGCGCGCGCGGCAAGCGGCTCTGCACGGAGGACGAGTGGGTTCGCGCGTGCCGCGGGCCGAGCGGGCGGCGGTTCCCGTACGGCGAGGTGCACCGGGCTTCGGCGTGCAACGACGACCGACCCTGGATCACGGTGAGCTGGGGCGCGCTCGCGCAGTGGCCCAGGCCCGCCGCGATCGCGGAAGCGGAGCGCCTCTTTCAGGCCGATCCGAGCGGGGCGCGCGCGGAGTGCGTCTCGGAGGAGGGGGTGTACGATCTCACGGGCAACGTGGCCGAGTGGGTAAGGCGCAGCGATCCGCCGCCCAAGCCCGGCTACGATCACGTGCTCAAGGGTTGCTACTGGGCGGGGTGCTATCACCAGACCGAGCCGGACTGCGCGTTCCGCAACAGCGCCCATCCCGGGACGTTCCGGACGTACGAAGCGGGGTTTCGGTGCTGCACGGAGCGCGGGACTTAGAGCGCGATCTCATGGGACAAGGGAGCATGGCGCGAGCGTCGTGGGTCGTCCTGGGCGCGTGCGTGGTGGCGTGCTCCTCGACGCCCATGATGCGAGCCGCGGAGAGCGGCGACCGCGCGGCGCTCCGGCAGGCGATCGCCGCGCGCGCGGCGCACGGCACGCTCTCCAACAGCGAGGCGGCCTCGCTGGCGCGCTCCGTCGCGGCGCACGATCTCGCGACGGCCTCGCGCGACGACGCGATCGCGCGCGTGCGCGACGTGCTCCCGTGCGCGCGCGAGCTCGATGGCGCGCTCTCTTCGCGCATGACGACGCACGACGCCGCGGGGGCCGCCGCCGCCCTCGCCCGCCTCGACGCGCGGCGATGGGACCTCGACGACGCGCGCCGATACGCGGGCGACGCCGATCCCGCGTGGCGCGCGGTGGGCGCGCGAGCGCTCGTGCGCGCGGCCGATCGACGCGCGCGGCTCTCGGCGCTCGCCGACGGCAATCCGCTGGTCCGTCGCGAGGCGGCGCGCGCGGCGCGCGACGCGCGTGACGCGGCCGACGTGCAATCTCTGTCCGAAGCCGCGCGCCTGGATCCCGAGCCCATCGTCCGCACCGAAGCCGTTCGCGCGCTGGCCGCGCTCTCGGGAGCCGGGATCGCCGACGCCCTGCGCGACCTGTGGACGAGCGGCGACGAGGGGCTGCGCGAGGACATCGCGACGGCGTGGTCGAGTCCTTCGCTCTGGGACGCCGGGGGTCGCGAGGCGCTGCGTGTTCTCGTGGCGAGCGGCCACGGGCCGGGCGCGATCGAAGGGGCGGCCGCCGTCCTGCGGCACGCCGACGCGGGGGCCGAGCTCGTGTCGCTGGCGATCGGTCGGCTCGTCGAATCGATCCGATCGGGCGCGCCGGTGACGCGGCTCCAGGCGATCGCGCAGGCGCCGATCGATCGGCCCGCGCTGCTCCCGCTCCTCGAGGCGGTGCGTGCCAGCGCGAAGGACGACGACGAGCAAGTGCGCATCGGCGCGCTCACACGCCTCGCCGGTCGCGCAGGGCCAGGCGCAGTGGACGCCAAGGGCGCCGTCGAATCCCTCGAGGTGCTCGCGCAGCCCGGGTCGGCCGTCGGCGCGCAAGCTCGGTTCGCGCTCGGCAGCGCCGGCGATCGGCGCGTTCAGGCCTGGCTCGAGCAGGATCTCGCGAGCCCCGACGCGTCCGATCGCCTCGCCGCGGCCACCGCCCTGGCGGACCTGGGCGTTGCCGCGCGGGCCGCACCCCTGCTCGGCGACGACGACCCTTCCGTGCGGGGCAGAGCCGCGTGCACGTTGCTCATGGCGGATCGCACGGAACGTCATTGACGAAGGGAGGCGTCCTATGCGGGTCTCGACGCAGCGCGGCGCTTCGCGCTCGTTGACCTGGCCTCGCCATTCCCTTACGACTTGCCCTCGTTATGCGCGCACAAACCCTCACGCTGGCGCTCGCCGCGGTGGCGTCGCTCGTCGCGAGCGGCTGCGTCAAGAAGACCCTGACCGACGGACAGATCGAGGCGTTTCGTAGTGCCGCCGTCGTCGTCGACACCATCGGCGACTACGAGCTCGCCCGCGCCGGCGCGGCCGCGGGGCTCGTCCAGTTCGAAGGGATGCACGCCCTCTCCCCGGACAACCCCAACGCCCTCTTCATGCTGGCCAAGGCGTGGGCCGGCTACGGCATCGGCTTCGCCGAGGACGACATGCAGCTCGCCCAAGACGCGGGCGACGACGATCTCGTCGAGTATCACCGCAAGCGCGCGCGCATGGCGTACGACCGCGCTGTTTATTATGGCCTCCGCCTCATGAGCCAGAAGGCGCCCGGATTTCAAGACGCCAAGAAGAACCAGGAGACGCTCACCAAGTGGGTGAAGGCGAACTTCACCTCCAAAGACGACGCCGAGATCCTCCTCTGGACGGGTGAAGCGTGGCTCGTTCGCGCGGGCCTCATGGCGCCCGACGAGAATGAAGGCGGCGCGTTCGTCGCCGAGCTTTTCGTCGCGATCCCGCTGCTCGAGCAGGCCATCGCGCTCGACGAGTCGGTGGGTCGTTACATGGGCCTCGTCATGCTCGCGGCGTATCACTCGCGCAGCGGCATGGCCGAAATGGACGAAGGCAAGAAGCTCTTCGAGCGCGCCCTCGCCAAGACCGAGCGCCGCGACCTCGTCGTGCAGATGGTCTACGCGACCAAGTACGCGTGTGCGAAGGGCGATCCGGCCCTTTACCAGCGCCTCCTCAACGAGGTGCTGCAGGCCGACGACCCCGATCCGGAGCAGCGCCTCGAGAACACCATCGCCAAGCGCCAGGCCAAGCGCTGGATGGGCAAGCACCGCGTCAAAGACCAGTGCGGGTTCGAGTTGTCGGCGTCGTCCAGCGCGGCGGCGTCCGCGCCGCCCCCCGCGCCGGCTCCCGAGCCCGCCGCAGCCTCGCCCTCGCCGGCGGCGGCGCCGCCCCCCCCGCCCGCGGCCACGCCCGCTCCTGCCGGCAAGCCGGCCAAGCCGGTCAAACCCGGCAAGGGTGGCGGTGCCCCGAAGGCCAAGCCGGCCCCCCCGATGGCCAACTAGGGCCCCCATTGAGCTTTTGTGCGCTCGCGAGTGCGGCGCGCGAGGTGTAAAAGACCACTACCCGCGCTTCGGCCGGGCCCAGACGCTCCCGGAGGTTTCCGATGTTTCGCAAGGTTCTCATGATGTTCGTCGCGGTCGCCTTCGTCTCGGGCGTCACCGACGTCGCCGGCGCGGTCACCACGCTCAAGGTCGGCACCGTCGCCCCGCAAGACTCCCCGTGGGGCAAGGAGTTCAAGAAGTTCGCCAAGATCGTCTCCGACGACTCGAACGGCGAGCTGCAACTGGACTTCCAGTGGAACGGCCAGGCCGGCGACGAGAACCTGATGGTGCAGAAGATCCGCTCCGGTCAGCTCGACGCCGCCGCCATCACGGCCGTGGGCCTCGCGCAGACGGGCGTCACCGACATCCTCATCTTCTTGCTCCCCGGCCTGTTCCAGAACTGGGCCAAGCTCGACGCGGCACGCGACGCGATGAAGGACGAGTTCAACAAGCAGTTCGAGGCCAAGGGCTTCACGATCCTCGGCTGGGGCGACGTCGGCGCCGGCAAGAACATGAGCGTCGGCTTCGAGATCCACCACCCGAGCGACCTGCAGGGCAAGGGCGTCTTCTACTACACCGGCGACGTCGTCTCGCCGAAGATGTACGCGGCCATCGGCGGCATCACGCCCAAGCAGCTCACCATCAACGAGGTGCTGCCGATGCTGACGGGCGGATCCATCAACGTCCTGCTCGCGCCCTCGATGGGCGCCGAGCAGCTTCAGTGGTCGTCGCGCGTCACGGACATCTGCACCGAGACGGTCACCTTCGTCATCGGCGCGGTGCTCGCTTCTTCGGCCCGCCTCGCGTCGCTGCCGCCCAATCTGCGCCAGATCATCATCACCCGCGGCGCCGAATCGGCCGACCGTCTGACCAAGACGATCCGCAACCTCGACGCCCAGTCCTGGGCGCGCCTGAAGACGACGAAGCACACGTACGACCTCACCGACGCGGAGCGCCAGGAGTGGCGCACGGTCTTCGTGAAGGTGGCCAAGGAGCTGCGCGGCTCGGTCTTCACCCCCGGGGTCTTCGACCGCATCGTGCAGCTCTCGGGCAACCCGCTCGCCAACTGATCGCCGCAGCGCCTCCCTCCGAGAGCCCGCGACCTGCCATGCTCGACCACGACGACCACGCGATGCCGGAAGGCAAGCCCTGGGGCGACCCGTTGTGGCGCCTCGACACCGCGTGGCAGCGCATCGAAGCGGCGCTCTGCGCCTCGGTTCTGGTGGCCGAGATCGCGTCGCTCACGCTCTGGGTCATGCTCCGTGGCCTCGCCACCGACACGATCCCGGGCGGCGGGTCGGGCGGGATCGTGTGCCGCTCGCTGCTCACGATGACGGCGCTCGCCATCGGCGTGCACCTGGCCACGCGGAAAAAGGGCGGCTCGCTCCACGCGGCCGCCGTCAGCGTGGCGATCGTCGTGGGCCTCATCGGCGGCCTGGCGTGGAAGCACGTCGGCTGCACGTGGTCGTCCAACCTGCTCAACTGGTTTCAGGGCGCCTCGGTGCTCATGCTCATCGGCGGCCTGCGCGGCCTCGCCACGCGGCTCACGCTCTGGGTCGCGCTGCTCGGGGCGTCGCTCGCGTCGTCGCGGGGCAAGCACATCCACGTCGACGTCCTCTTGCACTACATCCCGACCAAGCTCCGGATGCCCACGACGATCCTCAGCCTGGTCGCGGGCACGATCGTGTGCATCTCGGCGGCGGTGGGCTTCGTCGACTACATCACGATCGCGATGTTCCAGGTCAGCGCCGACCAGCCTTGCCCGAACGACGCGGCGAAGCGCTGCGACGTGCCCATGGGCGAGAAGATGGCGTCGATGGGCAAGCTGGTCGCGAGCGACTTCTTCCTCCTGCGCCGCCAGGCGGCGCTCGACGTCCGTGCGCTGCCCCACGTGCTCGCCGGCACCCCCTACGACGGCTGGCTCACGGCCACCGAGTGGAACGCGTGGCTCGATGGCGGCGACTGGACGGCCTACTTCCCGAAGGCCGCCGTCGACGCGCAGCGCGCCGATCCGTCGGCGCCCAACGCGACGCGCGCTTCGGCGGTGCAGGTCCCCGGCTCGGGCGACGCGCGTGGCCTTCTCGCGCGTGAGCTCGACTTCGTCTTCCCGGTGGGCCTGCTCGTCATCGCGGTGAAGTTCTTGGTCCGCATCCTGCTCATTCTCTCCGGTCACGTCCGGACCGACACCGACCCGGAGACCGACTTCGAAGAAGAGGGCCTGCCGCACTCCGACGAAACGTCGAGCAAGGCGGCGGCATGACGACGAAGACCGAGACCGAAGGCGCGTCCACGCTGGCCAAGGTGGGCATCGGCATCGCCGGGGCCTCCGTCCTGGGGATCGCGCTCTTCGGCAGCGTCGTCGCGGCCGTCGTCGTCGCCCTCGCGCTGCTCGGGACGCCGCTCTTCGCCGTCATGGGCGGGTCGTCCGAGATCCTCTGGATGATGCATCCGGACGCGGCCTACCACCATCTCCGGTTCGTCGCGCCCACGGTTCTCGACGAGCGCTTCGCCGATTCGCCCATCGTCGTCACGATCCCGCTCTTCACCTTTGTCGGATACGTGCTGGCCGAGGCGAAGACGCCCGATCGCCTCGTCACCGCGGCGCGCACGGTGCTTGGCTGGATGCCCGGCGGCCTCGCCATCGTCTGCGTCATCGCGAGCGCCGTCTTCACGGTGCTCACCGGCGGCAGCGGCGTCACCATCATCGCCATTGGCGGCCTGCTCTACCCGTCGCTCCGCAAGCAAAAGTACTCGGATTCGTTCGCGCTCGGCCTCGTGACCACGGGCGGCTCGGTCGGCCTGCTCTTGCCGATGTCGGTGCCGCTCATCGTCTACGCGCTCGTCGCGCACGTCGATTTCACGGAGCTCTTCAAGGCGGTCCTCATCCCGGGGATGCTCGTCATCGTCTTGCTCAGCATCTACTCGGCGTACGTCGGCGCGCGCGAGCAGATCGACCGCGATCCTCCCGACACGCGCAAGATGGCGTCCGCGATCTGGGACTTGAAGTGGGAGCTCGGCATCCCGGCGCTCTTGCTCGGCGCCCTCGGCTCGGGCCTCACCTCGATCGACGAGGCGGCGGGCATCGTCGCGGCCTACGTCGTCATCATCGAGTTCTTCGTCTACAAAGACCTCTCCTGGAAGAAAGACCTCGTCCGCGTGGCGAAGTCTTCGATGAGCCTGGCCGGCGCGATCATCCTGATCCTGGCGATGGCCAACGCGCTGATGAACTACGTCGTGGACCAGCACGTCCCGTCGAAGGTTCTGCAGTTCATGCTCAGGGTGGGGATCGAGCACAAGTGGCAGTTCCTCATCGTGATGAACGTCTTCCTCCTCATCCTCGGGATGCTGATGGAGGGGTTCAGCGCGATCCTCGTCGCCGTGCCGCTCATCTTGCCGTTCGTGGCCGACCTGGGCAACCGCCATCCCGACGAGAAGATGTCGCCCTTCCAGCTGGCGATGATCTTCTTGCTCAACCTCGAGATCGCGTACTGCATGCCGCCCCTCGGGCTCAACCTCTTCATCTCGAGCTTCCGCTTCAACCGCCCCGTCTCCAGCCTTTACAAGGTGGTGCTGCCGTTCGTCGGCATCCTGGGCATCGGCCTCGTGCTCGTCAGCTACGTGCCCTGGTTCAGCAACGTCGCCGTCGCGAAAGACGTCGCGGCCGCCCACGCCAAGGCCGAGCGCGAAGGCACCCCGCCGCGCGAAGCGTGGATGATGGAGTGCGTGCAGGAGGATCCGAGCAATCCGCAGCCCTGCTCGCCGGAAGACCGCAAGAAGTACCCCGGCGGCCAGATGCTCGACACGACGGGCGCCGGCGACAACGCGGCCGCGCCGGACGTCGACGCGGGGTGCAATCCGGACTTCGGGGACTGCCCGCCGAAGAAGTAGGTGATGCGGGCGCTTGCGCTTGCGCGCGCGTCCTTTCTACGGGATGGACATCACGCGGGCGCGGGCGCGGGCGCGGGCGTGGGGGCGCACGCAGCTATGCTGCGTGGCAGTCGCATGAAGGATCGCATCGTCCGGGGCGCCATCGAGGTCGGATTCATCGTCTTTCTCTTCTACGCAAACTTGCTGATGGGAGAGTACGAGCGCTCGGGAATGGGCCAGGCCCGCGGACTCGCCTGGGCGGCCCGTGACATGGTGACGGGGCACAATTTGGTGATCGCGCTCGTGGCGGCACTCGTCGGTTACGTCGTCTTCGAGTTTCTCAGGAAGAAGCTCCCGTGAAGTGGCCGCCAGGCCATTGCTGACCGGGAGCGCCCGCGCCCGCGTGAGCGCCCGCGCCCGCGTGAGCGCCCGCGCCCGCGCCCGAGCGATGTCCATCTCGTAGAAGCGACGCGTGTGCAAGCGCCTTTGGGGCACGCGGTTTTCTCGTCTCGGGCTTTTTCAGCGTGGCGCCGTGCTCGGGCGCGTCAAGGCCGAGCCGCCGGCGGGAGCCGGCGGTGCTTCGCCGAAGACGGCTCGCAGCCTTGACTCGCCCTGCGCTCGGCGCCGCGGGGCGCGGGCCCTTCGGTGAGAAGGGCGAAAGGAGGATGCCATGTTGAGAATTTATACGACGGTGGTCGAGGTGATCGGGATGCTCGGGGCCGCGATGGGGCAGATCGAAGCGCACGATCGGGATCTGGCTCGTCAGCTGCGTCGGGCGTCGGGGAGCATTGCGCTCAATGTTGCCGAGGTTGCGCTCGGGTACGTAGGGCGGCTCGATGCCGGGTGCGCGATCGCCTCGACGTCATCTGCGGCACGCTGGTGAAGAACGTGCGGTGAAGGAAGGCGGGGAGACGAGCTTCGTGCCCGTCTCCCCGCTGGCTTCAGATGGCGACGCGGACGAGCGTGCCGATCACGTGATCGAGCCGCTGACCGAGCACCTCGGACATGGGCCCGACGTAGCCGAAGGCTTCGGCAACTTGCAGGCACGCCCGCGTCTCTCGCGCCGACCCGAGCGCCGTTCGATACCGCGCGGTGCGCATCCGCCCGACGGATCCGCTCCCCTCACCGAGGTTGAGCACCACGCTGCTTGCGGCACGTCGAATCTGCCGACCGAGGTCGGCATCGCGGCGATCGATGGCCTCCAGGTCCTCTCGCATCATCTGAACCGCCTCGAGCATGACATCGTAGATCTTGAGCATTGTGTTCTCCTGCCCGTGCGCCTGAGTGCGCGAGGGCACTGCCCCGACGGCGCGGAGCGCAGGACGGGTCAAGGCTGCGCCGTCTTCGGCGCACCGCCGGCTCCTGCCGGCGGCATGGCCCTGACCCGACCGAGCAACCCGCCAC
>Ga0302325_10023071_pt1 | contig 12990 bp, 11 predicted proteins | sample Palsa_T0_2_FD_201948 | JGI IMG/M metagenome (GOLD analysis project Ga0302325, IMG submission 201948) | Peat permafrost microbial communities from Stordalen Mire near Abisko, Sweden - Palsa_T0_2 | ecosystem: Environmental > Terrestrial > Soil > Palsa > Peat permafrost | place: Sweden: Abisko... | reverse complement strand
GACCAGCGCGACGCCGCCGAAGTGCATCTTGGTGGCGGACTTCCAGCCCTCGGTCAGGCTGTCGAACGCGGACGAGCGCTGCAGCGCGGCCTTGACGGCGTACGCGGCCGACTCCTTCTCCCGCTGGGTCGCGACGTACTCCGGGTAGCTGACCTTGTAGCTCTCCTCCCACGCCAGCCAGGCCTCGCGGGGGACCTTGCCGGTGCCGCTGAGCCATTCGGGGAAGACGGCGTCGTCGTCGACGTAGCGGTAGGACCAGTCCACGTCCCGGACGAAGCCCTGCCATTCTTCGCGCTTGAGCAGTGCCATCGGATGGTTCTCCTCGTCAGTCGACTTCGGTGTGGCCGAGCTGCTGGCTGATGCCGGCGTCATTCCAGTAGGCGGTGATGCTGTCGATGAGCAGGTCCGGGCCGACGTGGAAGATGAACAGGTGCGGCTCGCGGTAGTGCTGGCCGGCCGGGGCGACCAGACCCCAGGCCAGCTGCTGGGTGCCCTCGACGTCGACTTCGGCCACGACGTCGCCGTCGTCGTTGCTGGCGAGGGTGCGCACCGTGTTCGACAGGTTGGGGAAGGAGGCGATCAGCCCGGTCCACAACGGCTTGCCGATCGTGCGGACCTTGCCGTCGCCGCGCAGCACCCGCTGCTTGCCCCACAGCTCGACCGGCGGGTAGGAGAAGGCGGCGTTCATGGCGCACAGCTCGGTCATGCCTTCGACGTCGTGGGCCCGGTACCGGTCGAAGAACTCGGTGACGACCCCGGCCGCCGACTCCGCGGTCCGGGGCAGCGTGCTGACTTGCGTCATGTCGGTCTCCTCGCCTCAGGCGATCGCGATCTCGTCGTAGCGCTTCACCGCGAGTCGCCGGTAAAGCTGGGCCTGGCACCAGTAGGCGCTGACGTCGGTGATCAGGCCGTTCGCGACCGTGAACCGCCAGGCCTGGTCGATGTCCAGGTGTTTCTCCTGGTTGATGGCGCCGGCGTAGCTGGCGGCCTGCGTCCCTTCGGCTTTGAACAGGGCGGTCACGACGTCGCCGGTGGCGATAACCCGGCTGACGCTGATCATCAAGTCAGGGAAGGCACGCACCAGGTCCGTTAGGACTTCATTCAGAACCTCGGTGCCGGTGGCGCGGATGCCGAGCGGATGAACGGTCACCGCCACCCGCGGGTCGGCGGCGGCGACGGCGGCCTCGACGTCGTGCCGGGCGAAGGCATCAAGAAACGACTGAACGATCTGGGCGGGTGTGCTCTCCAGGACCGGGCTGCTGGTCATCGGCGGACGCTCCTTGACGTGGCGGCTCAGGCGGCCTGGCGGGCGGGGGCACGTAGCTTCTTGATAACCGCATCGGCGGTCGCCTCGGTCGATCCCGGGTTCTGCCCGGTGATCAGGTTCCGGTCCACGACGACGTGAGAGATCCACGCCGCCGGGCCGTCGTCGAAGACCGCGCCCGCGTTCTTCAGCGCCACATCGAGCAGCCACGCCATGCCGAGCAGGCCAGCCTCGGTCTGGTCTTCCTCCTCGTCGGTGAAGCTGGTCAGCCGGTAGCCGTCGAAGAGCCACTGGCCGCCGGCCCGCTCGGGCGCGGACAGCAGCATGGCCGGGCCGTGGCACAACGCGGCGATCGGCGCGTGCTTGCGGTGCAGCGCGAGCAGCAGCCGGCCCACGTCGGGGTTGTCGGCCAGGTCGACCATCGGCCCGTGGCCGCCCGGCGCGAAGACCGCGTCGAATCCGGCCAGTTCCGCGTCGGACAGCGCGGACAGCGCGGTCGGCTGCTGGAAACCCGGGATCTCCTGCAGCCTGCGGAGCCGTTCGGCCGAGAGCCGCTCGCTGTCGGCCCGCTGCGCGTCGACCTCGGCGTCGACCTGCTCCCGGGTCAGCCCGAGCGAGGTGTCCTCGGCGAGCACGTCGGCGAACGGGCGGTCCTGCTGCCACGCGATCTTCGCGGCGCTGCTGACGATCCGGTGAGCCTGCGCGGGAGTACGGCCGCCGGCCTGCAGCAGCGCGGCCACCCGGCGGGCGGCGGCCAGGCCGAGCTCGGTGTTCTGGTGCAGGGTCAGCCGGATGTCGTCGACATCGCGGGCGAAGGTGCGCACCACCGAGGCGAGGTAGTCCTTGTCCTCCTCGGGGTAGTGGAAGAACCACGACAGCCCGTAGGGATCCGCATAAGGCGGTTGCCCGTCGGGCGTGATCACCGTGACGTCGAAACCCGCGTCGGCGAACCGCTCGTAGGGCTTGAGCGCCTCCTCGGCGAAGTAGCCGGTCGGATGCTGGGTTCCGTCTGCGAGCGTCAGCTCGCGCGCGCTGGTGACGAGGTACGCGATCCGGGTCATGCCATCCCTCCGCGGTAAGGTGCTCCCCCTGCCGACACGTTTCGTGATGGTTACTGTGCCATTGCCGCGTGGGGTCGGCTACCTCTGGGGATAGCAGCTTCCTGCTGAACTAGTGCCCATTCCGGTGCGGGTATCAGATTCCGGCTGAGCTGTAGCCCGATCCCCTTAGCCGAGGGTGGCGCGGCCGAGGTCTTCGGCGCGCTGGGTGTCCAGCTCGCGGTGCAGCGCGTGCGCATCGTAGTAGGCACGCGGCGTCACGCCGAACCGGCCGCGGAATTCGCTGATGAAATGCGAGACGCTCGCGTAGCCGACTTCCTTGGAGATGCGGGCCACCGTGAAGTCGCCGTCGACGAGCAGTTCCCGCGCGCGGTCCAGGCGCATCTCCTTCACGAACTGGTACGGCGAGCGGCCGGTGACATCACGGAAAAGGTGAGCGAAGGCCGACGGGCTCAGCCGGACCAGGTCCGCCATGTCGGCGACGGTCATCGGCTCGGACAGGTGACAGTGCACGTACTCAAGCACGGCTGACACCGGGTTGCTGGCCGACTCCGCGGCCGCCAGGGAGAGCAGCCGCGCGTACTGCTCGCGCTGCAGCACCCGGTACACCATCTCCTGCAGGTAAAGCGGCGCGAGGACGCGCCGGTCCGTGCCGGTCCCCACCGCGCGCAGGAACCTCAGCACCACCCCAAGCAGGTCCTGGTCCAGCGCCGAGACACACGCGGGCTGCACGGGCTGGGCCTGGGCATCGCGTGACCGGAATGCCGTCGTCCGCCGTTCCAGCATGTCGCTGGACACCTGGCGGACCAGCGCCGGATCGATCTGCAGCACCAGGGAAAGGAACGGCCGGCTGACGGACGCCTCGAGGATCTCGGCCTGGAAATGCAGATGGCTGCCCAGCACCAGGTAATGGAACGGGTCGTAGGAGTAGGTCATGCCGTCGACCGTTACCGCCTTGCGCCCCTGAGCCACGATGCAGAGCGACAGGGACTGGATTTCCTCCCAGCTCGGCCCGACGGGGCCGGTGAACCGGTAGATGGTCAGTCCCGGCCACAGGCCGGAGTTGGCGCCCACCTTCGGCGCCCTCGCGGCAAGTTCCGCGATCAGGTCACCCGAATTCGTTGGACTAGGGAGATACCCAGACGCCATCGTGCTGCCTCCTGACCCATCCGTTGCACCAAGCATGCGCCAACCGTGGGGGTAAGCGCCATGGTGTGCTCGTCCGGAGCTGCAGCCCCGCGATCGAGCATCCCTATGTTCCATCGGTCCGGTGGCTTCCAGGTGAGCGATCATCTCCGCGGAAAGGTCAAGCTCGCCGGAACGATCACCTCTGCGCAGACCCGCCAGCGTGTGACGGACACGATCCAGACCCTTCTCGACGCGGGCGTTCAAGCGGGATCGCTCCGAGCCGACGTCAGGGCCGACGACTTTGCAGCCAGTCTCGTCGGCGTTTTCCTCGCCACCCCCGACCCCGCTCAGAGCGATCAGGCCCGGCCGGATGCTCGACCTCCTCGTGGCCGGAATCCGGTCCCCTTGACCACCCGGCTTCCCCGGAAATACCGCCAGGCCGCTTAGGATGCAGTCCCCTCAGCGGTCGTACCTGGAGGATCCGGGCGGCTAAATTTGGAGATCGCGCCAGGATAGCCCTAGCGGCGGCCGCCGGGCGTTTAGCCGGCGTTCCAGGTAGCCTGGTGTGCAGACGGGCGTGCTGGCGGCGCTGTCAGTGCAGTGGCTATACCGGGTTCGATACGGTCGACCCCTCTGATGAAGCCTGTGCGCGGTGATGTTCAATTTTTTTCCAGCTTTACGCCGCAGGGGTGTCCTCTCCGGACGGGTTCGTCCGTCCTTCTGACGGGTGGCGCTCGCCACCACGCGGAGAAACGAGGAGACCGATGACCAGCAAGACCACCACAGCAGGGTCCGACACCGACCGGCAGGCCATTCTCGACGTGCTCACGGGCTTGTACAAGGCGTGGGAAGCCAACGACGCCGAGGCGTTCGTGGCCGACTACACCGACGACGCCACTGTGGTCCAGCCCGGCGTCTACAAGAAGGACCGCGAGGAGATCCGCGCCACCATGGCCGCGGCGTTCGCGGGCCCGCTCAGCGGGTCGCGGGCCACCGACCACCCGTCGGACATCCGTTTTCTCACCGACGACACGGCCGTAGTGATCAGCGAGGGCGGGATCATCTTCCCTGGGCAGGACGCTGTCGCAAGCGAGGGGCTGGTGCGCGCGACCTGGGTGCTGGTCAGGCGCGACGGCGGCTGGCGCATCGCTAGCTACCACAACAGCCCCGCCAGCTAGCGCGTCGTCTTCTAGGCGCGGGGCGCTCCCTTCCGGGGAGCCGCCCCGCACCTTGGGACCGAACAGTTCCGGGGCCAAGACAGCGTTGGCACAGTCGTGATCCCCAAAGTAAAACGGTGTGGACCTAGTCCGCCGAACGGAAGGAACCTTGACGATGACGCAGTATGTGGCCTTGTTGTACTACGACAGGAACCAGTACTGGGACTCACCGCCGGAGACGGAGTTCGCCCCCGAGTACACGGAGTTCGCCCGGCGGGCCACCGAGGCCGGGGTCATGCGCGGCGGCGAAGCTCTGCACCCGGTGGCTATGTCGACCACCATCACCGTGTCGGGCGGCAAGGGCGGCGACATCCTGCTGGTCGACGGCCCTTACGCCGAGGCGAAGGAGGTCTTGGGCGGGTACTTCCTGCTGGAGGTGGACAACCTCGACGAAGCCATCGCCTGGGCGGCGCAGAACCCGGGCGCCTGGCGGGGGAAGATCGAGCTTCGCCCGATAGCCCCGATACACGCCTAGGAGCGCTTGGGCGTGAACGCCACCGACACCCTAGTCGAGGTGCTGAGGAGCGAAGGTGTCAGGGTGCTGGCCACGCTGACCAGGACCGTCGGCGATCTGGCCGTCGCCGAGGACGCACTCTCCGAGGCCACGATCACCGCCCTGGACACGTGGCCGAAAACGGGGATCCCTGATAATCCGCGGGCCTGGCTGGCCGTGGTCGCCCGGCGCAAGGCGCTTGACCTGCTGCGACGCGAGTCAGCCCGGTCGGCCAAGGAGACCGCCGCGTTCCGGTGGGGAACCGAGGCCGCGCCGGATCAGATCGAGGAGGCGATCGACGCGATGGAGCCAGAGACCTCTCTGCGCGACGATATGCTGCGCCTGATCTTCACCTGCTGCCACCCGGCGCTTGGCCGTGAGGCTCAGGTAGCCCTCTCGCTGCGAACACTTGCCCGGCTCGAGGTGCCGGCCATCGCCCGCGCCTTCCTGGTGCCTGACACCACCATGGCGAAGCGCCTGGTACGGGCCCGCTCCAAGATCGCCACGGCCCGCATCCCGTACGCGATTCCCTCCGATGCTGAACTTCCCAGCCGGCTGGCCGCAGTGCTGGCAGTGGTGTACCTGATCGCCACCGAGGCCCACGCCCCGACCGGCGGGGACGCGGTGGCCCGTGTTGATCTCGAGGCCGAGGCGGTCCGGCTGGCCCGCTTGCTGGCCGGCCTGATGCCCGACGAGCCCGAGACACTCTCTCTGCTTGCCTTGTTGCTGCTGACCTCGGCCCGCACCTCCGCCCGCACCGACGCCGACGGTAACCCGGTGACCCTGGCGGACCAGGACCGCACCCGCTGGAACCACGCCGCGATCGCGGCGGGTTCGGCGTGGCTGTCCGAGGCGGTGGACCGGTCTGGCGGGGTCGCCGGGTCCTATCAGATCCAGGCTCACCTCGCCGCGGCCCACTCCACCGCGCCCAGCTGGCAGGAGACAGACTGGGACCGGATCGTCGGCCTCTACGACTTGCTCGGGTCGATCACGGCCAACCCGGTCGTGGCGCTCAACCGGGCGATTGCGGTTACCGAACGCGACGGCCCCAAGGCGGGATTGGCTGCCCTGAAGACCATCGTCGGCCTGGAATACTCACATCTGTGGCACGCCGCCCTGGCGGACAACCTGCGTCGGCTTGGCCACACGAGCGAGGCTGCTGGAGAACTTCACGCCGCAGTGACCCTGGCGCCCAGCGAAGCCGAACAGCGCCTCCTGCAGGACCGGCTGCGCGCCGTGCGATCCGAGCTCCGCTGACCTGCGAATATGTGGCGCGCTCGGAGGGACTCGAACCCCCAACCTTCTGATCCGTAGTCAGATGCTCTATCCGTTGAGCTACGAGCGCAGTCCCTGCAGCATATCGCTTCTAACATCTTGGTTGCGCTGGTTCAGACCGTCCGTGCCCCGTGCACAGGCCGTCCTCTGTGTGGCGGCCGGTCTGCGAACCGGACCGCTCCAGGCTATGGCCTCCATCCCGGCGCCGCGGGTGCCGCTAATCGGGATCGACTGCCACCGTGTAAGCGCTGTCAGCCCTGCTGATCGGATCGTTGGATGCGCGATAGACCACGCTCGATCATGAACTGCACCGCCGGGTTCATGTTTGTAGGGATGACGGTCTTGTCAGGATGGGCCGCTGGCCAGACTCGCAGCATTTCGTCCACGAACCCCTGACCAACGTCGGTAACCCCAGCGAAGTCCACTTCCACGGTGTCGAAGTCGGCTTCCAGTCCATCCAGTAGCCGTCGCGCCTCGCTTCGGGATACGAAGGTGGTACCTATCTCGAACAGCTTGACCACCGGCCGTGTCTTTACGAAGGCGTGGTCACGGCTGAATTCATGGAAGATGCCCGCCAGCGAACGATCAGTCTGCGGGTCGATCTGGCACACAACAGATGTCCCATCGCTTGCCGGTACGGCACCAAGCGCTGTGTCATGGCGGAGGTTGTCGACTGTCCAGCGCACGCCCGACGATGTCAGGCGGAAGATGTCTACGGCCTTTGAGGTGAAGAAGATCCCTTCTCCTGTGTGCCGCTGCCTGTCGGTAGTCCGCTTCCCTTTGGAGAGTTCCTGGACGGCCTCGAAATCGCTGGCCAAGTGGAGTCCTTCGCGAAGCTTCGGATACGCACCTACTCCATAGTCCCTCACCTCAAAGCTCCATTGGTCTGTGCTGACCCACCAGGTAATCGTCGCAGTCTCGCTAGCCGAGTGATCAATAGCGTTGTTCAACATCTCGGTGAACGCGTAGCTCATGATTTTTCCGGCTGGACTTTCCCTGTCCAGGTGCAGGTCTTCGGTCACCCGACGCCACACGATGTCCTCGGAGAGGCCGAGCAACGTGAGTTCGTGCTGCCAGGAAGGCGCCACCTCTGTAGCGACCGTCAGGGGATCCTCAGGCAGCGTACGGCGTGCTATCGCTGCTCGCACGGCCCCCAGGTCAAACAGTCGGTGGCCGCCCGGGGTCCTGGACGAGGGGATGACACCGGCATCTGCCAATTGCCGGATCCTACTGGGCGATAGCCCCAGCTCACGGGCTACGTCAGCGATTCGAACCAAGTTCTCGGATGACTCCGTCAATGCCATCCCTCCTGGGAAGTAAACCTACACCTACACTGTAGCTTCCAGTCAGAAATTACAGTGTAGATTTAAGTTATGTGGCTGGGCACCAGCCTGCTGCGGGAGTACCGCGGCGACGGGCACATCGCCGCCCTGACCGGAGCTAAGCTAAGCGGCATCGAGGCGCTGATCACCTTTGTCGCGACCGGCCGTAGTTTCACCCCGGCCATGGCGCAGAGTTCGCGGGGCTGGACCGACGAGCAGTGGGCCGACGCGATCGACGACCTGCGCTGCCGCGGGTTTGCTGACGGGGACGGGCCCGAGCTGGCCTTGACGCCGGCCGGGACGCAGCTGCGGGACGACGTGGAGGCCGTTACGAACCGGCTGGCCAGGCCGCCCTGGCGGCAGCTCGGCGATGCGGGCACCGAGACCCTGCGTCGTATCGTGACCGACCTGTCGTGGCTCATTGTCGACGCTGGCACCATCGACTCGCGCAACTTCGCCGACGTGTGCCTGCACGCCGAGGACGCGGTGCTGGTCGCCGCGCTGGCCCGCGCGCTGGTGGAAACCGAGGCGCGAGCCGCGCGAGAGGGGCACGCCGCCCCGCCCACCCGTACCGAGCTGCTGCGGCTGGCCGCCTGGCGGGCCAGCCGGTCCGGCCTGGATGACGACCTGCTGAACCCCGTTACCGGCCTGCCCGAGCAGGCGGCGACCGTAGCCCGCCTGCTCGTCGACCACTGCCGGGACGCACTTGACGATGCCGGAGACACCGATGCCGTTCAGGAAATGCTGAGAATCTTGCTGGCCAGGGGGAACGGAGCGGCCTTCCAGCGCACGGCGTTCCGCCGATCCGGCCGCCTGGCCGACGTGGTGAACAGCGCCGTCGCCGCCACCGGCACCGACCGCTGGGTCGGCTGACACGTCCGCCGCGGCCGACCTCACGGCGTTTCTCCTGGCTATGGACGTGCCGGTTGGCTAGCATGACGCCCGTAACGGGCTTGACGGGCACACATCTGGCGGGACGAGACGAACCACGAAGACACGCACACGCGCGCCCGGCCTTGACGGTGTGCGGGCGCTGGCCGTGCTCGCCGTCATGGGTTTTCACGAGGGCGCGTCAGAACTGTCCGGTGGCTTCCTCGGCGTCGACATCTTCTTCGTCCTGTCAGGATTCCTGATCACCGACCTGCTGGTCACCCGGTATGACAACGTCGGGCGACTGGACCTGCGGGACTTCTGGACCAGGCGGGCCCGGCGCCTGCTGCCGGCGCTGGCCGTGATGCTGGTCGTCGTCACCGCCGCGGCGTCCGTGATCGAGCCGACCCAGGAGGTCTCGCTGCGGCTGGCGCTGCTGGCGGCGGTCACGTACACGAGTAACTGGTTTCAGATCCTGCACCACGTGTCGTATTTCGACGCCTTCGGCCAGCTCACGACACCGGCGCCGCTGGATCATCTGTGGTCGCTCGCCATCGAGGAGCAGTTTTATCTCATCTGGCCCCTCATCTTGTGGTTTCTCCTCTTCAGGCTGAACGGGCGTCGCTCACGCGTCACGGTCACCCTGCTCGCCGCGGCGGCGTCGGCGCTGGTCATGGCGCTTCAGTACACGCCAGGGGGCGACCCGTCCGGCGTCTACTACGGCACCGACACGCACGCGTCCGCGCTGCTGGTCGGGGCGGCGCTGGCCCTGGCCTGCCCGTTGGCCTCCCTCGCGTCCCTCCCGGCGGCGCAGACCAAGCGCCTCGACGCGGCCGGCGTCGCCGGGCTCGCGGTGCTGGCCTGGGCCATCGGGCATTTCTCCGGCAACGACCCGGCGGTGTACCCGGTCGGGCTGATCCTGGCCGCGCTGGCGGCCGCATGCCTGGTCGCCGCGGCGGCCGGCAACGGCGTCATCGCCGTCATCACCAGCCTGCCGCCGCTGCGCTGGGTCGGCGTCCGGTCCTACGGGATGTATCTGTGGCACTGGCCGGTGATAGCCCTGGCCGCCGCGATAGCCGGATCGGGCCCCACCTCGGCCTGGGCCTGGTTCATCGAGACCGGGGTCACGATCGCCCTGGCTGCCGCCTCGTGGCGGTTCATCGAGACCCCGATCTTGCAGAACGGCCTGCGTGCCACCCTCCGGAATTGGCGCCAGAGGCTGGCCGACGTCCGCACCAGCCCACCCGACCGCACCAGCCCACCCGACCGCACCAGCCCAGCTGATGTCCATACCAGCCCAGCTGATGTCCATACCAGCCCAGCTGATGTCCGCACCAGGCCAGCCTGGCGCCGCCGCGGTACGGTCCCGGTCACGGTGGCCGCCGTCACGATGATCACCGTCGTGGTGGCTGTCTTCGGCGTCGTCCGGCCGCCCGAGCCGGCCACCCCGGCCGGCCTGCTCCGGCAGGTCGCCGAAGGCCAGCGGATCAGCACCGCCTCTCAGTCGGCCCGCTCACCCGCCGCCGCCGCGTCCGCGGCTTGCCACCGCGGGAAGCCGCCGGAGGTCTCGGGCGACCAGGTGACCGCGGTCGGCGACTCCATCATGGTCGCCTCGGCGACCGCGCTGGCCGCCGCCATCCCAGGCATCTACATCAACGCGCAGGTCGGCAGGCAGATGCAGTCCGGACTGGCGGTGATCCAGGGCCTAGCCGCCGCGGGCAGGCTGCGCCGCATCGTCGTCATCGGCCTCGGCACGAACGGCGACGTCACCGCCCGCCAGCTCCGCCAACTGCGCCAGCTCATCGGGCCGAACCGGGACCTGATCCTGGTCAACACCTTCGGGCCCATGCCCTGGGAGCGAGAAGTCAACACGGCGCTCGACGCCGCGGCCCGGCAGGGTGGGCACACGGAGCTGGCCAACTGGAACCACGCGATCGCGGCCGATCCGTCCCTGCTGTGGCCCGACGGAATCCACCCGCAGCCGTCCGGAGCCAAGCTCTACGCCCGCGTCGTCCTCGCGGCCGCGCGGGCCGCCCTTTCCCGCCCCCAGCCGTCGTCGTGCCCGCGGCCAAAGCCGCGCTGACTGGTCACGGCCCAGGCAAGCCCCGCGCCAACCCCGCTCATAACCCATTCGCCATGTCGACAAAGCGGCTATAATGCCCCTGAAATGCCACGGTCACGGTCATGGTCGGGCCATTTCTGTGCTTAGCCACGATCAGATCCGCCTCACCGGCCCGCGGCGACTCCCGCTCGTACAGGTCCTCACGGTGCAAAAGGATCACAACGTCCGAATCCTGTTCAATACTGCCCGATTCGCGCAAATCGGACAATAGAGGCTTCTTGTCGGTGCGCTGTTCGGGACCGCGGTTGAGCTGGGACAGGGCGACGACGGGGACATCCAGTTCCTTGGCCAGCAGCTTGAGGGACCGGGACATTTCCGAAACTTCCTGCTGGCGGTTCTCCACTCGCTTCGGGGAGGACATCAGCTGCAGGTAGTCGATGATGACGAACTTCAGGTCGTTCCGCTGTTTCAGCCGGCGGCACTTGGCCCTGATCTCCATCATCGACATGTTCGGCGAGTCGTCGATGAATAGCGGCGCGTCGGCCACCTCGCTCATCCGCCGGGCCAGCCGGGCCCAGTCGTCATCGTTCATCTGGCCGGTGCGCATCGTGCTCAGGGGCACCCGCGCCTCCGCCGACAGCAGCCGCATCGTGATCTCGTTGCGGCCCATCTCCAGGCTGAACAGCACCGTGGCCATGTTGTTCTTGATGGCGGCCGCCCGGGCGAAGTCCAGCGCCAAGGTACTCTTGCCCACCGCGGGGCGGGCGGCTATGACGACCATCTGGCCGGGGTGCAGGCCGTTGGTCAGGCTGTCCAGGTCGGCGAAGCCGGTCGGGACGCCGGTGAGGCCGCCGCCGCGGCTGCCGATCGCCTCGATCTCGTCCAGCGCGCCGGGCATGATCTCGGACAGCGAGTGGTAATCCTCGCCATTCCGGCGGTCGGTGACCGCGTACACCTCGGCCTGGGCCCGGTCCACCAGCTCGTCGGCGTCGGCCTCGCCCGCGTAGCCGAACTGGACGATCCTGGTGCCGGCCTCCACCAGCCGGCGCAAGATCGCGCGTTCCCTGACGATCCGGGCGTAGTAGCCGGCGTTCGCGGCGGTCGGCACCGAGGCGATCAGGGTGTGCAGGTACGGACCGCCCCCGACCCGGGCGATCTCGCCGCGCCTGGTGAGCTCGTTGGCGACCGTGATAGCGTCCGCAGGCTCGCCCCGGCCGTACAGGTCGAGGATCGCCTCGTGAATCAGCTGGTGCGCCGGCCGGTAATGATCGGTCGGCCTGAGCGCCTCGATCACGTCGGAGATGGCGTCCTTCGAGAGCAGCATCCCGCCGAGGACACACTGCTCCGCCGCCACGTCGTGCGGTGGAGTCCGTTCGAAATCGTCGTTCCTCGGAGCTATCTCGGTGACGCTCAACTGCCCCTCTTCCCCGTCTCCCCGTGTGAGTGGCCTTGTCGTCAGTGAACGGGGTGTGAACGCACTTCTACTGACGCCTGACACCGTTCTAGCCGATGGCTCTGACATTTTGGCGGCCCGTCAGGCCGGATACCAACTCACCCGGTGGATGACGTTGTGGACAAGGTGTGCAACACGCCGGCTAAGTTGTGCGCAGCCTGGGGAAAGAGCTGTGGAAACAGCGAAAAGAAAGCCAGCACAGCCGCTATTACCTGGGGAAACATAATCCACCGGCTGTGTGGAAGAAATACTTGGCGACGATTTATCAGCGAGTTATCCACAATCGATATCCACAGGCGCGCGCGGCCGGGTTGTGGATAACTGAGCGTCGGGAAGCGCGTACGCGCGCACCGTCGGCCTGATAATATTCGACGGTGTGTTCGACAGGGGAGTCCGCACTCCAGCGCGTGGCCGAGGCCATAGACCGGCTTGACGCCGACCGCAAGAGCGCGGATCCCTCCAGGCTCGAGGCACAGATCGCGGCCATCTGGGTGATGTTCGGCGAGATCGACCCGGAGCTAGCGCGGCTGGCGTCCAGGTATGCCAGTCGCGGTGAGGAGCAACCGTGATGCCGTCCCGCCGGGCCGCCAGAAGGTGATCTCATCTCGCCGGGCAGCAAAACAGGATGCCGGTAGCGGGAAGCCGACCGGGTGCCGGTCCCGGAAGCTGACCGGTGCCGGTCCCGGCAAACCGACGGGGTGCGCGTCGCCTGGCTTGCTGGCGACGCGCACCCCGCGGACGAACCGGAGGTGATCCGGTGACTAGCTGGCGGTGATCTCGATGTCGACCGCGGCGCTGACGTCGGGGTGCAGCCTGACCCGGACCTGGTGCGAGCCCACGGTCTTGAT
>Ga0302325_10023069_pt1 | contig 12991 bp, 7 predicted proteins | sample Palsa_T0_2_FD_201948 | JGI IMG/M metagenome (GOLD analysis project Ga0302325, IMG submission 201948) | Peat permafrost microbial communities from Stordalen Mire near Abisko, Sweden - Palsa_T0_2 | ecosystem: Environmental > Terrestrial > Soil > Palsa > Peat permafrost | place: Sweden: Abisko... | reverse complement strand
AACTTATATATTAATAGCTTTAACTTATATATTAATAGCTTTAACTTATATATTAATAGCTTTAACTTATATATTAATTCTTTAATATATTTCACGGCAAGCTTCTTTGCCTTTAGCTTAATATTCTTTGTTAATAGTACCACCCAATCTTTTAAAGAGAAGTGTTTATTTAACTAGTACTTATTATAATAGCTTTCCTGGTTATTTTGCGCTTAATGCTTATTAGTACAATTAAGGATACCACGTTTGTCACGTGTACGCCAGTCCCAATTAGGTAGCCGAGGAAGTATATCAACACTATGGTGTTGATATCCTTCCTTCCTAATCAACGAATCAACCACCCATCGAATGCAGTTGCATACCACGTGAATAACGTGCTATGCCACGCGTTCCGGGTGGAGCGACAATGCCAAAGTTTTTAAAGCTTTTTTTACTTTTTATATAAAACTTCAAGCCTCTTGCATATAGCTAATACCTCCTTTTAAATCCTGCCTTCAAAATTTTATAATAATTGAGAGTAGTAACTATAATATATATAAAATAGTATATCTTATAAAACTTAATATTTTAAGCTATTATATATAAATTCTACAAAAGACAGCTTATTATGCTAGTTGTTTTTATTTGCATTGCAATAAGCCCTTAAATAGTATTCTAAAGCTTAATTCTAGTATTCTATTTGTTTATTAGTTTAAAGATAAAAGGCAATACTTAAATATTGCTTGCAAAGCATATAAAAGCAAAGCATAAACTAAAATCTGCTAGTAAACACTATTCCTTTATCAAAAACTATTTTATTAAGTGTGCTAAAGATTAAAAATACTTGTTTTTACAAGATTTTAGCAAGCTTTAAAGAGTTAATAGTTTTATAATATATAATATATTTAGCTATCTTTAAGTATTAGTTAATTACTACTAAAATAGCATTAAAAACAAAACTACTAGTAAAGTTTTTGCATACTAGTAACCTAGTAATAAAGTCTATAAAGATCTTGCTTTAAAGCTTTAATAGTTATAATAAATTATTAAGTAAACTATATAATATATACCTTTTAACTTTAACTTTCTAGCAAATATTGCATTCTTTATAATAAGTATATATAGCATTATTTATTTGTTTTTAGTAATAAGTTCTACAAAGAAGTTTAAAGGTCTTATCAACTTTATAATAGCTTATTAAAGGGTTATTATAATTAAGTTTTATAACTTTTGCATATAAAGCAAGGTTATTAAAAATATAAATTCTTTTATATTATTAAAGTAGCTTTAAGTTATTTATAATTTATATAACCTCTTTGTTTATACTATATTTGCCAAGCCTTTTAGCAATAATAAACTTGCATTATTTGTTATTCTATTAAGCTACTTTAATAATATTTAAAAGGGGCTTTATAAGAGGATGTCGTGGAAAGACAATAATTTAGTGTAGGAGTAGAAAGATAATTTATTTGTCTACTCTTAGAACGCTAATTTACAGTTATATTACTGTCACGTGACAGTAGTGCAACAATTGCTAAGGAAGGAAAAAAAATGATAATGCCCTTGTTATCCCCATATATTTGTTATAATAATGCTATTATAACTTCATTGTTTATTATAATGCAATATAATACAAAATATTTATATAATAGCTATTTACTAACCTCAATTGTTATCCTTGTTATCCGACTTCTTAACTTATCTTCTATTGTCACACGATAAGAATCCTGCTAGCCAATTAAACTTTTTGCTTATCTCTTTAAAGACAAACTTGCTTTAACTATTTTTGTAGTATCCGAGTAGCTTGCTTAAAAGTTGCTTGCTTAGAAGTTGCTTGCTTAGAAGTTGCTTGCTTAGAAGTTGCTTGCTTAGAAGTTGCTTGCTTAGAAGTTGCTTGCATAAAAGTTGATTGCATAACAGTTTATTGCTTTGCAAAACTGCTACCTTTTAATGTCTTCTTTGTTAAAGTAGCAAACTCTATTGCTAAGCATCTTGCAATCTTTTTAGTAAGCTATATAAAAGTCTTCTCTTTTTATATCAAGTTATTATTCTTGTTCAAGTAATTAAACTTATCTCTATTAACTATATTACCTTAATATTAAGCTATAGCTTACTTAATTGCTTATATTTGCTTTCTATTAATAGCTAACAAGGTATAGTTATAAATCGGGGGCTTATTTATACTAACAAATAACACTTGTATATAGTATAAAATATTAAAGGAATATGTGTTTTTTACTCTTTTAATAAGGTTATTATAATCCTAGTTAGTTTTATTTCCTTTAATAATATCAATTAAGCTAAATGCGTTATTTAAAATTAAGTTTGCAATAAGTATAATATAAAAGCTAGCATAATATAATTCCTTCAAAAAGTCTATTATCTTGTTTGCTATTAGGGGTATAATAAGCAATAAGTGTTCTTTAGCCTTGCTACTTCTTCTCTTTAGCTAAGCTAGGATATTCTTGTCAAGTTTTTCTTAAGTCTTTATACGCTTTAATATTAGTGCAAAGTTGCTATCCTTATTTATATTATTTCTAATAAATTTTCTATTATTGCTTTAAAGGGAAGTGTAAGGGTGCTTTGTTAATAGAGGTTATCTTCTCTTTACTTTAAGCTTAAGTAATAGTGCTATTATATTACCCTTGTTATACTTTGCTATTAACTTAAAGTAAAGTTTACCTATCTTGCCTTTTTATTTTCGGAATTAGTTAAAGGCCTCTTTTGTATTAATATTATCTTTATATAGCTTTAAGATAGCTAATATTTAAATTAAGTTATTAATCTTTTAAAAGTATTCCTTAATATTAGCATTTATTAAAATGTAATATTTAGCTAAAGTGTTATAAACTTGATAATAAACTAGTTAAAAAGAGTGCTTAATAAGTATATCTTGGTTGCTTCCTTAGTTTGCGCTAGTTATAAAGTTAGCATTTATTAAAGTAAAGTGTAGTTGCATTTTATAAAGAATATAAAAGTATATATATATTATATTTATATTAAAGTGCAATTGCAAAGGATATTTTAAGCTTATCTTGCTTATAAGGTAAATATAATTCTAGATTTATATTAGCGCAAAAATGTGACTTTTATAAGAATTCTATAATACTATTAGTATATAATAAAGATAAAGACATTATTATAATTGCTATTTGAGGGTTTTGCAAAGTTGTATTTATTAATTAACTTTGTTGCATTATTTAAGAGTTTAATAAAGTGCTATTTATTTTACTAATTTCCTTATTTAATATATTTTTACAAGGTATTTGAGATTATTCTTGCCTTTATATTTAATATATTATTTATTTACAATCCTCTCTAATTCCTAGCTCTTTTATTTGTTATTGTCGCTTTTAATGCTTTTGACGAGTTTGTAACTAGCAATTAGCTTATAGCATATAAGTCAATTCCTTTCGGGGCTAGTTTTAAGTGTGCTACTAATATTATTAAGTAAAGCTTCCAGTATAAAGGCAAGTCTAATTTATAAGCTAGTCTTTTAACTCTTCTTAGGATTTTAAAGGGGCTTATACATTATTTAAAGAGCTTCTTATTTGGGTAACCGGGTAAATTATAGCCCTTATAAAGCCTAAAGAATATATAGTCCCTAATATCTATTATAATAAGCTTATATTTGGCATTATAATACTATTTTGCTGCATTGTTAGCAAAGTTTATTGCTACTTTAGTATTATGCTAGCAAAGCTTTTAAATAACTTCTAAGAGGACATTTTTAGCATTATTAGCAAGTATTAACAAGTTAGTTGCTAGCTTAAGCTTATTATATATTTGTTAAAGGATATTAATATTGCTATTATTTATATATCATTTAAAGTAACTTCAAAGGGAATAATGTCTTTTAACTATAGCTAATTTAAGTGCATAAAGATTAAACATCATATACTAATCTTAACTATTTAATTCTTTTGCTTTAATGCGCTATTTTTTTATAAGTGCTAAGCAATTAATATTAAAAGTTTTGTCTTTAGTATTATAAATATTAATCTTTAAAATCTAAATATAAATTTCCTATCCTTGTCAAATATAATACTTTAAGGAATTACCTAGTTGCAAAGTAGCTATATTATAACGCAAACTTGTGCTTATTCTTTATTATTATATATATTATAGCCCGGGATTAGCAATATCTTCTAGCTAGCCTTATATATTTAAGTTATTATACAGTTAAATAGCTTAAATCCTTTAACTTTTTATAAGCTTATAGCAAAGATTACTAAGAATACTAAAATAAAGTTTATAGCTATTATATAATATAAGATAAAGGCAATCTAAATAAGCTATAATTCGCTATAGGGTTATTCTTGTAATATTTTATTAAGCTAGTATATAAAGCAATAAGTAATATATTCTTTTAAATGCTTTTTTAAGCGCAAAATACAAAACTAGTTAAGTTTATATACTATCTTGTTTAGCTTAAAGTAAAAGCAATTATAGGCTAAGCTTAATACTTCCTTTATTACTAAGTTTAATATGCAAAGGCGTAACTTATTTTTAATAATATAATATAATAGTCTTTCTTTAATTTGAAATATAATATTATCCTTTTGCAATTATTTTAAGAGCTATTAGTCTTTAGCTGAACTGGGTACATGGAATGGATTCAAGTTGTTGAACTGGGGCGATAGTTGCCTGTATTGCTTGGGCTGACTGGGCAATTCGTGCAGCGGAGCTGTTGAGGCCCAGAGATGAAAGGGCCACATTCCAGTCAAGTGCGGGCAATGGCGGGTTCAAGACGACAGGGGTTTGAAAACTGTCTCCTACGGATCCGTCAAAGGAGTCGACCGCATTTTTGTAGCTTGCAGTGGCATATAGAATTCTGCTTTCGGTATGAGGAACGGGAGGGCCAAGCTGTTGATCGAAAGTAAGAAGGAAGTCATCGTCGAAGTAGCTGGTTCCAGCATCGGCTAACACGCTATTTGAATTATGGTTATCTGGGCCTCCAAGCCGAGGAGCCTGTCCTAGATGGTTCACAAAGGAAGGATATCCTTGAGATATCTCATGATCAGAGATCACTTGGCCCGCGTTATGAGGAACGTCGTCAACTATGCCGTGAATTTGGGCATCTGAAACTGACGACAACGTGTAGAAGAGAGGTTAGAGAAGATCTAGCCTGTTAGTTGGTTCAAGGCAGCTTGTAAGTATAGCAGGTATTATACTATAACGTGTTAAAGTCACCGGGATTAATTTCATAAGTATGGAGACATTTCTACGAATAGCGTAATGCATGTCTGAGATCGATTCCATATCGTGCAAGAGCACGTGTGGCGACCGATGTAGCTAAAAAAAAATAAGAACTTTCTCTAGAACAAGTATTGCAAGAACGAAAACAGAAAGACCACTCTTAAAAAATTGCTTTGAAATTACATAGTTGTCTTAGAAAACAATTCCACCACCATCTACAACAATATCTGCACCGTTAATATATGTACCGGCGTCACTTGACAGAAGAACCATAGCTCCCGTGAGCTCATTCGGAAGCCCCATCCGCCCTGAAGGATTTCTTTCCGTCCAGATTTTTCTCGCATGAGCAAGTCCGTCGCCGGCATTCAAAATAGTGTCCATGTATCCAGGACTGATACTGTTCGTTCGAATCCCATATCTCGCCCACTCAGCAGCAAGACAGTTCTTCAACATCAGCAAGGCAGCCTTGCTTACATTATACGCCGCTTGTGGTTGTGGATATAAAACTCTATGAGCGGATATTGAGGAAATAAACGTAATAGCGCCCCCTGTCCCCTGTTTAACCATCTGTTTAGCTACAGCTTGGGCACAAATGAAGGATCCGGTGGCGTTTGTATCCATAACTTTCCGCCATTGGCTAATCGGTGTTTCCAATGAATGGATACAGCCAACAATGCCTGCAAAGCAAAGCAGAATATTGACAGAGCCAAGGGCTTCCACTGTCTCTTCAATCGCGTTTGCGACGGCCTCTTCATTTGTGACATCGACGGTTCGAGCTTCAATCTTGGCCAACGGAAACTCATTCCTAAGCTCCCCGAGGGCCCCTTGTGATGCAGGAACGTTCAAATCCAGTAGCATTAATCCGGATAGGCCATGTTGTAAGAGTGCTTTTGCGCCTTCAAGTCCCAGAGTTCCTAATCCACCAGTGATAACAGCATTTCCAGAAACGTTGAATCTCTGTTTTGCTCTTTCCTCGGATGTTGCAGTTGGTAATGACAGAGTAGCTGGTTTCAACGAATTACCATCACCAAGAGTCATGAGAGGAAGAACGCGTTTTGGGAGCTCCTTTCTCTCAGTAATGAACAACTCGGGTTGCGGTGCAGCTGTGCTTTGCGACATTTTTGCAGCAGCGGATATGTCGACGAATTCAAGAATAGCGTACGACAAAGACAAGAAACGGAAAACGTCGGTAGAGTAGAGACCTAGAAAATTTAGTAATTCAATTCGTGAATGGTGGGAGCGAAACGAACCCTCGAGTTGGCTGTGACAGAAATTGGACGAAGGACTATTAGAGACTGAGGCTTACCCTTCCAAGCCGGACATCTGCTCTACCTTATATATCCCTCTGTGGTGGTCACCTCGCTGCCCACTGCCTTAGGCCGAAACCTCTGTGTAGTCTATGGTCTGCAAGAGGACTTTTCAGTGTATCGACAAGAACGCGCAAGGACCTGGTGGACCCGGGAATTGCACAGGAATTTGAGCCCAAGGCAGTTTGTTGGGCAGCGAGGTGACCCCGCACGGAGTGGTAAGGCGGAGCGATTAGGCGGAGCGGTTAGGCGGAGCGGATCATCGGCATGGAGGGGCACGCCATGCTTAATAATCGGCCCGATAAATTAGCATCTCCAGAATTGAACACACTCAACAGAACATTTGTTTTTAATTCAGATTCACGTCGATCCATTTTCAGATAAAGATCTCATTGACAAACTTTACACCGCGCTTTTTCATTACAACATGGAACCGATATACCACAGTTTAACGCAACGGGCTCTCGCTACCCATCGAAATGTCAACCAAGTCTCCGGTAATCAAAGGACGATTATTGCGTTGGCGGGACCACCAGGGGGTGGAAAGTCAACAATTGCCAGCCAAGTTGTTGAACGGTTGAACCAATCGTCTTCGAATATAAAAGCCGTAGCCCTCCCCATGGACGGGTTTCACCTATACTGCCGACAACTTGACCAATTGCCTAATCGAGATGAGGCCTATACCCGCAGAGGCGCTGCATGGACGTTCGACGGCGAAGGTGTTCTCAATTTGATGAAAAAATTACATCAGTCAAAGAGAAATGTCTCTGAAACAATATACGCACCTGGATTTGATCACATGGAGAGAGACCCAGTCGAAAGAGCAATCTCGATCAATCCAGCAACGAACATCATTATAATGGAAGGGAATTGGCTTCTCTATGATGAGCGGCCATGGTCTGAAATTCACAAGTACGTGGACGATACTTGGTTCGTCGATGTCGATCCGCTTTTAGCGAGAAATCGTGTTGCAAAGAGGCATCTCAAGGCCGGAGTGGAGAAAAGCTGGGAAACAGCCGTGAAGAGAGTGGAAACAAACGATCTGCCCAACGGGGTGGACGTTCGCAATAGACTTATCACTCCAGCGATTCGAGTGAGGAGTGTTGAGGATGTAATATAGACTTGCATTTGCATGAAAGCGTCATCTTTAGTTAACAATTCAGTTTTATCTACGTTGCGACAAGAAATGCTAGTCAGTATCTCATCTCACCAGGTCATCTTCACAACAAATATGGCTTACAAGGAGAAATGTTCCCAACCAGGCACAAGGAGAAGTATCTGCACCCCAGAACGCACCGTGGTTGTCATTCGCCAGTAAAAATCGCCTCGGATCAGGTTGGCCCAAACTGATGCTCTCTTGAGGACCAGAGAGTGGTCAAGTTTCGGTTTAACCAATTGTTGCATCTCAGTTCCTGTTCGAGTTTAAGACGGCTCATATTCGTCGTCTCGGCAGATTGCGGTCTACCTATCCCTGAATTAAAGTTCCGGTCGCAATGATCTGTTGCCGCGACTAGGTTTTCAAGCATTCTATATGTCTACCTATAGACTTCGATACCCAGCTACTTCAGTTTAAAACGTACGTTTCCTCATCTTATAATAATCTCTCATTCTAGTGCGCCCGCAGTATAGGCAATGTCCTTGCCATTTTGGATACGTGAAAACCGATCAGCGAATGAGGGAAGCGGGCCATAATGACCGTTATATCTTCACTACGAATATCAGCCGGGCAGGCAACGTTTCTCGGTTATAAACGTAGAGATATAGTAAATAAGGCCTTTAGAGGTCTTGCTCTGCCTTATAACCTAAATCTATGGATTTGTCTACCAGCTGAAGCGCGTTGTGAGCTAGTTTGATCACCTGTTGTCAGTCTTGTACATAATCAGGTGCCCAAATTTTGGATCAGTTCAAACAGCCGTTGCAGTAGGACTACCAGAACCAAACAATCACGAGGTGCATCAAAACGGATAAAATCAAGATGGGTTGATATCGTCTACGTAAACAGAACAGAATTCGTCGAGATAATTAATCTCTTAACGGCCAATTGATACGGTAGTTAGTCATGTACTGTACATCCGATATAGTGAGCACTCTCCTCCTACGGATGCGAAGAATTATACTTCGTAATCGGAATCAGAAAGAGAGCAAGCTCACCCGTTTCTCAGCCAGGTGCAGGTGGCTATTGAGAGCATCGTTACACCTTGAAAGCTGAAAGCGGCTGCGACCCGACACACAACCCGAGCGAAATAGCCTGGGCGTATTTTACGTCTGCAGCCGCTATCAGCAGCGCTTCATAGTTTTGTCCCGAGGCAACCAACGACTGCTTTGAAAAAAAATCAAAAAGGCTTCCCTCGTTCGGAGTTGGACTTTCCGGGAAAACCGCAGGTGTGGGGGGTCGAGTCAGCCTTGCCAATTTTGTCAATCACCCTGTTGCTACTGTAGTGTAACCCTAGATACGGACTGCAGGTGCCAGCACGCATTTCCTGCGCATTTCCGGTGTGAAAAGCGCAATCTCGAGCACGCACTTCTGCGGCCGAACATCGCCGCTTTACTGTACCTTCTTTCACACATGTTTCGGCGGTTGGGGAGGCTCTCGAAAAAGCGACCTATCTGGTTGAGAACGACAAGGTTTGTGGGTGCGTAGCATCACTGAAGAGAATCGTGCTCCTCGTCAAAACGATGGGAGTGGCTTGCGTAGCTGATGAGAAGAGGTAACTCCAGAACCCGCGTAAGTTCGGTGCCTTTAATGGTTTGTTTCCTTGTTTTGCCAACACGTGAGGCTCAAAACTTAGAACAACGCAAAATGATCTAGCCTGATGGATCCCCAGAAGACCTGCGTCGTGTAGCCTAACTAGAGTAGGCAAGCCCTACAGGGCCGAGCGGCCTTGCCGCACCCTAGCCCCAAGCCTCGCCGATTCCATCCAATGTGCATAATTTGCACCAAACCAAACACTCATGCAGATGTCTGCTCCAATCACAGGGCGACAAGTGGCGAAACTTATGGGACTTTGACTTTGCGTAGGATCAGGCTCAGGCTCACCACCCTGCGTTCAGTTACAATGTGATCTCGTGTACTGGCTATGATTGCTGCAAACTGCAGGAATACCAAAGGGAGGAACGTGCTTCTTCCCCGAGAGCTGGTCAGTTAAATAACAGGGGTGGGGGAGGGGCCTGACTATGTCAAAGCTTGCCTTATCAATGCTTAGAAGCGGGGACGCAATTTTGGGGGGGAGGAACATGTATGCCTTTTTATACGTAATTAATGCAGTCATAACTGATTTGAGGCCAACGCAGAATGAGTAGTACCACAGGTGGTGTTTGAAGGCCCCTTTAAATTTAATTTACTTTTATTATCACATGAGCTGCGACCGAGTGACTGGTGGGTTGGGGAGGGCCAGGTACCATCGTGAGAACGCGCCGTTTTGAATGAAAATAATTCTTTCGCCGACTTCAGTTTGATGATACAGTTTACAAACATTCATCTCTAGACTCTAAACGAGCTTTAAAGTCTAGCCTCAGCCGAGTTACAGCTGCTTCGCAATTAACACTTTTAGGCTCTCGGTGTCTTCTGCAAACTTCCTCATTGCCTCTGCAGACTTCTCGACTGCACAAGCATCCGAATTGAAAGCCCATCTCCATGCGCTTTCGTTGTTGATATAAGATATCATTGGAAGATCAAGGGCCGCCGCTGTAAGATGGTCAAATCTCGACCCAAGCTCTCTCTGTGCCGATTGCACTTACCGGTCTTTTCTGTAAGCTGCGGCTGTATCTTTTCTTGTCTCTTTTCCAATCCACGAAGTATAGCGGGCGAAATCGTAAGATAGTCAACGCCAGCCAAAGCAATGACCTGATCGGTACTTCGAAAACTGGCACCCATAATCTTTGTCTTCTTGAAACCGTACTTGCGCAAATAATTTTGCATCTCTTTGGTCCTCTGGATTCCCATGTCTCGACCCGACTTATCGCCACTGGCTATGTACCAGTCTCTGATACGGCCAACATACGGAGCAATACACGTCGCGCCAGCTTCTGCTGCAGCTATAGCCTGCGAAAGACCGAAGACAATAGTTACCAAGGTGCTTACGCCGTGCTCGTTTTCAAGAATCCGAGAGGCTTGAATGCCCTCCCAAGTCGCACTGATTTTGATTCGAACAGCCTCCTTTGGCACGCCATGGTCTCTATAGAGGTCGATAATTCTTAGTCCCGCAGCGACTGTTGCAGCTGTATCAAAAGAATAGCTGACGTCCGCCTCAGTGGAGATTCCGCCGGTAAGCTTATAGATTTCTACTCCAAATTGCACAGCGAGATACTCCACAGCTCGATTAAGTTGCTCTGTCTTTGTCAGAGATTTGTCAAGCGACCGAGCGTATTCCACAGTTCGAGAGAGAATTCCAGCATGCTCGGAGAGCTGAGCGGCCGCGTACAGGAGAGATGGATTAGTAGTTCCCTCAGAAGGCTTGAATTGGGCGATTTCTAGAGAAAGTCTATCAATATATTGTTACCACACATTTCTGGCGTCAATGCGTCTTACCATTGAAATCCGCTGTATCAGCAATGATTACGGTCCCCGCTGCACGAATTCCGTCTGTCGCGTTTTCATGCTTCGATTCCATCTTCGCTTTGTGTCAATCTAATTAGACTGTCAGGAAATACGGTGCTACAATTGCAATTGGAGGATGAAATACGTGACGGTAATTGGCAGTTTTGTATGGCAGGACAGATCTCAGCCAGCCTAAATACTGGTGTTTTGCTGACTAAGCTTACTGAGCATACTGAGCGCAATCCCTCATTAGCGGGCTACCAAATCGATTTTCGCGGTTCTCTTACGTAATAATTGCCATCGAATGCTGTGATCTTCCTTTCCATTCATGTCAAGTGTTTCAACTTCTCGGACCTATCGGATGCTAGGAAAGCAAGACGTTGAGTGACGATACACGCCATCACCTAAATATTCCACCCAATCTCCTATTTCTCATCAATTTCTACGTGGTCGTGAGCCAGGCATTCTTCATTATCCCACACGGCCGTCGCGGAAAGAAGTTGGAGTGGCTGACCTAAGGTTACTGAGCATGGGGGGAAGGGATACCCCTTCGTCCGGTTAGACATTACTACGTTAGCGGCCGCATGTTGTGGCTGGCAAAAAAGTCACCTTCAGCGAGAAACCTACGCTGTGAAACCACCCAAACAATCCAACGTGTTTCGGGATGCAAACGATAAGACGGAAGGTTGGTTCCTGATGGGTTCTAAAAGCGGCAGCAACATTGTTGTCGCCCTACTCACCGGGATGCATGTCAAATTTAATTCTTGGCATTGATTCCCCAGCCTCGGGAATGCAATCTGCGACCTACACTAAAAACAAGATAAGCTGCATAATCGAAACAAGGCAACCAATTAAATATTGAGCCTACCTCTGGTTCTTGTTTTTTAATATCCAGCCATTTATCGTAAAATTGTCTCAAAAATCTCGGATTAGTAAAGCTGCCACTAGATCTCAATTCGCTGCCTAAACATAAATAGCGCAAATCGACTTGTTTAATGCAAGCTGATCTACTCTTGTGAAGACCATTGACTGAATCCCCTACCGGAAATATTAAAGTCATAACCCTATCAATATAGAGCTCCAGATACCCGAGCAATCCAGGTGAGGCTGTTCCGAATCCCGTGTCATAGAGCAGGGTGAACACAGAATCTAACATTAAATAGGACAGTGAGATCTACTAGATCTCATTTGGTCCAGAAATCAGCCACCATGAAGATGTTCGCAAACTGGGTTCATGGGCATGCCCTCACTGTGGAGTCACTTGACTGTGTCAGCCGATACCAACATGTGCGTGGTGGTACAGAAGTGACAGTCAAGCCCGGCAAATCGTCTTGGCTTCATATCGCATTACCCACGCCAGTGATCATAGATGATGTCCGATCTCAGCTTCAAAGGATTTTCATTCTGTTTGATGCGCGAAACGGGGGTAGAATCACGGAAGTGGAAATATATGACGGCCCGATCAAAGTTCAAGAATTTAAGCAGCTCAACCTGAAAGGCACCCATGCCTCACCAGATAATACCAACACCTTCAACTTACCGACTTTACATAGTGTGAGATGGGGTATTGGTATCAGTTTCCTCTTCACTGCAGACACTGATTATGAAGAGCCAATCAGGCCTTCGGATTTAGTAGTCTCGACCGCTGGTGGTGACTTCATGGCCTAAGAAATGAATACGGCGTGCGAGGCTGTTTAGATTAGCTACTCACTCAGTGTCATAATTAAAACGTAGAAATAAAAAGTCTGATTTCTATAAGTACTTATCACAAGCTATTACTTGATATTTATTCTTCTTAGAGTTCCCTACATGTAGAAATTAAGGCAGGAGCTTATCAGACTAAGTAATAGCACAATATCAGGAATAAATATGGTTAAATATAGGGAGTAAAACGTGTTGAATTAGAAAATTTTAAGGATTTTAATAGGACTAACTATAGGTGAGGTTTTACAGGGAGTTGGTAAGCCTT
>Ga0302325_10023067_pt1 | contig 12991 bp, 16 predicted proteins | sample Palsa_T0_2_FD_201948 | JGI IMG/M metagenome (GOLD analysis project Ga0302325, IMG submission 201948) | Peat permafrost microbial communities from Stordalen Mire near Abisko, Sweden - Palsa_T0_2 | ecosystem: Environmental > Terrestrial > Soil > Palsa > Peat permafrost | place: Sweden: Abisko... | reverse complement strand
TGTCGAGAGCGGCCTCGACCTCCTCCCATGGGCCGACGTCGACAAGCAGCAGTATGCCGAGGAGCACAACGACGGCTGGGGGGAGTTCCTGGACCGCCTCGTCCGGCTGCTCGCCGAACGAACGTAGGGGTGGAAGGAGGTGAGGGCCGAGCCTGACGACGACCTGTGGGCGGCGATCGCCGACCCTTCTCGCCGTCGGGTGCTCGATCTCCTCGTCCACCGGGGTGAGGCGAGCGCCAGCTGGCTGGCGCGGCAGGTCCCGTTCACCCGCCAGGCCGTCTCCAAGCACCTGGTGGTGCTCGAGCAGGCGGGGCTGGTCGGCCGCCGAAAGGAGGGCCGGGAGGTCCTGTACCGGGTAAACACCGACCGCCTTGACCAGGCCACCCGGGCCATGGTCGAGATCGCCCGACAGTGGGATCGGCGGCTCGACACCATCAAACGCCTCGCCGAAGCCGCTTACACGGAGGCCAGGAGTGCAGCGCCGGAGTGCCCCACCTAACGCCACCGGCCCCAGCTCGAACCACGTCGCACACCGTGACACGACCGCGCACCGCGCACCCCGTCTCGACGGCTGACGACGGTCCCGCCGTCGTCAGCAGCACCGGACCACCGATCCCCGAAGGAGCCAACAATGCAAACCCCCCCGATCGTCTCGCCCGAGGAATGGGAAGCCGCCCGCCTGCTCCTGCTCGTCAAAGAGAAGGAACTGACAAAGGCTCGGGACGCTATGGCCGCCGACCGGCGACGGATGCCCTGGATGGAGGTGGATAAGGACTACCAATTCGAGGGACCGTCCGGGAACACCAACCTCCTCGACCTGTTCGAGGGTCGCCGGCAGTTGATCGTGTACCGCGCCTTCTTCGAACCCGGCGTGCACGGCTGGCCGGACCACGCCTGTGTCGGCTGCTCGATGGTCGCCGACCAAGTCGCCCACGTCGCCCACCTGAACGCCCGGGAGACCACCCTGGCCTTCGCCTCCCGCGCCCCGCAGGCCGACATCCAACGGGTCAAGGCCCGGATGGGTTGGCAGATGCCGTGGTACACGATGAAGGACGGCTTCGACGCAGACTTCGGTGTCGACGAGTGGCATGGGACGAACGCGTTCATCCGCGATGGCGACCGGGTGTTGCGCACCTACTTCGTCAACAACCGGGGCGACGAGGCGCTCGGGAGCACGTGGAGCTACCTCGACATGACCGCCCTCGGCCGTCAGGAGAAGTGGGAGGACTCCCCGCAGCGCTATCCCCAGGAAAGCCCGTACGTGTGGTGGGTGTGGCACGACGAGCCGCCGCAGACCGGTGTCGACCGGCCCGGCCTCGCGCAGCTCCGGATCGCGGAGTCGACTACCTGACTGGAGTCGTGATCGTCCCCGTCGTCCGCCTGCGGTTTAAACAGGCAGGGCATGATGGCTCGGTGGACAATGTGCGGGTTCGGCTCCTCGGCGACCTGACGGTCGACGGGTGCCCGTCAGCGTCCCTCGGTCGCCGGCAGGCTCGAACGGTGCTGAAGGTTCTGGCCCTGCAACATGGGCATCCGGTCAGCGTCGACCGGCTGGCCGACTGCCTGTGGGCCGACCAACCGCCCGCCCGGGCGGCTGATCAGATCTCCGTGCTGGTCAGCCGGTTGCGAGGGGTGCTCGGCGCCGACCGGATCCGGCGGACCGACGCTGGCTACACCGTGATCGTCGACTGGCTCGACGTCGATGCGCTTTCCGACTACGCCGAGGAGGCGGAGCGGCGCCTGGCCACCGGCGCTCTGGGCGCCGCACGCGCTGCCGCGTCGGCAGGTTTGGCCCTGGCGGTCGGCCCCTTGCTGGCCGATGAGCCCGACCCGTGGTGGGCCGAGGCCGAGCGGACCCGCGTCGCACGAATGGTCGGCCGCCTCCATCATGCCGCCGCCTCGGCCGCCTTGGCCGCGGGCGACGCCGCCGGGGCGTCGAGACTGGCCGAGGGCGCCCTAGCAGCCGATCCATTTGACGAGGCGGCCGTCCGGCTGGTGATGACGGCCATGGCCCAGTCGGGACGCCCGGCATCGGCGCTGGCCACCTACGCCGGCTTCCGCCGCCACATGGCTGAGGAGCTCGGAGTCAGCCCGTCCCCAGCTACGGAGTCGATGCACGACGCCATCCTGCTCGGGACCCACCCTACGGGCATCGATCGAGAATCACCCGAGCACACGGTCGTGACTGAGCTGGCCGGCCGAGGCGACGTCCTCGCCCGGCTCGACGCCCTACTGGAAGACGCAATAGCAGGTGACGGCCGGGTGGGGGTCGTCGAAGGAGAGGCGGGCATTGGCAAGTCCAGCGTGCTGGCGGCGTTCCGCCGCCACGCCGAGCAGCGGGGCGTGACGGTGGTGCAGGCCAGTGCCGACGAGTTTGGCCGGACGTTGCCCCTCCAGCCCATCCTCGATGCCGTGTTCGAGCTGATCCGCCGGCACGGTCGCGACGGGGTAGACGACGTGCTCGGCGCCGACGTCGCGGTGCTGGGTCCGCTCCTCGGGTTCCAGCGCCAGCCTGTGGCCGCCACCCAGCTGGCAGCGCTGACCGACCCCGGCGCGGGCCAGGCCCTGTTGTTCGCAGCTGTGTCCGGCGTGCTGCACCGCTACTGCGAGCGGGGCCCCTTGGCCGTTGTGATCGACGACCTGCACCTGGCTGGTCCGGCCGCCGCCGCTTGGCTGGGCCAGGCGGCACGACGCCTGGCCGACTGCCGCCTGGTGATCGTGGCGGCCCGACGGGAGGAAGAAGGGGCTCCGGTGCCCGGTGTCGACGCTATCCATCTGGGGCCCCTCGACCTAGCTGCCACCAACCAGGTCGTCGGTGCCGACCGGGCGGCAGAGCTCCACGCCCGCAGCGGGGGCCACCCCCTGTTCCTGGTCGAACTGGCGTCGGCCGCCCCAGGCGAGGAACTCCCGGCGTCGGTCCGCCAGGCCGTCGAGGACCGATGTGTCCGGGCCGGCCCGGCGGCGGCCACACTGCGAACGGCGGCCGTAATCGGCGCCACCGTGGACCTCGACCTCCTGGCCGAGGTCACGGGCGAGCAACCGGCGACGCTGCTCGACCACCTGGAGGAAGGCGTCCGTCGACGTCTCCTGGTCGAGGAAGCCAGCTTCGAGTTCCGCCACGCCCTGGTCCGCCAAGCGCTGGCCGCAACGGTGGGTGCCACCCGCACCGCCTTCATCCACCGCCAAGTGGGACGAACGCTCAGCCGGCGTCCCGACCCCGATCCGCTGGTCGCCGCCGACCACGCCCGGCTGGGCGGGGACCGGGAACTGGCCGCCGCGATGCTCATTGTCGCAGCGCGGGGTGCGGTGGCCCGTTTCAGCCAAGACGTGGCAGCCGGACTGCTTGACCAAGCCATCGAGCTGTACGACAGCGCCGAGGGCCGCATCGAGCGGGCCCGGGTCCGCTCGATGCTCATGCGCTACCGGGAGGCCCGGGCCGACATCGCGGCCGCCCAGATGCTGGGCGCCGGGGCGGAGGCGCTCGAGGCGGGGGCATGGGCGGCGCACTTCGAACGCCGCTTCCAGGAGGCGCTGGAACTGGCTGACCGGGGCGCCGAACAGGCCGAGGGGAGTGAGCTGCGCTCCAGTTGCCTCGGGCTGGCGGGCTGGGTGTCGCTGGCAGCCGGTGACCTGGCCGGCGCCCGGACCCGGCTCAAGGCAGCGGTGGCGGAGCAACCGGGCAACCGACTGGCCCAGGCCTGGCTGGGCTGGCTGTGCGTCAGCGAGGGCAGTCCCGACGAGGCGGTTGCCCTCGTTCACCCCGAGACCAGCGGTGGCCTGGCCGCCTACCGCTTCCCAAACGCCTACGCCCTGATGGCCGCCACGATGGGCCTGGCCATGGTCGGTCGCCCCGACGAGGCGCTCACGGCGGCAGCCACGCTCGGCGAGGAATTGACCCGCATGGGCGCCCCCCGCTGGGCGCCTCGCCCGTTGAACCTGCGGGGCTGGATCGTGCGCAACCTCGGGGAGACGAATGAGGCGGACGAGCTCAATCTGGCGGCCCTCGACGCGGCCCGACAACTGGACCAGGCGGAACCCTTGGCCAACGGTCTGCTCGATCTGGCCGCGGGCCGGCTCCTGGTGGGCGACCTCGAGTCAGCGCGGGTTCGTCTCGAGGAGGCCGCTCCCCTGTCGAAGGCGGACCATGCGTTCAGGTGGCGCCACCAGCTGCGGTTCCGGCTGCTGCGATCCCGCCTCGACCTGGCCGCCGGTGACGCCGAGGCGGCCCTGGCCGGCGCCGAGTCCCTGGTGGCCGACACCGTCGAGCGGGGCGCGGGGCGTTGTGAGGTCCAGGCCCGCCTGGTCGTCGCCACCGCGGCCGCGGTCCTCGCCCGTGCCGGTCAGGTCGCCCCGCCCGACCAGGCCGAGGTGCAACATCTCCTGGAGCGACTGGTCCGGGTGGCAGGGATCGAGGCGTGGTGGATCACGGCGGACGTCGCCCAGGCGTTCCGGAACGATGCCTGGGCCGACCTTGCTCGGCGCCGGGTGGCGGACCTGCTCCTCCGCGCCGGCCCTTACCGCGATGCGTTGGCCCGGGTTGCCGAGCGCCGCGGCCTCGGATAACCGGGCGTGCGTCCCCGGAGGAAGACGGCGGCGGGGCGCCATTCACAGACCTGAGGTGCGACCGCGGTGGCCGCTAGGTCGACCAGCCGTCGCCTTACCGCCTCGTCGAGAGTGTGAGCCCACGAGGCGAACTGGGGCGTTGCAAGCCGATAGGTGACGACCGCTCGGGGGTCGCGCACCCCGAGGTTTTCGGCGTGCATCCATACTTCCACGTCGATCAGGCCAGCTCCTCGGGCCCTTTCGGCCAGCCGGTCAGGGTCGCCCGATACCGGGTCGAGGACGGCTTTCATGTCCTGGTACCAGGCGGGAGGTCGCCAACCGTGGTCCACCAGGATCGCGTCGACCGCGGCCTTTACCGGGTCGGTGCCCGTCGCCCAGGTGGAGGCGACCACCGCCCCACCTGGACGCAGCGTCGCCGCCAGCGCTCGCAGCGCGGTTTCCGGGTCCAGATGGTTGATCAGGAAGGCGGCGATGGCGGCGTCGAAGGTGCCGCGGGCGAAGGGTAAGGCCAGCACGTCGGCCACCACAGCCGGCCACTGGCCAGGAGGTCGGGCCGCCAGCATCAGCGGGGAAAGGTCGGCTGCCACCACGGTCGCCCCGGCGGCCGCGGCCAGCGATGCCACGGCGCCGGTGCCGCTGCCCGCATCGAGTACCGCAGCACCGCTCAGCTCGACCGGACAGGCGGCCAGCAGGGCTGCGGCCAATGGTCGGTAGACCACACCTGCCCCGTTGTGCCATCCCGATGCGACCGTGTCGTTGTAGGTCGCAATCACAATTGTCGGGCTCCGGCCACGACCCGTGCCTGCCACCAGTCCAGTTCGGTTCCGCCACCCCCGAGGGCTTTTTCCCAACCAAATTGCACCATGGTGCCCAGTAATTCCAACGCCAGTGCCCGATCCCACCAGGGCGAGGTGTCGACGCCGTGCCGCTCCAGTGCCGCCCGGTAGCGCTCGATGGTGGCATCTTTGGACTCAGGCAACAAAGCGGCATTGAGGGCCAGATACCAGGCCAGGTCGGCGATCGGTGTTGCCTCGCCCGGGACCTCACCGAAGTCGAGCAGGACAGTGCGCCCGTCGGCGTGGCAGCCGATGTTGGCCGCCTTCCAGTCGCCGTGGACCAAGGTATGAGGCACGGAGCCCAGCGCAGTCAGCAGCGGCGTCGGATTTTGGAGGAGGGGAAAAACTTCGCCGGCCATGACGGGCGACTCGCGGCGGAGTCGGGCCCATCCCGCAGCCATGAAGCGCGGCACGAGGGCGGGCGAGCCAATGGCACTTTCGCAGCGCGCAACATCGGGCGAGAACATCAGGTAGCGGCGCGCCATCGGAGTAAGCCCGACCTCGTCGCGCCAGCCCCAGAAAGCGGCGTGCAGCTGGGCCATGTGGTCGAGGAACCGTTCGTGCTGGGCGGCGCTCAGCACGCTGTCGGGGACGAGCAGCTGGGCCGACACATCACGCAGCAGTATCCTCCCCACCCCTGCTTCGGTGTCGGCCGCCACCACCGCCGAGTCGATGACATCGGGCAGGGCAGCGAGCAACCCTTGGTCCCACAGCCGGACGTAGCGATGACCGTCGTCGCCCGTGGCTCGCATCAGCCAGTCGTCCCGGGCGTCTTGGTACTTCAACACGAAGCGCTCGCCGTCGATGACGACGCGCTCGAAGCGGGCGCCCGACTTGGTGTCCTCGGGGAACCAGCGCTGGCGGCTCGAAGCCCTCGCCAGCAGGTCGGAAACGCTGCCCGCGGCACGGGCGCCGTCGGCCGTGCTGGCAGGGCTGCTAGTGCTGGGCATCGGCCATCTCCGCCAGGAGTGTGGCCGACCAGCGGCCGCCGCACCAGGTTGTGTCGCGTACCACACGGCCCTCGGCCACCTCGACGACGTGGGCCTGATGGACAGCGAAGGGTACGCCGCCTTCCTCCCAGCGCAAGGTGAACTGGATGAATTCGCCCGCGGGGATCGGGGTGCGAGTCAGGTCCTCGTAGGAGCCGGGAGTTCCGTACCATTTGGCCAGCTCGTGGCGCACGGCGTCGCCCCCGTGGACGTTGAAGCGCCACTCCGGGACGGTGGCGTCGAAGGTCATGTCGTCCGCGATGGCCTGACATTCGGGAATGGTTGCCGATTCGATGGCGGACAGGTATTCGGTGATGGGGTCGGTGTTGGTCATGGCTTAAGTGTGCGCCACCAGTTTTGCCGTTCGTTTGCCGCGCCCCGGCAAGTTGGCGGCAATAGCCGCCCCTGATGATGCGGTGGTCAGCGAAGCACTTCGAGGAGGGATTTCATGACCATCGACCAAGACAAGCTGGGCGAGTTCCTGGGTCGGTTCGTGGCCGACCTGGGCGCCACCCTTTCCGCCCCGCTGGTCGTCATCGGCGACCGTCTGGGCCTGTACAAGGCACTCGCCGCGGGCGGCCCCCAGACACCGGCCGAGCTGGCGCATCGTTGCGGCTGCGCCGAGCGGTATGTGCGGGAGTGGCTGTGCAACCAGGCGGCGGGCGGCTACGTGACCTACGACCCGGTCGCCGAGCGCTTCTCGCTCACCGATGAGCAGGCGTTCTGCCTGGCCGATGAGAGCAGCCCGGCGTTCATCCCTGGTGGTCTGCAGCTGGCTGTGTCCACCATCAATGACCGCGACGCGATCGCCGAGCGGTTCCGCACCGGCGCTGCCATGGGTTGGCACGAGCACCACCATGACCTGTTCGAGGGCACCGAGCGGTTCTTCCGACCCGGGTACGTCGGCAACCTGACCACGTCGTGGCTGCCCGCGCTCGACGGTGTGGTCGACAAGCTGACCGCCGGGGCCCGGGTGGCCGACGTGGGCTGCGGGCTGGGTGCCTCCACGATCATCATGGCGGCCGCCTACCCGGCGTCGACTTTTGTCGGTTTCGACTACCACGAGGCGTCGATCGACGCCGCCCGCAAGCGGGCTGCTGACGCCGGCTTGGCCGACCGGGTCAGCTTCGAGATCGACGGGGCCCAGGACTTCCCGGGCGACGGCTATGACCTGGTGACGTGCTTCGACTGCCTGCACGATATGGGCGACCCGGTTGACGCCGCCGTTCACGTCCGCCGGTCGCTGGCCGACGACGGCACGTGGATGGTGGTCGAGCCGTATGCCAACGCCACCCTGTCGGAGAATCTCAATCCCATTGGCCGGGTGTTCTATGGAGCCTCGACCACGATCTGCACCCCCGCCGGCCTGACCGACGGCGGCCTGGCCATGGGCAACCAGGTGGCCGACGAGACGTGGGAGGCATTGCTCCTCCCGGCCGGGTTCTCCAGCTTCCGCCGAGTGGCTGAAACCCCGTTCAACCGCATTTTTGAACTGCGGCCTTAACCAACTGTCCGCTGGTCGCTCCCGGCGCCGCCCCGTCGGCATCTCACGAGCAGATGCAACTGCCCGTCGTCGATCCCTGGTCGATCGCCGAGGGGCTAGTAGGGGGGTAGGCCGACCTTCATACACCCGACGAGACGCCGGCGTTACCGTCGGCCTGTGGTGACCGATGGTGGCGCAAAGTGGAGTTCACGGCCGGGTGATGGGGGTCCCCCGGGGCCGACGTCGGAGACGGTGAGCGGTTATGGAACGCGGGTCGCCGGTGCGTCGCGAACCAACGCGGCCTGCCGCGGGGCGGCCTCCAGGCCCGGGAGGCAAACAACCTGCGTCGCCATTTCGAATAGCCCGCCGTGCTCTGTGACTGACGCCTGAACCCTGTTCCCACCGCCCGGGACCCGGCAGTACCGACCGCGACGGCCGTCAACCGGACGGCCCGCTCAGTTCCGATGGCACCGACCGCCGGCTCAGCGGCCGCTCATCCGGTCCCGGGTGAAGGCTGGTACCCCTGGCGAGACGCAGCATGGTGGCGTCAGGTCGCGAGGGAAGGTGTCGGGCTTCCCCCTTCGACGCGCAGCCCTCGCGATCGCCCTGTCCGGTTTCTTCGACTTTCTGAACAGCCGATAAGCGTCACTTCCGGAATAGGCCGACGCCTTCTCTCAGCCGCCTCCTATTCAGTCCTGATGGCGGCCTGAGGGAGGGGTGATGGAATGACTCTCGTGGACATCGCCTACTGCACCCGAGATGCGTTCCCGACCTACCCTTTCTCCAGTCGCTCCGTCATGGAGGATTCGAGGCCGGATGCCCAGACGGTGATCCGTCGGGTCGATGGGGCGGTGACGGTGACCTGTAAGGGCGACCTCGGGGCTGAGGATCTCCAGTGGCTGCGCTACGTCCTGGACGACCTCGTAGACGGCCAGGGCAACCTGACCATCTCGCTGGCGTTCCCGGACCTCGAAACCATCAGGCTGGAGGTCTGCGAAGTCGTTGCCGAGGTCGCGACCAGGTTGTCGTCGCGAGGTGGGCGCCTGTCGGTGACCACCGACAACGCCCGATGGACGAGCAGCTACCTGCAGTTCGTCCTCATTTACCGCGACCAGCCGGCCGTGAGCGAGGAGGGCTTCTGGCGTTGTGTCGACGACGGTGTGCTACCGCCTCGACCAGAGCCCCCGTCAGCCATCGCCGAGGGCGACGCGTTCGAAGCGAAACTCGTACGGAACCTAATCCGCCGAGTCGGGCTTACCGAGGCGGAGATCGCTACATTCACGAAAGCTGAGGCCGTTGCGCGGTGGGAGCAGTACCTCAGTGAAGGCGGCACCTGAGCCGGATGCCCTACAAATGTCGGTCGTTCGGTTCGGCTCGGACACCCATTCCGTGGGGGTTACCCGCCGACCAGATCGGTCGGCATGGGCGGCTGGCCGATCCGGTTGCGAGCCGTGCTTACGGGGCATACCCGCTGATGTTCATCGTCGTGTGTCGGGAACTCTCGATGTAGCCATCGGCGCTCAACACCTTCCGGCAACTGGTATGCAATCCGCTCCGATTGGTTGGTGCGCGACCCACGACCCAAGGCCGTCTTTCACGAGGCGAGCCGGGACAATCAACCAGCTTGTGATCGCCGGACCGACACTTGCTGTCGAGTGCGTGTCGGTTGATGATGACAACCACTGGGCGACGATCAGCCCGCCGGTTCCGCGACCGGGGGCCCCTCCCGCCGACGGCAACCCGGGCGGTCGGCGTCTCGAGCGTGACCACGACCATCCCGGCGCCGTCCAATGGCACCGGCGTGTGGACGACCGAGTCCCAAGGATTCACGATCACCCTGCAGATCCAGCCGGTCGATCCGGTCGTCGGACAGAACGTCGAGCTGACGGTCACCGCCAGCAGCAGCACGCAGTGGTGCTGCCTCATCGGCGCCACCGTCGCCACGACCGCGGAAGCACCGTTCATGCCCTCCAACCCGTGTCCGCTCACGGTTCCCAGTACCACCACCCAGACCTACGACCACGTCTTCGACTCTCCGGCTTCATGGCTGGTCCAGGTCACTGTCAGCGGCGGCAAGCTCTGCGTGGGCCCACCGGATCTGGTCAATGCCCACCTCTCGTCGGCGGTGCTGATCGGGACCACATCCGCTGGCGGCGCCTGACCAACCCGTTTCCGCCCCAGGTGCCGGGTTGATCCAGCTTCGGCTGCCCCTCAGTCCGATGGGCTGGTGGACCACACTGGTCCGGTCGTGCCCCGCCCGTTCGCCTCCATGATGCCCACGCCGACCCGGTCCCTTCCCTCTAGTAATCGTCGCATTTGTGAACCGAAGCTGGTTCTCCCGAGATGAGGATGTGGCACCTACTACGCCGACTTCGCGGGACGAGTCCCCCTTCTCTCCAGTCGAGATGCGTGTAATAGATCCGTTTTCTTGCATGCGGCCCATCGCGCGCCGGGCGTCGGTCGTTCGGCACGACCCATCAAGAACCGTCGATACGCGCCGTCTGGGATGGTGCTCACAACCCCGCTGATTCCGCTCAGATGCGATGTTCGGGCGCGCTGCGACGGTCGGAATCGGGGATTCCAACACCGACGGTGGCGTCGCAGAGCTGAGAATCAGCGGACGCTTGGTGCGCCGGGGTCCGATACCAAGTACGATGTTCCGCATGGACGCAGTGCAGCAGTTCTTGGTCTCGGCATCTGGGCAAATGTCCCTACCTGCCGCGGTACGCCGACGCTGGCACCTTGATCATGGAGGCCCGGTCGATGTTGTCGATCTGGGATTCGGGGTACTGACCGTACCCGCTGGGGAGGCTAGGCATCTTCTTGGCGACCTTCTCAGCCGCGAAGAACATGCGGCCTTCGTCGCGGACCTATCCGAGGATCCCGACCTCGCCACCAAGTGACCCACGCCGTCATCGACGATCATCTCCTCCGTGACTTTGTTGCAGAAGATCTCAGTGAGCAACTCAATCGCGTCGCCAGTGAATACGAGCTTGCAACGACGAATCTCTACTTCGTTCGCCTCTGCAAGAGCGTCATACGAGCACGTGGCGGCCAACTGACTGGAAACTGGTCCCCTGAGCGGCGCCGAGCCCTTGGTCAACGCCTCCTCCAGCTACCAGACTCGATTCTGATCGTGCCGATGCGCCTGATCGGATACCGGATGGCGGAAGTGTCGGGCGCACACAGGGTTTCAACCCTGGGCGCCGAGGCGATTGCCGCTGCCGAGCACCTCGGCGGCCCGTTGTGCGTCTGGGATGGTGACGACGGAGCAGGAATCCGTTCTGCTGCCGCGGCTAGCGGTATCGACTACCAGACTCTGAGCCGTTGAGGAGAGTCGGGGGCGCACCCACTGCCATCCGGCCGCGAACGCTCATTTCCGTCGTTCGGGTCGGCGCGGTCGTGCTCGGGTGCTGCAAGTCGGGTCAGCGCAGATGAGTCAGTATGGCGTCATGACTGGCTGGGATTACCGGGCGACGGCTGAGAAGCTCATTGGCTACTTCACTTGCCAGGACGGTCATCGAGACGAGTGGGTTGACGGTCGCTGTGCGACTACGGCCAGGCTTGCCTGCCTGACCGAAGGGCCGACGCCGGAACGACTCTCGGCGTGCGACGACCTGATGGCGACAGGACCCCGGTATACCGGAAGCGGCTGGGTGGAGTTACAGATCGCCTACTCGACCTGGCGCACGGAGGCCAGGTGAGCGTCGATTGCCGGTATAAAGTCGGCACCCAGTCCGCCCACGCTTGGCGGTATATCGCAAAGATTCGATCGGAAAGACTATGAGGCTTTTCAGCATTCGAGCGCAGTCGCTCGGGGAAGCTCGGACCGACTACAAAGTCGTCGTGGACGATGGCGGGCCACCCCTTGCCTTTGCAGTTGAGGTTGTGCGGGGAATCGACGTATGGACGCGAGGCGATGCCGACAATGGTGTTGGATCAGGGCGAGCGGGGCTCCTGAACCGGCTGGTGGCGGAAGCTCATGTCGGAGAGGTAGTCAGGCTGCCCGTTGAGCTGCCGGAGTAGTGGGTCCCGCGGCTGCCACGCCCTAACACCTGACCCTTCGGGCGCACCACCGTCACAACGCCGCCGTCCAGTGAACACAAAATCGGCGATATGCGCGACGATTCCGTCGGCGGGCCATGAGGTCCTTCACCACGCAGCGTTGGTTCGCACGCCGGGCCCGGTCGTGTTCGGCCCTTGTTACGGCGGCGCTCGTTGTATGACGACTAGGTAACGATGCTGCCGTCGGCGAAGGCTTCTGGTGCGGCGATTCGGATACCGCGCAAGAACGGACGCGGTTGGCTCGGTCCCTCTGTCGGTAGGGTGGTGATCCACCGCATCCGTTCAGGTGTCCGCCCCGACGGCTGGAGTCCGTTCGAGTCGGCTGGCGTGGGCTGGCGTCCGCCGGTTCCGCAAGCCGCCACAAGTGGTTATCTGTCCGTCTGGTCCGTTCAGGTGCCAAGCGTTCCACGCTGTCCTGCCCAGTCAGCCGATCCGGGCTCGCAAACAGGTGGCTACCTTCCTGGCTACGTCGATCTCGCCATCAAAGTACGTACCTTGTGAGTACAATCGACGTCATGAGCTCAGTGGGCGAGGATCATCGCGGTCGTCTCAATCTTCGTGTCGATCCTCGACTGAAGGCGCGCCTCCGGGCAGCAGCCGAGGCCAACGGCGAGACTGTCACCGGCTTCGTCCTGGCCGCCGCCGCGGAGCGGGCCGAGGAGGTTCTCGAGCGGGCGGAACGAATAGCCATCGGTGCCGAAGCGTTTGTTCGCTTTGCTGCTGCACTGGACGCGGCCGATGAATCGATGCCAACCCTGAGCCGCTACGCCAAGGAACCGAGCCCGATCCCGACGAAATGAGCACCGAGCCGCTCGGTCCGGTCGAGCTTACTGACCGAGCACCATGTGGTCGACCAGTTCGACTCGGGCGTGCTCGAGCTCGACCGTTGGCTCAATCACAGCGCGCGAATCGCCCAGGCCGCGGGCACCGCCGCTACCTACGTGGTTGCGCGGAGAGGGCGCGTCGTCGGTTTCTACGCGCTCGCAATGAGTGCCGTCGAGCACGATGGGGCGCCCTCGCGCCTTCGGCGGGAAATGCCCGACCCGGTGCCAGTG
>Ga0302325_10023066_pt1 | contig 12992 bp, 6 predicted proteins | sample Palsa_T0_2_FD_201948 | JGI IMG/M metagenome (GOLD analysis project Ga0302325, IMG submission 201948) | Peat permafrost microbial communities from Stordalen Mire near Abisko, Sweden - Palsa_T0_2 | ecosystem: Environmental > Terrestrial > Soil > Palsa > Peat permafrost | place: Sweden: Abisko... | reverse complement strand
GTCGTCGGTGATGGTTTCCCAGTCCTTCCGGGGCATCATTCCATGAATGGATTCGAGAGTGGGCACGGAGACGGAGCCGGTTTCGGTCTTGAAATAGTCGTCGGTGACGCGGTAGAACTCGCGCGGAGTTCGCCAGAAATAGGGGCCTCCGGAGCGGACACCAGCGCCGTCGGTGGAGCTGGGCTGATAGCGGCGGGTGGGTTCGAGCTCGGCCATCAGCTTGCGCAAGGCGGCGTCGATATCCGGCGGCGGAAAGCCCTCGTTGCGGGCGCACCACAGCATGATGGCAGGATGGTTGCGGAAGCGCAGGATCTTTTCGCGGACATTGGCGACGTAGGTATCCAGGTCGTCGGGATTGGGGCCGTCGCTGGGGTTGGGCTGGAAGAATTCGTCCCAGATCATAATGCCGTACTTGTCGCAGAGCTCGTAGAAGTCTTCGCCTGTGCTTTGGCCGACCCAGTTGCGGATGAGGTTGAGGTTGGCGAGCTGGTGCATGTGGATCTCGGCGTCGAGGCGCTCGCGCGGAATGCGCTTGAGGGCTTCATCGAGGCCCCAGTCGCCACCGCGAATGAAGATGGGCACACCGTTGACGGAGATGGTGAGAGTGTCGGTGCCGGGAACGCTGTAAGCGATCTTGCGGACGCCGAAGCTCACGTCCTGAGTGTCGGAGATCTTGTTGTTGATCGCGAAGCTGAGATGGAGCTGGTAGAGATTTTGCGGGCCGTAGCCGTTGGGCCACCAGAGGCGGGGATGGTCGACGTGGAGCCGGGGTGTAGTTTTTGAGTCGAAGCTGACCAATTGCGTGGTGTGCGGAGCGATTTCGACGGGCTGCTCGAAGGCGATGGGTGTGATGACGCCGGCAAGCGCGGTTTTCCCCACTTCCTCGCTGGAGCGGATGGTGCCCTGAAGCACGCCCCTGATTGGTTGATCTGTGACGTTCTCGACGGTGGCCTGGACAGCGATGTCGGCGGAGTCGGTGCTTGGCAGGGGAAGGTCGGTGGTGACGAGCGGGTTCTTCATCACCACGGGGCCAGTGGCGGAGAGAGAGACCTTTTGCCAGATGCCGGTGTCGCGGTCGCGGATGGCGGGAATCCAGTCCCAGCCGATGGTGCAGAGGAAGGTGGGGCCGTCAATGGCGGTCTCGCCGCCGTTTTTTCCCAGTCCGTCAAGCAGGGTGTGCTCGTGAGGGATGCCGGGGTGGGGCTGCGGCGCTACCAGCACCGCGAGAACGGCCTGCTTGCCGGGGGTGGCATTGGCGGTGATGTCGAAGATGCCGCGTACGAAGGCGCCGCGCGTGGCGCCCACCTGTACGCCGTTGACCCACACGGTGGAGGCGAAGTTGATGCCGTCGAAGTTGAGCCAGATACGCTGGCCGGCGTAGGACGTTGGAACTTCGAGGAGGGTGCGGTACCACCAGGAAGTGCGGTTGAGGCTCTCTTGAATGATTTCGGGGCGGTTGTTTTCGCCGTAAAGTGGCTCCGGGTAGACGTGGTTCGAGACCAGTGTGGTGAGCACGGTGCCGGGAACGGTGGCTGCATACCAGCCGGCCGTGTTGAAGGTCGCGGCAGAGACTTCGGCTCCGGTTTGGGGCACTTTGGATGCGTCCTGCAACTGCCAGCCGGAGATCAGGATCACGGGTGCGGGCGGGGCGGATTGAGCCGAAACTGCAACCGGAGCCAAGAATGCTGATATCGATACCAAGGCAAGAGAAATTGGACATGCGATCAGGATTTGCAAAGGAGTGTTTCCTCGGTTTTTCTGGAAGGATTTAGGGAACCTCTGATCAAGCTCTCGTTCCAATTCAGCAATCCCCCAGGGGCTAAATCCCACGCTGATTTTGCGGCATTTGCGGCACGGCACCCAGAGGGCACCCGGCCGTGCCCTTTCAAAACATCGACTTAATCAGAGGTTCCCAAGAACCTGTCCAAATACCCATTTCAAGGAGGGCCGGTTGAGGTTTTGTGGTCTCCCACCCATTCGCAAAAAACGCGAATGGATGGGGCACGGAGCGTTTTTACCTGGTTGGAAGTGGGCAAATCCCAGTTCTTGGACAGGTTCTAAGGGCTGCCTCCGCTAGACACACGGATTATAAACGCCGCGCACGGGTGGCATCGCCGATTCCCGGCACTGCATCGGATAATGGAGTTATGGAATTTTCTCGATCGTCCGGCGTTCTTCTGCATGTGAGTTCTCTGCCTTCGTATGGGGGCATCGGCGACCTGGGCCCGACGGCCCACGAGTTTGTCGCCTTTCTGGCCGCGGGCAAGCAGCACATCTGGCAGGTTCTGCCGCTGTGCCCAACGGGATATGGCAACTCGCCGTATGCGGGGTCTTCGGCGTTTGCGGGCAATCCGTACTTGATCAGCCTCGAATTTTTGGTGGACTGGGGATGGATCGCGAGCGAGCGGATGGCGGGGCTCGCCGGTCGAAGCGGCAACGTGGATTTCAATGAAGTGGAGACGCGCAAGCTGCCCTTGCTCGAAGAAGCGGCGGGGAATTTTCTTGAGCGCGGGCCGCACGATGCGAAGCTGGCCGCACAATGGGCGGAGTTCGAGGCGTTTTGCAGCGCGGAGACCGGCTGGCTGGTCGATTACGCGTTCTACGCGGTGCTGCGCCGGGAATACAACACCGGCGCGTGGACCGCATGGCCGGAGCCAGTGCGCAAGCGACGGCCGGAGGCGCTGGCGCAGATCGCGCAGAAGCATGGGCGCGGCTTGGCGCAGGAACAGGTACTGCAGTTTGCGTTCGCCAAACAGTGGAAGGACCTGCGCACGGCGGCGGCGGCGCATGGAATTCGCATTCTGGGCGATGTGGCAATCTTCGTCAACATGGATTCGGCGGAAGTATGGATGCATCCGGAGATCTTTGAACTGGATGAGGAGCTAAAGCCGGAACGCATATCCGGTGTGCCTCCAGATTATTTCTCGCCGACCGGGCAGCGCTGGGGCAATCCGCTTTACCGGTGGGATGTGCTGGAGGAGAGCGGGTTCGACTGGTGGGTTGAACGCATCCGCCGCGCCTGCGCGCTCTATGACATTGTGCGGCTGGACCACTTTCGCGGCTTCGAGGCGTACTGGGCGATTCCCGCCGAGGAGGCGACGGCCATTAACGGTGCCTGGGTGAAGGCGCCGGGAATGAAGCTGTTCAAGGCGCTGGAAGCGGCGCTGGGACCGCTGCCGCTGGTGGCCGAGGACCTGGGACTCATCACCGCCGAAGTGGAGGCGTTGCGCATGGAGATGCACATGCCGGGGATGAAGGTGATCCAGTTTGGCTTCAGCGACAAGAGCGCGCACATGCACCTGCCGCAGCAATACACTCCGGACACCGTGGCGTATACCGGCACTCATGACAACGACACCACGCAAGGCTGGTGGAACACGGCCAACAAGGCAACCAAGAGGGCGGTTGAGGCGCTGGTGGGGCCGGTTGGTGGGCGCCCGGTTTGGCCGCTGATTCGTGCCACCGAGGCGAGCGTGGCGGAACTGGCAGTGATTCCGATGCAGGATCTGCTGGAACTGGGTTCGGAGGGGCGCATGAATACGCCGGCGGTGGGAGCGGGGAACTGGGGCTGGCGCGCGCCGGAGGGAAGCTGGACGGCGGAGATTGCGGCGAAAATGGCCGCGATTGCCGATGTGACGGATCGGAATAACGATCCGCTGGCGAAGCCGACGGAAGACTAGGTTTGACCTGCCTGCGGGCGGAAAAGGCGACAATTGAGCGGTTTGGGAATCAATTTGGCGAGTTAGCTCCCGCTTCGCGGGGATTGCGAGTTAGCAAGTTAGCGAATCTTAGAACCAACTGCGCGGAAACTCGTACACCTGCAGCATCTTGTCGATCAGCGCGCGGGCTTCGTCTTCGGTAACTCCCTTGGCAAAGCTTTCCGACCGGTTGTTGGCTTCGAAACGGATGCGGCTGGAGTTCGGGTTCAGGACGGACTGTTGCGTGATCACGCGCGTGTGGGGAATGAATCGCATGCGATTGATCTGGTTGGTGTGGAAGGTGCGCGTGGTCAACGCGACGCCGAACACGCTGCTCTCGATTTTCACTTCAGGAGGATTCAGGGTGACGACCGTCTTGCCGGTCAGGGTCCATGCCAGCCAGCAAACGAAGTAGAGAAACCCAACCACGTAAATCCCGATGGCGATTTGTTGCAGGTCGAAGTTCGTATCTTCGGGGTGGGGACCTGCCAGCAGGTTCCAGTAGCGAACGGTCGCGAGGGTCAGCCAGATGGCAACCAGCGGCCCATAGATGGCGGCAAACGGACCGCGGCGCACCGGGATGGCGATGCGAATTCCATGGTCCGCCTTCTCGAACGTGATTCTGCCTTCCAGCGTCTCGTACATTGGCCGGCTCCTTGCTTAGAGATAGTAACGTGCCTCTGACTTGCCGGCCAGTATCGAAGCAGGCACCGCACTAGATTCAACGGGCGCCACTCGAGCCCTCCGAGGGTTCATTTTTTCCGCTTGCAGCATTCATTTGCAAGGATTGTTGATCAAACCGTATTCACCGACCGAGCCTTTGCGCTGCGGCAAATCACGGTCGTAACCCGAATGCGATTTTTTCGTCAAACTTCATAGCAGTGACCTGCGGTACGGGGATTGCGCGGCTCTCCTGCGAGTTCAACCCCCCGGAGACCGCCTCGGGCTCGCCGTTCAAGCTGACTCGCCGCTGCGCGGAGGAGGGAGCGATCACGGTTACACCTCTGGAAGCTCCCAACACCGGTGCGCGTGGCCTTCCTGTCGTCCAAATTCACGGCGAGTTCCGTTGCGCTGGGGTCTTTCCTTTGCGCGGCTGGATCGCAGGCGCAGGCACCGGTCAATCGCAATACTGACCCGTCGGCGGCCTATGTCGGGTCGGCCAGTTGCGAAGAGTCGGGCTGCCACGCCACAACCTACCACGAGTATTCTTCTTCACCGCATGGATCGAACATGGCTCCGGCGAACATCTCCATTGACTTGGCACGCGCGCCCAGGCTGGTGACGGTTTTCAATCCTAAAAATAACCACTATTACACCGTCTATCAGCAGGATGGCGACCTTTACCAGAGCGTTTACGAACTGGACAAGAAGGGCCGCAAACTCTACGACGTTGCCCACAAGATTGACTACGTTGTGGGCGGCGAGTTGGTCGGCTACAGCTATCTGTTTCAGCTCGGCCCCTGGATGCTGCAGGCGCCGCTCAGCTTCTACGCGCGTTCTAAGACATGGGAGCTCTCGCCCGGCTATGTTGGCGACGACCTCGGCTTCACGCGCGTGGCCACCACCGGCTGCCTGATGTGCCACAACGGCCAACCCGATCCGATCCCGCTGCGCGACGGCAGCTATAAGGAACCGGCGTTCCGCTTTGGTGAAACCGGAATGGGCTGCGAGGCCTGCCATGGGCCCGGCTCGCTGCACGTGAAAGAAATGCAGGCGAAGCGAGGCTCGATCTTGAAGCCCGGTGAGGTCGATACGTCCATCGTCAATCCGGCGCGCCTCTCTCCGCGGCTGGCTGATGACATCTGCAAGGAATGCCACCAACAGGGCGATACCCAGGTGGTCAATCCCGGCAAGACTGTGCTGGACTTCCGGCCCGGCGAGCCGCTGACCAACACCATCGCCAAGTTGATGCTGCCCATCAATCCGGAACAGCGCGCGCTTGCCAACCAACTGGAGGCGCGGCCGCCCGTGGCGGGCAGCCTGGAGCAGTCGATGGAGTGGAAGAACTCGGCCCTGGAAATGAGCAAGTGCTACCAGGCCACGCACGGGCAACTGACCTGCGGGACCTGCCACTCGATTCACCACCCGCCGGCCGCCGGCGAGGAAAGGGCGGCGTATCGCGCCGCTTGCCTGACCTGCCACACGGTGAAGAGCTGCGCCCTGCGCGTAGACGACGCCAAGCGCGTTGCGGCAGGGGACTATTGCGTTGAGTGCCACATGGAAAGGCGCGCCATAGCCGGCGTGGCGCACTCCAACGACACCAAACACCGCATCGTGCGCTACCCCGGCCAGCCCCTGCCGGAAGTGGCGTTCGAGCAGCCCAGCGCCGATCTTCCCGGCTTGTTGTGGGTCAATCGGCCAGAGGGAATGCCCGACGCGCGCGTCCCCGAAATCTCGCAGCTGGAGGCGTATTACACCGCGGCGCGCAAAGACGCAAGCTTGTGGCCTTTGTGGTTTCGCAAGCTGAACGAGCTGAGCAAAACGCAGCCCGACGAACCGACAGTGCTCAACTCACTGGGCGCAGTGGCGCTTGCGGAGAAAAAGGACAGCGCTTCCGCGGCGGGCTACTTTGCGCGAGCGCTGAAGCAAGGGTCAGAGGAGCCGACCACGTTTATGAACCTGGCCACCGCGCTTGCCAACCTGGGCCAGGGGACGCAGGCAGAAGGAGTGCTGGAGCGGGGCGTGTCGGCGTATCCATACAACGGGCAGCTGACGGCGCGGCTGGCGCAGCAATACGCGATGGATGGGCAAGTGGAAAAGGCGCGGAAACTGGTAGAGAAATATCGCGCAGTGTTCCCGGAGGACGCGAATGTCCGCGAGGTGGAGAAGCATTTGGAGGGCGTTGCGAATGTCGATCCGCTGACCGCGCCCGGGCGGTCTGCGCCGGTCACGGTTCCAAGATAGGCCCCACCCACCCGGACCGTTTTGTCCCCGTAACCAATTGTTGTTATCCTTGCGGCACATGGAAACTGCTGCGATTCAAACGCACGGACTGACAAGACGCTTCGGCGCACTCACCGCTGTGGAGGATGTCACGCTGAGCGTGGCGCCGGGACAGTTTTTCGGCTTTCTGGGGCCGAACGGGGCGGGCAAGTCGACCACCATCAAAATGCTGACCGGCTTGCTGGAGCCAACTGCGGGGACGGTGGAGATTCTGGGCCAGCCGTTCGGCGCCGGCGCGCTGGATTTGAAGCGCCAGATCGGCGTGGTTCCGGAAGGCATGGCGCTGATGGGACGGCTGACGGCCACCGAGTATCTGCACTTTGTGGGACGCATGTATGGGCTGGACCGGCAGACGACCAATCTGCGCACGCAGGAGCTGCTGGAGTTTATGCAGTTGGCCAATGAGAGCAAGAAGCTGGTCACGGACTTTTCGCACGGGATGCAGAAGAAGCTGGCGCTTGCCGCTGCGGTGATTCATGGGCCCAAGGTGCTTTTCCTCGATGAGCCGTTCGAGGGCGTAGACGCCATTGCTGCCGGGATGCTGAAGAACATGCTGACCGGGATGATCAACCGCGGGGCGACCATCTTCTTGACCACGCACGTGCTAGAGATTGTGGAGCGGCTGTGCAGCCACGTGGCTATCATCAGCAAGGGGCGGCTGGTGGCCAACGGGTCGCTTGAGGAACTGCGGGCCGGCGTGGCCTCAACGCTGCCGGGGGCCGAGCAGGAACAGCGGCTGACACTCGAAGAGATATTCCTTGCGATTGTAGGCGGCGTGCAGGAGAGCACGCAGGAGCTGACATGGCTGACCTAGGCGGCGCCGATCTCAACGGGCTTGGCGGGGCAGCAGTGGTCCACGCGGGAGGCATGCTGGGACCGCTGGCGCGCGCACAGTATGCAGCGCTGGCACGGCTGCGCTGGCGCATGTTTTCCAATGGCATGCGCTCCAACAAGGGCATGTTGGAACTGGGCGCGCGGACCTTTTCTTATATCGTCTACGCCTCGATGGGCGTGGCCCTTGCAGCTGGCTCGGGTGTGGCAAGCTATTTCCTTGCGGCCGGCAACCAGTGGCGTTTTTTGCCGGTGCTGTTTTGGGTGCTGGGCTTTCTGTGGCAGGCAATTCCTATCATGCTGGCGTCGTTCCAGGAGCAGTTTGACCTGGGCATTCTGTTGCGCTTTCCGGTGCGCTTCGGCTCGTACGTGCTGCTCTACCTGGTGTTCGGGTTGCTGGACATTTCGACGATCCTTGGCGGATTGTGCTGCGCGGGCATCTGGTTTGGAGTAGCGGCGGCACGGCCCGGTCTACTGCTGTGGGTCACGCTTGCGCTGGCGGTGTTTGCAGTCTTCAATATTCTGCTGGTGCGCGCCATTTTTGTATGGATCGATCGCTGGCTGGCGCAGCGGAAGACGCGCGAGATTCTCGGCGCGGTCTTCATGGCAGGGTTGCTGGGCCTGCAATTGCTCAATCCGGCGCTTTACCAGAAAAGGCATTCTGCGCACAGCGGACATGAGGCACAGGCGGAGCAGATTCGCGAGGCGAAGGCGCGTTATTCTCCCTTGCTGAAGAAAGCCAACAGAGTGCAGAAGTGGCTTCCGCCTGGCCTCGCGGCGCTATCGCTTCGCGAGGCCATCGAGAACCGGCCGCTGCAAGGGTTCGGTTCGTTGGGCCTCCTGGGGATCTATGCCTTGGTTGCCGGCGGAGTGCTGGCATTGCGCCTCAAGGCCGAGTACCGCGGCGAGAACCTGGGTTCGGCGCCGGCACGGGACAAGGCAGTTTTGATCCGGACGAAGGCCGTCGCAAGCTTCCCAGGGGCTGCCGCGGCAGGCAGGGAAGCAGGCTGGGCGCTTGGCGGGCTGAAGGGCCGATCGGGACCCATCGCAGCGGTGATGGAGAAGGATGTGCGGTCGCTGATGCGCACTTTGCCGTTGCTCTATGCCATTGGCGCGCCGCTCTTGCTGGTGCTGGTTTTTTCAGGGATTTTTATCAGAAACGGTGGCGCGCAGCCGTCGATGTTTCCCCTGGCGCTGCCGGTTTGCATGGTGTATGCGCAATTGGGATTCACGCAGGTGTTTTATAACAGCCTGGGCACCGAGGGTGCGGGAATCCAGGTGTATTTTCTTTCACCAACTCCGTTCAGGACTGTGTTGCTTGCCAAAAACCTGCTGCACGCGCTGCTGTTTGCGGCCGTGGCGGTGCTGGCCGGCGTGCTGACCACCCTGCGGCTGGGAACTGCCGACAATGCGGTGATTGCGGCTACAGGGGCATGGCTCTTGTTTTCGCTGCCATGCAATCTAACGGCCGGCAACCTTTTTTCGCTCAAGATGCCGTACCGCGTGAATCCGGGGCGCATCGCGCGACAGCGCGGATCGCAAGCCAATGCGTTGCTCAGCCTGCTGGTGCAGTTGTGCATTCTGGCGGTGGGAGCGGCGGTCTTCTCCATGAGCTGGTTCCTGGACAGGATGTGGATGGCGACGCCGATTTTTCTGGTCCTGGCTGTGGGCGCGGTGTTTGTTTGGAGGCGCGTGCTGGACAGGGTCGACGCGATTGCCTACGGGCGCAGGGATGAGCTGATGCAAGCACTGATGAAGGAAAGCTGAGCTGGTTTAACCGTCACGGAAAGGACGATCCATTGAGCGGAGTCAACGTTTCCGAGGCGAACGCCAAGATACCGAGAGAAGTGCGATTTGACGATGACAACATAAGCGCATTGGGTTTCACGTTATTCTTCCTCATGCTATGGCTTGTCCCGGCTACCTGGGGAGCGTGCGACGACATACGGAACTCACATATACGCGATATTTTGCGCCGGGAAGGTTATGCGGCAAATGGCGAAGTTACCAAGAGCCATGCAAGTCGCAGTGGCGTGAATGTGGAATATAGGTTTGCCGTTGATGGCGTTTTGTGCTCTGGTCGCGGCAAAATAATAGCGGATAATTACAGGGTTCAAGCTCCGGGCGAGAAGATTCCTATTCGATACTTACCTAAAGATCCACATGTAAATCAGCCAGTTAATTGGGGATGGTTTTCAGTGTCGTGGGCGATTTTCTATTTTATGGGGTTGGGACTCATGGTAGGAGCGGGAGCAATAATTATTGCAGGATTGAGAAAAAGAAAACTGGCACGCATGGGGGTTGTTGTTGAAGGGAGAGTGACGGGTTGTGCTCCGAATCGGAGTCGATTCACGGTCCATTACGAATTTACAACGAAAGATAACGTTGGGATGGAGGGCAGTACCGAGATGTCGGCAGAATGCGAGGCGGGAGTCTCGATACCCGTCATGTATCTGCGAAGCAACCCTAAGAGGAATGATTTTTATCCTGAATGATCGTTATCCGCAAGAGTCTGGTTGTGGCCGGCTGACGATTCGATTCCGGCGTCTGGTGTGCCCAGTTTTTCCCGTCCAAATCCGCGAGCGCTGGGCATCCCCAGTTAGTGAAGAGTTATTCGACATCAGCCCAGTTATCCTCTGGATTGCGGTCGACAAGCTTGCAGTAGGGGTCGATCGCGGCGCGCGTGGGCGGCTCATCGACCACGAAGCTGAGCGTGGTACGAGGCCGCGTAATCCACACCTTCTCAGTGTGCAGAGGCTCTTCGCTGTCTTTCTTTCCTTTGAACACGCCTACTTCGATCAGATCGTGAATGGGAATCTCGGTCTCCGCGCCTTCGCCGTTGGCGCGCATCTTGCGTGCGTCCACGACCAGCGTCACTTTGTATTTGTGGTCCGCGGTGGGCTGCACCTTGGCGGAGACTGCCTTGTTGTCGTAGAGCGTGATGGTCTCAAACATGTCGGTGATCATGTATTGCAGGTCGGGCGGCGTCTGCTTGCGCAACTCGTCCATCAGGCCGCGCGTGTCAGGGTAGGGCGGACCATTCATCTTCCACTTGTCGAGAAACGATTTCAGCGCCAGGTTCAGCTTGTCTTCACCGATGGCATCGGAGAGCGCATAGAACGCCATTGAGCCTTTTTGGTACCAAACGTACGGCTCATTCTGCACCAGCACCAGCGGCGGTTCATGGCGCACTTCGCCGGCACGGCCGCGCAGGTAGCCATCAAGCTCATGCTTCAGGAATCGGCGCATGTGCGCATCGCCGTACTTGTGCTGCATCACGCGCAGCGCGGAGTACTCGGCCAGGCTCTCGGACATCATATTCGAGCCTTTTTCAAAGCCACCGATGAGTTGGTGTCCCCACCATTGGTGCGCCAGTTCGTGCGCGGTGACGAACCAGGTGTAATCGATGTCGTCCGGGCGTTCCAAGCGACCGATGAAGCCGATTGATTCAGAGTAAGGAACGGTGTTGGGAAACGATTGAGCGAAACCGCGATAGCGGGGAAACTCAATGACGCGGAACTGGTCGAACTGATATGGCCCGAAATTCTTTGTGTAGTAATCCAGGCCGGCCTTCGATGCGCCCAGCATCTTGTCCAGGTCGTATGTATGCGAAGGAAGATAGTAAATCTCCAACTTTGTTCCGTTCCAGTTATCGCGCTTGACTGCGAAGTCGCCGGAAATGTAACTGAAGAAGTCCTGTATCTTCGCGGAACCCATTGTGTATTCGAAATACCGCCGCCCATCTTTCTGCCACTCACGCTGCAAGTCTCCGGGCGAAATGGCGATTTGACTTGGCGATGTACTTACAACGGAGTGGTAAGTTACAAAGTCCGAATCCGTGCCGAATAGGTTGGTTTGCATGCCGTATGGATCGCCGCGGTCGGGGAGTTCTTCAAGCGGTCCGAGTCCTTCTTCGCGTCGCCGAACGGGGTTATCCAACTCGCGTCCCCGGTTGTATCCGAGCGACGGGAAGTAGTCGCGATCGAAGAATGTGCCATTGTAGGCAAACTCCGGCTGCTCATTCGAATTGCGGAAGCCGGGATTTTCGTATCCGCATTGGAAGTGAATCTGCAGGGATTCCCCGGGATTGAGAGGCGTGGTGAGACGGTAGATCCAGAAGCCCAGCTTTGCGTCAGCCAACGTTGTCGTGGAGGGGCGATCAAAAGTCACTTCACGCAATGACTTTCGGCTGTTTGTAACATAAATATCCTGGATGGGCTTGTTGGTCTCATTCACCGCGGTGTAAGTGCCGGTGGCGTTGAAGCTGCGACTTTGAGGATAGATATTCACCGCAGTATCGACGGCGACAATTTTCGGTATCGGAGCGTACTCGAATTTCTTGTAGAGTTTCTCGTAATTCGCCTGCATATCCCTGGTGGATTTGTCGGTAAGGAAGGGATTGAGGACGTGAGTGTTGTAGTAGAACCACCAGCCGCTTCCCAGGGCGCAAAGCAAAGGCAGCGCCAGGAGCAGAGCATAAGCCGGGAGCGACTGCTTTGCCTGGCGTAGCCTAGTGCGCAAACCGGTTTCTGCGCCGCGCCGCGCCAGCAGGCTGGCAAGCACTCCAAGAAAAACTGCCCAGGAAAGCCAGTACACGGTGGACCAGAGAATCGGGCGAACGAAGTGCCCATAACCATTCATGTCGGAATAGGTGTACTGCACCACATCGCCGTACATATACAGGCGGTCTGTAATGCCCCCGGTGTCCACGATGATGCCGATCAGGAAGACGCCGATGACGATGCCGTGACCGATGAACTTGTTCGAGACGATGGTCTGCACGAAAAACGCCAGCAGGGCAAAGATCATTACCTGGGGAAAGATGATCAGGTAAAGCTCCTCACAATATTGGAGAAGCTCGAAATGAAAGTAGCCGGCCATCGCCTGGGTTAGAACGCCGCTGAGCAAAACCAGAGTGAGCAGGAAGAACTCGGCCGCGCCCAGCGCGATGAACTTACTAAGGGTGTCAATCCATCCACGGAACGGCAAAGCGTCGTGGATCTGTTCGAAGTGCGTATCCCGCTCCCGCCAGATCAACTCACCGGCGTACATGGTGGCGACAACGAAAAGCAGCAGCGTGGATAATCCTTCCACCGCCTGCAGCATGAGATAGGTAACGGGCCATACCCTGGTGTCACCAACGTTGACCGCGCCACGGCCGTCCGCGAGGGCGATCACAACCATGACCACGGTGAGCGCCCAAAATGGGATCTCGCGGAAGATGTTGCGGAAGTAAATGCCTGAAAGAGAGAGAAACTGTTGCACACCCGTTGTGAATGAAAAATGAGTAGCGACATTCGGCAACAGATTATGGAAGCGCGGAACGGGTGGCGCGGTAGACTCCTGCTCTGACCTTTTCTGCTTCTTGCCGGCGCGGCCGGTGAGCGCCTCGGCCGACATAGGGAAGAAGATGTAAACGGCAAGGAGTGCCGCGACGCCCACCGAGCACCAGAGGACGCGGTTCCAAAAAAACATCCCGGTGAATGGAAGCCAAAGCGTATTTTGCTCCGAAACAGTCCA
>Ga0302325_10023065_pt1 | contig 12992 bp, 8 predicted proteins | sample Palsa_T0_2_FD_201948 | JGI IMG/M metagenome (GOLD analysis project Ga0302325, IMG submission 201948) | Peat permafrost microbial communities from Stordalen Mire near Abisko, Sweden - Palsa_T0_2 | ecosystem: Environmental > Terrestrial > Soil > Palsa > Peat permafrost | place: Sweden: Abisko... | reverse complement strand
CTTTCGCGGCGATGCCGCCTTCAAGACGTGGATCACGCGCATCGTGACGAACCACTGTCTGATGCGGCTTCGGCAACCCTGGCTCCGATCGATGGACCTGGACACTCTGGCGGCTAATGGAGGCTGGTCACGGCTAACCTCACCGGAGCCAACTCCCGAGGCGTCTGCATTTTGCCGGGAAATCGCTTCGGCCCTCGCGGCCGCGGCCGCCAGCCTTCCAAAACCTTTGTCGGACGTGTTCCAGCTTTACGCGTTCTCCGGCCTCTCTCTCAGGCAGATCGCGGTGGCCATGGGTCTCACTCTGCCCGCCGCGAAGTCGCGTCTCTTTCGCGCCAATGCACGCATGCGGAAGCGCCTCCAACCAGTGTGGTCAGATGTGCGAGGGGCCACGGCACGGCGTAACAGCCCAAATCCAGGGAGCTGGGAAGTGCGGAGCGAGGCGGCTTGAATGCCGACGCCGATCTCTGCCGATAAGCTGGCATTTGCCAACAATTGGGCATTCGAATGAGCGCCGGGTTGCGCTGCATATCGAGGCGGCAAAGCTGTTGGGCGGTCCTGCTGGCGGGCGGCGACGGGCTGCGCTTGCAGAGCCTGACCCGCCAAATCGCGGGCGATTCCAGGCCCAAGCAGTTCTGCCGCATTTTCGGCGGCAGGAGCCTGCTCGGCCAGACGCTGGAACGCATCGACCCGATATTTCGCGGCGATCGAACGATGTTCGTCGTGATGAAAGCGCACGAAGCATACTACCAGGAGGATCTCCGTCTCACCGATGAGTCCCTCATTCTCGCGCAGTCCCAAAATCGCGGAACCGCCGTCGCAATTGCCGCGGCCCTGCTGCGCATTGTGCGGCGGGACGCAGATGCGGTAGCGGCTTTCTTTCCTTGCGATCATTATTATGCGGACGACGATGCGTTCGCATCCACCGTCAGAGCCGCCCTCACGGCCGCCGGGGAATATCCGGCATCGCTGATTCTCGTGGGCGCCGAGGCCCACTATCCGGAAGTGGAGTATGGATGGATCGAGCCTGGGCTGGCGAGTCCGGGTGCATCGCCTATGGCTCTATCTCGAGTAAACCGCTTTTGGGAAAAACCATCTCTGCCGAAAGCCCAGGGTCTCTTGCGCCGCGGCTGTCTATGGAACACTTTCGTCACCATCGGCCGGGCCGACGCATTCCTGGAGCTGTTGTGCGCCCAGATTCCGGACGCAGTGTTCCGCCTTGCGGGCGCTTTAACAGACAACGACCTGGACTGTGCATACCGGGAGGTAGGTGCAGCCGACTTTTCCCGCGACGTGCTAGCGCCTCAACCCCACCGATTGCTGGTGGTCCGCGACGCTGCGTCGGGATGGACCGATGTCGGAAATCCTGCGCGGGTATTCGACACACTGCTTCGCCACAGCATCGAACCAGCCTGGCTGAGCCGTATCGGATAGGTGGGCCGGTTCGCCACTTCGTCACGCCCGGACGCTCCACGCACTTACCGCTCACTGAGATAACCCGTTCACAAGGATCACTCAGGCGCCGAGCCCGACTGCGGCGGCAAGTGGAACGCCGGATGCCTCACCGGTCACCGTGAGTCATTCGATTAGGACGCAAGTTCTTCGACCGAACGGCGCCACGACCATAAGTGAGTGGTTTTTGACAAAAGCACAAAGCCATGCGGTCACACGACTAATCGCTCCGCTGGTCTTGGCCGCCGGATCGGTCATTCGTCACAAAGGCCAGTTACTATTCCAGATCGGTCCGCGGCCGTTTCAAGCGGCGCTCGACTAGTCCCAGGGCTAGTTCGCGCAGTCACAGGTCAGACGGAGCAGGCGCGCGCGCAGTTAGCGCAAGCGCAGGTTGCGGTAGCGGAAGCCAATCAGCGCCGAACGCAGCTCGACGTCGATCGGTATACACCGCTGGCGGAGCAGCAAGCCATCACGCAACAGGATCTTGACAACGCGACGCAGAACGATGACGTAGAACAATATAGGGGCGGAGGCGCAGATGGAAACTGCCAGGCTTCACCATCAACACGCTCTCGCTGTTCGGCCTGGTGTTGGCGATCGGCTTAGTGGTGGACGACGCGATCGTGGTTGTGGAATCGGTGGAACGTCACGTTGAAGAGGGACTCTCTTCGAAGGAGGCGGCGCTGAAATCGATGGCCGAGATCTCGGGGCCGGTCATCGGAATTGCGCTGGTCCTTTCCGCGGTATTCATACCCACGGCGTTCACCCGGGGCACAGCCCTTGGCTATGTTCTAGGCGGCTTTCAGCGGCAAGCGCACCTGAAAGTTGGTTCGCCCCGGTCGAGATTCGAAAGAGACGTCTCCGCGATGGGCGCGTACGATCCTGTAAACGGTATCAAGGCCCATGCCCGTGCCTTCGCCGACGCCTTTCGTCGTAAAGAACGGCTCAAAAATATGAGCCTTCACCTCACCGCCAATGCCCGGTCCGCTGTCGATGATCTCAACCAGAACAAACTCGAGCTCTTTGGATGTTCGAATTATCAACTCGCCTTTCCCGCCCATCGCATCGATGGCATTATCGATCAGATTCGTCCAAACCTGGTTCAACTCGCTTCCATGCGCAAATATCCGCGGAAGATTGGGATCGAACTCGCGCTTCACCTCTACCCCATGTTTGAGGCGGAATTTCAGCATTGTCAGCGTACTTTCAATGCCGCGGTGAACATCGACCTCCTGCTCGGGCGCCTGGTCCATGTAAGTGTATTCTTTGACGGCCCGGACCAATTCGGAGATTCGCGCAGTGCTGACTTCGATTTCACGCGTCAGTTTTTCAGCGCCAACGGCGGAGACGACGCGCGCGAGGATATCAGGCAGCACGGCGACCCGAAAGCGCGCGCCAAGTTTGTCCAGGGCGGCGCGATCGATCCCTGCTTCGACCAAGCCTGCAGCGAGCCGCGGCGCATTTGCAATATTGCGGCGATGCAGCCAGGCGGCAAGTTCCTCCTCCATATCGCTCTGTTGCAGGGCATCGAGAGGCGGCGCAGACGCCAGGCGGTCCAGCAGATTCTCTTCCAGGGAAGCCAATTGCGCCCGCTCTTCGCAGGAAAGCGAGCCGTTATCCAGGGTCTTGTTGATCCTGCGAAGCTCATGCATGTGCTCGCGAAGCGCCTCCGCCGCCCGGCCTGCCGCCGAAGCGGGATTATTCAGCTCGTGAGCCAATCCCGCGGAAAGCTTGCCGAGCGCGCTCAACTTGTTAAGTTGCTGTTCTGCCCGGCTGTACTCTCGAATTCGATCGGCCATCACGCCAACCAGGCGGGGAAGCAGCTCCGGAATGCGCTGGAGCATTTCCTGAAATTGGCCTTTGTGCAGACTGAGAAGCCAGGTGGGCACGGTAGCCCGGCCCGTCAACGGAACACGGGTCATGCGGGAGAACGGCAGCAAGCCCATTACCTGGCCGGTCCGCACCATAAAGCCGGGGGCGTCCTTCCCGCCGGTTTCGCGTCGTCCACGGATCTCGCCTTCGAGCAAAACGAACAGCGAATCCGCCGGATCGCCTTCGTGCAAGAGAATCTCGCCGGCCGAGAGCAGGATTTGCTTCGCGCTCGACACAAACCACTGCAACTGATCCTCGCGAAGATCCGAGAAGATCTCAATTTGCCGCAACGCGGCTTCCGGGGACTGCTGTGGAGACGAACGCGGGTAGGTCATGACACATTACTCAAATACTGATGGATGAACTGAATTGCGACAGAGCCCTCGCCGACCCCGGAGGCGACTCGCTTCACCGAACCGAATCGAACGTCGCCCACCGCGTAAACGCCCGGAACGTTCGTCTCCAACAGATTGGGATCGCGTTCCAGCGTCCAGCCCTTGGGCCGCTTGCCCGGCTTAAGCAGATCCGGGCCCGTCAATATGAACCCGCGCTCATCGCGCTCGATGGTCCCGTCCAACCAGGCCGTATGCGGCTCCGCGCCGATGAATACGAACAGCGAACTCGCCGGCACGCGGCTCACATCTCCCGTGAGGTCGCATACGCATGAGAGAGCTTCCAGGTGACTCTCGCCGTGCGCCTCAACCACACGGGTGCGGTATTGGACGTGAATGTTGCCGGTGTCCTGAATCTGCTCGATCAGATATTGGGACATGGTGGCGCCAAGCGAATCGCCGCGCACCAGAAGAACCACGCGCTCTGCAAATCTGGAGAAGGACATCGCGGCTTGTCCGGCGGAGTTAGCGCCGCCGATGATGTAGACATCCTCGTCCTGGCAGGAAGCCCCGTCCGCCGCCGTGCCGCCATAATAGACACCCGCGCCTCGCAGGCGATCCATCCCGGGAATGTCGAGTTTGCGCCACTGAACGCCGGTCGCCAGCAGCAGCGCGTGGCAGGATAGCTCGGTCCCGTCATTCAGGCGCAGGTAGCGGTACGGTCCATCGACCCGCAATGCGCTGGCCTCCTGCGGAGAAACAATCTCCACGCCGAAGCGCCGGGCTTGAGCCACGGCGCGGCGCGCCAGATCTCCACCCGTGAGACCCGAGGGAAAGCCGAGGTAGTTTTCAATTCGGGCGCTCAATCCCGCTTGTCCTCCCGGGGCTTCCCTTTCAATCATGATGGTCTTCAAGCCTTCCGAAGCGCCATACACCGCGGCGGCAAGTCCGGCTGGTCCCCCGCCAACAATCGCGAGGTCGTAAAATTCCAGGCCCGCACGCGTTCTCAGCCCGAGCCTTTCCGCCAGATCCTGCGTCTGCGGTTCGGATAAGCAACTGCCGTCCGGGAACATCACCAGAGGCAGCTTAAGATCTTCCGGAGCGAAGCTTTCGAGAAGACGCGCTACCTCTTCGTCCCGGTTCGCCGCATCGGCGTCAAGCCACTGGTACGGCACCTGGTTTCGCGCGAGAAAATTTCGCACGTCGTACGACTTTGACGACCAGCGGGCGCCCAGCACCCGAATCCCGTCGAAAGGCGGATGGAAACTAGCGGACCAGTCGTTGAGTAGATCGTCGATAACGGGGAAAAGCTCCCGCTCTGGCGGGTCCCAGGGTTTCAGCAGGTAGTGATTGAGCTGAACATCGTTGATCGCTTTGATCGCAGCATCGGTATCTGCGTAAGCGGTGAGGAGCGTCCGCTTGGCGTTGGGATAGATTTTCATCGCCTCCTGGAGCATTTCGACGCCATTCATGTGCGGCATGCGATGATCCACCAGCAGCAGCGCTACGGCATCGTTCCGCTGCTGCAGCCGGCGCAACAAGTCTAGCGCCGCGGGTCCGGAATCCGCCCTCAGCACCCGGTAGCGCTCTTCGTAATGCCTCTTGAGGTCGCGTTCGATCGCGCGAAGGACCTCCGGGTCGTCATCCACGGTCAAAATTACTGGCTTCTGCATTCCTACGTCAACCTTATTGCTTGTGAATTCTCAAGTCAAATCTGGATTGAAGGCTTTCGCTTTCCTGGCGTTGGCTGTTTCCCAAGCTACAACAGTTGCGCTCGCTGCGCTCGGCTTCTGGGGAAGAGTTGTTGGGAGTCCTGCCGCCGCGGCCATGGCGTAGACAATCTCCTGAAATCCGCCGCCGATCCCATCTTAGCGCGGCCGCCAGACGCCGCCGATTCGGAAGTTGCGTGGCGAATTCCCAAGATCTAGTTCAACAGCAGGTGCATAACAAAGAGAAGAGCGGTGTGAACTGCCCGTAGGTCCGGACGAGTGAGAAGTATACTGCAAACATCAGAATCCAGCCGAACCGAACGAAAAGGATCAGTTTTATAGAGCCTCTTGTAACGGCGCCATGATCTGCGATTACGGTATCAGGCAGCCACGATGCCGGCTACGCCACTACTATTTGCCCGCAGGCCTTTCGCTTGAAACCCCGAAAGCGCCAGGTTGTAGCGGCCGCGGATGCCGGTTTTTTCGAAGATGTGTTTCAGGTGGACCTGGACGGTGCCAATCCGGATGCCGAGAAGACTGCCAATTTCCTGGTTCTTGATTTCGCGTTCCACCAGCTCCATTACCTGCGTCTCGCGGAAGGTGAGCGGCGAGCGCGCCGCGCGTACCGGCCGCGCGGTTTCGCGAAGCATGTCGCCGTCCACCCAGGTTCCGCCAGCGGCCACCGACTGGATGCAGCTCAGCAGATCTTCGAGCGGCGCGGTCTTCCGCACCACCCCCCGCGCTCCCGCCTGAAGAAGCCGGATGGCGTCGATTTCGCAGACCGCCCAACTCCACACTATAATCGCTATCGCCGGCTGCGATTGGTGCAAGAGGCCAATCCAATCCATCACGGCCTGGGTACCGAATGCCTTGTCGACAATCAGCAGAGAAGGCTTCAACTCACGCACGGCCTCCATGGCAGCAGGCAGAGATGCCTCCGCCGCGACGACGCGCAGCCCCGCCGGCTCCATGAGGGCGCGAAGACCCTCGATGGCGACCGGTTCGAGATCGCAAATGGCAACAGTAGTCACAGGCTCCAATCTACCCACATCCTTCTTATCCGCACCAGGTATATCGGCTCCGGACGCTCATTGGTTTAGTTGGAATTGCGGAAATAGCTCTCAAATTATCTTCGCAGGGACGCGCCTTCGATTCGGAAAGGCGGATCGCGGCCGAGAGTCGGACGCTCTCGTACCGCGATCCTCCGAACGCTGGGCCGTTACCGGTGCAGATAGACCTGGATCATAGCCAGGCGCGGCGCGGCTCCGCTTTGCGCAAGTTCCTTCTCACGCGGCGAACGGGCGATGAGCCCCCCGCGCGATGAATCGCCGGTCCAGACCTCGGCCAGGAAATACTCTTCGCCGTAGCGATGGAATACCAGCCTTGCCGGCTCGTCCACTTTCTTGCCAGTGAGATGGAGCGTGGTCACGGCTTTGCTGGCGTCGCTCTTCGTCGACATGATCCACACCGCCGCGCCGTTCGAAACTGTACTGACCCGATAAGCGCCTTGCGGCATCAGGCTGGAGTCCATATAGAAGCTGAACGGCACATTGGCCGTCACGGTTTTGTCTTGCGCGTGAACGGCAGCCACCGCCGCCAGCGCGATTCCAACGCTCAAAAGTCTAGCAACTCGGTTCTTCATAATGCCCTCCTTTTTAGGGTCGCGCCGGTATATGCAAGGCGCCTGCCAAACAGTAAGTGCTTGATTCCTAATAACTACACACACGTGCAACACCTGGCGCGACTATCCGTTCGGATAGTCCGGCAGCCATTCGGATAGATCCGCGCGCTATACTGATCGGCAATGCCGGCCGATAGGAATGCGTTGCTCGAAATCAGCGCCGCGATTCATTCCACGCGCGATCTGGAAACCCTGGAAAAGCATCTGCTCGAAATTGTCTCTAAAACCTTGTACGCCGATCGTGGCGCCATTCTGCTATTAGGAGAGAGCGGCGAGCAGTTTGCGTCGGTTTGTGGATGGGATTCCCGCGAGGGGGTGAATCGTCCCGCCGGGTACAGCCGCGCCATCATCGATCAAGTGCTTCGCGACAAGGCGCCGGTGCTCGTAAATCGGGACTCGGCCGCGATGCAAGGCGGAGACCGGATCACGGCGGCGTTGTGCGTACCGCTGGTGGTCTTCCAACAGATCCGGGGCGTACTCTATCTCGACAGCACGCACCCTCAGGCGCGTTTCGAATCCGAGCAACTCGAGTGGTTGTCGGCGATCGGTGGAATCGCCGCGCTGGTTCTGGAGGATGTGCGGCGGATCGAGTGGCTGGAAGGCGAGAACAGCCGGCTGCGCGCCGAGATCGCGGTGGCTCATGAAATGGTGGGCGCAGGGCCCGCGATTCGCGAAATGGAGAAGTTTATTTCGAGGGTGGCTCCGACAGACTCTACCGTTCTGATCCGAGGCGAAAGCGGCACGGGAAAGGAACTGGTGGCGCGCGCCATTCATCGCAACAGCCCGCGCTGCGACAGAGCTTTCGTGGCTATCAATTGCGCCGCTATCACCGACACTCTTCTCGAGAGCGAGCTTTTCGGTCATGAAAAGGGCGCCTTCACCGGCGCTGTGGGCCAGCAGAAGGGCAAACTCGAGGTTGCGGACGGCGGCACGCTGTTTCTGGACGAAGTGGGTGAGCTTGCTCTCAGCCTTCAGGCTAAGCTGCTTCGGGTGTTGCAAGAGCGGGAATTTGAGCGGGTGGGCGGCACGCGCCCAATCCGTGTGGATATCCGGCTGGTCGCGGCCACCAATCGGGATTTGAAGACCGCCATTCAAACGGGAGCTTTCCGCCAGGATCTGTATTACCGCTTGAACGTGGTGACCTTGACCACTCCACCGCTGCGGCAGCGGCGCGAAGATATCCCGCTTCTGGCGTCCCATTTCACGCGGATGCACGCGCGTCAGTCGCGGCGCCCGGTGCGGGGCGTCTCGCAGGACGCGCTGGCGCATCTCATGCAATACGATTGGCCCGGGAACATCCGCGAATTGGAGAACGCCCTGGAGCGAGCCGTGGTGCTCGGCTCCACGGAATGGATTCTGCCGGAAGATCTGCCGGAAGAAGTAGTCGAAACCGAGCCGGCCGGCGTAGCCGATACTCATTACCACGAGACGGTAAAGGAATCGAAGAAGGATCTTATTCTCAAAGCCGTCCAGCAGACCGCCGGCAATTACACGGAAGCGGCCCGGTTGCTGGGTATTCATCCTAACTACCTGCATCGCCTGATCCGAAACCTGAATCTGAAAGCGGCGCTGAGCAAGGTTTCGGTTACTTCAGCTCGATAAGGCGCCGCGCCACGGGTGGCGCCCGCGAGCGCTGTACGCCCAACTGCACGTAGCACGCCCATCGCGCGCGGCTTTGATCGGAGCCGCGCGTCAGCAAGCGGTGTTTCGATACGTTGGCGAACTTCCGAAACGGTGTACGAAGCTGGCGCCGCGTCACCATAGCGAAGGCGCCAACCGCCAGCGGATGGCGGATTAACGATCGGGGACCCATGTCCATTTATTTATCTTGAAGGCTCCCCTCCCGCGATTCAAGATACTCTTCTCCCGAACCTCGGCCGCGCGCCGTGAAAATGAGAATTCTCCCTCCCGGCCCGTAACCATTTCGGTCCCGCTCAGTATAAACAGTGAGGGACTCTATGGGTCGATATGCAGGCGATCTGCGTTTCGGGCTTCGGCAACTTCGGCTGAATCCGACGTTTACGGCGGTGGCAGTGCTATCGCTCGCGCTGGGGATCGGGGCGAACACGGCAATCTTTCAACTGATCGATGCCATTCGTTTGCGCCCGCTGCCGGTCGGGAATCCGCGGGAGCTGGCGTATCTCGATTTCATGAAAGGCTCCAGACGGTCGGGCTGGTGGTCCACGCGCAGCGCGAATTTCACGTCTGCGCAATGGGACAGCGTGCGCACACTCCAGCAGGCGTTTTCCGGAATGATAGCGTGGAGCGCGAAGCCCTTCAATCTCACGCAGGGAGGAAAAGCGCGATACGCGGAAGGTCTGTTCGTCAGCGGAGATTTTTTCAACGTACTGCGTATACCCGCGGCCATTGGACGAACATTTACGCCGCAAGACGATCAGCCGGGTTGCGGGGCGCCGGGCGCGGTGATCAGCTACTCGTTCTGGCAGGGCGAGTTTGGCGGAGATCCTGCCGTCACCGGCCGCAATGTGAGGCTGGATGGCAGGCTGTTTCCGGTGATCGGAGTGACGGAGCCGGGGTTTTTCGGTGTGGAGATCGGGCACCGGTTCGATGTCGCTGTGCCGGTCTGCTCCGATCCGATGTTCTGGGAACCTGGCAAGGGGCGAATTCCGGCGCCGACCGGGTGGTGGCTGTCGCTGATGGGCCGGCTGAAGCCGGGTTGGACCATTGAGCGCGCCAACGCGTATATTCAGGCTGTGTCTCCGGCGATCATGCGGCAGACGCTGCCGCCTTCGTACCGGGCGGATACCGCCAAAGGCTACCTGGCTAACAAGCTGACCGTGACTTCGGGCGCCACCGGCGTTTCGCAGTTGCGCCAGCAATATGAGGATCCGCTATGGATTCTGCTCGCGACCACCGCGCTGGTGCTGCTGATCGCCTGCGCGAATCTCGCGAATCTGCTGCTGGCGCGGGCGAGCGTGCGCGAGCGGGAAATCGCGGTGCGGCAGGCGATCGGCGCGTCGCGCGGGCGTCTCATCGCGCAGCTGCTTTCGGAAAGCTTGCTACTCGCGCTGTTCGGGGCCGCGCTGGGCGCAGCATTGGCGGCCATACTCAGCCGCGGGCTGATCTCGTTCCTGACGACGCCCGACAACCGGATGTTCGTCGGGCTGGGCATCGATTGGCGGGTGCTGGGTCTTACCGGGGGCCTGGCGATCGTGACGTGCATTCTGTTCGGGCTGGCGCCGGCGCTGCGTGCGACGCGGGTGACGCCGGCGTCGGTCATGCGAGCGAGCGGGCGGGGGCTGACCGCGGGGCGCGAGAGATTCAGTTTGCGGCGCGCCCTGGTTGTGGCGCAGGTTGCAATGTCACTGGTGCTGCTGGCGGGCGCCCTGCTGTTTGTGCGCAGTTTGCAGAAGCTGCTGGCGGTCGATCCGGGTTTCCGGCCGGAGGGCATCGTGGCTGTGAGTGTGGATTATCGCGCCGCGCATTACCCTAAAGATCGGATCTTGGAAGTGCGGCGGCAGACGCTGGAGAAGTTGCGTGAGCGGACGGGAGCAATTTCAGCCGGGCAGGTCGGCATGACGCCGGTCAGCGGTTCGGGGTGGGATCAGAACGTGTGGGCGGACGGCTCTTCGGGACCTCGCGTCGATGGGCTGTTCAACCGCGCCGGGCCGGGGTATTTCCGGACCATGGGCACATCGTTTGTGGCGGGGCGCGATTTTGACGAGCACGACAATCTGGCGTCGCCGAAGGTGGCGATTGTGAATGAGGAGTTTGCGCGGAAGATTTTCCACGGGGGAAATCCGGTGGGCCGTTCGTTCCGGCGGGAAGAGTCTGCCGACAAGCCGGATACATTGCTCCTGGTTGTGGGGCTGGTGCGAAACACCAAGTATTACGAACTCCGCGAGGACTTCCGGCCGATTGCGTTCGTCCCCTCAGATCAAGACGACGATCCCGGACCGGGCGGGACTTTTGTGCTGCGTACGAATGCGCCGCTCGGCGAGTTCCACCACGCCGCGGAAGCCGCGGTCGCCGAAATCCATCCGGCGCTCGGGATCGATTTCACGGTGCTGACGACCCAGATCAAAGATTCGCTGACGCGCGACCGGTTGATGGCGGCGCTGGCTGGGGCCTTCGGACTTTTGGCGGGTTCTTTGGCGGTGCTGGGATTGTATGGCGTGATCTCTTATATGGTTGCCCGCAGGCGCAACGAGATTGGGGTGCGCGTCGCGCTCGGGGCGAGCCGCGGGCAAGTGATCGGGCTGGTCTTGCGGGAGGCAGTTTTGTTGCTGGCAGTAGGGCTCGCAGTGGGGACGGGCTTGGCGGCGTGGGCTGGCCAGGCGGCGGCGTCGCTGGTTTATGGACTGCAACCGCGAGATCCAGTGACGCTGGGCGGGGCCGTCGCACTTTTGGCGATTGTGGCGCTGTTTGCAAGCTACGCACCAGCGCGGCGAGCGTCGCGCCTGGAGCCTATGGACGCATTGCGGGACGAGTAAAGCGCCGGTGGGCCCCAAGCATGACTAGAGTCAGCCGGCCCGTCGCATAGTTGCTGATGGTAGTGGTATTGGTTTTGTACGTGGTTTCAGAAATACGGTGCGGCTCCGGTCGGAGCCGCGCGCGTCAGCCAGCGGTGTTTCGATACGTTGGTGAACTTCTGAAACGGTGTACTGAGCCAGCGCGCTCGCGGGAACCTATGAGATTGAATGTCGGGTCCTACGCAGACTTCCGCCTTGGCAATCCGCTGCTCGGGCCGCGCCCACCTGTCACTCACCACCCAGGCGCTGACTCAGCCGCAGCTTTGCGGCGGGCCACTCGGACGCAATAATTGAATAGCGCGCCGAATCACGGGGGATGAAGTCCGCGGCCATCCGATGCGCTCGGAGAATACCTTCGAACTTCCCGCCGATGCGTTCGATCGCAGCGCGAGAGCGCTCATTTCGAATATCGGTGTGAAGGCAAACACGCAGCACCTGCCACGTTTCGAATGCATATGTCAACATGAGCATCTTGGCCTCAGTATTGACCGGAGTCCGAATTGCCGGGTGGGTTAGCCACGTGTAGCCGATCTCGCAAGCGTCGGGGAGGCCACGGCCGTGCGACGGATGGCCCTGCGGCCACGACCATCGTTCCAGGTTAAAGAATCTTGTGGAGCCCACGACAACGCCATCATCAAGGCGCACAATCGCGAACGGCACGGCCGTGTCAGCCTGCTTCCACGATAGAGCGGTCTCGATGTAGCGCGCAGCATCACTTTTGGTCTTCGGAACCGGACTCCATTGATAGAGGGAGGGGTCGCTTCCCGCCGCGGCAACCAGGCCGTCGGCATGGCAGCGTTCCAACGGTTCGAGCCGAACATGCGTACCAACCAGCACCAGATCTTCCATGTTGATAATCTACTATGCCGGTCTTCACGGCTCCATCTTCTCGATCATAGGCAACACATCCTTGGCCATGCCCGCGCGGTTGCCAGAGTTCAACTCGAGGCGGATTACGCCCGCCTTGTCCGGTCATGTGAACGCGCTTCGTCTCGACGCGTCACGCAAGAGAGCCGTCGCAAGAGTGTGCCGTACGTTCCTCATGACTTAGTGGCCGGCCCATGGTGTAGAAGATGAGCCGGGCTGTTTACGCGGACATTGCGCGGACAACTCCCTGTCCTTCCAGTGAACTTTGCTATAGTTCGTCAACCACGCTGGAAAACCTTCCCAATGGGCGGTCCCATCCATCGAACGCGCTTTTGCCCCAAAAAGCCCGTATTTCAAAACGAACCTAATCCCAGAATCGGACAGCCGCCCGCGACCACAGAAGTAACCGCAGAAGTCGCCCCCAGCAGTCGTTGCTATGACCGTGAGATTCGGAAAATACCCAAACACCGCGTGCTAACGGGGTGCTCTCTGTGCCCGGATCCAGCCGGATCGAGCCAAGCGCGAAGCGCCCTGCTACAGCGACCTGCTATTATACAGCGACCTGCTATTATATAGATGAGCGCGGCGT
>Ga0302325_10023063_pt1 | contig 12993 bp, 18 predicted proteins | sample Palsa_T0_2_FD_201948 | JGI IMG/M metagenome (GOLD analysis project Ga0302325, IMG submission 201948) | Peat permafrost microbial communities from Stordalen Mire near Abisko, Sweden - Palsa_T0_2 | ecosystem: Environmental > Terrestrial > Soil > Palsa > Peat permafrost | place: Sweden: Abisko... | reverse complement strand
CACGCGCTCGCGCAGGCACTGAAGGTGAACGGCCTCGCCTGGACGCCGCCGACGCCCGACCCCGACGCGAAGTACAAGCAAGAGGCGCGGCAGCTCGCGGCCGAGGCCAACTACGAGGCGGTCATTTCCCTCGGGGGCCAGGGCGGCGAGGTCCGCCTTCCCCGCACGCCCACGTGGGAGGCCCTCAAGGCCGCCGACGAGGCGAAGGCGAGGGACCAGCGCCAGCGCGAGGCCGAAGCGCAAGCCGCGGTGAAGGCGGAGGCGGACGCACGCGCCGGGATCGCGGCGAGCGACGCGAAGATCAAGGCGCTCGAGAAGGAGATCCGCGAGGCGGAGTCGCGCGCCCGCAATCGCCAGCTCGACGACGCGGGGCGAGCGATCGCTGCCGATCGTGCCCGCGCCGGCAAGCGGCCGCTCGATCGGTCGGAGCTTCGTTCGCGCGCGGCTCGCGCGCTCGCGAAAGTCGGCAAGTGAGATCCGCGGCCGAGCGCGACGCGCTCGAGTTCACGGGTGTAGTGCGCGAGGTCCGGCGCGGTTGCTACGTCGTCGACGTCCAGGCCGGTGCACTGCGCCGCGAGGTCCTGTGCACGTTGGCCGGGCGCCTGATGCAGCACCACATCAGGGTCCTTCCCGGCGACGAGGTGCAGGTCGAAATGAGCGCGTACGACCTGCGGCGCGGGCGCATCGTGTTCCGTGGCCGGCGCAACGCGGAGCCGCGCTGATGGCCGTCAGCCTTCGCTGCAGCGTGTGCGGGCGCACGGACGTGCTCACGTGCGACGACCTGAGATCCGCGTGGCGCCCCGGCCCCGACGGCATGATTTGCCCCCGATGCGCGGCCTTCCCCGGTGCGGCGGCGGCAGACAAAAACCGGTTTTTGTCTGAGCCCGACGAGGACGACGACACGACCAACGACGACGACGAAAGAAAGAAGAGTGAAACATGAATCGCATGGTGACCATCGCCCCCAGCACGACCAGCGGGGCGTATGACTGCACGGCCGCGACCCAGATCGTGGTGAACTGAGGAGATGAAATCATGACCACGGCAACGACCAACAGTAACGACGTCGGCACTCGAATCATCGCGATGTACCAGCTCGCCGTGCTCGCGGCGGGCGTCGAACTCGAGGGCATCGTGTTCGGTGCCACGGGCACGATGTACGGCGACCCCTTCGGCAGCCCCCCCACGTTCGAGCAGTGCGAGTACCTCCTGCAGCCGGGGAGCGGCGCGGGGGCTTCCTACTCGTCTCCCGTCGTCATCGTGCCGAGCGCGGCGCTCATCGCGAACGACACGAACTACGCGACGATCGTCGTCCAAAAGAGCACCAACGGCGGGACGCCAGTGACGATCGCCGGGCTCACCACCAAAACGAGCGGCTCAGGCGGGAGCGGCGACTGGGTTCAGTACGGGCAACTTCAGATCCCGCTCCAGAGCGGCGCAACGCTCGTCAGCGGCGACGTCCTCATGCTGTCAGTGGGTCAGGTCGGAGCCGGAGTCTCGGTGCCCCCATCCGTCGTGCTCGTGTACGCCGGGAACATGGGGATCTCACCAGCGTGAGCACCGCCGCCGAGCACGACGACGCACGGGCTGACGCAGCTCGTGTGCCGGGCGACCAGCGCGCCGTCCGGAGGCGCCATCGGCGACTACTACTCGGCGACGTACGACTGGACCGTCGCCTCCGACAGCTCCGGCTCGCTCTCCGAGACGGGCGGCCCGACGACGATCGCCTCGCACGCGTCGTCATCCATGAGCAGCTTCGCCGGCGCGATCAACATCACCGGGGCGCCCATTCTCGTGACCATCGCCCCCAGCACGACCAGCGGGGCGTACGACTGCACGGCCGCGACGCAGATCATGGTGAACTGATGACCACGGCCCTCGACCCGCGCACGGCGCACGGCGTACGGCCGGGGCCGAGGCGGTGCCGACGATGCTGACGCGGGCCGAGCTCGAACGGCTGGCCGAGGAGCAGGTCGCGGTCGAGAGGGAGGCGCCAATCGATGACGACGAGGGGAGCCAGGGGGCACCGGCGTGCCTCGGCGGCCAAATCCTGGTGACGCCTTGCGGAACCGTCGTTGTCGAGATCCGTGACGCCACTGGCAATGTCGAGCGCACCGAGATCACGGCGGACTGCATCGGCTTCGAGTCGGCGACGAAGGCCAAGTGCGCGCCGGACTCACAATGACCGTCCTAGTCACTCCCCTTCGGCCCTTTCGGGTTCAGCGCCTTGCTTTCGAGGCGCTGCATCGATTGCTCAACTTCGTCGATCTTCTTCCAGGTTTCGACGAAGGTACTTCGTGCGTTGGCTCGCCTTTCGCCGATGGTCTTTTGCGCGGCGTCAACGTTTTCCGGGGTGGCCGACGGAGCGTTCCCTAAGGCCTCCAAAAGCAGGTTCACGACCTCGTTGTGCGCTGCTTCCGCAGCAAGGGTGCAACGACGGACACGCGCGATCGTCTCCACCGAGGCGACGACGCCTTCCAGTGCGACAAGCGCGGCCTTCTGTTCGACCTGCGCACGATCGAGACGCTGCTTCGCATCCCGAAACTTCGTCGCCTTCTCAGCAGTGAGCAGACCTACGAGGTAGTCAATCGCGTCCGCCATGCCTTTCGCCTACGCCTTTTTCTTGAACCGCTTGTACTCGCCGAGGTGCTTCGCCGCCTCGTAGAGCCTGAAGCGCACTCCCGAACCGCACGTCGTTGCGCACGGTGGAAACTCTTCGTTAGTCACGCAGGTGACCTGATGCTCCCCATGCTTGCACCCCTTTCCGTGGACCACGTCATAGATGCCGGACCACTTCACCTTGTCCGTCGGTTGGAAAGAGTCCTTCGTGTTCGGCTTCTTCGACGCCATGCCCTGCCCCCTCTTTCGATGCGCGATGAAACCAGCGTCCTTCGGCGCAGTCAACGCCACTCTTGACCACGTACACGTTTGCTATACAATGCAACACTAGGACGAGGAACGAATGCGAACCGCGATCGACTACGCTCGCGTCATGAGCGACGACGGCCTGACCGAAGCCATCTACGTGCGCATCTCGAAGGAGGACCGCGAGGTGCTCGACGAGCTGTCCGGGAGGCTCCCGCTCAAGATGTCAGCCATCGCCCGGATCGCGCTGCGCATCGGCCTCGCCGAGATCGACAAGGACCCGGCGCGCATCTTCGCCGGGGGCAAGCAAACGAAGACGAGACGATGACGAGACCAAGACCAGCCAATGGACGAGCAACGGCCAAGGCGTGCGCATCTGCGCGACCTCCTACAGCGCTTCGGGTCGGAATCCGACGACGCGGTTCGCCGGAACCTCGCGCTCGAAGCGTGTCATGTCGTAGTCGCGTTGCAACTCACCGTGAAGTCCCCTCGGTGGACGAAGCGAGGCGCGAAGGCCGCGAAGCTCGTGGCACTGGCCACGAACGCCGCTTCTTCTGCGCACGCCGAGGGGAAAACGGCGGCGATGCTCGCGTGCCTCGAGATGATTCGCAACGATCTAGTGGCGCCGCCTGCGGCAAGGGCAGCCGCGCCGACGTCTTCTGACCAGGACCTCCCGTTCATGCAGGACATGTTTGCGCGGGAAGCGGAGATGCTTCGGGACCTGCCGATCGACCTGCCCCTCGACTTCTCGGAGGTGCCGATCGAACTGCCGCTCTACCTGCCGTCCGAGGACGCCGCGCTCCTCGAGGCGATCAGGAGGCACATGGGCGCCATAACGCAGAACGACGCATTGCGGGCGGTACTGCGGAGCCACGCACGGGCCGAGGGCATCACGGTTGCCGGCAACGCAGCGAAGAAGGGAAAGCGATAGATCATGAGCACGAAGCGAACCGGAACCCTGGTACCGAAGCCGTCGGGCTTCTTCGCCCGCGTGTGGGTCCGTCTGCCGGACGGCGTCGAGGAGCGGCGCTGGATCAACCTGCAGACGAAGGACCGCTCGACTGCACGCCGCAAGCTCGCGCGCCTCGTCGCAGCCATCGCGGCAGGGGAGCTCGTCGCCGACGCACAAGCCAGGACGATGAACGCCGAGACCTACCGATCGTTCACGCTCGACCGCCATGAGCGCCGGCAGACGGCCGGGATCTCGATGGCGCGCGACGAGCAGAACAACCGCGTCCGGTACATCTACCGGGTGATCGGTGACATTCCGCTCGTCCGGGTCACCGACGACCACGTGCGCCAGGTGCTCGAGGAGGCGCGCGACCGCGGTCGCGCCTACGAGACGATCGACAAGATCCGCGCGGTCGTCCGGCGCGATTTGAAGCGCGCCATGATCGAGAAGATCATCGCTAGCAACCCCGCCGAGCACGTCGAGTTGCCCGAGGGCTTGAAGCGGGACCGGCGCCCGTTCGTGAGCCCGACGGACGCGGAGATCGCGAGGTACCTCGGCGCGCCCAAACTCGACTTGGAGCTGAAGCTGCTCACGCTCGTCGCCCGCACCGAGGGTGGCATGCGCGGGGCGGAGCTCATTCGCTGGGATTGGACCATGGTCGACCGGGACGGCTTCCTCCTCTGCACCGTCGCCCGCGCCAAGACGGGCGAGGTGCAGCGGCTCGAGATCCCCGACGTCTTGCGGCCCTTCCTTCGCGTGTGGTGGGAGCGTTCCGGCAAGCCTGTCGCCGGGCCCGTGTTCCCGGTGCGCCGGGGGCCACGGGCGGGGAAGGACAAGAAGGGCAGGGGCACGTCGTTCGCGGGTCGGATGCGGCGCGACTTCTTCCGCGCGGGCGTGGTGCGCCTCCCGCCGGTTACGGACGCGGAGGGGAAGGCGACGCCCAACCCCGCCGACCCGCTCTACTTCGACACGCCCGTCTCCCGCCGAATGAACTTCCACTCGATGCGGCGCGCGTACAACCGAGCCCTCGCTGGCGCGGGTGTGAACCTGCAAACCGCGATGACGCTGGCGAGCCACGCCGACCCGAAGGTGCACATGGCCTACGTCCGCGAGCTTGAAGCCGCGAGGCCGGTGCCCGCGTCGGCGCTCCCGGTCATCGACCCGGGACTCGCACGCTTGCTGTCACCGGCGGTGACTTCTCGTCCTGGAAACGACTTGAGTGTTAGTGCCCAAGTGATTGAATTTCCAGGGGAGCGGGACACGGGTCTCGAACCCGCGACCTTCGGCTTGGGAAGCCGACGCTCTACCAACTGAGCTAGTCCCGCAGGGAAAGAGAGGCCCAAGTAACCCTCGGCCGTTCCCTCTGTCAACGGGCCAACAAAAAAACACGGTCCGGGTGGATGAACCCACCCGGACCGCGCTGGCCCAGCAGAAAGGGCACGTCAGACGAAGGCTCGCGTCAACGCGGGCCACCCGTCTCGTTTGGCTCGTCGCGCAATGCGGCGCCCCGCGAACGGGTGCGCCGGAGGAGCGCTGGACGAACTCTAGGGAAGCGGCCCTCTCGGACTAGAGCCATCAGTATTTTGCATGACGTTGCCTCCTCCAGCACTTGGCCGGCACTCGTGGGGTGGCGCGATGAGGGTCGTAGAGACCTGCGCTGCCAGACGAGTGTTTCTGTTGAGGTGCCCGTTGGCACCGGACTGAGCCGAGCTCGCGACGGTGTTCTCCGCCGCCGAACCAATTCGGGACACGAGGCCCAAGCACGACGCTTCCTTCGACTATAACACGCGATCGCGCGAGGTCTTCCCCTCGATGCGCTTGTTCGCACGGATCCGCGACGGCACGGCCTGTCGCCCTCGAGGTGCGTACGCTATCGTCGCCTCGGCGTGACGGAGCCGAGCGAGAACGGCGGCGGCATTCGAGCGACCCGATGGGACGTCTTTGTGCTGCTTCGCGCGGCGGCCGTGGGGGCGGTGGCGCTTGGCATGGCCTGGCTCGTCACGGCGGTGACCGATGAGGGCGGCCTCTCCTGGGGCGAGCGCGCGGGTCGCGCGCTGCCGATTACGCCCTTGTGCTCGGCCGTCGGCGTGTGGGCGGCACTCGCGCCGGTGCGAGCGCGTGGCGAGGCCCTCGCACTCGGAGCCCTGGGACGGTCGCCCGGACAGATGGTGGGGGCGGCCGTGGCGGGCGGCGCGCTCGTCGCGCTCGTGGCCGCCCTCGCGGTCGGCACGCTGCGGTCCGTGGAGGTCTCCGGTTTCTTTCCGACGGCGGCGCATGCGAACGCCTGGTCCTGGGACGGCGGAGCCTTTACCAATCGAGCCGAAGGACTTCGCGTCGAGGCCGATGGGGCACCGACGAAGCTGCCGGGGCCGCGCGAGCCCTCGTTCGCCACGACCATCCCCGCTCATGGCCGTGCGGCGGCGGCGACGACGACGGCCGTCGCGGGGACCGCCCTGTCGATGCTCGTGGCGCACGCGATTCTTGGCGGGGGATACGCCCCCAGACGACGGGCGCCCTGGGCGACGCTTCTCGCCATGACGGCCGCCGCGATGAACGTCGTTCTATTTCAGGCGGCGGCCGTTCGGCACGTCCCCGCGATGGTCGGCGCGCTGCCGTGGCTCGGCGTGGTCCTCTTGGCCTACTGGCGCTATCGGGAAGCATCGTGACGGCGAGCCGCGCGTCGAGCATCCTCGAGGCCTGGGGTGGCGAGGGCGGCACGTGGTCAATCGTCGTGCACGGCGGGGCAGGGGACGCTCCCTCCGACCCGGGCGTCGCGCAGGCGGGGGAGCCGTTTGCCGGCTGCCGTCGCGCTGTCGAGGCGGGGTCGGCGGCGCTGCGATCGGGGCTCGGCGCTCTCGAAGCGGTGGAGCGAGCCGTCGCCGTGCTCGAGGACGACCCATGGTTCAACGCGGGGACGGGGGCATGCCTCAACGAGGCGGGTCTCGTCGAGCTCGACGCCGCGATCATGGAGGGTGGCAAGCTTCGCGCCGGTGCCGTCTGCGCGCTTCCACCGTTTCGGCATCCGGTCGCCGTTGCCCGCGCCGCGCTCGAGGACGGTCGCCACGTGCTCTATGCGGCCGAGGGAGCCGCCGCCTTCGCCGTGGAGCGGGGCTTCGAGCGGGTGACCAGCGAGGCCATGACGACCGAGGATGCCCGGCGTCGCTGGGCCGCGGTGCACGAACGGCGTCAGGGCCGCGGTTCAGGAGGGGGCACCGTCGGCGCGGTGGCGTGCGACGCGTCGGGCAACGTGGCCGCCGCGACCAGCACGGGAGGCCTCGTGAACAAGCGCCTCGGCCGCGTCGGCGATTCGCCGCTGCTCGGCGCCGGGACGTACGCCGACAACGATTCCGGCGCGTGCTCGGCGACGGGCCACGGAGAGTCCATCATGCGCTTGGCACTCGCCAAGACGGCGACCGACTACTTGCGCAGTCGAACGCACCCCGAAGACGCAGCCCGTGCGGTCATCCGCTCCCTCGGATCACGGCTCGCGGGCACCGGGGGCGTCATCCTCGTCGACCGAGCGGGCCGAATGGGCTGGGCGCGCAACACCGCCGCCATGCCGTGGGCAGCCGAAGGCCAAGCATTCCCCCTGACGTGGGGAACGTGAGCGTCAGTTCTGCGGGGGCTCTTGCCCGCCGCCCTTGCGGTCGATGGCGTCCTGCAGACCACAGCGCAGCCGCTGGGCGCGCTTGACGCGCTTGGTCCGAAGCGGCTTCGCGAGCCACTCGTGACGCTTTCGGACGCTCCAGATTGCACGGTTTGACATAGGAAGGCTGGGACCGATAGCCGCTCGGCTGCCCTCCTGTCAAGCGAGCGGAAGCCTTGCAACGGGCGGGTGGCTCAATCCGGGACGGCCACGAGCACCACCTCGAGCCGCAGCGGGGGCGAGCCCACCTGGGCTGTCACCTCGCGGTCCCAAGGAAAGAACCCCACGGCCTTGACCGTCAGGTGGTGCACGCCAGGCGGCAAGGCCACGCCGTGCGCGGCGACGAAGTCGAGCGTCCCCAGGGCCTCGTCGTCCACGATCACGGTGGCATCCGCCGGGCCACCGTGCAGCCGAAGGGAGACCGTCGGCCCGGACGCCGTCGCGGCGGGCCGGCAGGCGACGGCCGCAACCGCCCCCGCGAGGCCGACCGCACGAGTCGAGCGTAAGATCAGCGAGAGATGACGACCGCTTACGAGCAATCGCTCACTCCCATTCGATGGTCCCCGGCGGCTTGCTCGTGATGTCGAGCACCACCCGGTTGATGCCGCGCACCTCGTTGATGATGCGGTTCGATATGCGCGAGAGCACCTCGTACGGGATCTTCGCCCAGTCGGCGGTCATCCCGTCGACGGAATGCACGGCGCGCACGGCGCATGTCTCTTCGTAGGTGCGCTCGTCGCCCATCACGCCCACGCTCTTGACGGGCAAGAGCACGGCGAAGGCTTGCCATATCGCGTCGTACAGGCCCGCCGTGCGAATCTCGTCGACGACGATCGAGTCGGCCTGGCGCAGCACGTCGAGGCGCTTCTCGGTCACTTCGCCCAGGCAGCGCACCGCGAGGCCCGGACCGGGGAAGGGGTGGCGCCAGAGCATGTCGCGCGGCATGCCGAGCTGCTCGCCCGCGGCGCGGACCTCGTCCTTGAAGAGCTCGCGCAAAGGCTCGATGAGCTTCAGGTTCATCTTTTCGGGGAGACCGCCCACGTTGTGGTGGCTCTTGATGACGGCGCTCGGGCCCTTGAAGCTGACGCTCTCGATGACGTCGGGGTAAAGCGTGCCCTGAACGAGCCACTTCGCGCCGCGGACCTTGTGCGCCTCGTCCTCGAAGACTTCGATGAAGACGCGGCCGATGATGCGCCGCTTTTGCTCGGGGTCGGTGACGCCCGCGAGCGCCGCGAGAAAGCGCTGCCGCGCGTCGACGGCGATGAGGTTCAGGTGCAGGTTCTTGCGGAACGTCCCGACGACCTGCTCGGCCTCCCCGAGGCGCAAGAGCCCGTTGTCGACGAAGATGCATGTCAGCCGGTCGCCGAGCGCCCGGTGGCACAGGACGGCGGCCACGGCGGAGTCGACGCCCCCGGAGAGCCCGCAGATGGCGTGCTCCTCGGGCGACACGCGCGACCGGATGGCGCCGACCGCCTCTTCGGTGAACGCCCCGGCTGTCCAGGTGGGGCTGAGGCCGGCGACGTCGAAGAGAAAGGCCGCGATCATCTCCGCCCCGCGCGGCGTGTGCGCCACTTCGGGGTGAAACTGCACGCCGTAGATGTTTTTGCCCGCGTGGCCCGCCGCGCAAAAAGGCGTGTTGCCGCTGACGCCGATCGTCTGAAAGCCCGGCGGCAGGGCCGCAATCCGGTCCCCGTGCGACATCCAGACGTCGAGCGCCTCGCGCTTGGCAAAGCGGTGGAAGATGCCCTCGGGGCGCTCGACGACGACGCGGGCGTGGCCGTATTCGTGCGCCGACGCACGCTCGACGCGCCCGCCGAGCACGTGGGCGATGAGCTGCAGGCCGTAGCAGATGCCGAGGATCGGGACGCCGAGCTCGAAGAGGCGCGGGTCGACCGTCGGCGCGTTCTCGGCGTAGACGCTGGCCGGCCCCCCCGAAAGGACAATCGCCCGGGGCCGCATCAGGCGGACCTCCTCGAAAGGCAGCGTGCACGGGTGAATCTCGCAATAGACCCGTTGCTCGCGGATCCGTCGCGCGATGAGCTGCGTGTACTGGGCGCCGAAGTCGAGGACGAGGACGAGTTCGCGTGCGGCCGGCATGCACGATCCGAGTACCAGCCACGTCCTGGACGTCAAGGCACGCCCGGATCAAAGTGATCCTCGGCCCCGGCAGAGCAAGAGCAGGCGAGAGCGCAGCCGACAAACCGGATACCTTCCCAGTCGCGATGCTTCCCGATCTTCGAATCCAGGTGACCCGGGTGGGCCCGGTCGACGTTCCTGTCCCGCGGTACCAGACGGAGGGCGCCGCCGGGATGGACCTCCACGCGGCCATCGCCTCGCCGGTCATGCTGCCGCCGCTGTCGCGCGCGCGCATCCCCACGGGGCTTGCCTTCGCGATCCCCGCCCACTTCGAGGGGCAGGTCCGGCCGCGCTCGGGGCTCGCCGCGCGCAGCGGCTTGACGGTGCTGAACGCCCCCGGCACGATCGACAGCGACTTCCGGGGCGAAGTGCACGTCCTGCTCGTCAACGTGAGCGACGTGCCGGCGACGGTCGCGCCGCTCGAGCGGATCGCGCAGATGATCATCGCCCCCGTCGCGCGCGCCGAGCTCGTCGTGGTCTCCACGCTCGAGGCGACGGTCCGGGGCGCTGCCGGCTACGGTTCGACCGGCTCGTCCTGAGCCCCGGGGCAGGGGCGTCTCAGCCTTCGCCGCGCTGGATCCCGTACGCGCGGATCTTCTTGTGCAGGTTGGTCCTCTCGACGCCGAGCAGGATGGCGGTGCGCGAGATGTTCCAGCCCGCGACGCGCAGCGTGTCGACGATGTACTGACGCTCGGACTTCTCGCGGAACTCGCGCAGCGTCAGGTGCTTGCCCCCCGCCGGCAGGGGCATCTTGACGGCGTCGCCGTCGTCGTCCAGGCCGTCGAGACCGGCGGGGGACTCGGCCGGCGTGGTCTCCGTCTCTTCCTCGAACGGGCTGGCGTGCGGATCCTCCGGGAGGTCCGCGATCGTCACTCTGTCGCCGCTGAGGATGGCGCTGCGCTCGACCACGTTCTTGAGCTCGCGGACGTTGCCCGGCCACTTGCGCGACTCGAGCGCGCGCAGCACCGCGTCGTCCATCGGCTTGGGCCGCACGCCGTTCTCGCGCGCGAACTGCTCCATGAACGACTCCGCCAGCATGGGGATATCCTCGACCCGCTCTCTTAGCGCCGGGCTCCGGATGGGAAAGACCGCGAGGCGAAAGTAGAGGTCTTCCCGGAAGCTACCGTTCTCGACGGCCTTGGTGAGATCTTTGTTCGTGGCGGCGAGCACGCGGACGTCGACGTGGATCACGTGCTCGCTGCCGACGCGCGAGATCTCCCCGGACTGAACGGCGCGAAGGACCTTGGCTTGCGCAACGAGGTCCATGTCGCCGATCTCGTCGAGAAAGAGAGTGCCTCCGTGGGCCTGCTCGAACAACCCTCGGCGCCGGAGCATGGCGCCCGTGAAGGCGCCCTTCTCGTGGCCGAATAGCTCGCTCTCGATGAGCTCGCGCGGAATGGCGGCGCAGTTGACCTTGACGAACGAGCCGTCGGAGCGAGGGCTCAGCCTGTGGAGCGCCCGCGCGATGAGCTCTTTGCCCGTCCCGCTCTCGCCCGTGATGAGCACCGAGGCTTTTGTGGGGGCGACTTTCTCGATTTCGAGGAAGATCCGCCGGATGACGGCGCTTCGCCCCACCATCTCGTAGCGAAGGAGCTGCTGCTCGCTGACGATGGCGAGCTCGCGCCGCGCCTTGGCCGCGTCGAGGACGTTGCGCAGGCTGACGAGGACGCGCTCGCGCGCTAGGGGCTTCTCGAAGAAGTCGCTCGCCCCGAGCTTGATCGCCTGCACGGCGTCGTTGACGGTGGCGTGCCCGCTGATGACGATGATCGGCAGGTCGCGCGTCGCCTCGTCCCCGCGCAGCTTGGCCAGCGTCTCCAGGCCGCTCATGTCGGGCAGCTGCACGTCGAGCACCACCAGGTCTACGGGCGCCTCGGGGCTGGCGAGGATGGCGAGGGCCTGTTTCGCCGTCTCGGCACCGAGGACGTGGTACCCCTCGCCCTCGAGGACGAGCTGCAACGTGCGGCGGATGTTCTTCTCGTCGTCGACCACCAGGACGGTCCGCGGCGCGGGATGCCCCGGCGGGGCGCTCGACGGCGTCGCGGGGCGAACGGTCGGATCGGTCACGGTGACCCCCGAAACCTACGCCCCTTTTTCCCTCAGATAGCGCAAATAGTCGCGCGCCTGCACCACGAGCGCGCTTTGCGCGCAGTCCTGGACGATGGACTGGAACGCCTGGTGGGCCTCCGGGAGCTTGTGCATCTTGAGGTACGTCTCGCCGAGGAGGAGCAGCGCCTCGGCGGCGAGGTCCATGCCCGCGGTGACCGCGCCGTTCTTGTCGGCGAGCGCCCCGCCGTAGTTGCGCAGCGCATACCGGATGCGAGCGACGGCGGCCTCGTAGTTGTCGCGACTCAGGTAGAAGCGCGCGACGTAGAGCTCGTGGCGCACGAGGCGCGAGATGACCAGGGTAATGAGCTCGCGGACGCGCGGAGACTCTTTCGCGTCGGGGTAGTCGGTGAGGTAGCTCGTGAGCTCTTTGTATGCGTCGACCACCGTTCCCTGATCGCGCTCCTCGGCGGCGCCGACGATCGCGGTCTCCGGGATCTCGGAGTACGTGGCCTCCGCGATTCGGGCGCGGGCGTAGGAGATGTCCTCGGCGTCGGAGCGATGGGCTCGGATGAAGTCCTTGTACTCGTGGATGGCGTCCGAGAACTTCTCCTGGTCGAAGTCGGCGTCGGCGATGCGAAGCTCCGCCAGCCGGGCGTACTTCGAGTAGCTGTACTTGCGCTTGATCTCGCGAAACAAGGACTGCGCCGTGATGAAGTTGTGCGAGCTGTACTCGGCCATGGCCGCGTCGTAGGAGCGCTTGGCGTCCTCCGTGTACCCGAGCGGGTTCTTCGCCTCCTCGCACGCGCAGGCGAAGAGGGCGCACGCGAGCGCGAGCACCCGGGCAAGCGCACTTCGCGACGGAAGCCGGTGCATGGCGCGCACGACGAGCGGGCCGGCGGGGCGGATCGGCGTGGCCATGCGACTGCCGCGACTACCTATCAGCCTCGCCGTCCGGCCGCCAGCGCACGATGCGCCGCGGAGGCGGTTGGTCCTCGTCGTGCGCGTGCTTCCACGCGGCGCGCAGCAGCAGCCGGGCGCGGTCGGCCACCTTGGCGGGGGCATCCGGCGCCTCCACGACGACCGCTCCTGCCGCCGACACCGTCGCTTCCAGTCGAAACGTCGCAGAAGGCGTGACGGCCTCGCCGCGGTACGTCCACGGCGCCTCGCCTCCGGGCGCCCTCGCGACGTCGATCCGAAGGCCCGACTCGGGACGGTCTCCCACGATGCCCATGGCCGCAATCTAGGACGCCCTATGCTAAATCGGGCGAGCGATGCAGAAAAACCCGATCACGCCCGAGGGGGCCGTCAAGCTGCGCGAGGAGCTCCTCCACCTCAAAAGCGTCGAGCG
>Ga0302325_10023061_pt1 | contig 12995 bp, 11 predicted proteins | sample Palsa_T0_2_FD_201948 | JGI IMG/M metagenome (GOLD analysis project Ga0302325, IMG submission 201948) | Peat permafrost microbial communities from Stordalen Mire near Abisko, Sweden - Palsa_T0_2 | ecosystem: Environmental > Terrestrial > Soil > Palsa > Peat permafrost | place: Sweden: Abisko... | reverse complement strand
AGCTCTCCGAGAGGCCAGCCGTCTCATCCCATCTAAAGCCGCGTTCGTTTTGTGGCCTCTGCGGCGTGGAGAGTCTGGGCTAAAGCCCAGACCTACCAGCCGCGCCCTTTCAAGGCTTCCCCAATTAAGGTTCTCTCGCCAAAGACCCGTCTGCGGCTGGTTAGTGAGAGTCTCGATTGAGTTTGCCGGTTTCTACCAGCGTCTGGTAGAGGGCTGGAATTTGGTTGTGGCCTATTGCTTCGGTGCAGCTTGTTTTGTCGGTGGGTTGGGATAGCAGGCCGCTTTGATCGATTAGGCCGGGTTGGTTGGCTATGCCCCATAGATTCATTTCGTGTTCTAGGGCGCGGGGGTTGAAGCAGCTTGCCTGGGTATGTTGGAACCAGACTTCTACTTTTTTGATTCCTGGGGGAATGGTTACTGGCGGGTCGGCTGCGGCTTGCTGGAAGCGTGTGACTCGCGTGCGGGCTATTTGTGCGGCTGTGGTCAGTTGATTTCTGGAGTCTTTGGCGAAGCTGGCCCAGGGTGAGTCTGGATTGTTGATTGGCGCGCAGTTGGCAGCGAAGCAGTTGCTGGCGGGGTGGGGGTCCAGGAGGGTGAGTTCGACGAAGCTGCCGGCTAGCAATGGGTCTTGTGCAGCCATGTCTTTGATGGCCTCGGTGACGACTACGGCGCCGCGGCTGTGGGCGATGAAATGGAGGTCGATGACGTCGCCTGGGTGCTGGTTTCGGATGGCGGTTTTGGCGAGGACTTCGGTGGCCAATCGGTGAGCGGCCTGGATTGCCATATCTGGGCGAGGCAGTGTGCAGGTCGGCGTCCAGTTGAAGGCGATGACGTCGTCGTATCTGTCGATGGCCTGGAGGGTGCGGGCCATGGTGGTTTCCCATTGAGGCACGGAGACGAGACTGACCGAACTGAGGGTGTTTGCGAAGGCCCAACGGTCGAAGCCGTGCGCAATGACGCCGATTAGGAATTTGCGGAAATAGGCGGTGCTCTTTTGGCCGTTGCTGGTGGCAACGACTACGACGTAGGGTAATGCCGTATTGGGCGGCAGGCCGGCGTTTGGGGTGAAGGAGACGGTGTGTTCTCCGATGGTGAGGTCGGCGGGGGTGGTGTCGTCTGTGGCCAGGATTGCGTTGGTGGTGGCGTTCGATGTTGCGGAGCGGTAGAGGTCGAAGTGGATGGAGTGTGCGCTGGATCCGACGACAGCATAGGTGACGACGACGGTCTTAGCGTCTGGGGTGGTTGCTTTGGTGAGGGTGACTTTGGATTGTTGGAGGATTGGCAGGGTGGGTAGATGAAGTTTTGGTTCCGTTCCCTGGGAGTGGCCGATAGTGGCCGAAAGGGTAATGAGTAGGGCGACGTGCAACCAAGACATCCGACAGTAGCCCTGGTGGCGGGTCGGTGGTTGCATGGGGAAGGATCACCTCGGTTGCTAGAGAATACGTTTCTGGGCGGGGATTGGGTTAATGCATTTTTCCTATGTTCAAGGAAAAGCGTCGTAGATGAGCGCCGCCAAAGTCAACTGCAAAAGCAACTGCGAGTGCAACCGCAGGTTCTTCGGCTGCGCTGCGCTTCGCTCAGGATGACAGATTTGTGGGGTCTTGGAGGGAAATGCAGAAGCAGAAATGCAGAAGCAGAAATGCAGAAGCAAGAACAAAGGCAAGAGCAACGGCATGCGCGGATTTGTGGTTCCCACCCTAGCCGCAAAAACTAAGACGCGGCGAGGGTGGGGCACCCGGGGCTCTTTGCGTGGAACGCTTTAGGCGGCTGGGGTCTGGACGAGTTCGTCGAAGAGGGTGCGGTATTCGATCATGGCGGAACGAAGCTCTTCGGTGTTGGCTTCGCTGCTGGTGGGGCGAACGGCGATGGCGTGGGCGGAGCGGTAGTGGTCCACGATGCCGGAGTGATTGACGGAGATGTCTTCGGCGGTTTGATCGAATCCGTTGACGGGGTAGCCGCGGGCTTGCATGAGGGAGGTGATGAGTTCGTCGGCCTCAATGAGTGAGCCTTTGGGGTGGTCGACGAAGCGGGACTGGACGGTATGCCAATCGGCGAGAAAGCGGTCGCGCTGGGCTGGGGGGAGTGGGTGGAGAGCGAGTTTCTCGACGCGGGCCCGACGGGCGGCGAGGGCGCTTTCGGCTTTTGTCACAGAGCCTTGCTGGGCGAGTTCCCGCTCGTATTCGAGGCCGAATTGCTTGCGTAATTCGAGGGACCGGGTCTTTTTTCGCTGCAAGAGATAGACAGCGATGGCGAAGACGGCGAGCAGGACGAGCACAGCGACGAGGATGAGAAGAGTGGGGTTGGAGATTTCCGTGGACATAGCATGCTCCTGACGGCGAATTGACCGGAGCGCGAGGCGTATTGCTCCGACACACGCGATGATAGGCACGGGCGGGTGCGGCGTCTGAGCAAATGAGAACTTGGGTGGGAAGTTGGGTGGGGTGGGCTAGCAGTTGCCGGCGATTTCCTGGTCGAAGGCTTTGATTTCTGGCTGGAAGAGCTCGGGGTGGTTGGTAACGAGGATGTTCTTGATTTTGATGAAGGCTTCTTTGAAGCAGTAGCGGGATTTGAGGCAGGCGTCGGGACTGGCTTCGTCGCGGCAGTCGTCGATTTCGCCGAGCTCGCTTTTGTCGAGGGTGAGCGTGGCTTTGGCGTAGATGGCTTCTTTGGCGCGGACTTGCGTGGCTGCGGGGGACTCGATCTTGAGGGCGTCGTAGGTTTTGACGAGGCCGTCGGCGACGAGGAACTTCTGCATCCAACTGGCGTCGTCCTGGAGGACGAATTTCTCGAAGAGAGGGAAATGCTGCTGGAAGCAGCCGTAGTCTACGGTGCCGTTGACGTGGCAGCGCTGGGCGGTGAGGAAAACGATGGCGGGTTTGAGGGGATTGGCGGCGTGCGCGGCCGGGATGGCGAGCAGAGCGAGGAGGATGGGGAGTTTGTTCATGCGGGGTTAGTGTAGTGGATTTTTGGGTGGGATGCTAATGGGGGTTGGGTGGAGTCTAAAGGTGGGGTGGTTGCAACAGCAGATTCCCTGCGGGAATGACAGAAAGAAAAGCAAGGGGGCAACGGCAACGACACGCGGGCTTCTGTGGTTTCCCACATCTCAAAATCGAGATGTGGGGCACCCAGATTTGTGGTTGACGCGGGAAGGGCAAGGTTTGGTGACGGTAGACTTGAGAATGAGGTATTTTGTGCGTTGTTGGTGGATTGGACTGACTATTTGTGTGGTTTGCGCGCGGGGATTGGCGCAGGAGGCTTCTTCCGCGCAGCGTGTGCCGGTGGCGCAGGAGCCGGCTGCTGGGGTTTCGGCGGAGGTTTTGAAGGCTGAGGCGGCGATGCAGACTGGAGATTGGAAGACGGCTGAGCCGGTTCTGGACTCGTGGCTGGCGGCGCATGGCGAGGATGGGCGGGCGCTGTTCGATGCGGCGTATATTGCCGATGCGCAGGGGCGGGATGCGGATGCCGCAGGGCTTTACCGGAAGACGCTGGCGGTGAATCCGAAGAGTTTTGAGGCGGAGGTTTCGCTGGGATTGCTGCTGGCGCGCACGGGCAAGACTACGGAGGCGCGGCCGGCGCTGTGGGCGGCTACGACGCTGGAGCCGAGCGCGGATGGTGCGTTTGACCTGAAGGCGGCGAAGGCCAGGGCGTGGCGGGCTCTGGCGCAGATTGACGCGCGTGGAGTGGAGGGCGATGCGGGGGTGAAAGCTGGTCCAGAAGTGAAACCCGATCCGGCGCAGGCTTCGATCGATTTGCTGGAGGCGCTGAAGCTTTCTCCTGAGACGGAGGGCGATACGCTGCTGGCGGCGAGCCTGGCGGAGACGAGCGGGGATTTGCCGGGAGCCGAGACGGCGTATCGCAGGGTGCTGAAGAGCGATGCGGATTCCGGCGAGGCGGCGAGTGGGCTGGCGCATGTGTTGATTGCGGAGAAGAAGTATCCAGAGGCGGAAGATCTGCTGGCTGGCGCGCTGAAGAAGCAGCCGGAGAATGCGGCGATGACGGCGCAACTGGCGGCGGTGTATGTGGCCGAGGACAAAACGGATGCGCTGCCGCTGCTGGAGGGTTGGCATGCGAAGCATCCCAAGGACGCGGTGATGGCGCGGATGCTGGCCGGAGTGGAAGCCGATGCCGGGGAGTATGAGAAGAGCGATGCGCTGTATGTGAGTCTGCTGGCTGCGAGCCCGAAAGATGGCGAGTTATTGACCGGGCATGGGCAGAATCTGATCCGGCTGCGGCAGTATGCGGAGGCGGTGAAGGTGTTTCAGGCGGCAACGGATGTGGATGAGACGAACGGAGATGCGTGGAACGGATTGGCGTTTGCGGCGTTCCAGACGCATCAGCCGCAGATTACGATCCATGCGCTTACCGTGCGGTCAAAATATTTGCCGGATAGTGCAATAATTTACTTTCTTTGGGCGACGGCATACGATACGCTTCACGACAAGAAGCAGGCCGTCGCCTACTATCATCGCTTTTTGGAATCCGCGGCAGGAAAATTACCGGATCAGGAATGGCAGGCGCGACAGCGATTGGCATTGATGGAGAAGGCTCCATAATCGGTCGATGAACCGGGTACTACCCGGAGGTACGCAAATGCGCTATGCAGTGTCGATGGCCGCCGTTTCGCTTCTGATAGTCTTTGCCTGTCCCCCTCAAGCCAAAGCTGGAATCGACGACAAGCAGCCGAATGCGGAGAGCATTGCGGCGCTGGAGTTGAAGGCTAGCCAGGCGCAGCCGAAGGAACAGTGCTTCCTTTACGCTGAACTGGTCCACGAGATGATTGAGTTCTCTTCGGCGCAGTATGCGGCTGGCGAAGTGGATAAGGCTGCTGAGACGCTGAAGAAGGTGCATACCTTCGCTCAGAAAATTCACATGATGATGGCCAATGATGAGAAGCGCCTGAAGAATGCGCAGATCTTGCTGCGGCATACGGCGTTCCGGCTTTCGGAGCTGCTGCATACTTCGGCGATCGAGGACCGGCCGCTGGTGGAGCAGACGCTGGCGCAGGTGAATGCGATCCAGACGGAGACTATGATGCAGGTGTTTAAGAAGTAGTGTGAGTGTGAAGTGTGGGCTTGGTTGGATGGAACGGCTAAGGGATATTTAGTGGATAGTTTCTAGTGGTTAGCTGGCTGTGATTGAATGGTGGCGAATGCTGTTTGCGGCGGATCGCCTTATGATGCGAAAACTTGGGTTGACTCTCCTCTTGCTTGGGCTGCTTGTGGGCGGCGCGGATTTGCGTGCGCAGAAGATGCGGCCTGGGACGCTGACTGAGGCGGAAGTGGATCAGGTCCGGGAGGCTGGGATTTTTCCCAACGAGCGCGTGGCGCTGTATACGAAGTTTCTGGAGTTGCGGGCGGCGAAGATCAAGAGTCTGAGCAACCGGCCGAAGTCGGGCGACAGGGTGCTGGAGATCGATGGGCTTTTGCAGGATTTTACGTCGCTGATGGACGAGGTGGGCAGCAATCTGGATCAATATTCAGACCGGCATTCGGATATTCGGAAGGCGTTGAAGACGCTGACGGAGGCAACGCCGCGCTGGCTGCAGGTTTTGCGGGCGCTGCCGGGGGAGTCGGGGTTTGACCTGAGCCGGAAGGAAGGGATTGAGAGCGGCGAGGAGCTGGCGGATCAGGCGAAGCGGCTGCTTTCGGAGCAGGAAGAGTACTTTAAGACGCATAAGGATGAGAAGGGGCAGGAGCGGAACGACGATAAGAAGCCGGAGTTGTGAGGAATAACCAGGGAGCACATAAAACAGTGCTACACTCAAGTAGGTGTTGCAATGAAAGCCAATGTGACGTTGAAAATCGATTCGGAATTGCTGCGGGAAGCACGGATTTTGGCTGCGGAGGAGGATTCCTCGATCAGCGCGCTGCTGGCTGCAAAGCTGGAGGAAGCGGTGCGGGAGCGCCGCGGGTTCCAGCAGGCGCGGGAGCGGGCTAAAGCTCGCTTGCAAGCCGGTTATGACCTTGGCTGGACTCCGCCTGCTTCGCGAGACGCGATTTATGAGCGGTAAGTGTTTCGTGGACACGAACATCCTTGTTTATGCTCATGATCGTTCTTCCGGTGAGAAACACATTCGCGCTCGGGCTGTTGTGGATCAGCTTTGGGACTCCGGTTTGGGGGTTTTGAGCACGCAGGTTTTGCAGGAGTTCTGCTACAACATTCGACGAAAAGCCGCCAATCCTTTGCCTGTGGAGGAAGTGCGGCTTCTGTTGCAGGATTATGCGACCTGGGAAGTAGTGACGAATACGTCTGCGTCGATTCTTGGGGCGCTGGATATTGAGGCGCGGTATAAGACTTCTTTCTGGGATGCGATGGTTTTGCATGCGGCGGGGACGGCTGGGGCGGCAATTCTGTACTCAGAAGACTTAGCAGCGGGCCAACGCTATGAAGCCGTTCAAATCGTGAATCCCTTACGGTCGTCGTTATAAGTATAGCTTTCGCGTCTGTTCGTTGCAATGAAGTTATATCGAGAAGGGTTACCTATGTCGATTGATAAGTCGGGCAAGTGGTGGATTGGGAGCCATCCGGAAGATATTAGAGAGTATCTGATCGCATTTTCCTCCGACGGGTATGTGGCAGACGATTTTCGGTTAGCCATATGCGATTGTGGTAACCCGGAGTTCCGGCTGTGGGCAGACGATGGTGAAGGGACTGCCAAACGAATATGCTCTTCCTGCGAAAAATCACACTTGATCTGCGATAGCGAGGAATATTGGGAAGTTTCGACGCCCGTCCAGTGGACCTGCGTCGAATGCGAGTCCAAATGCGCTAATGTCGGGGTTGGATTCTCTCTCTTTGAAGACGGCGAGATTCGATGGCTTTATGTTGGCGAGCGATGTGTGGCTTGCGGTGTTCTTGGGTGTATGACGCAGTGGAAGGTTGCTTATTCTCCGTCGAAGCAACTACTCGCACAAGTTTGAGCCCGGACCTGAAGGTCCCTTTAAATTGAAACCAGATTTCAGGGGTCTGAAGACCCCTGCCCCCTCCGTAAACAGCAGATTCCCTGCGGGAATGACAGAAAGAAAAGCAAGAGCAAAGGCAAAAACAGCCGCAGGTCCTTCGACTACGCTGCGCTTCGCTCAGGATGACAGATTTGTGGGAAACGAGGGGAAACGCAGCGGCAAAAGCAGATCCTTCGCTTCGCTCAGGATGACAGCCGCCGGGAGCGAGGGGTTAGTGCATATCGCGCCAGTTATGGCCTATGGATAGATCGGCTTCTATGGGGACGCTTAGTTGGATTACATTTTCCATTTCCTGCTTGACTAAGATGGAGATAACTCCTGTTTCTGAGTCTGGGACTTCGAATAGGAGTTCGTCGTGGACTTGGAGAACCATTTTGGTCTTCAGGTTCTGGGTGGTTAGTTGCTTGTCGATGGCGATCATGGCTAGTTTGATTAAGTCTGCCGCCGTGCCTTGCAGCGGGGTGTTGATGGCGGTGCGTTCGGCGAATCCTCTTTGGTTGCTGTTGCGGGATTCGATGTCGGGGATGGGCCTCATGCGGCCGAAGAGGGTGCGGACGCTGCCCTTCTGGCGGGTTTCGGCGATGGTCTGGTCGATGAAGGTGCGGACGCCGGCGTAGCGCTCGAAGTAGCGATCGATGTATTGGCGGGCTTCGGATTGCGGTATGCCTAGCTGGGCGGCGAGGCCGAAGGCGCTGATGCCGTAGACGATGCCGAAGTTGACGGCTTTGGCGCGGGCGCGGGTTTGCTTGTCCATGGTGGCGGGGTCGACGCCGAAGACTTCGCTTGCGGTGAGGGTGTGGATGTCGCGGCCGGTTTTGTAGGCCTCGACGAGGAGCGGGTCCTGGCTGAAGTGGGCCATGAGACGCAGCTCGATCTGGGAGTAGTCGGCGGAGAGGAGCTGATGGCCGGGAGCGGCGACGAAGGCGGCGCGGATTTCGCGGCCGAGGGCGGTCCGGGTGGGGATGTTCTGGAGGTTGGGGTTGACGCTGGAGAGGCGGCCGGTGGCGGTGGCGGCGGCGTTGAAGGTGGTATGGACGCGGGAGTCGCGGTCGACCAGGAGCGGGAGGGCGTCTACGTAGTTGGATTTGAGTTTGGCGAGGTGGCGGAACTCGATGACGAGCTGGGCGATCTGGTGCTCTTCGGCGAGGGATTCGAGGACGTCCTGAGCGGTGGAGACGGCTTTGCCTTTGCCGCGGACGACGGGTTTGGGCAGGCCCATGTGGATGAAGAGAACTTCGCCTAACTGCTTTGGGCTGTTGATGTTGAAGCGGCGGCCGGCGTGCTCGTAAATGAGTTCGCTGACGCGCTGGATTTCTGTGCCGAAGCGCTGGGAGAGCTCGTCGAGGGCGGCTAGATTCACGCGGACGCCGGCCTGTTCCATGCCGAAAAGGACGGGAACGAGCGGCAGGTCGATGGTTTCGTAGACGGAGGTTAGTTTCTGCTCATCTGCGTGGGATTTGAGAGTGGGCAGGAGGGTTTGGATGCTGTGGGCGGCGCCGGCGAGGGAGGTGGGGACGGATTGGCCGCTGCGGGCGACTACATCGACGAGGGACTGGGTCGCGTGGGTGGGGTTGAGAGCGTAACTGAGGAGCATGGTGTCGGCGACGAGGCCCTGGAGGGTAACGCTCAGGTCGGAAAGGCGGTGAAGGGCGGTTTTCCAGTCGTGGACGGTTTTGAGGACGGCGGGGTTTTCTAAGAGAGTTCTAAGTTCCGGGGTGAGCTGGAGGCGCAGGGCGAGTTCCGGGGCGTCTGGTAGGAGGATGGAGACGCCAACGAATTCGGGGAGCGGGATTGGCGGAAGCTGAGCGGCAGTGTTTGCTGCGTCCATTAAATCCATCAAAGATGGCATGGCTGGGATTGGATCTTCGCCTGCTATTCCCTCCTCGGAGTCGGAACTAGGTTTTGGCGCTTTGGCGTCTTTATCGAGGGCGAAGGCGAAGCCGTGGGTCTGAGCGGCAGCGAAGAAGGCGGCGATTTGCTCCTCGGTGGGGTCGTCGATCAGCTCGGCAGTTGGTTTTTGGGCGCTGGGGGCGAGTTCGCGGAGCATGGAGGTGAATTCGAGTTCGGTGAAGAGTTGGCGGGCGGCCTCGAGGTCGGGCTCGGTGGTCTGCATCTGGGCGAGGTTGAGGTCGAGGGGAACGAAGCGGTCGATGGTGACTAATTCTTTGGAGAGGAGGACTGCTTCCCGGTTCTGTTGGAGGGATTCGCGGTAGGTCTTGCGCTTGATGGCGTCTGGGGTGTCGCGGGCGGCGTCGAGGACGGCTTCGACGGAGCCGTATTGCTGGATGAGTTCGACGGAGCCTTTGTCGCCGATGCCGGGGGCGCCGGGGATGTTGTCGATGGAGTCGCCGCGGAGGGCCATTACGTCGATGACCTGCTCGGGCGGGACGCCGAGGACTTCGATGACTTTGGCGGGGTCCAGGATGAGGTTGTCTTTTTGGGGGTTTAGGACGCGGACTCGGCTCGTGACGAGCTGCATCATGTCCTTGTCCCCGGAGATGATGAAGGTTTCGTGACCTTGCTCGCTGGCCTGACGGGCGAGGGTGCCGATAACGTCGTCGGCCTCGAATCCGATGGCTTCGAGGATGGGAATGTGCAGAACTTCGAGGGAGCGGCGGATGTAGGGGAGCTGGCGGGCTAGGTCTTCGGGCATGGCTTCGCGCTGGGCTTTGTAACCGAGGTAGTCGGTTTCGACGAAGGCCTTGTCTTTGGAGGACCATTTGCGCAGGGTACCGATTTCCTGGGCTTTGGCGTCGCGGAAGACGGCTCCTGAGACGTCGAAGACTGCGGCGAGATATTGGGGATGGAAATCGGCGCGGAGCTTTTGGATCATGTTCACGAAGACGTAGGTGGCCGCGGTGGGAAGGCCGCTACGCGTGGACATGGGGCGTGAGCGCTGCATGGCGTGGTAGGCGCGGAAGATGAACGACATGGTGTCCAGGAGGAAGACGGGCTGGCGGGCTGGCTCGAAGGCGGCCGTGAGCGGGGCGGGATTAGTTTGGTCGGGCATCGTCTGCGAGTTTAGCAGCGGGGTTGGCGGATCGGCCAGACGCTGGGCTTCGCGGGTGCTGGCGAGGCGAAGATTTGGGTCTCCCACCCGGATCACAGCATCGCTGATCTATTAGGAACAATCACACGCTTTGTCGGCGACTCGCTTTCCATACTTCGATCATTCTTTCTCCTGCATCACGCGCTGCGATGCGAAAGGCCATTTCGGAGGAGTTGATGGGGCAGTATTCGATTTCCTCAAGAACGATACGAAATACAAGCCCTGGCGCTTGCTCGTTCGGCATAAACGTGTCCAGAAGACCAAAATTTGCCTGATCCAGAAGTTTCGGAAGATACCCCTCCGGAATAGCGAAGTCTTCTGGGGCGTACTGTGCCCGTGTTGTGATTCGGAATTTGATTTCGGGCGCAGTTTCCGAGACCTCAAACTGGGACGCTGGCTCGAACCTGACTTTTATTTGTGCATAGGCACTGTGGCCTCCGTAATGACGGTCGCATTTGCCAGTGACGGAGATGCCGCTTTGAGATTTATTGCGACGGAGGGCTGGCAACCCTTCAAACCATCTTGCCAAGTAGTCATTCACTCTGATTTTCTCCTCAGACCAACAACATGCAATCGCCGTAGCTGAAGAAGCGGTATTTTTGTTGGACGGCGTGGTGATAGGCAGCTAGTGTGCGTTCGCGGCCGGCGAAGGCGCTTACCAGCATTAGGAGGCTGGATTGCGGGAGGTGGAAGTTGGTTAGCATCGCGTCTACCAGTTGGAATTGGTGGCCGGGATGGATGAAGATTTGGGTTTCGCCGGTGTGGGGTTGGAGGTCGCGGCCTTGTGCGGCTTGGGCGCAGTGCTCCAACGTGCGGACGGTGGTGGTGCCTACGGCTACGATTCTTCGGCCTTCCTGGCGGGCGCGGTTTAGGGCCTCGGCCGTGGTTGCTGAGAGGGTGTAGCGTTCGCGGTGGAGTTGGATTTCTGAGAGTTTTTCTACGCGCAATGGGGCGAAGGTGCCGAGGCCTACGTGGAGGGTGATTTTGGCGATTTCCACGCCTCTGGCTGCGATTTCGGCGAGGATTTCGGGGGTGAAGTGGAGGCCGGCGGTGGGGGCGGCTACGGAGCCGCGGTCGTGGGCGAAGACGGTTTGGTAGCGTTCTCGGTCGGTGGTCTGGTCGTCGCGCTTGATGTAGGGCGGGAGGGGGATGTGGCCGATTTGGTCGAGGGCGGCGTAGAAGTCGGCTTTCCCATTCTTGAGGGGTTCGAATTGGAGGGTGCGTTCGCCGAAGTCGCCGGATGCGAGGACGTGGGCGCGGAGGATTGGTTTTGCAGGGGCTAAAGCCCCCGGTCCTAAGTTGGAGTTTTCGGCACGACTGAAGTCGTGCCCTGTTACAAAGCCTTGCAGCGCGGGTTTGTCCTGAAAGAATTCCAAAGTGTCGCCGGTGCGGACTTTGCGGCCTGGGCGGACTAGGGCGGTCCAGTTGCCGGCGGCGTCGGGCGCGGTCAGGAGGACTTCGATTTGGCCGGTGGGGTCTTGTTTGCCTCGGCTGTTGGCGCGGTGGGAGTAGAGGCGGGCGGGGATGACTCGGCTGTCGTTGAGGACCAGGAGGTCGCCGGGGTTTAGGAGGAATGGGAGGTTGTGAAAGTGGAGGTCGGTGAAGAAGTTAGTGGTTAGCGGCGAGTGGTTAGCGGTTAGGGGTTGTGTCTCATCTCCCAAAGGCTGGCGCTGGACAACGAGCATGCGGCTGGAGCCGCGTTCTGTAGGGGGTTGCTGGGCTATTAGCTCTTCGGGGAGGTGGAAGTCGAAGTCGCGGACGGTTAGTTCTGGGGTTGGGGGTTTTGGGGTCATTCGGTTCCCTTCCCCAGGTGTTTCAGGGCGCGGAGGCAGGCGCTTTCGAGGTTCCGGTCAAGTTGGGCGCGGAGGGGTTCGAGTTCTTCGTTGGTTGCTTCTTCAGAGACGAAGGTCCAGTGGCCCCAGCTTACGACGATTTTGGTGAAGGGTTTGGGGATTTGGAAGCGGTCCCAGGAGCGGGCGATCCAGGCTTTTTCCGGTTCGAGGTGGAAGCAGCCGATGGGGGCGCCGGTGAGCTGGGCTAGTTTGATGGGGCCGAGTTTGGATTGGTAGATGGGGCCGCGCGGGCCGTCGGCGGTGAAGATGGCTGGGGTGCCTTGGTCGAGGACTTCGCGCAGGCCAAGCAAGCCTTGACGGCCGCCTCGGGAGCTGGAGCCGCGGACGGCCTGGTAGCCGAGGAGATTGAGGGTGCGGGTGATGAGTTCGCCGTCGAAGCTTTGGCTGATGAGGATGGTGGCGTGAGTGCTGCGGTAGTAGAAGGCGCAGGCGAGGACGCATTGGTGCCAGAAGCAGTAGATTTCTCGGGATGGCGTGAATCCGTGGAAGGCTGGGATTACGCCTTCTTCTGCGACGACTTCGAAGCGCCAGGTACGGCCGATGGTCATGAGCAGCAACCAGACCAGGCGGGGGACGATGGCGAGGGTCAGGCGCTGGGATGGGGTAAAGCGGTTTCTTGGGGTGGTCGTCACTTCTTCGATTTTAGTGTGAAGTGTGGAGTGTGAAGTGTGAAAGGCAAGAGCAAGGGCAACTACAACGACAAGCCTGGATTCGTGATTCCCACCCTAGCCGGAAAAACAACGACCCGGCTAGGATGGGGCACCCACTTTTGAGGTTAGGCCAGAAAGAGCAACAGCGGATGCTTTGCGCCTCTACGCACATTCCGCACTTCACACTTGCTGTTAGCTGTAGCGGATCCAGCGCATGATCTCTGGCAAGGTGGCGCGTTTGCCGTACATGAGGATGCCGATGCGGTAGAGGCGGGCGCTGATCCAGAGGACGGCCCAGATGCTTAGGATCATGAGGCCGATGGAGACGGCGAACTGCCAGAAGGGCGGGACTTGAGAGCCCATGCGGAGGAACATGATGATGGGGGCGCAGGGCGGGAAGAGGCTGGCGGCGATGGACCAGACGGAGTTGGAGTCGTTAATGACGACCATGATGAGGGAGAAGGAGAGCCAGACGGGGACG
>Ga0302325_10023060_pt1 | contig 12995 bp, 12 predicted proteins | sample Palsa_T0_2_FD_201948 | JGI IMG/M metagenome (GOLD analysis project Ga0302325, IMG submission 201948) | Peat permafrost microbial communities from Stordalen Mire near Abisko, Sweden - Palsa_T0_2 | ecosystem: Environmental > Terrestrial > Soil > Palsa > Peat permafrost | place: Sweden: Abisko... | reverse complement strand
GTCGACTTCGCCAACAACTTCATCGAGATCTATCGTGACGCGAACGGCATGAAGGCCAGTTCGCAGGCGTTCGTCAGTGTCATCGACAAGCCGCTCACCACCAAGATGGAGAAGCTGGGGAAGAACGCCGAGTACTTCGAACAGCGGGCGCCGTGGGATGCGAAGTACAAGAAGACGGCATTCACCCCTCCCACCGTGGAGGCGATTGAGACGATCGTCGAGACGGGCGACTTCAGCGTGACCACCATCGGCGACAACCTGCCTAACGAGAATGCGATTCACGAAAAGTACGGCACCAAGAACTTCCTGTTCACCGGAAGCAGCCGCGCTTTGACGGGTGCGGCCGGTCACAAATCGATCAGAGAATTCGGAGCAAACCAGATGGTGATTGAGCGCGACATCAAGTACGGCCAGCAGGCCAACGAGCTGATGACCGCATTGCACGAAGTGATTGGTCATGGCTCCGGCAAGCTGAGCGAGCGGCTGAAGACCGGTTCCGCGCCGTACTTGAAGGAGTATTTCTCGACCCTGGAAGAGGCGCGCGCCGATCTCTCGGCGCTATGGAACGTCTGGGACCCGAAGCTGAAGCAGCTGGGACTGATCGAAGGCGACCAGGACGAAGTTGCCAAGGCGATGTACGACTCGGCGGCCCTGGTGGTGCTGTTGCAGTTGCGCAGGATTCCTCGCGGCGACACCATCGAAGAAGACCACGAGCGTGACCGGGCGCTCATCGCCAACTACATCATGGACAAGACCGGCGGCATTCGCATGTTCGAGCGGGATGGCAAGGAGTACGTCGAAGTTGCTGACTACCAGAAGATGAAACAAGGCGTCGGGATGCTTCTGACGGAGTTGATGCGCATCAAGGCCGAGGGCGATTACGAAGCCATCAAGGCCCTGGTCGATAAGTACGGCGTACACTTCGATCCCAAGCTGCGCGATCAGGTCGTCCAGCGCTACAAGGCCTTGGATATCCCGACCTACTGGGTGGGTGTGAATGCACAGCTTAATGCGAAGGCGGCTAACGGGAAGGTGCAGAGCGTGGACATGATCTACCCGCGAAGCGCGGTGCATCAGTTCCTCTACTACGGTTCAATGTACGGGAAGGACGTGAAGGTTCCGGCGGGCGACGCGATCGGGGCAGGTCAGGAGCAATGAAGGGCAACAACTAGGTCGCCAAATATAAAAAGATTGTAAAACCTAGGAACCAGTGGCGACTGAGCGTATAGTGTACGTTGCCCGGCAAAGCAAAATTAGATCCCTGTCGAATTCTTGAGCGCACCGAGAGGAGCTAGATTTCCATGGCAACACTATCTCTCAATCTAACCTCATGGGATTCTGGCGCAACCACGATGACCCTGGTTAATGGAGTCTGGACACTATCAGACACCCCATTGTCATTGTTCGTTGCGCCTCAGCCGAGGTTTTTACTTAACTTGACAACAACCAAGGTCATAGTAGCCAAGGTCGTAGATGATAATACGGGAATTAAGCTCGACCTTTGCTTTATGCCACAAGATCAGAACTATCTCAAATTTACTCTCTCGCGACAATATGCGGACACCAATTCGGTCGTCGTCACTCTCCATTCTCCCTATAATCAGACGGTAAATGCCGCCGCGGGCCCGGGAGAGAGAGTATACGCTGGCCTTGACCCGAGAGGCTCTTGACAAGCAAGAGTAAGAGTACGAGGAGACAGTCAGAAAGACCGTGTCGAAGTCGGCGAAAGGTGCCAGATAACGGGAACAAATTGTGGGAACATTTGTGGCTAGCTGCTGCTCCAACCGTGCTCGCTGAACAGCTGCGGCTTTATTGACGCTCTCCACAACGGCAATTACAATTTTCCGAGCGGAGCAGGAACGTTCTGAGGGGCGATAACCGGTGCAAAATCGTTCCGGCTGGTGCTCCAGATATGCCGCCCTCGCACAACTGCGAGGGTTTTTCGCATAGCTGACCTAAGAAGGCGCGGTCGCCAAGTGGTAAGGCCGAGGTCTGCAAAACCTCTATCGGCGGTTCGATTCCGCCCCGCGCCTCCAGATTTCATGCGCGATTCTAGCCGTTTCTACGCGGTTGGGTCGGTAATTCTTAGCGAAACGATTTGGCGTCAGGCTAGGCACTAAACACATTGCACGTGAAAGCGTATTCCCCTTAAACAATCTCCGTTGGAGAAAGGAAAATTTATGGAGCCGCAAAAATTGATTGACCAATGGAGACGCGGGCTTCGGATCAGCATCCGAGCCCATTACGAGGCCGCTAAATCCTACCAACGTTTACATTGGTGGCTCAGTATTCCAGCCATAATTATTTCAGCTGCACTTGGTACATCAGTTATGGTTTCGATACAGCACTCCGCACTCGGCTGGATTAAGACAGTGATGGCCGTGCTCAGCGTCGCGACTGTAGTTCTCAGCAGTCTTCTTGCTTCTCTCAAGTTTGCGGAACGCTCAGAGAGGCACAAGGCTGCCGCGGCACAACTCACTGAGGTGCGGCGTGCTCTTGAGGAGGACCTGGTTTTTGACCGCCTAGACCAAGCAACTATTAGCGTACTCCGTAAGAAATGGGATGACGCCGACCGCCAGGCACCGACTATCCCCTCGAGAATTTACGGCCAGGCTGCATCGTTAGTTGGACGTCTTGAGAAAGAAGAACTAACCGACCCCTCACTCACGCCAATTATAAGGAATGAGACTCCGCCTGGTGGCAAGTCGGAAGAAACTGCAACCGGCAGTGGAAAAGCGTAGTTTTACCCAACGACAACGTATTCGGGGAATTGAGTTGTTCTTATCTCACGAGTTCCGCTGCTGCCTTGGTCGCGCTCGGGATTTCGGCTGCGCGCTTCCGCTTCGCTCATGTCCGCAAAGCGCCTCAAGTTCGATTCCGCCCCGCACCTCCAAGGTCAAGTTGTCAGCTCTCAGCCATCGCGAAGGGGCGTAGCTTCAGCTACGCCGGCTGCGGGCTGCTTATTATTTGATTTGTCATCCTGAGCGGAGGGAGTCCGCCGCGGCGGAAGTCGGCTCCGAAGCCGGAGCGTCCGGTTGGCCCTCGAAAGGCGGCAGGTCTTCGGAACGGAGGCGTTCGATAAAGCGGTCTCCCGATTCGCGCTCCCACAACTGCTTTCCCACCCTCGGCATCAGCAATACGGGATCGTCAGTCTCCTGGTGCTGTTGTTTAGCCTCGCTCCTGGATTCCGGCGTGGTCATAGAAGGTAGAGATTTCCTTTATCTCCTTGATTACTCTATAAAGTGAGAAAGATATGGGGCAAGCGAGCTTCCAGCCCGTCGAAACCGGCGCGCATGTGACCGAGGTCACAGCCAGATGTGCGCTCGATACGGCAAGCTAAAATCGTGTTCATGGACCGCTTCGCCATCATCAATAACCGCAAGCGCGCCATCATTGCGCTGGTCCATTCCGTGTTCTTTCTTGGCGTGGCAGGAGTGCAACTGGCCATCTCGCGCGCTGAACCTTTCCCGATTCGCGGCGAGAAACCTACCGGCGGAATCATCCTGCTGGCGATCTACGTAATCGTCACCACCGTGCTACTGATCTTGCTGCGCTTCTCCCGTTGCACCCGAGAACGACTTTACTTCGCCTTCTGCGCGGCCAGCGCCGGCTTCGGCCTGGTCAGGATTCTGCTGGGCGATCCGGTCCTGCACGCCAACGTGCTGCGCGTCCTGTTGCTGTTTTGCGCGGTAATCATAGGGACGGGAATTCTTCGCAGCCATGCAACTCCCGCCGCCGAGCGAGCGGAAGAGCAATAGCATCAGCCGTCACCCCCCTAGAACGCAGCAGCGCCGGCTTCTGCCACCGCGTGGTCCTGCTCGCCTGAGCCGCCGCTCACACCGATCGCACCTACAACTTTGCCATCGCGCTTCAGCGGAATGCCGCCTGCAAAGATCATGATCTTGCAATCGTTGGAGACATGAATGCCGAAGAACTGGCCGCCCGATTGCGAATGCGCAGCCAGGTCCTTGGTCGCAATGTCGAAGGCGCGCGAGGTGTAGGCCTTCTTCATGGAAATATCGATGCTGCCGATCCACGCGCCGTCCATGCGCACGTGGGCCACAATGTTGCCGCCCTCATCGGCCACGGCGATGTTCATCGGTTGTCCAATTTCCTGAGCTTTCTTTTCCGCGGCCGCTATCACGCGGCGCGCATCCGCCAGACTCACTCCTGCCATTTGTCCTCCAGAGTCACCTACATTTTAGATCAGGTAGAGTTGGCTAGATCGGGTAGAGTTGGCTGGATCAGGTAGAGCTGGCCTTCAGAGCCTGCCCTGAGCTTGCCGAAGGGCCAGCGTCCAAGCTTTTTATCTCTTTTTCCGAGCCGGCTTCAGCTGGCGGCACAACGTCCTGTTTCTAACGCACTTCAACTCGACGCGAACAGGCTGAACGACAGAACTGCCAGCACAATCAAGGTGATGACGACATACATATAATCATGCTCGATGGCGAACGCCACGGCGGAAAAGGCCACGCGCGCCACTGGCGTCGCAATCAGCAGAAGCAGTCCAAGCTGAATAATGGCCCGCGCGCTGACCTCGAACACGCCGTGAACGATGCCCTTGGGACTTTTCAGGCTCTCCGGTTCGCCGTGAAACGTGCTGTAGTTGGCAATCTCGTGCCCATGCCGCACCAGGTACAGCACGCCGCCGAAAAGAACGACCGACGCAGCCAGGATGACTCCCGTGCGCAGAAGGGTCCCAATGATGATCTCAATCCGCTGATCATCCCAGCTTTCCGGCTTGGCTGTCGTCACAATTTGGTCGCTCATAACCGGCCCGTCGCTCCATTGAAGATCATTTCAATTCCCAGTATGACGATGACTGCCGCAAACAGGTAACGCAACACTTTGACTTTCGCCTTCACCAGTATCTTGGCTCCGATCATCGATCCCGCAAGCACGCCCAGCATCACCGGCATGGCGATACCCGGTGCCACGTAACCGCGGTTCAGATAGATTCCGGCGCTGGCCGCGGCAGTGACGCCGATCATGAAGTTGCTGGTCGTGGTCGAGACCTTGAAGGGGATCTTCATGGCCTGGTCCATGGCCAGCACTTTCACCGCGCCCGAGCCGATGCCAAGCAATCCCGACAGCACCCCGGCACCGAACATCAGGCTGTATCCGGCGGGCACACCTGTGACGTTGTAGGGCAGCTTCCCCTCGGGCGTGGGCAAGGTGCCATTCAATTTCAGCTTCTGGGCCAGCTTCGACGACTGTTGGTTGGGGTCGTGCTCGTCGCGGTGCCGGCTTGATAGATAAGCGGAGTACAGCAGCACCAGCCCGAAGACGACGGCGATGGAGCTGCCCGAGACATGCATCGCGATGGCCGCGCCGGCAATTGCTCCTATCGTCGTGGCCGTTTCCAGGAACATGCCGATGCGGATGTTCGAGTAGCCTTCGCGCACGAAGGCGGCCGCCGCACCGGATGAGGTCGCAATCACTGAGACTAGCGACGCACCAATGGCGTAGCGGATATCGACGTGAAACACCAAGGTCAGCATGGGCACAACTACCACGCCTCCGCCCAGGCCGGTGAGCGCGCCCAGGAATCCGGCAAGCAGGGAGCCGAGAGCAACCAGCCCAGTGAACTCAAGAATGTTCATGCGGCTTCACAATCCTTGCTCAACCTCTTCGTGGGTTGTACGCGAGAAAATGTAAGGATTGTACATGTGGGGCGGCCGTTGTCCGCGAATCTCTGGATTTTGCCCGCGAAACACGATACGGTAGAGACATCAGGCGCGGTACCCAAGTGGTAAGGGAGAGGTCTGCAAAACCTTTACGCGTGGGTTCGATTCCCACCCGCGCCTCCAGCTCCTTTAACAATGCACGGGCGTAGCTGACGACATTGTAGTGTCGCGGTTTTTCGAGAGCCCTCGAGGGGTATCCGGGATTCGAACCGGCGGCGCCGTCGCGGCGATTTTCTCCAACGCTTCCATTGGTGGTCCCGTTTCGAGGATCATCCCCCATTAAACATCACTCCGAAGGCCTCCACCGCTATTTTGGGCAACAAATTACTTGATGCACAACTCTGTGGATGGGAGAATCGGCGGAATTATGGGTCTTTGACAAACCCTCTCTGGGAGTCGCTGGCGCTTCACTCCTTGCCGATTCGCGGCGCCCATTTCTTGGTGTGCGCTCCTCGCTCGAAAACCGCTACGCTGTCATAAAAGTGCATTGCGAGGGTCGTCTTAGTGAATTCCGTTGGAGGAAAAGCATCGCGGGTGTGGTCGGCATTCAATTCATCAAGCATGCCCTTGCAGAGTTCGATGAAGGTACCTGATCTGCGAAATCCGCCTTCGTATTCCTCCCAGTAGGCGGTGTGCAGATCCTCGACCATGTAAATGCCGTTCTTCGCCACGCGAGGATAGAGGAACTCGAAAGTCTTGACCACGTGACTCATCATGTGACTTCCGTCGTCGAGGACGATGTCGGGCTGGCCAAACTCGTCAATGATGGTCTGTAGAAACCGCGTATCTTGTTGCGGACCGATCCTAAGCTCGATCTGATCCTCCTCATACGCCTTACACTCGGGCAGGATGTCGATGCCGACTATCGTTGCGTGCGGGCCAAAATATCGCTTCCACATTTGCAAAGATCCGCCCAGCCCGCAACCAATTTCAATAAATGTCACAGGTTTGTAGACAAAGGCCCGGAAATGCCGTTCGTAGATGGGAAAGTAGTGCTTCCATTTGTGGATCAGTCTGCCGTCATTGGTTAAGAAATCGGACCAAAGATTCATTCACGCTCCCATGTAAGAATAACTTATTCACAATCTTCACTTCGGCCTTGTGCGCCGGTTGGGTCCGCTTCTGTGGTGGTCTTGAAACTCGTGATCATAAGAACGGACTAGTCATCCGCATCAAGCAACGTAGCATCCCAGGTTACAATCCATTGTCGTGGTGAGCGTGAGAATGAGAGGATAGTTAAGGCGCGCGTCGCGATAGCGCACGCGAATCTCATCCAGTTGGTCCCGCAGATCGTGCGTCAGAAAGCCGCCCTGTAGCAGTTGCACTTTGAGATCGTCGGCTATCCCTTCGCAATCTACCTCAGCCGGATGTTGGCAGAGCTGCGCCGCGAGTTGATGTGAGTCGAAACCGCTCCTTCGGCGGATTCCCGGTAAGCCCTTGCAAAATATGGTGGGCGCTACAGGATTCGAACCTGTGACTTCCACCGTGTGAAGATGGCACTCTACCGCTGAGTTAAGCGCCCAAGCCTTTCGGGTCTAGCACTTGCGGACCACCCAAAACACCCACCGTACCAAAGCGTACCAAATTTCCTCATTTCACGATACTGCCTTCAACTTCGGCCGCGCCGTCAACTCGCTGTAGATCGCATCCAGCGTCTGCTTCACGCCGTCGTCGATCTGCTGCATATACACACTAGCGGTAATATCGGGCTTCGCGTGTCCCAGGATGCCCTGCACGTCCTTTACACTCCCCTTGGTTTGGGCCAGCGTCGCAGTCGTGCGCCGTAACCTTTGGAAGTTCAGCTTCCTGAGCCCTAGCTCCGCAGCCAGCTTCTTCAGCACACGGGCGCGATAATTGTCCGTGCGGATGAAGCCGTTCTTCTTCGCCCCATTGCGCCTCCGCGAATTGGGGAAGATATAGGCATCGGGCGAGGCATCGAGACATTCCTGCTTCCACAGCCACAGGTCGTTCACCAACCCTTCTGGCACGTGCACCGTCCGCAGCGACTTCTTGGTCTTGCCCCAGTCGCGCAGCTTGCCCCTGAAGGCAGGCTGGCTGACGGTTAGCGTCCCATTGTCCATGTTCGAGGCCGCTTACCGGAGCGCGAATAACTCGCTCGGCCGGAACGTCTCGGTCATGTCCAGTGTTAGCGGAATACGGTCCCGGAGCGGCACCGAGGCCAATACCAGCCGCGGTTGGTCCCATGTCAGAGTTGTCTTGTCCACGGGCCGCAACTGCGACGGCAGGATTAGCTTGCACGCGGGGTTCTTCTTTACGAAGTCCTGGTCGATCGCCTCCTCGAAAGATCGCCTGCATCTAGAACCGCGCGTGCATGACCCGGCCTGCAGAAAGTATGCGGGCAAGGTCGTTGAGGTGCGTCTGGAGCATGAACTTGTCGATCTGCTCCATAGCTACGTCGCCAAACTTCGCCAGAATGTCTAGCTCGATGGCCGACTTGCGAGTGCGGGGCCGTCTCTTCCTTCCAGGTGCTGCCCTCGCGCAGCGGGAAGAAGCGGTTGCGGGTGAACCAGCCGAGAGTGGCTGATTTTTGGGGACAGGCACGCGCGATTTGTCGCAGTAGGGAAACTGTGGGGAAGACAGGTTTTAACCTGAAAGACTGCGCGATCATTGGACCTAACTAATGGTGCTGCACGGGCAGCATCGAGCAATTCATGGTTCGCACCTAGCAAGAAGGCGCACGGAATCCAGGAATCGCATTCCGGTCATTCTGTCCGTCGATAAGAATTCGGCAATGCTTTACACGCGTTACAAAGTTTTGCAAGGCGCGGGATACGGAGTATTGAGCGCCACCGATGGCGAGCAGGCTCTGAGCATGTTCGAGGCGTATCCCGTGGATCTGGTCCTGCTCGACTATGCAATGCCCGGCGCGGACGGTGAAACCGTCGCCCACAAAATCAAACGGTGCAAACAAAATGTCCCCGTCATCGCCGTTTCAGCAAACCCCATTCCCGAGGAGACTCTTACCTGTGCGGATTGCGTTGTTACGATGGGACAAGGTACGGTGTTCCTGTTGCAGAAAATTGGCCGGCTGCTTGCGCTCACCGACCAGCTTCGCATCCGCGTGCCCAATCCCTCCCGCTAGAGTTCCATTCTCCAGCAGGTAGAACTCCAGCAGGCATTTCTCGTTGGCGATCACGCGGAGCGATGACAGCGGAAGGCTCTCCGCGTATCAAGATAGGATTCTCGACCTGCGTTCCAATTTTTCCCCGGATTCCCGGCTTCGATGTAGAAAAGTGCAGTGTCTCGCGCAACAGCAAACTTCCCCCGACAAACGTCACGCCAGCGACTAGGCGATGGTTTCTGCCCAACTTGGTAGTGCCAAGGCACCAAACCACAATCATTGGTCGGGTGTCCGGAGGTCTTCGGCTCCCGAAAGAATTAGGTTCGTTCCCCGATGTACCAAGGCGCACTCACTGCAAAGATGCGTTTATTGCCACGGGCGAGAAGCACCCATTCCAGAAGATGGGCACGCTGATTGTGGAGGAAGTACTCGTACCATTTGTCCTCCACGAGCTCCGGTATGACCACGATGATATTGCGAGCCGGATGTTTTTTCGAAAGATCGAGAATGAACTGTACGATGGGAACGATGACGAAGCGGTAGGGAGAAGGCAGAGCATGGAGTTGGGGCGGCTCCTTGCCGGCCGCACGGAAGGGTTGCTCAACGTAGCGTTTCCATTCCTCTTGCAGGACCTCGTTGTACTCGGTGAGCGCAACGTGCAGGGCGATGACTTCCGGGGAGAGCCGGGCCGCAAATTCAATTCCCTGGCGGGTGATGCTGCTCCAGCGGTCGATGACGATGACGGCAATGGGAGGCCGGCTGAGACCTGCCACGTCAACCGAGTCCTTGCAAGCCGTGAGCACCCTGACCGAGTGGTAGTGGCGGCGGACAAGCACGAAGAGAACAACCGTGAATGGAATGAACAGCAGCGTAATCCATGCGCCTTGCAGGAACTTTGCAAACAGAACGACAACGACGGTGATGCTGGTGACGAACCCGCCTAGGCCATTGACGAATACCTTCCTTCGCCAATGCGGACCGCGATTCTTCCACCAGTGCCTGACCATGCCGGATTGTGAAAGCGTGAAGGCCAGAAAGGCGCCAACCGCATAGAGCGGAATCAGCCGGTCCGTGACGCCGCCGAAAAAAACGAGCAGGCCGCCACAGAGTACCGCCAGGACGACGATGCCGTAGGTGTAGACGAGTCGCCTCCCGCGGTACCCGAAGACGTGCGGGAGGTAGTTGTTCTGCGCGATGGCGCGGCAGAGACGCGGAAAATCGGCGAAAGCAGTATTGGCGGACAGCGACAGAACAACGAGAATGGACGCGATGGTCAGGTAGTAGAAAAAGCCTTTGCCGAAAACGGCGGCGCTCAACATGGAGAGGAGGCTCTGGTAGCCGGGCAGGCCGGGGTCAGTCGCTACGATGCCGTAAGCCTTCACCAGATAGGAAATGCCAGCCAGTAGCACCGCCAGAAGAAAAATAATCACGGTCAGGGCCCGCTGCGCGTTTTTCACCGCCGGCTCGCGGAAGGCTTTCACGCCGTTGCTGACCGCTTCGACGCCGGTCAAGGCCGTGCAACCGCTGGCAAAAACCTTTAGCAGTAGCCAGTAACTAACGACTGTGGTCGTGGGCAACGGAACAGCGGGCGAAACCACTGGCGTGGGATGCCCTCCACTGAGGACAACCCGGAATATTCCTACCACGATGGTAATGAGAAGGGTGCCGACAAAGAGATAGGTGGGGACTGCGAAAGCAAGGCCTGCATCGCGCACGCCACGGAGATTGAAAACGGTGATAACGATCAGAATGCCGACACAGATGGAAACCGTGTGCGGCAGCACTGATGGAATGGCCGAAGTCAACGCGCCCACGCCTGCGGAAATCCCCACTGCGGCCGTAAGGATGTAGTCCGCGAGAAGCGCGGCTGCGGCAAGCAGGCTGGCAGATGCACCAAGGTTGAAGCGCGCCACTGTATAGGAGCCCCCGCCGGACGGATAGGCGGCGATGGTCTGGCGATAGGAGAAGTACACGATCACCAGCAACGCGATGATGGCGGCGCTGACAGGAACGATATATCGGACGCCGAGAAGGCCAAGGGGAATCAGAAGGTTGAGGGCCGCCTCCGGGCCATAAGCAGCCGAGCTAAGCGCGTCGAGGCCAAAGATCGGAATCCCCTGCGCAGGACCGATTTGCTCGGCACGTTCATCGCTGTTCTGGATGGGCTTCCCGACAACGAGGTCCAGTAGATTCATCAGCAATAGTCTCCAACCGCTTGTTCACACCGGAAAGAAAAGACCCACGCACTGAGCATCGCCGACGATCGGAGAATTGGCTGAGTAGACTCACGATAACATTGGCAGCATTATGCAATCAAGAAACAGAATTCGGGCCTGAACAACAAGTCAACCCGTCCACACTCCGATGCCAAGACATCGCATCCGCGAGCTAGGTTGACCGTGGGCGGAGGGACCAGAGCATGCTAGCCTCGTCGGCATCAGGCAAGTTTCGCACCGGTGGGAGTATTCTTCAGCTACGGACAAGAAGGAGATCAATTCCCCAAAACTGACCGCGCATTTTGTCGTTTGGATGTGCGTAGGATGTTTGCTGCTGGTTTTCTTAGGCCATTACGTGTGGAAGGTCTTTTGACGCGGCGAATCCGACACAACAACGATGCTCTAATGAGAAGCTCACGCCGTTCAGCGAAGGTCCAGAGCCGCATTCCAGCTTCGCACCGTGGCAGGTCCCACACTGTGCCAGGTAGAGCTTTTCGCCCACCGCTGCCTGCTCGGTCGTGTACCAACCGCCAACTTTCGCCATCGGCTGCTCGTCTGTTCGCAAGTGCGGTCGTCGCTTTTCCCATTTCTCCTTCGTCGCAATGGTCTTTCGCCACTCATTCTAGAAATCCTTTGCTCCGCGGTCTGTCTTGTACAGCAGCACTTCTATGTACTCCGTCGCGCGTGACTGGAGTCGTAAGGGATATGGCATTGCCCGCAGCTTGCGCGCATACCGGAGGCATTGATGAAGTGCGGCCCTTGTTGATACCCCGCCGCAGTCCATGTCATCGCATGGCAGAAGGTCCCGCAAAACGCATCCGAACTCGACCAGATTTTGTCAGCGCGACCAGGGCCATTCCGCTGAGCCCAAAAATCGTGCCCCACAACAATATCCACTGGACCACGCTCCAAAATCCGTGCTTCCGTCGATCTTTGGGGGGCTACCTGGTTGCAATTGCATGCGCAATCTCTTCTTTCACCTTCTCCATTCAATCCGGTAATCACCCGAGGTCGTCGTTAAATCTCTCTTTCGATTCAGGCGGCAATTGAAAAGCAATGTCCGGCAACAGCCAGCCGGCTCGGAATCACAACCGGCCACAGAATGGTTCAGGCGCTCGCGCCTCATCCGCTGGAGGTTTCCCTTCCTGCGTTCTGACTCCATTTCCAATTCATAATTTCTGGCATGTCCTGACCGTGTTTGTCGATGTAATGTTTATGCTCGATAAGCTTGTCCTGCATCTGCTGCTTCAGGTAGGCCCCATTGGAACCCAAATGCGGTAGCCGATCGATCACGTCCTGCACAAGGTGGAACCGGTCCAGGTCGTTCTGCACTCTCATGTCGAAGGCGGTCGTGATGGTTCCCTCTTCCTTGTACCCCCGCACGTGCAGGTTGCGGTTTGTCCGACGGTAGGTCAGCCGGTGGATCAGCCAGGGGTATCCATGAAAGCCAAAGATGATGTGCTTATCTTTGGTGAAAAGCGAATCGTAATCTGTTTCGTTTAGCCCGTGCGGGTGCTCACTCGAAGACTGCAGCTTCATGAGATCAACGACATTAATTACCCGGATTTTCAGATCGGGCAGATGCTGGCGAAGGATGGAAACGGCGGCCAGAATCTCCAGCGTGGGGGTGTCTCCGCAGCAGGCCATTACCACGTCGGTTTCGGCGTCCTGGTCGTTACTCGCCCATTGCCAGATGCCAATTCCTTCGGTGCAATGCACGACCGCCTCGTCCATGGTCAGCCATTGCGGGAGGGCGTGCTTGCCTGCAACTACCACATTGACGTAATTCCGGCTGCGTAGGCAGTGATCAAAAACCGATAACAGGCAGTTGGCGTCAGGCGGGAGGTAAGCGCGCACAATATCGGCTTTCTTGTTGATGACATGGTCAAGGAAGCCGGGATCCTGATGCGTGAAGCCGTTGTGATCCTGTTGCCAAACATGCGAGGCAAGCAGATAGTTCAGCGACGAAATCTTCCGGCGCCACGGGAGTTCCATGCAGACCTTCAGCCA
>Ga0302325_10023059_pt1 | contig 12996 bp, 13 predicted proteins | sample Palsa_T0_2_FD_201948 | JGI IMG/M metagenome (GOLD analysis project Ga0302325, IMG submission 201948) | Peat permafrost microbial communities from Stordalen Mire near Abisko, Sweden - Palsa_T0_2 | ecosystem: Environmental > Terrestrial > Soil > Palsa > Peat permafrost | place: Sweden: Abisko... | reverse complement strand
ACCCGCCTGCGCCACCACCCGCTCCTAAAGCGCGTCCTGCACAAAGAAGACAGCCGCAAAATCTTCACCTTCTTATGTCTCAATCTGGCGTTCATGGTCATTCAGATGGGTTATGGGGTGTATACGAATAGTCTGGGGTTGGTCAGCGATAGTATTCATATGTTGGTGGATTGTGCGGCTATTGCGTTTGGATTGGGGGCTAGTGTGCTGGCGGATGAGGATGTTGTGATTGAGGGGGGAAAGGGGGCGGGGGATGGACATCTTGCGCCCCATGAGATTGAACTTTATGGGATTGGGAAACATTCTCCGTGTGATCATGACCATGATCATGGACATGAGCATGTACACGGACATAGTCATACTCATTCTCATGACCATACTCACAACAAACACGACCACGAGCATTCTCACGAGCATTCTCACGACCATCACCATCACCATCACCACCATAAAGTCACTGGAAAGTGGGCCAAGTTGGAGGATCTAGCGGGCTTCGCAAACGGTGTATTCCTTGTATTCGTATGTCTTTCGATTCTATCAGAGGCCCTGGGACGACTGATTTGGCCGGAAGAAGTCGTTGAAGTAGAGCAATTACTCATCGTCTCGATATTAGGTCTCTGCGTCAACCTGGTCGGCGTATTCTCTTTCAACCATGGGTACCTCCCCCCCTGTACACAACATATTCCTGTCCACCCCACGCTCCCATGATGAATACATCTTCCATTACCAAAGTTTGTTTTGATACTGATTATCATAGACACGCAGGACATTCCCACGACCACAACTCCAATATGCATGGGTTCCTCCCCTCCCCTCCCCCGCTCCCAAGACTTATACCCAAACAATCAATCCTAACAAGTAGAATCTTCCTACACGTCCTAGCAGACACACTCGGCTCCGTCGGCGTAATCATCTCAACCCTCCTAATCCGCCACTTCGCCTGGCCAGGCTTCGACCCCCTCGCCTCGATCCTGATCGCCCTCCTAATCCTGCTGTCCACGGTCCCGCTCCTCAAATCCACTTCCCTCTCCCTGCTGATGATCAATTCCCCGGAGAAGGAGTATGCTCTGCGCGACACGTTAGGCGAGGTCGGCGTCGCGCCGGGGGTCAGTCTTGTTGAGGGGGTACGGCTTTGGGATGCTCAGGGGACGGTTAGGGTGGTTGTTAGGAAGGATGATTTGGGGGTTGTGAGGGAGAGGGTTAAGAGGGTTTTTAGTTCGAGGGGAGGGGAGGGGGTTTGTGTTGATGTTGTTAGGGGGTGAGATTGTGTGTGTGGTTGTGCTGAGGAGACGTGGGACGTTGATAGGGGATCAGGATACGGGATACGGGATATCTTTGTGGCCTTTGTTTAATAGAGAGGAATTCTGGACATAGATTTTTGATAATATACATATTTGAGATAAGGATACTTTTGAAACAATTGGGAAATGGCTCTTTTGGAAGGACGGCGAGATTAGTGATCAGCATCGGTATTCGTTATCTGGACTGGGGAACACATTAGGAACTAAACGATACCGCGATCTTGAAATGACAAGAAACAAGGGGGCACTTTTCCCCAGCTAGCGTCACCGACGTTGTCACTTCCAATTCCGAAATAGATGACTATCTAGTCACTGCAAGCCTTATTACAGTCCCATGATCCTTTAACGTCATCTTGACAACGGGGCAGTTGAAAGCAAATCCAGATACCCGGATCATCGTCCCCCCTGCCCCTGAATTTAACCTAAAACAAGGCCCACATCCCACCAACGACCCCACATGGGCCCACCATGACGCAGTCAGTCCAGAGATCGAAAGGCCCATATTCGAAGTCTCCGATATCCCGACTTTAGGATCGGATGGAAGGAATTTTCCAACTCGGCTATCAAATGTCCCGTCCCCACGCATTGCATCACAGCGCATCGCCAACAAATGCATCCCGCAGTAAGGGCGAAGCGTGCATGCATGCATAAACGTCAGAGCCATGCCGCCTTGACACAACCGAGGATTGGCTGTGCAGCCTGGGTGCATCGCACGGCATATGGGGACAGGGAAGGTGCCTTCGGAATGGGTTTGGATCGATGGATGGGCCGAGGGATCGCTTGCGGTCGGCCCGGTGGGAAAAGGGGGAAAGGGAAGAGTCCACGAAGTTAAGGGGGCGCCGGTATGCAGCGTGCATGGCAGTTTTGCGGTTTAATAATCTTGTGTCCTTACCAGATAAAGCGGTTTGATCTTGCGACCATGTACGTTGGCCCCCCCGCGGGGCTTTACAGGTTATGTCGTGCTTCCTTCAAGGATCACATAGCGCGCGCTAAAATTCTCCGATTGCTGCTAGAGAGACTAAAATATCTTTGTGGCTTCGATTGTTACTTGGACCACCGATTGTCAGTGTCCATGGCTGTGTATCCATATCCTATTTCCGACGTCGATTAGCCTCATTTAAGGTGCCGGTCAATCAGTTCAATATTTGAATGGCTCGGGATCAGCGTACACGATGAGCTACTGTTCATTTGAGCGGTCTCAATATGCGTCCTTATTAAAGTTGCGTCACTCGAGCTAGTTAATTTTGTCTTTGCGACCAGCATTGGATAGCCTTGCAATCTTGACAATTGCTTTGACCTCGCAAGTCGTAAATTTAATTTCCAGGGAATTGATTGGCTGTGTTGCAAGCGTCGAGAGCCGTGCCCTGAGCCCCTTATTCGCAGCCCACCAATAAAACGGCATTTACACTCATTTGCTGCTTTGCCCGGCCCCTGAACAGGCGGCCGCGGATCCCAATCACATGAAGGCATATAATTCTTCTCTCATAGAAGATACTTTGCATCGGCTAAGCATGGCACTGGGCGCGGCATGCGAAAAACGGTCCGAGTGTCTCTTTCATATCGTGTCTTCTCCGAATCGAGAATTCATACATTCGTCTGCTTGCATTCGCCAGCAGAGAACAATGGTCTGAGCGCCCTGAAACTTTAATACTAGTGATCGACTACTTTTATTGGCGGAATCCACCTCGGGATCCCTGGAGCCGCCGCGCATTGTGGACAAGGCCCCCTATTCAGACATAAACCACCGTGGACCATCCGTCTGTGTGTTAGTTATATTGTCACAACACACTGTTTGCAACCCACTTTCCTTTGTCTGGCGAGCGTCTGCCGTGTGGTCTTGCTGGCATTTCCATTATTTCGTCAATCTTTCAATTTGTACACGCTTCCCAGATCTTTCGTTGTACATCCCGCTCGAGAGGCCGCGGTTCCGATCATTGTTCGTCAATTCTGTCGTTATCTTCTCCTTCATGTCTTAAATCTCAAAAGTTTGCGGGATTCTTCGTCGGCGAATACAAGTTCCAGAGAGCATGTCGCGAGAATCAATTGCTGCGAGAGCACTCAGCGATGTTATCGGTCTGCCAACAAGTCTTACCATCGTCATTCTTATCGTTGTACCCGTTCTTGTAGTCTTTTCGACGAGTTTGTTATGCTATTATTGGGTCAAAGCGCGAAGGGCAAAGCGAGAAAGAAGTCGCGTCGCCTCAAAAACAAGCCAGAATTCTATATCATCAAATGGAGATCAGGAGATGGGCCTGACTTCGATGGGGGCTACATATCGCCCTCCTACGGCCGGATCGCAGCAGTTGTCAACTTTTGTTTCGCCCGCGGAAAAAATGGCGATGCGGAAGGACTCACATAAGACTCTTCCATCGGATACGTCTACGATCGGTCAGTATCCTCCAGCAGTGTATACACCTCTGCGATCGAGAGATATGCCTCCGCCGCAGGCGCCCAGGAGTCCCCCTAGAGCTCGTAGTCCGGTTCGGCCCAGTAGTCCGGTTCGGCCACGGACGGCTCCCAGCACAGGCCGTAGACAACACTCACCAGTCGACTACCATCGGATGAACGGCTACAAGCATCGCAGTCCTTCACCGCCGGACTCGCCCCTGTACAAGGACCTCCCCTCCCCCACTCGATCCGATACTTCCACCGCAACTTTGCCAAGGACCCACAGACGCTCGAGTTCACAAGGAAAATTAATTCGGCCACCGCATCGACCAACTCATTCCCCTTCAGGGAGTATTCGATCCCTTTCCATATTCCCTCCCAAACACCTCCCAAATCAGCAACCAAAGTTGTCACCAGCGCCATCGCAACTGTCGTATGGATTTCCTTTGACGCCATCACCTCCATTAACGTCTCCCTTACCACAGATCTCAAGATCGACACCTCTACCGGCCCCTCAACACTCTCGGCATCCCAGTATCACTCGCAATTCATCAATGCCCATCGCTCCAATTATATTACCTACAGAACCGCCGCCCCAAACTCTTTACACGGTACAGGAGCAAAGCTACTTACAGGATTATGATGGAGGTTATACCAGCGCTGAAACAATATATCACAGAGATAAATACATATAAAATTTTGGGAGTTATACTTGGTCTGTTTTGTATAGAGTGGAAACAAATTTTTGGGTTGTGCAGGTCACAAAACATTGTCAATAGTCCGTCCAGGTAATCAGAAATGATCTCAATATAAGAGGGGAAAATTTTGATGAGATGAAAAGTATGAAAACACAATTCGTGAAATGATCTTGATTTGATCTGATTTAAATATCTTACAAATGAATATTGAGCACTGCTCTTTCTAACCCCGTTTCTCCTTCCCTCTCTTGTAAAACTCCAAACGCCTCGCTACCCATCTATAAAAATAATTTTGGTTTGTTGACTTGGTTAAAGTTGGCTTGGTATACCGTCAAATTTTGTATCGCGAAGAAATGTTCCGCAAAGGCAGTGGGATTGTTTGCCACGAAATCGGTGCAGGATCCAGAACATCCATCCCCTTGCCCATACACGGCTCCGGCCCAGTCGCCGCAAAACGTCATGTCGAAAATGATTTGATGGCCGTTGAAATGGGATGCAACATTCGCATCAGCTCCCGAGAAATCATAGTCGGGTTCGCCCCAGTTGGCTGTGGTCGGCTTCCCAGAGAGGATATCCGCGGGAACGCTCGCTCGCGGGAATTGCCATACTCGGATTCCATTGCTGCGCCAGTCCATGGCGTAGACTCCTCCGCCCGCGTTGTTGAATCCGTCGCCGTAGCTGGTGCCCAGACCACTATATCCTCCACATCCAGCGTTGGTGGCTTGTCCGGCTGCGCTGACATCGCAGTTCAGGGTGTCGAATTTTCCGGATTGTTGGTCCAGTGTGATTACCGAGTCGGGGGTCGTATGTAAAGCAAGGTGGTTTACAGAGTCGGTGTTGACTCCTTCGATGATGTCGATTTCTCCGCCTGCGGGCCAATTGTTGAGATTGGCGGTCCAAAAAGCTGGCCATGATCCACATACACTGCTGTCAGATATGACTTATACAAGGACAAGTACGCTTGAGGAAGATGAGAGAAGTCTGCAATGATGAGGACTTCGTTGTAACTGTCTTTCGACTCCAATCTGACGGACTGGCGACCAGACGGGGCGACGTTGCTAGAGTCGGGGGCGAGATACACAACACCGTTCTTCTCCGAGATTAAGCCACCCGAAGCTGCGGTCGTTTGATCGACAAATCTAACATTAATCAATGCGTGTGAGTAAGATCTTACTGTACGAAACCATTGGTTGGATCTTCGCCGGTAAAGAAGTTGAACTCGTCGAAGAATGATCCGCCATTGCAGTAGCTTTTGAGAACCGAGTAGCTCGCTGCGGGATACTTTGTGTTTGTTTCCACCGGGGAAGAACCTGTAGTAGTATGTGAAGGCTCCACGCTTATTGTGAATGAGCTTGGTGCTGACGGGCCGCCTGACTGCGGTTGTTGTATCGTAGTTAACGTAGTGTGTTGTTTGGTATGTATCTTAGAGTTTGTCTGCACAGCAGGTTGAACGGTAGGTTGATCAGTCGGTTGAACCGTCGGCTGTTGTACAGTCGCCGCGTCAGGCGGGATAGTGGTGATCTGTGTCGATCGAACGTATCTTGTCGAGTACTCAGTGACCGTCCTAGTATGCCCCCCATGGTTGTTATGAGCGCCGAATTGATGAGGTCGTCCAGCAACGAGTTGAGAAAAAGAAAAGAGCGAAACCAGCGCAACAGCCGTTGAAACGAACTTCAAAACAACCATGGTGAGAGACTGGCTCTGCTGGGGGAAGGAACGACGTGGGTGAAGACGAGAGATGGGGGGGTCCTGGCGCGCTACATAATATATGAAATTTATTATTTGCGTGCGGGCGCAGCGCTGGGGTGTGCGCAAATACGTAGCGGGACGTGTGAAAAGGCTCATCAGGGGCTGTGATGGAGCCCAGCTCACACGCTGTGCCTAAAGGGGTCGAAAAAGGCTGTGATTTCAACTAATTAACGTGGGACGCGCAGCACACGCTATCACAGAATACATGCAAGGTGGCTCGAGGTTAAAGCTTCATTTCCCATCAGGGGGGCGGATTTACGCGTGCGTGTGGCGCGCCACAACCAGCCACCGCGCACGATTTTCCCAAACACCCGGCGAGCCGCCCCCTGAAACCACAACCAACCACCACCACCACGCCTAAACACCCTACCCTCACAAAGCTTTTTTGTCAACCGTTGCATTTCAATTCTCGCTCAACTGAAATCGGTCTAAATGGCTTTGATTCTCGAATATAGATTTTGCAGTCGGGGGCGGAGCTTCGCCAAGAACTGCGGGAGCTTGGACCGCTCCTAATTTCCCGCCGATGAGGACTTGCATGGATTAATTTCGACTGCCTGGCCCACGCATCCATATTATTACTTTGCAGTAGCGCGGGCCACGGAGGGTCAATTTTGCCGAGCTCTATTATACCCCCATTCCTTGGCCCTCAACGAGAACAAAGCTTAATCGGGACACATCGGCAAAAATCACACATCCACATATGCATTGTCTATTATCTACAGACAGTATGTATCTACAAACGAACAAAGCAACATACGAATACCCTTCCGGGAATGCTAATCTTCAACAGGCCCAACGACTTTCCAATGGTTTTGCACGGGGCTTATTCAGCCTCTCCAACTTCTCCGGATCACCCTTCAAACCTTTCCACCCGCCGTAATATTTCTCGACTTTTTTCTCCGCGGGAGCATACAGGACCGACTCCGATCGGGGAGCAGTCGGCTTTTCGGCCGTCTTCTCCACCGGAACAGCGTTCTCAAGAGTCATCATCGGCTTGGTGACTTTATGCTCATCAGGCTTGGCGACTTTTTGCGCATCAGGCTTCTGAGCCGTCTTGGCGGAGTGAATGCTCTCGACAGATGAGGAGGAAGACTTGTTTGGTTTGGGGGGAGTAACCATCGCAACAGCTTTCTCAACTGCCTTGGGCTTGGCAATTTTTTGTTCATCAGGCTTCTTCTGCTCATCAGGCTTCTGAGCCGCCTTGGGAGAGTGAATACTCTCGATAGATGAGCAAGACTTCTTTGCTTTGGGAGTCGATGTCGAAACATCCATGGACGACATCGTCAAACACAAGTCTGAAACGTCCGCGGCTGCGGCTTTGTTCGCCGTTTCAGTAGAAGACACCCCCTCTGTCTCTGTCTTGCAGCTCATCCCTTTGTTAGCCATGATATCGGCATACGAGTTTCCCACTGCCTCCGTCTTAGCGGGCTCAGGAGCAGACACTTCGGCCGGGGGATTAGGCACGGAGGCTTGCATCGCATCAGCGTACGATCCAACTGCTTTGTATGTAGTAAGTGAGCGACGAGTGTTAACGTTGTTGGATCGGTAATTCGAGCGACGAGGTGAGAAGGCTTTGGAAGACATGATGGATATGATGGATATGATGAGTTGAACGGTGGGTGGGTCAACGGGATAATAAGGTCTTTGGTTTATAACTCCGCTTTGGATCGGTCGGTTGAGGGACAAAATGAGATGTGCGTTGTGATTGATCTTTCTTGATATGAGACCAAGGGTGTTGATCAGATATCGATCTTGATTACCCTGAGGTAGTACACCAGAATGAATGATTAGTATTTAAATGGGAGCAGAATAACAGATACATATGTAACTCGAAAACTCATCTACTTCGCATTTGACTCACATTTCCCAGATCCCGCAATGATGGACAAGTTCGAGTTATACCCAAGAACAAGAAACCCCCTATTAATCCAAATCCGTTCTACAGTTTTTATTGCCAACTCGCGAGACAGTCATCCACCAATCCCCATACCTCCGAAAGATCGAATGTGACGGTTGCAGGAAGGGGAGTTTGTAACGGCAAATGTTGACATGCCATACCCTGTGGGAATATATCCCCACAGCTTGTCAAGATAACTGCTGCTCCTGCGGCTTTGAAAGATGCTAGGGGCCTGATTAAAAACACAAGTCGAGGAAGACTGAGCATACTAATCACATGTGCGCGTTGAGTGACTCCGCCATCGACCCCTGTCCCTCGACCGGGGGGATGTGTAATCATGTTTAAAACATCAGCTATCGCGATCTCATCGAGAACCGTCCTCTGGAGGGTTGCGTGGTACCTAGTTTGTCTGTAAGGCCACTGCAGTCCCAATCCTGATCTCAAACAAAAGATATTAGCCACTTTGCGCAGAAACAATGTAAACTTATCGTCGACGGGTATTATTTAAAAACGCCTCGACACGTCACGTCGCTTTGGCAGGGCGCCGGTGGAGTCACTAAACCCTGTCTCACCAAGCAAGAAACTCCGCCTTTCAATCTGAGGAAACCCAAGTGAGAAGTCAGACGATTTCTGTCCTTCGGCATTTACGACGCCTATTGAATAAGCGACAACAGCAAACTTGGCAAGGACATGCAAATGCAGTGGCAGTACTTCTCAGACCACTGTGCACATAACTCGTGCCGAGGGAAGGGAACTAGCCCGCATGATAGACTGAACAAGAATTCGAGGAAACTCCCAACTTGTCTGTCCATGAACATGTGATCCCGGCATCTTAATTCGATAAGGTTGTTCGCATATATATATATTCCAACGTATCGGATCCGACTCGTTTGTTTTCTGAATATGATCTTTGGTGGCTGTTCAGGATTTCATCGTGGATGTTTGTCGGCGATGAAACTCAGGTGTTGTTTGATGGGCTTTCGGGATTACCAATAGAATCTACCTCGCTCAGTGATAGCGAGTCTTTGGAAGAGAAACTAGTGTCCATCGAGCGACTTTGCTTGTTGAGAGTATCGTTTGTTATCTGTTTTCTGAGGACTGTGAAGGTGTCACCGCGGCCCACGTGAGATGGACGATCTGATCACGTATTTTCTCTCGGACACAGTCCCGTCCCATTCGATTATCGGAAAGCAGGAACTCGGCGTGACCACCTCTGCAGCCTGCAATCTGCTCCGTTCCTCTCGCCGCCCACGATCATCACATCATCGCCCGCCCAGATCCGTCGACTCTTCCCACCCCAACAACTTCTCAGTGCCCATATCTATCTCTCCGATCTCCTTCTTCTTTGAACCAACATGTCCACCAGCGCTCGTCGTCGTTTGATGCGTGATTTTAAGGTTCTTCCGCCTGATCACCCCAGAAATCGCTAATCCCAGAGAATGCAATCTGATCCTCCTGCTGGAGTCAGTGCCTCGCCCATCTCAGAGAACGTGATGACATGGTACTTCCCTGTCCGTTACCCCCGTTCGCACAGACCGCAACGCATCCCCCCTGAAGCGGAGTGCACATCTTGGATCAAGTCTGATTTGTAGGAATGCGGTGATTATTGGGCCGGCGGATACGCCTTTCGAGGATGGCACGTTCAAGCTCGTCATGCAGTTCGATGAGAATTATCCCAACAAGCCTCCTCAAGTCAAATTTATCTCGAAAATGGTATGGTTTCTTTCACCTGCGTGTGGGTGTGTGTGAGTGGACGGGGACTGATGGCGCTAGTTTCATCCAAATGTGTATGCTTCGGGGGACCTGTGTCTTGATATTTTGCAGAATAGGTGGTCGCCCACTTACGACGTGGCCGCTATCCTCACATCGTACGTCCTCCTTTCCTTCCCATTTTCTCTCCTTTGACTCGCCCCCTGTCACGCCTCCTTTCGGCCTCCCCCGTCCTTATACCCTCACCATCCCGTCGATGCATTCATTGCTTCTCGACTTTTTCAAGTCGTTTTTTTGTGTTGGCTTTCAGTGTCTTTGGGGTCGGGAACACAGCTAAGTTTTAGTATCCAGTCGCTTTTAAATGATCCCAACAACGCAAGTCCCGCCAACGTCGAAGCAGCGACACTACACCGCGAAAACGTCCGAGAATACGTAAAACGCGTGCGCGAAACCGTCGAACAATCCTGGGAGTGCGACGATGAATGATACCCCTACCAATCCACCGAACCTATCCTCACACATGATAATCTTCCCTTTCATGCACGTGAGGATATTGGGGTTTTGCTTTGGGGGGATGCTTGAGGAGGGAGGGGGACATAGGTGGCTAGAGAAGTCATTGCGGTCATGGAAAGATGGTAGTTATTAAAGGATGGATGGATGGATGTGACTATGGATTGTCACTTGATGAGGATAGGATATCTTCTCCCCTGTTTGCAATTGTTGTGTTTTAGTGGTTATTACATATTTTGTTTTCGTTGCTGGCGTTTAGTTTAATAGTGCACTTGTTCTGGCGAAATGCATTGATGATATTATGATATATGATGTTAATGATGCTATACTGTTTCAAAGTCCGTAATATATATGGTGTCTGCGTTGTGCGGCATGAATAGTTTAAGGGAGGAGGATGGTCCGTTGTAATGTATAATAATGTATATGGTAATGGTGAAGGTGCAGATGAGTAGGTGGGGGATAGGAGTTGTGAGCTGAGAGGGTGTACGACGGGTCACCAGTTCTTGAAGGTGTCTTCATTGAGGAAAGCCGATACCTCGATCTTAGGTTCCGGAAGTAACGTCGCTGAAGAAGACCTACCATCAACATCCCCTCCAATAGACAATAGTGTATAGTAAACGTACCTAGTCAACGAAGAAGGAATGAACTCCAGCAACTCATCCATACACTCAGGATACCTCATCTCAAACTTCCTCTTCCCATCATCGGCCCGAGGACCCCTTATCACATTCCGCACATGAATCTCCGTCTCAATCTCATCCGCATTCAGGATCCGAGAATCATACTCCGCAAGCTCCAAATTACATGCCTGTGCAATACGAGTGCGAATATCCCTGAGTGATAATCTGCGTGCCCACCGAAGACGAGAGTTCGCCATGTCCTTTAATTCGGGTGTATAATGCAGGTCTAAAAACGTTTGACCCTCGTCGGTGCTTTTTCGACGGACCCCGCGACGAGAAAGAGCCGATAGAATCGTCGTCACGAAAACAATTGACGAAGCATCGAATTGTCCTCGTATATCGTATTGAAGGAATTCATTCCGATGTGTTGTTCCGCTGGATTTTTGTTCAGAGATTAAACTGTTCGCAATGGAGAGCGTCAGATACTCCATTATTTCCAGTTGTTTTGAGTCCTTCAATAAAGGCCACAATAACGCCACTCGCGTTCGAAATGGCAATAACGACACCAAAGTATACTGCATCATCCCGGTCTCATCCGTCGTATTCAAGCGAAACATGACCGAAACTCTAGCCTCATATCCCAATCCCTCGCGAACACTGATCTTTGTCGCATCCTGCTGAGTCACCAAAAACCGTCGACGAGGGAATTGTTTATCCAACGCCTTGGCCATTTTATCCGCCTGTTTCTCCCATAATCCTTTTATCGGTATGATATATTTTGTATCGTTCTGCACTTGACGGAGGGTCTTGAGCGTGCTGTCAAGGTCCATGAGGAGGTGCGCCCGGGGGGTGCAGAAAGTGCGGTGCACCACATCCGCTAGCCAGCGACGGATGTCACGGCCCCGGGCCATTTGAACGTCGCTTACGAGGATACTGGTTCCTTCGGAGACGAGCTTGGTGATTTTGCCGGTGTCCAAGAGGTCGAGACAACTTATTGGAGTTTGAGATCCGGTGTTGTTGTGAATTTCATTGCCCAGCAGGATGATTGTTTTGCCTCGGTACATGCCTAGGACATCTCGTCCTTTGGGCTCAAAAGTTCGATACAAGCCAAGATTGAATATATCCATTCTTAATCCCAGATCCGTGATGAACGATTTCCATTCCTGCACTGTTTCCTCCGAAGTCTCACAATGCGGGACGAGCAGGATATCTGCCTCTGTGAATTGTAACGGACGTGTAATCGTGAGGATTTTGTCGACTGAGAGGATTGGTCGCAGTGGCGGGTGCAGCGATTGTCGTTGCGAGAAATAGGTCGGGTCGGATTGTGGTTCTGCAAGAAGAATATCCAGACGTATGGAAGGGCAGGAACTTGCTTCTGTGTCGAGAGATTGGATTGATTTTGTGATTGTTCGGGAATCGTTGGGTTGCAGGAGAGTGAAATGGTCGATTGCTCGGGTCGATTTAGGTGATTCTGTGAAGACGAGTTTGTTCTTGGAGTCGCGGATGGAGAGGACCGTTGCAGACGGCCGATTTAATGGTTTTCTACTTATATTCGTGATCTACCGTCAACATATTATCCCGAACAATGGGAATAAGGAAACATACTTTCCAGGAGATGCGAGAGGTTGATGACGGGGGTAGCCAGGAGGGACATTGCAAAAGTTCCATTTGTAGAGGATATCGTATGGTAACTTGTTTTTCCACCGAGACAGATGCAGGTTCTCTCCCAATGTCCGGCAAGGTAGCGACAAGTTGGATACTTTCCACCACGCAAACTGTCTTTGAATAATCTCTTTTCATATCCTGGACTATCAGGCCTCTGAGATGTCCATCCAGCTTGACTGTCCCTCCCGCGGGGATCGGACTAATGCGCAAGCCCTGGTCCACAGGCTGGATCCATCGCGTCGGCACGATCGACAGTGGGATATTCGGCGATGTTACAGATGCTATCATCAGCCCCACACACCAAAGTGGATAATGCAGCCGCAGAGGGGAAAGGGAGGGAAAAGGGAGTACCTAGATTCTGGATTGTGATGTTTTGCACCCTGATAAGATCGCCCGGCTCGAAGATGTCGTCTCCATTCTGATCCACCACGTCAAAATCAAGGACCTTCAACTCCACT
>Ga0302325_10023058_pt1 | contig 12996 bp, 12 predicted proteins | sample Palsa_T0_2_FD_201948 | JGI IMG/M metagenome (GOLD analysis project Ga0302325, IMG submission 201948) | Peat permafrost microbial communities from Stordalen Mire near Abisko, Sweden - Palsa_T0_2 | ecosystem: Environmental > Terrestrial > Soil > Palsa > Peat permafrost | place: Sweden: Abisko... | reverse complement strand
CCCGAGCGGTCGCTGAATCAGCGGATGGACGCGCTCGCAAGGGCCAACCAGATCCGCACGCGCAGAGCACAGCTCAAGCGCGATCTGAAATCGGGTCGCCTGTCGATCCAGGCACTGCTTCAGAACCCGCCGGAGTACGTCGAGACCGCGAAGGTGTTCGACATGCTGCTGGCTGTGCCCAAGTACGGCCGGGTAAAGGTGAACAAGATCCTCGCCCTCTGCCGAATCTCCCCGAGCAAGACGATCGGCGGTCTTTCAGAGCGCCAACGCAGCGAGTTGGTATCGCTGCTGCGCCGCTGAAAATCCGGTTCCCCCGCTCCTCGCATTAGGGTCCTAGCAGTGGCGCGGGTGTTCGTAATCACAGGGCCTTCGGGCGTCGGCAAGGGGACCCTGATCCGGGGGCTGATGGAGCGGCTGAGAGAACTGGAGCTGTCGGTCTCCGCCACCACGCGCGCGCCACGGCCGGGCGAGCGGGACAGCGTCGACTATCACTTTCTCACGCGCGAGGAGTTCGACCGCAAGGTGCGAGACGGAGAGTTCGTCGAGCACGCCGACTACGCCGGTCGCAGCTACGGAACGCTGCGCTCGGAGCTCGAGGAACGCGTGCACGCGGGCAAGCCCGTGGTGCTGGAGATCGAGGTCAAGGGTGCGCGCCAGGTGCGCGAATCGGTGCCCGATGCGGTGCAGGTGTTCATCGCACCGCCGTCGTTGGACGAGCTGCGCACGCGGCTGATCGGGCGCGGTACCGACGATCCAGAGGGGGTGGAGCGGCGACTAATGGTCGCGGCGGAGGAGTTGAAAGCCCAGCCAGAGTTCGCCCACGTGGTCGTCAATGACCGTCTGCAGGACGCGCTGGAGCAGCTGACTGGGATCGTCGCCGATGAGCTGGAGGTTCGAGGCACTACACTGGGAGATCAACCAGGAAAGGCTCAGACCAAGTGATCTCGCCCCGCATCGATCGTCTGCTCGACAACGTCGACTCCAACTACGCAAGCGTGCTCGTCGCCGCCAAGCGCGCGCGCCAGATCAATAGCTACTACCACAACCTCGGTGAGGGCACCTTCGATGAGTTCCCGCCGCCAATGGTCGAAACGATCTCCAAGAACTACCTCACGATCGCCTTGGAGGAGGTAGCGGCCGGGAAGATCAAGTACCACTACAGGTAGGCCTCGCGGGGCCGCAAGCGCCCCACCAGCGCTTGCCTACAGAGGCCGGGCCATCTAAAAGCTATAAGCCATGTCCCGAATCCTGCTCGGCGTCAGCGGCGGTATCGCCGCATATAAGTCGCTCGAGCTCATACGCCTCGCCACGGCGGCCGGGCATTCGGTGCGCGTTGTGCAGACGCCCACGAGCCAACGGTTCGTCGGCGCCGCTTCCTTCCAGGCGCTGACCGGGGCGCCGGTGCTGAGCAGCGAGTTCGAGCGCGACCCCGCGCGTGGGGCCTTCCCCGGACAGGAGCCTCCGGCGCACGAGCCGCTGAGTCATCTGGCGCTGGTTGCCAACGCCGATCTCTTCCTGATCGCTCCGGCTTCCGCCAACACGCTCGCGAAGCTCGCCCACGGCTTGGCGGACAACCTGCTGAGCGGCTGTGCGCTGGCTGCTGTCTGCCCCGTGATCGTGGCCCCGGCGATGAACAACCACATGTATGAGAATGAGGCCACCCGAGCCAACCTGCAGATCCTGCGCGAGCGGGGCATCGAGATCGTCGAGCCGGGCGTCGGGCGGCTGGCTTCGAAAGGCGAGGAGGGGGTGGGGCGCCTGGCGGAGCCGGCGCGGCTGCTGGAGATCTGCGAGACGCTGCTCGGTGCAGCGGGGGGCGAGCACGCCGGCCGATCTCTGATCGGTGGGGTGGCGACAGGTGGCTGGCGCGGACTGAAGGTGCTCGTCACCGCCGGGGGTACGCGTGAGCCGATCGATAGCGTGCGGTTCATCGGTAACAGCTCCTCCGGGCGGATGGGCTTCGCGCTGGCGCAGGCCGCGCGGACACGCGGCGCTGAGGTGACCCTGCTGGCTGCGAACGTCGCGCTGCCGCGCCCGCCGGGCGTGGTCTGTCATGAGCTGGGCACCGCGGCCGAGTTGCTGCAGGCCTGCGAGCGAGAGTTCCCGGCGTGCGACGTGCTGCTGATGACGGCCGCGGTCGCCGACTTCAGACCACATGATCCTACGGAGGGGAAGATCAAGAAGTCGGGCCGCACGAGCTTGGAGCTGGAGCTGGAGCCCACCGCGGACGTGCTCGCTTCTCTGGCGGCGCAACGGCGCGACGGTCAGACGCTGGTCGGCTTCGCTGCCGAGCACGGCGAGGGCGCGGTCGACTACGCCCGCGGGAAGCTGACCGAGAAGGGACTCGACGCGGTCGTCGTGAACGACATCTCGCGCAAGGACATTGGTTTCGACGCGGACGTGAATGAGGTCGCGATCCTCGCCGTGGACGCCGAGCGCCAGGAGACCGTCCAGCACGTGCCACGCGCCTCCAAGACGGAGGTCGCGGAGGCGATCCTCGATGCCGTCGAGCGTTTGCGCGGCAGGGCGTGACCGCGCCCGACGCGAGCCGGTCAGGGTCATCGGGCGCCTCCCCGATGCTATGCTCGATTGAGACTTTCGTACCGCCGATCGCAGATCGGCCAGCAGAGCCGGTAGTTGAACCGAGAGTGGGCGATCGCCCGCTTTTTTTGCGTAAGGACCTATTTCAATGACCCCGCTACAGACAGATATCGAGAGGCGTCTCGCCCAGAGCGAGCCCGCCGTCGAGGTGCTGCTCGTCGAGGTGCTCGGCGGTCGCTGCCTGCGCGTGTACATCGATCATCCCGACGGTGTCACGCTCGCGCTGTGCGAGCGGGTCACCGCGCTGCTGAGTGAGGAGCGGGAGCGTTACTCGCTGGAGGTCTCCTCGCCCGGGAGCGAGCGTCCGCTGTCAAAGCCCGCGCACTTCCGCCGGTTCGTCGGGCGGCGCGCGCGGGTACGGACCCGCCATCCACGTCCGGTCGGCCACCCGGCCGATCAGCGATCGGCCGACGCGAGACCGACGAGCAGCTTCACCGGGGAGCTGGTGGGAGCCTCCGAGGATGAGATCACTCTGGCCGCCGATGGGGGCATCATCGCGATCCCCTACTCGGAGATCCGCCGTTCGAACCTCATCGAAGATTAAGGAGCCCGCCCGCCCCATGTCACGCGAAATCCTGGAAGCCATGCACGCACTGGCGCGCGAGAAGGGGATCGAGCCTGAGAAGCTGATGATCGCGCTCGAGGACGCCCTGTTGTCGGCTTACAAGAAGCAGCCGGGCTCGGCCAAGTATGCACGCGTGGAGATGGACCGCGAGACGGCCGACTTCCGGGTGATCGAACTGATCATTCCCGAACGCCTGGAGGCGCACCTGATCGTCGAGACGATCGACGAGGAAACCACGGTCGATCCCGAGACGGGCGAGATGCGCGAGCCCGAGGAACCGGAGATCGATCCGAAGAAGTTCGAGGAATACCGCGATCAGATCGATGAACAGGACGTAACCCCTGACGACTTCGGCCGGATCGCCGCGCAGACCGCCAAGCTGGTGATCCTGCAGCGGATCCGCGAGGCCGAGCGGGACATGATGTTCGAGGAGTACCGCGATCGCGTGGGCGAGCTGATCACCGGCATCGTGCAACAGTCCGACTCGCGCTACACGCTCGTGCAGCTGCGCGAACGTGTGGAGGCGCTGCTACCCAAGTCCGAGCAGGTCGAGGGCGAGCGCTACGACCACTCTCAGCGGATCAAGGCTGTGATCAAGGAGGTCTCTCCGTCGACGAAGGGCCCTTCGATCATCGTCTCCCGGCGCGACCCAGAGCTGATTAAGAAGCTGTTCGAGCTTGAGGTTCCGGAGATCGCCGATGGCTTGGTGGAAATCGCAAACGTCGCCCGTGAGCCCGGCTACCGCTCTAAGATCGCCGTCGTCTCAAACACCGACGGCGTCGATCCGGTCGGCGCTTGCGTTGGTCCGCGCGGCTCACGTGTGCGCATGGTCGTGAGCGAGCTGCGAGGCGAGAAGATCGACATCATCCCCTTCAACGACGAGCCCGCCAGATTCGTCGCCAAGGCGCTTTCTCCCGCGCGAGTGCGCGAGGTGCTCGTCGACGACGAGGCCAAGCAGGCCACGGTGATTGTGCCTGACGATCAGCTCTCGCTGGCAATCGGCCGGGAGGGCCAGAACGCGCGACTGGCGGCGCGACTGACCGGCTGGCGCGTGGATATCCGCTCGGAGAGCGAGTTCGCCGCCGAGGAGGCCGAGCACGGCTACGAGGAGGAGGAGGTCCAGGGACGCTGCGCCGCGATCCTCTCCAACGGACGGCGCTGCCCGAACGCCTCGCTGCCCGGTTCACGCTACTGCGGCCTCGAGACCCACCAGGCGCTGGCGAACATCGAGGGCGACCAGATCTCAGACCTGACCCCGGGGGGAGAGGATGCCCCGGCGCCCGAGCAACCGGCCGGCGACGCAGAGCCCCCGGCCGCTGAGATGCCGGCGGCGCAGACACTGGCACCAGAAGAGAGCGCCCAGTCGCTCCCCGGCGAGGGTCTCACCACGACGGCGCCGCAGGAGCAGCTCGCTGACGCGCCGGTGATGGGAGAGACCATCGAGGAGCAGACGCCATAGGGCCGCACGTGCCCCAGCGCCGTTGCGCTGGGTGCGGGCGTGTTGCGCCCAAGTCCGAGCTGCTGCGTCTGGCTGTGAGAGCTCAGAGATCGGCCAGCGAGGGCGATGGTCTCCTCAGGTGGGCGGTGCTCGACCGCGCCGGCACGATGCCCGGGCGTGGAGCCTATCTCTGCCGCGTCGCTGCACCCGGCAAGCCTTCCGTCGACTGTGTCGCCCTCGCTACACAACGTGGCGGTCTCGCCCGAGCATTGCGTTGCGCGGTGAAGATCGACCCCAAGCTCCTAGAATCGATAAGTCGATGACCAAGAAGCGCGTGCACGAGATCGCAAAGGAGCAGGGTTTATCCAGCAAGGAGTTGCTGGAGAAGCTGAAGGTAGCCGGTGTGGAGGCCAAGGCCGCGGCATCCTCGGTTGAGGAGACGGTTGCCCTGCAGGCTCTGGGTTCCAACGGCACCGCCGGCAACGGCGCGCCCGCGGCGGCCCAGCTAAAGGGTTCGACCGCGACCGTTGCGCCGCCTGCCCCCGTCGCCGAGACGGCCAAGGCGACCGCACCTGCAGGCTCGGGTAAGTCATCTGCGCCGGCTTCCGCTTCGCCTACCGGTCAAGCTTCCGCTGGCACTCCGACAGTCACTCCCTCCAATGGAGCTGCGGTCGTTCCGGCCGGCCCCTCGGGAGCAAGCTCCGCTGCCGAGTCAGGCTTGGCGCCCCAAGCGGCTGCCGGGGCCGCCGGTGAGCGTGTGCGTCCCACGCGCGATTCGCGTACGGGCGAGCGGACACCCGGCGGCGTCGGGCCGGGCGGGCGCAGGCGCGTCGTGATCGACTCACAGGCATCCCGTCGCCAGCAGGGAGGCCCGGCCAATCAACCCCAGCGCCGTCCGCGTCGTGGCCGGCGCAGGCGCGGCACCTATGACGACACGATCGCCCCGATCGACGCCGCCGCGATGGAGGCGACCGATGAGATCCGCGTCAACTCCGGATCCACGGTGAAGGATGTCGCCGAGTATCTCGGGGTTCCGGTGCCAGAGGTGATCAAGAAGCTGATGACGCTTGGCGAGATGGCGACGCTCACGCAGACGCTGTCCGACGACGCGATCGGAGTGCTGGCCGACGAGTTCGACAAGAAGATCGAGATCGTCCACGCCGCCGACGATGTCGAGGTCGAGCCGGTCTTCGAAGACATCGAGGAGGACATGATCGAGCGTCCCCCGGTGGTCACGATCATGGGGCACGTCGATCACGGAAAGACCTCGCTGCTGGACGCAATCCGCGAGACCGAGGTGGCCGCCGGCGAGGCGGGCGGGATCACACAGCACATCGGCGCCTATCAGGTCCACCACGGCGGCAAGGTGGTCACCTTCCTGGACACGCCGGGCCACGAGGCGTTCACCGCGATGCGCGCCCGTGGAGCACGCGTGACCGATGTGGTGGTGATCGTGGTCGCAGCCGACGATGGCGTCAAGCCACAGACGGAGGAGGCGATCGATCACGCCCGCGCCGCGGAAGTGCCGATCGTGGTGGCGGTGAACAAGATCGACAAGGAGGGCGCACAGCCCGAGCGTGTGCGTACGGAGATGACCCAGCATGGGCTACAGCCCGCGGAGTGGGGTGGCGAGATCGAGTTCGTGGACGTCAGCGCGAAGACCCGCGAGGGCTTGGATTCCCTACTCGACACGATCCAGGTCGTGACTGACCTGGAGGAGCTGAAGGCCAATAGCGACACGGAGGCTTCGGGTACCGTGATCGAGTCAAAGCTCGATCCTGGTCGGGGACCTGTGGTGAGCGTTCTGATCCAGCGAGGGACACTGCGCGTGAGCGACGCGCTCGTCGCGGGCGCGCATTTCGGACGGGTGCGCGCGATGCATGATTTCACCGGTGCGCGTGTGAAGGGAGCGACGCCGGGCCAGCCGGTGGAGGTGCTCGGTTTCGATGGCGTCCCGGAGGCCGGTGAACTCGTGCGCGTAGTCGAGAACGAGCGTCGTGCGCGTCAGCTCGCCGGCGAGCGTGCAAACCGTCTGAAGACGGAGGCACTTGCGCGGCGCTCGGGTCGGAAGATGTCCTTGGAGGACGTTTTCAAGCTCGCCCAGGAGGGCCAGGTCAAGGAGCTCAGCTTGGTCGTCAAGGCCGACGTTGCCGGCTCCCTCGAGGCAATCGAGGACGAGATCGCAAAGCTTCCCCAAGGAGAGGTCAAGGTCAACATCATCCATCGCGGCGTTGGTGGAATCAACGAGTCCGACGCGATGCTCGCCGCCGCCTCCAACGGGGTCATCCTGGCATTCAACGTGCGTCCGGTCGGCGATGCTCGGCTCCTCGCCGAGCGTGAGGGAGTTGAGATCCGCTCCTACTCGGTGATCTACAAGGCGATCGAGGAGCTGCGCGCGGCGATGCAGGGGATGCTCGAGCCGGCTGAGGTGGAGAGCGCGCTGGGCCAGGCCGAGGTGCGCCAGCTGTTCCGCGCCTCGAAGATCGGGACGATCGCGGGGTCGCATGTGAGCGAGGGCAAGGTCACTCGTGGCGCGAAGGTGCGAGTGGTGCGCGAGGGCACGGTGATCTACGACACGACGATCGCCAGCCTGAGGCGCTTCAACGAGGACGTGCGCGAGGTGGCGGCCGGCTTTGAGTGCGGCATCCTGCTGACGAACTTCCAAGACCTGCGCGAGGGCGACCTCCTGGAGACATACGAGACGCGCCAAGTGGAGCGCGAGCTCAGCTGAACGAGGTCCCGGTAGGATGAGCTCGGGACGTATGCGCCGCGTCGACGAGGCGATTCGCCAGGTGATCGGCGATGCGGTTCAAGGAGAGCTGAAGGACCCTCGTGTGGGATTTGTGACCGTGACAGACGTCAGAACAAGCGCCGATCTGCGCCATGCTCGCGTGTACGTGAGCGTGCTTGGCGACGAGGCCCAGCGTGAAGCCACGATGGCCGGGTTGCGCAGCGCGCACGGCTTCCTGCAGGGCAAGGTGGCGACGGAGCTGCACCTGAAGCGCACGCCCACCCTGGAGCTGTACTACGACGACACGACCGACCGCGCGCTACGTGTCGATGCGCTGATCGAGGAGATCGGCCGGGGATGAGTGAGTCAGAGAGCACCGAGGTGACGCGCGAGCGCGTCATCGAGCGGATTCGCGAGGACTCCCGCTTCGTACTCGCCGCGCACGAGCGCCCCGACGGCGACGCGCTGGGCTCGCTGGTGGGAATGCAGGGTCTGCTGAGCGCGCTGGGCAAGGATTCGGTGATGTTCATCGCGCCCGAGGACCTGCCGCTGCCCTTGGAGTACCGATTCTTCGCGCTGGAGGGCCTGATCCAGACGCCCCCGGTGGACATCGCCGAGCGCACCGTTGTGTTCCTGGACTGCGGCAACATCGACCGCAACTCAGCGAGTGTGCTGCACGACGGCAAGCACCTACTGAACATCGACCATCATCACGACAACACTCGCTTCGGCACGCTTGATCATGTTGTGCCTGACGCCTCGTGCACGGCGGAGATCGTCTGGGATCTGATGCGCGGTTTGGGGGTAGCACCGGCGCCGGCGGTGGCGCAGGCGCTGTACGTCGGGCTGATCACAGATACAGGGCGCTTCATGTACGAGAACACCGGTCCGCGCGCACACGAGATGGCGGCCGATCTGATCGGGGCGGGCGTTGATGTGCAGGCCGTGTACAGGAGGCTGTTCGAGGAGACGCCGGAGGGCAAGCTTGCGCTGCTTGCGCTGGGTCTCGGCCAGATGCGGCGCTTTGACTCCGGTGAGCTGACGCTGTCGGTGCTGAGCGCCGAGGACTTCGCCAAGGCCGACGCCGAGGAGAGCTACTCGGAGGGCATCATCGACCATCTGCGCGCAGTGCAGGGCACGAAGCTGGCGGCACTGATACGCGAGCTGACAAGCGGGGAGCGCAAGGGTCAGCACAAAGTCTCGTTGCGCGCCACCGACGACGATGTCGACGTGTCGGTGATCGCACGCGCGCAGGGGGGCGGGGGACATCGGCGCGCGGCGGGGTTCTCGACCACGCTCGAGCTCGACGAGCTGATCGCATTTCTGCGAAGCGAGCTCGCGGTACAGCTGCACGCCACCCCGGACGGCCACGCGACCGCGACGCTAGCCTGAGCTCCATCGGCGTGCCGATGGACGGCGTTCTGCTGATCGACAAGCCGGCGGGGATCACCTCGCACGACGTGGTCGCGGCGGTGCGGCGCGCGCTGGACGGGGCGAAGACAGGGCACGCGGGTACGCTCGACCCGTTCGCGACTGGTCTACTGATCGTGCTCGTCGGCAAGGCGACGAAAGCCCAGCGCCAGATGATGGAGCTGCGCAAGCGTTATGAGACCGTGGCGCGGTTGGGAGCGGTGTCGAGTACGGGGGACACGGAGGGGGAGATAACCGAGACGGGGCGCCTGCCGGCCGACCGATCGAAGATCGGCCAGCCTCCGCTGCCGACGGGCGAGATCAGACAGCGTCCACCGCAGTACTCGGCCGTGAAGATCGGCGGGGAGCGTGCTTATAAGCGTGCACGGCGCGGCGAGGAGCTCGAGATGCCCGAGCGGATTGTCAGCGTCTACCGCTTCGAGCAACTCTGGCGCCGGCGAGATGCATGGCCCAACCCCTCTGACGCTTGCACCACGCCCCCGGGGGGGAGCGAGCACTCGCTGGAACGGGCCGGCTATGAGATCGAATGCTCGGCCGGCACGTACGTGCGCTCACTGATCGCCGATCTGAACGACGCCTACTGCCTGGAGCTGAGACGCACCGCGATCGGCCCCTTCGACGTCCGTGATGCGGTCACCCCGCCGCGCCGGGGAGAGCCGTGGCCAGAGCCACCGCTGATCCCGCTTGACCACGCGCTGGCGAGGCTACCCAAATAGGCTTGCGGCGTGGAGATCACGCGCCTGGGAGATGTCGTGCAGCGAAACGGTGGACGCAGCGTGGCGGTGGGCACCTTCGACGGCGTACACCTCGGCCACAGGAAGGTGATCGAGGGCTCCGACAGCGTGCTCACGTTCGATCCCCACCCGGTCTCGGTCGTCGCCCCCCAGCACACCCCGAAGCTGCTGACGCCATTAGGGCGAAAGGCCGAGCTGATCGAAGCGCTGGGCGTGCGGGAGCTGATCGTGATCGAATTCGACGCGGAGTTCGCGTCAAAGACGGCCGATGAGTTTGTGGGAGACGTGCTCGTGGGCGCACTCGGGGCCAGGCGGGTGGCGATCGGCGAGAACTTCCGCTTCGGCCACAAGGCGCAGGGCGACCCGCGGTTGCTCGCCGCGGATAATCGCTTTGACACCGTCGTGCACCCGCTGCTCGAGGTGGACGGAGAGATCGTCTCCTCCAGCCATATTCGAGGCCTGGTGCTCGCCGGCGAGGTCGCCGAGGCGGCAGCGCTCCTGGGCGCTTCATATCAGTTGCGCGGCGAGGTGGTGCACGGAGACGAGCGTGGGCGCGAGCTCGGCTTTCCCACCGCAAACCTGATTCCCGACGAGGCGCTTGTGTGTCCCGGCCACGGCGTCTACGCATGCCTCGCTGATGGTGCTCCGGCGGCGGTGAGCATCGGCGTGCGCCCAACGTTTCAGACCGGTCGCGGCGAGCTGATCGAGGCCTACGTCCTCGACTTCGACGGCGATCTGTACGGGCGGGAGCTGCGCCTCGACTTCCTCGCGCGCCTGCGCGGCGAGCGTCGTTTCGAGACGGCGGAGGCGCTGATCGAGCAGATGCACAGCGACGTGCAACACACTCGGGAGATCGCACGGAACGCTTGACGAACCGGTTGTGAGGTCCCGGGTCGTCTGATTGAGGCCACGGGCTGTCTGCTACCGTGCCCGAATATGGCTGCGATAACAACTGAGCGCAAGCGTGAGATCGCCGGGAAGTTCGGCTCGAGCGAGAACGACATGGGCTCCACGAAGGTCCAGGTCGCGCTGCTGACAGAGCGCATCAATCACCTGACCGAGCATCTGCGCGAGCAGTCCAAAGATCACCATTCGCGGCGTGGCCTGCTGATGCTGGTCGGTCGCCGCCGGCGTTTCCTTGACTACCTGCGCCGCCGCGACCTCGAGGGCTACCGCGCCCTGATCAAGGAGCTCGGCCTACGCAAGTAGGCTCAGACGATCGTGGGCGCTGCGCGGATGCTTTGTCCTCAGTCGCTCGCGTGCGTAGCACGCCACGCTCCTTGCGTCCGCGCCCCGCTTGACCCACGACCGTCTGAGCACGCGAAATGAGTGTCATCGCCTCCGGCACACCGGCGCCCAACTTCAAGCTCGCCACCGAAGACGGGGGTAGCTTTACCGAGAAGGATCTGCAGGGCGAGCGGACGGTGCTTGTCTTTTACCCGTTCGCGTTCAGCCCCGTGTGCACCGATCAGCTGCAGCTATATGAGGCGGCGCTGGGTGAGCTCGAGTCCCAGGGCGTGACAAAGCTGTATGGCGTCTCCTGCGACTCGAGCTGGTCACAGAAGGCATTTCGGGAGAAGCTCGGCGTGAGCATCGAGCAGCTGTCGGACTTCGAGCCCAAGGGCGCTGCCTGTAAGGCTTTCGGGGTGCTTCACGAAGGCGGCTTCCCCGAGCGTGTGCTCGTCGTGATCGACACCGAGGGGATCGTGCGCTGGAGCTACCAGGCACCGATGCCGGGCGAGCTGCCCAGCTTCGAGCTGCTGTGCGAGGGCGTGGGTATCGCCTTCGGGGCCGCCGTCCCGCCTGACGTCGCCTAGCCGGAGTCGTCCCGAAGGTCCCCGATCAGCTACGCCTCGCCCTGCCCACTGCCAAGCGTCCGCTAAGCTCCGTCCGTTCGGAAAATAGAGAAAAAGAAACGGACCGCCGACCGACGGGCGGAACATGAAAGGCAGTGAATATGAGTAGTGATGCCGTTACACGGGTTTCCGTGGAGATTGCCGGTAGCGAGATCTCTTTTGAGACCGGCAGGATGGCTAAGCAGGCCTCCGGTGCAGTTGTCGTCCGTCAGGGCGACACAATGGTTCTGTGTACCGCGGTCGCGGGCAGCTTGCGTGACGTGGACTTCCTCCCGCTGACGGTGGATGTCGAGGAGCGCATGTACGCCTCCGGCAAAATCCCAGGCTCGTTCTTCAAGCGTGAGGGTCGCCCGGGCGAGAAGGGCACGCTGACCGCGCGCATGATCGACCGTCCGATTCGCCCGCTGTTCCCCAAGGAATGGCGCTATGACACCCAGCTGGTGGCGATCCCGCTGTCGATCGACCACGTCCACCCCTATGACATCCTCGCTATGAACGGCGCCTCCACGGCGCTGATGATCTCTGACATCCCGCTGCCCACGCCTGTCGGTGCGGTGCGAATCGGCAAGATCGACGGCAACTTCGTCGTCAACCCGCAGGAGGCAGACCTGCTGCCGGACGCCGAGAACCCCTCGGACCTCGATCTGATCGTCGCCGGCACCGAGGAGGCGATCCTGATGGTCGAGGCGGGCGCGAATGAGATCCCCGAGGCGGAGATCCTCGACGCGCTCGACATCGCCCACGCGGAGATCAAGAAGCTCTGCGCGCTGCAGCGCGAACTGGCCGACAAGGTCGGCAAGGAGAAGAAAGTCTTCGAGACGATCCAGGTCGACCCTCAGATCCTTGACGCGATCCGCGCCTCACACGGCTCGGCGCTCGAGGATGCAACGCAGGTCGAGGATAAGCTCGAGCGCCAGGACGCCACGAAGGCCGTCGAGGCCGCGATCCTCGAGCAGCACGCGCCTGGAGCTCCCGAGGGCGCATCTGAGGAGCAGCTGATGCAGGCCAAGCAAAAGCGCGGCGCGGTGCAGATGGCCTTCGACAAGCTCGAGAAGTCGATCATCCGCGAGCGCATCGCCGTGCACAAGAAGCGCCCGGACGGCCGTGGCGAGAACGAGATCCGCGACATCACGATCGAGGTAGGCGTCACGCCCCGGACACACGGGTCGGCGCTGTTCACGCGCGGACAGACCCAGGCGCTCAGCGTCGTGGCGATGGGCACGCTGAAGGAGGAGATGCGTCTGGACACGCTCGGCCTGGAGACCAAAAAGTACTACTGGCACCACTACAATTTCCCGCCGTTCTCGGTCGGGGAAGCGGGCCGCATGGGCGGCGTCAAGCGCCGCGACATCGGCCACGGCGCGCTCGCCGAGCGTGCGCTTGCGCCGATGGTGCCGTCGATCGAGGAGTTCCCCTACTCGATTCGTGTCGTCTCAGACATCCTCGAGTCAAACGGCTCGTCCTCGATGGCCTCGGTCTGCGGATCGTCGCTGTCTTTGATGGACGCGGGCGTCCCGATCAAGCGCCCGGTCGCCGGAATCGCGATGGGATTGATCAAGGAGGGCGATGATTACATCGTCCTGACCGACATCGCCGGCGTCGAGGACCACCTGGGAGACATGGACTTCAAGGTGGCGGGC
>Ga0302325_10023056_pt1 | contig 12997 bp, 13 predicted proteins | sample Palsa_T0_2_FD_201948 | JGI IMG/M metagenome (GOLD analysis project Ga0302325, IMG submission 201948) | Peat permafrost microbial communities from Stordalen Mire near Abisko, Sweden - Palsa_T0_2 | ecosystem: Environmental > Terrestrial > Soil > Palsa > Peat permafrost | place: Sweden: Abisko... | reverse complement strand
ACGTCGGTGACGTGCTGCAGGCCGATGGTGTGGGGCGTGTAGTCGACGATGTAGCCGATCGACAGGCCGAGCGCGATGAGCGCCCCGATGAAGGCGATCCCGCCGGCCGCCACCTCGGCCGGCGAACGGCTCACGCCGGGCGCCTCGGCCTCCTCGCCGGCCACCTCTGGCGCCGACACCGCCGGCGCGGCGACCTCCTTGCCCGAGCCGCCGGCGTTGGCGAGCAGGCTGGCCAGCAGGCCGGCCAGGGCGGGGATCCACAACAGGATGGAAAGCGGTGGCATGGTCAGCTCACGTCTGCAGCAGGAAGTAGAAGGCCACGCCGGCGGCGCCGAGGACCAGGAGGGCGACGTAGTAGCGCAGGAACCCGCTCTGCAACGAGCGCACCGCGGCCGACCCGGCGCGCACGATCCCGGTGGTGCCATCCACGATGGTGCCGTTGACCACCACGCGCTCGAAGGTCTGCTGGGCAAACCGGCCGGTCCAGGCGCCCGGGCGCAGCACGAGGATGTCGATGGCCTCGTCGAAGTACCACTTGTGGCTGAGCAGCTGGTAGATCGCCCCGAAGCGCGCCTGGAACTTGGCCGAGCTGCCGGGATGGCGGATCCACACCATGTAGGCGATGAAGATGCCGAGCAGCCCGATGACCGTGCTCAGCAGCAGTCCGACGTCGAGGTTGGCCGTCTGCGTATGCAGGTTGTACAGACGCGAGTCGGTGAAGCTGGGGGCGAGGAAGTTGTCGATCACCGAGGTGACCCGGGGGATCTGCAGGAAGCCGAGGAAGATCGCGCCGATGGCCAGCAGACCCATGGCGATCTTCATCTGCGGCTCGCGTTCGGCGATCACGTGCTCGGGCCCCGGGAACCCCACGTCGGTGTCCTCGAGCTCGCCGTCGTTGGGGTTGAACGGGTGCTCGGGGTGGTAGAGGTGACCGTGCTCGATGAGCTCGCGCGCCTCCGGCACCGGCTCGCCGTGGAAGGCCCGGAAGATCATCCGGAACGTGTAGATGCCGGTGAACAGCGCTCCCACGTAGGCGAGCCCGTACAGCGCCCAGTGCCAGCCGCCGCGCTCGCCGACCATGAGCAGGATGTCGTCCTTCGACCAGAAGCCCGAGAACGGCGGAATCGCCGACAGCGCCAGGCCGCCGATGATGAAGCAGGCATAGGTGAACGGCAGCGCCTTGCGGAAGCCGCCCATCTTGTTCAGCGACTGCTCGCCGCCCATCGCCCCGATGATCGAGCCCGCGGCCATGAACAGCAGCGCCTTGAAGAAGGCGTGGGTCATGAGATGGAACAGGCCGGCCGAATACGCCCCCACGCTGACCGCCATGATCATGTAGCCGATCTGGGACATGGTCGAGTAGGCGATGACCCGCTTGATGTCGGTGACCACCAGGCCGATCGTCCCGGCGATGAACAGGGTCAGCACGCCGATCACCGCCCCGACGTCCTGGGCGGCCGGCGCCCGTTCGAACAGCGGATGCATGCGGGCGATCAGGTACACGCCGGCGGTGACCATGGTGGCCGCGTGGATCAGCGCGCTGACCGGCGTCGGGCCCTCCATCGCGTCCGGAAGCCAGGTGTGCAGCGGGATCTGGGCCGACTTGGCGAACGCGCCGACCAGCAACAGCACACATCCGGCCACGAGGTCGCCGTTGTTCGTGCCCGCGCCGAAGGCTCCGTGCCTGGCGGCGGCAAAGCTCCCGAGAAAATCAAGCGTGTGGGTGTGCTTGAAAATAAAGAACGTCCCGAGCACGAGACCCACGTCGCCCACGACATTGATCACGAAGGCTTTGATCCCGGCCTGGGTCGCCGTCTTGCGCCGATACCAGAAGGAGATGAGCAGGTAGGAGGCGGCGCCCACGAACGCCCAGCCGACGATCAGCAGCAGGAAGTTCGCGGCCAGCACGAGCAGCAACATCGAGAACACGAAGAAGTTCAGGTAGGCGAAGTAGCGGTTGATCCCCCGGTCCGAGCGCATGTAGGAGATCGAGTACAGGTGGATGAGCGTCGACACCCCGCTGACCACCAGGATCATGAACACCGACAGCGGGTCGACGAGGATCGACATCCGGGCGTTGATGCCGACGGTGACGGCGTAGTCCCACAGCGATGAGGTCAGCTGACGGTGGATGGGCGTCAGGCCCTGCAGCTTGATCAGCGTCGCCACCGCGGCCAGGAAGCTGAGGAAGATCGCCCCGGTGGCGATCCAGGCGGCCACCTGTCCGGGCCAGCGACGGAAGCCGAGGCCGATGATGATGGTGCCCGCGAGCGGGAAGGCCAGGACCAGCCAGGCGAAGGTGGTGGCGCTCATCGGTCGATCACCCCTGCAGCTCGGTCAACTCGTCGACGTCGATCGGCAGGCTGCGCCGGAAGATGGCCACCACCATCCCGAGGCCGATGCAGACCTCGCAGGCCGCGACCGTGATCACGATGATGGCGAAGATCTGACCGTCGCCGTTGCCCAACATCCGCGAGAAGGCGATGAGCGCCAGGTTGCCGCCGTTGAGCATCATCTCCAGGCACAGCAGCACCACCAGCGGGTTGCGGCGGGTCATCACGCCGACCGCGCCGAGGGTGAAGATGATCGCCGAGACGGCGAGGTACCAGCCGATGTTCACCAGCCGCCTCCCGTGGGCGAGGGCTCCTCATCGACGGGATCCCCCGGGCCGTCCACCGGCGGCGGCGGTTGCGCCTCGACCGTGCCGTGGTCGTGGCGCTGATGCGCGGCGGCGAAGGCCAGGGTGCTGACCGCCTCGGCGGTGGTCCCGGTGCCGAGCGGGCGCCGGCGCTGGGCCAGCACCAGCTCCTCCTCGGCCTCCTCGGCGATGCCGCCCCGGCGGCGGGCCAGCACGACCGCCCCGACCGCGGCGATGAGCAGCAAAAACGAGGCGATCTCGAAGGCGAGCAGGAAGCGCGTCAGCAGCAGGTTGCCGATGAACCCCGGCGTGCCGAAACCGGGAATGTAGGGCGAGCCCTTGGTGTCGATGCCGCGCAGCCCGGTGCCGAGCAAGGCGATGAACAGCTCGATGAGCAGCAGCGCACCGAACACCGTGGAAGCGAGCCGCAGACTCGCACCCAGCGGGGCGCGGGTGTCTGAGCCCAGCGTGACCTCCTCGCCGACGTAGGCGACCACGAAGATGTAGAGCACCATCACCGCGCCGGCGTAGACGACGACCTGGGCGGCGGCGAGAAACTCCGCACGCAACAGCAGGAACAGCACGGCGAGGAACAGCAGGTGGACGACGAGCGACAGGACGGTCAGGAACGGGTCACGGAGCGTGACCACGCCGATGGCACCGGCGATGGTCCCGATCCCACCGATGAAGAACAGGACGGCGGCCACGGCTGGGGCTACTCGCCTTCCGCCCGCAGGGGCGTGCGTTCGAGCGGCTCAGCCAGCAGCATCTCCTTGGTGAAGATGAGATCGTCGCGGCTGTAGTCCGACATCTCGTAGTCGTGGCCCATGGTGATCGCGTCAAACGGGCAGGCCACCTCGCAGTAGCCGCAGAAGATGCAACGGCTGAGGTTGATCTCATAGACCGCCGCGTAGCGCTCGCCGGCCGAGACCCGATGCTCCGGCGTGTTCTCGGCCGCCACCACGCGGATGCAGTCCGCCGGGCAGGCCGCGGCGCACAGCGAGCAACCGACGCACTTCTCCAGGCCGGTGTCCTCGAAGCGGTGCAGCTTGTGGCGTCCGCGGAAGCGCGGGTACACCGGCACCTTCTCCTCCGGGTACTGGATCGTCGTCGGGCCCTCGACCACGCGGGCGAAGGTGGTCTTCAGGCCGCGCAGGGTCTCGCCGAAGGCGCGGTAGGTGCTGGCCGTGGCGCCGCGCCGGGGCACGCGCTGCACGGCGATGACGTCCTCGCCCGGGCTGTGGATCGGCACGCCGGTGTCGGGTGTGGTCGCGTCGTCGCTCATGGGCCGTTATGGGTGGCGACCACGAGGATCGCCGTGATGAGGGTGTTCAGCGTGGCGAGGGGCAACAGGACCTTCCAGCCGAAGCTCATCAACTGGTCGTAGCGCGGGCGCGGCAGTGTAGCCCGGATCCAGATGAAGAACGTGATGAGCAGGAACATCTTGAACAGCACGATGATCGGGTCGACCCAGCCGGGCGGATGGATCCCGAACGGCAGCAGCCAGCCACCGAAGTAGACGGTCACGGTGACCCCGGCGATGACGATCAGATTGAGGTACTCGGCGAACAGGAAGGCCACGAAGCCCCCGCCGCCGTACTCGGTGAAGTAGCCGCCGACGATCTCGGCGTCCGCCTCCACCAGATCGAAGGGGGAGCGGTTGGTCTCCGCGAAGCCGGCGGCCAGGAAGATGAGGAAGCCGAGGAACTGCGGGATGAAGAACCACATGCTCTTCTGGGCCACGACGATGCCGGTGAGCGACAGCGTTTGCGCGGTGATGATCACGCCGACCAGCGCCAGGCCCTGGGACACCTCGTAGGAGATGAGCTGCGCCGCGCCGCGCATGGCGCCGAGCAGCGAGTACTTCGAACCGGAGGACCAGCCGCCGAGCATGATCCCGTAGAAGGCGATCGCGCTGAACGCGAACAGGTAGAGCGGCCCGATGCTCGGGTCGATGCCGTAGAGCCCGACCGGCGTGCCGAAGATGTTCTGCACGTCCCCGAACGGGACCAGCGCCAGCGCGGCGGTGGCGGTGAGGATCGAGAGCGCCGGCGCGAGCGCGAACAGCCCGGCCATCGAGGTGCGGGGGCGAAACGGCTCCTTGGTGGCGAACTTGACGATCTCGGCCAGCGGCTGCATGAGGCCGAACGGGCCGACCCGGCTCGGGCCGTAGCGGTTCTGGAAGCGACCGAGCAGCTTGCGTTCGTAGACGATGATGATCGGCAGGATGCCGAGGATGACGGCGAAGATCACCACCGCCTTGGCAATCTGGATCAACCACGGCTCGTAGTAGCCGACGACTGCGAACGTCGGCCTCACTGCTCGTCGAGCTCCGCGGAGCCGCCGGTCGTGTCCTCGTCGGTGAGCTCCTCCTCCAGCACGCCGACCACGGCCAGCACCGGCGGCGGTGGCACGTACGGCCGCACGTCCACGGCGACCGCACCGCCGCCGTTGGTCAGCGCGTTGCCCGCCTGCGCCGGGATGCCCTCCTCGAGGAACACCACTCCCGGCGGCACGCTGGCTCGCAGCGAGACGCTGGCGCGCACCACGTCGGCCACGTCGTGGCGATGGCGGGTGTGGCCGGGCTCGTGGGGCTCGGGCGCGGCGAACGCCCCGGCGTGGCCGACCTCGACGGGCTCGCCTTCGTCCAGGCCGAGCGTTCTGGCGTCCTGTGGTGAGATCTCCAGGCGCTGCTGGGGGTGCAGGAAGGCCAGCGCCGGTGAGGCCTCCACCTCGGGCGCCGCCCACACCGAGCGGTAGGTGCCCAGCCGCAGGCCGCGGGCGGCGGGCGTCGTGGCCGGGGCAATCTCGTCGGCGCCGCGGTCGCGCGGGGCGGGGGCCGGCCAGTTCGCCGCCGCCTCGCGCTCCTGCCAGCGCACGCCATGGCCCGCCAGTGCCTCGAGAGTCAGCCCGGCGTAGAACGGGACCGCGGCGGCCAGCTGGGCGGTGGCCATCGGCCCGGTGCGCACGCCGAGGTCGAAGCCGACGCGCTGGGCCAGGTCGGCGAGCACGCTCCACTCCGCGCGGGTCTCGCCGACCCGGGCGATCGCCGGGCGCAGCCGCTGCACGCGGCCGTCGGGATGGGTGACCGTGCCCTCCTTCTCGGCATAGGTCTCGGCCGGGAAGACGACCGTGGCGTGATTGAGGACGCTCTCGGTGAGCAGGTCGGCGTGGGCGATCACCGTGCTGGCGCGATCGAGCGCGCGCTCCCACAGCGGTCGATCCGACAGCGACAGCAGCGGGTCGATGTGCATCAGGTAGAGGGCGACGAGCTCGCCCTCAGCCAGCGCCTGCGCGATCGCGTGCGTGTCGCGGCCGGCTGGCGCCTCGGTGAAGCCCGGCCCGATCCCCGGCGCCATCCCGGCCTCGAGCAGTCCCCGTCCGTTGGTCTCGGTGGGGATCCCGAGCAGTCCGGCGCCGTCGTGGTCGCGCAGATGACAGCCACCCGCGATCTTCAGCAGCGCCTCGGCCGCGGCGAGTCCGGGACCACGCAGCAGCCGCTCGCCCCACACGATCACCACGTCCTCGCCGCCGGTGCGCAGCAGGTCGGCCAGCGCCTGGATCGCCTCGGCGTCGGGGTGGGTCAGCTCGCCGCCGTACAGCGCGGTCCCGAGGGCCTCCAGGAAGGCCACTTCCTCGCCCGGCGCGTAGCGGATCGACACCGCGGCATTCGGATCAAGCGAGGACGGGCGCGCCGTGGCCACCGCGAGCTTGACGCCGTTGCGGCGCACGCCCTTGCGGATGCGCAGGTCGAGGATCGGTGCGTCGTCGACCGGCTCGGTGCCGAGCACCAGCACGGTGTGCGCGAACTCGAGATCGGGGACGCTCGCCGCCAGCTCGGGGTCCAGCAGCGCGTGCAGGGCGCGGGGGTCGACGCCGCCGACCCCGTCGACGTCCGGCGACTCCAGGCCGTCGCGCAGCAGCCGGGTCAGCAGCAGCCCCTCCTCGTTGGAGGTGGTCCCGCCGGCCAGTGCGCCCACGCGACCGCGGGCCCGGCGCAGACCGGCCGCCGCCTCGTCCAGCGCCCGCTCCCAGGACACCGGGCGCAACTCGCCGCCGTCGCGCAGCAGCGGCTGGGTCACGCGCTCGTCGACGTGGATGGCCTGGTAGGCGAAGCGGCCCTTGTCACACAGCCAGCCGTCGTCGACGCCGGCGTGGTCGCGGGCCAGCACCCGCAGCACCTTCTCGTCGCGGACGGTGAAGGTGACGTTGCACTGGGCCGGACACAACGTGCAGACCGAGCCGGCGTCCTCGACGTCCCAGGGGCGGGCGCGGAACCGGTAGGGCCGCGAGGTGAGCGCGCCGACCGGACAGAGCTCGACGATGTTGCCCGAGAAGGGCGCCACGTAGGGGTGCCCGTCGAAGGTGGCGACGAAGGACTGGGCGCCGCGCTCGAGCAGCACGAGCTGGTAGTCCTCGGCCACCTCCTGGGAGAAACGCACGCAGCGGTAGCAGAGGATGCAACGCTCGCGGTCGATGGCGATGAGCGGCGACAGCTCCAGCGGCTTGCGGAAGTGGCGCTTGGGATCGATGAAGCGGGAGATGCCACCGCCCCAGCCAAAGGTGATGTCCTGCAGCGGGCACTCCCCGCCCTTGTCGCACACCGGGCAGTCCAGCGGGTGGTTGATGAGCAGGAACTCCACCACTGCCCGCTGGGCGGTCTGCACGCGCTCGCTCTGGGTGTTGACCACCATGCCGTCCTTGACCGGCGTCGAGCAGCCGGTCTGCAGCTTGGGGATGCCCTCGATCTCCACCAGGCACATGCGGCAGGCGCCCACCGGCTTGCCGAGCTTGGGCTCGTAGCAGAACACCGGGATCTCGACGTCGCCGCGCTTGGCCGCGTCGGCGAGCATCGAGTTCTCGATCGCCTGCACCTCGCGGCCATCGAGGGTAAAGGTGATGAGCCGCTCGTCGGGACGCGGCATCAGTGGGCTCCCTGTGCGGCCAGCACGCCGTTGGTGGCGGCGACGCCGAGCCCGTAGCGCTCGCGGGCGGCCTCGATGGTCGCCTCGAACTCGCCGCGGAACTTGGCGATCATCGAGCCGATCGGCATGGCCATGGCGTCGCCGAGCACGCACAGACAGTTGCCGATGATGTGCTCCTGCACCGAGGCCATGATCTCGATGTCCATCGGGGTGGCCTCGCCGGTCCCGATCCGCTCGAGCATCTTGACCGTCCAGTTGGTGCCCTCGCGGCAGGGCGTGCACTTGCCGCAGGACTCGTGGCGGTAGAACTTGGCCACCTTCAACGCCACGTCGAGGATCGGCGTGGAGTCGTCAACCACGATAATCGCGCCCGACCCGAGCATCGAGCCCGCCTTGGCCATCGAGTCGAAGTCGTACCCGACGTCGAGGTCGTCGGCGGTGAGCACCGGGGAGGAGGAGCCACCCGGGAACCAGCACTTGATCGACCGTCCCGGCGGCGGACCGCCGGCCAGGCCGTAGATGATCTCCCGCGAGGGGATGCCGAGCTCGATCTCGTAGTTGCCGGGCCGCTGCACGTGCCCGGACACGCTGACCAGCTTGGTGCCGGTCGAGGTCTCGGTGCCGAGCTTGGCGTAGGCCTCGCCGCCCAGGCGCAGGATCGACGGAACGGTGGCGAGCGTCTCGACGTTGTTGATGAGCGTTGGTCCCTGGTAGAGGCCCTGGTTGGCCGGGAACGGGGGCTTCAGGCGCGGGTTGCCGCGCTTGCCCTCGAGCGAGTCGAGCAGGCCGGTCTCCTCGCCGCAGATGTAGGCGCCGGCGCCCCGGTGCACCCACAGCGACAGCGACAGATCGGAGCCGAGGATGCGCTCGCCGATGTAGCCGGCCCGGCGGGCCTCCTCCACCGCCGCCTCGAGGATGTCGGCCTGCTGGGCGTACTCGCCGCGGATGTAGATGAACGAGCGGGTGATGCCGGCGGCGTAGGCGGCGATGATCAGGCCCTCGATGAGCATGTGCGGGTTCTTCTGCATGATCTCGCGGTCCTTGAACGTCCCCGGCTCGGACTCGTCGGCGTTGCACACGAGGTACTTGTCCATGCCGCCCTTGGGCAGGAACGAGACCTTCTTGCCCATAGCGAAGCCGGCGCCGCCGCGTCCGCGGACGCCGGAGGCCAGCAGCTCGTCGAGCACGGCCTCGGGGGCCATCGAGAACGCCCGCCGCAGGGCGGAATAGCCGCCGCGGCGTTCGTACACCGCAAGCGTGTTCAGGCCGGGCTCGTCGATGTCGACGAACAGCAGGTGCTCAGTCATCGCGCCGGGAAGTCTCGCGTGTTTGCGCCGGGGTCGGCGACCGGCCGGCGGATGAGCTGCTTGTCCGGGAGCACGTCGCGCCCGGCGCGCACGTCCTCGAGCAGCGGGGCGATGTCCGCGACCGCCAGCGGGCCGACGTACACGCCGTCGACCGAGGCCATCGGAGCGATGTCACAGGCGCCCAGACACTCGAAGGAACGCAGGCTGACGTCGGCGTCGTCGGCCACCGCCTCGGAGAACGCCGCGTAGAGCTCGTCGGCGCCGCACAGTGAGCAGGAGATGTTCGTGCACACGTACACGTGGTGGCGTCCCACCGGCGTGGTGTCGAACATGTCGTAGAACGTCGCCACCGACTCGAGGTAGGCCGGAGTGACCCGCATGACGCAGGCCACCTGGTCCAGCGCCTCCGGCGAGCACCAGCCATGCACGCGCTGGGCGGCGTGCAGCGCCGGCAGCGCGGCGGAGTGCCGTTCGGGGTACTTGGCCATCTCGGCCTCGATCTCGGACCGCAGCGCCTCCGGCACCGCCACCAGGGCGGGGTCGGGGACCTCGGCGGGATCCTTGGTCAGGTCGGCGGCGTCGTCCCAGCCGGGGACGCGCGAGCCGTGCTCGAAGCGCGGGACGCTGCTCATCGGTCGATGCCGCCGAGGATCGGGTCGAGCATGGCCAGCGTGGCGATCATGTCGGCGATGTAGGAGCCGCGCGACATCGCGGCGAACGCCTGGAGGTTGACGAAGCTCGGGTCGCGCATGTGCACGCGCGCCGGTTTGGAGGAGCCGTCGGAGCGCACGAAGCAGCCGAGCTCGCCGCGCGGACCCTCGATCGGGTAGTACACCTCGCCCGGCGGTACCCGGAAGCCCTCGGTCACCAGCTTGAAGTGGTGGATGAGCGCCTCCATCGAGGTGGCCAGCTCGTGGCGCGGGGGGAGCGCCACCTTGCGGTCGGTGGTGATCGTCGGCCCCTCCGGCAGACCCTCCAGGGCCTGGTCGATGATCTTCACCGACTCGTAGATCTCGGCCAGGCGCACGGCGTAGCGGTCGTAGTTGTCGCCGTCGGTGCCGATCGGGATCTTGAAGTCGAAGTGGTCGTAGGAGCAGTAGGGCGCGGCCTTGCGCAGGTCCCAGGGGACCCCGGCGGCCCGCAGCAGCGGGCCCGTGACCCCGTAGGCGTCCAGCGTCTTGGCGTCGAGCGTGCCCGTGCCGCGCAGGCGCTGGAGCACGATCTCGTTCTTGTTGAGCATGTCGCCGTACTGGTCCGCGCGCGTGGGCATGTCGTCCAGGAACTCGCGCAGCTTGGCGGCGAAGCCGACCGGGATGTCCTCGAAGACGCCGCCGACCTGGAAGTAGCGCGTGTGCATGCGCTGGCCGGAGGACTGCTCGAACAGGTCGAGGATCTTCTCGCGCTCGCGGAAGCAGAACCAGAACATCGAGATCGCGCCGAGGTCCAGCGCACTCGTCCCCAGCCACACCAGGTGGGACATGATCCGGTTGAGCTCGAGGTGGATGACGCGCAGATACTGCGCCCGCGGGGGCACGTCGACCTCCAGCAGCGTCTCGACCGCGCCGATGTAGGCCAGCGCGTTGAAGTAGTAGGCCAGGTAGTCCATGCGCTCGACCACCGGGATGACCTTCCAGTAGGACTTGGTCTCGGCGGTCTTCTCGATGCCGGTGTGGACGTAGCCGATGATCGGCTTGATGTCGAGGACCACCTCGCCCTGCAGGGTCACCAGCAGGCGCAGCACCCCGTGGGTGGCCGGATGGTGCGGCCCGAAGTTGATGGTCAGCAGCTCGCTCTGGCGGTCGTCCTGGGACGGCTCGCCGGGGAGCACGCTGTAGGTGATGCTCTCCTCCTGGCGGCGGTACTCCGACAGCCCGGCGGTGGTCTCGCTCATGACCCGCCCCCGTCGAAGCGCTTCTCGTTGTAGGTGAAGATCACCGGCTCGCCGCCGGTGGGGAAGTCGCGCCGCTGCGGGTGTCCCTCGTAGTCCTCGGGCATGAGGATCCGGCGCAGGTCGGGGTGGCCGCGAAACACCACGCCGAACATGTCGTAGACCTCGCGCTCCTGGTGGTCGGCGGTCGGCCAACCCGGGCCGTCGTCGCCGTCGGGCGTCACCGAGTCGATCTCCGGGTCCTCGATCGAGACCCGCAGCGCCTCGGTCAGTCGATCGACCTTGACCATGTCGAGCAGCTCGTAGTGGACGCCGAGGCGCGGTTCGTCGGGGTAGTAGTCGAGCCCGTGCACGCTGCGCAGGCTGGCGTAGCCCCGCTCGCGCAAGGCGTTGAGGATCACCCGGATTGAACCGGGGGCGGCGTGCAGGGTCCCCTTTTCCCGAAAGAACGTGGTGTCGACGATCGCGCCCGGCTCGATCTCGCTGAGCTCCTGCGCGAGCAGCTCCAGCCCGGTGGCGTCAGGCACCGTTGCCCTCGCCCGGGCGACCGACGGAATGATGGACGACCGGCAGCTCGGACGGCAGATTCTCCTCGGTGCCGACGGCGTCGTAACGCTCGCGCCAGCCCATGGTCGGGTCCTCCTGGACCATCGAGCGCAGCTTGAGGATGCCGTGCATGAGCGCTTCGGGTCGGGGCGGACAGCCGGGGACGTGCACGTCGATCGGCATGAACTTGTCCGACGGCACGATCGCGTAGTTGTTGAACACGCCCATCGAGGAGCAGCAGGCGCCCATCGAGATCGCCCACTTGGGCTCGAGCATCTGGTCGTAGATGCGTCGGACCACCGGCGCCATCTTGATCGACACGCGACCGGAGAGGATGAGCAGATCGGCCTGGCGGGGCGAGGCGCGAAACGCCTCGAAGCCGAAGCGCGCGATGTCCACCCGCGAGGCCACCACCGACATCATCTCGATCGCGCAACAGGCCAGACCGAACGTGCACGGGTAGAGGGAGTTGCCGCGGGCCCAGGACACCGCCTTGTCGAGGGTGGTGGTGAGCACCCGCTCCTCGACGTGGCGCTGCAGGTCCTCCTCGTCGGTGAGGTCCTCGTGCTCGGCCGGGATGTTCGGCCCTTCGATCACCGAGCCGCGCAACAGCTGGTGGGAGCTCAGCCGGCGGGCGCGCAGCGTGCGCGGATCGATCGGCTCGCGGTTCACCTCCATTGCAACGCACCTCTTCGCCAGACGTAGAGGAAGGCCAGGAACAGCAGCACGATGAAGACGATCGTCTCGCCGAGGGCAAACGGGCCGTAGGCCCGCAGGTCGACGGCGATCGGGTACAGGAACAGCACCTCGATGTCGAACAGCAGGAACAGCATCGCCACCATGTAGAAGCTGATGCCAAACCGCAGACCGCGCTTGATCTCCGACGGCAGCCCCGACTCGTAGGGGTCGTGCTTGTGGGAGACGGAGCGCCGAACCCCGAACGCCGTGTTGAGCATGGCGAACAGGCTTCCGACCGCGCCACCGAGGAGCACGAACACGATCGCGGGGAGGTAGCTGCGCAGCACCGCGAGGGGTTATACCACCGCGCTCGTTCCGCTTGTGGCAGCCTGTTACATAGTGGCAATTCGCTCGATATGACCGAAACCTCATGAACCTCAACCAGGCCGTGGTCGACCTCGCGTATGCCGTGGCGGCGCTCAACGCACTGCCGGCGCTGCTCGGCGGGTGGCGCTGGTACCGCGGCGAGCCGAGTCGCGCCTTCTGGGTGCTGCTGCGGGTCGGCCAGGCCGGGGCGCTGGTGCTCGCGCTGACCGCCGGGGTGCTGGTGGCCGCGGGCCACAGCGCGAGCGACCGCCTGTTCTACCTGTACGCCGCGCTGCCGGTGGTGATCGGATTCGTGGCCGAGCAGTTGCGCATCACCTCGGCGCAGACGATTCTCGACCAGCTCGACCTCGAGGACGCCCAGGCGGTCGGTCGCCTGCCCGAGCGCGATCAGCGCAAGGTCGTCGCCTCGATCGTCCGTCGTGAGATGGGCGTCATGACCCTGTCGGCGATCGTGGTGGTCTTCCTGGCCGTGCGGGCGGCGGCCACCGCCCACGGGTTCTGAACCACGCGGCGGTCGGTTCGGCCGGAGCCGTGTGTGGTCGAGTGGGCCGGGTGGTTGCCGGCGGGGGTTTGTGACGGTCTCGTGACGTGGCTCGTCGGTTCCGGCCCGCGTTGTTGCACCGCCGTA
>Ga0302325_10023054_pt1 | contig 12998 bp, 12 predicted proteins | sample Palsa_T0_2_FD_201948 | JGI IMG/M metagenome (GOLD analysis project Ga0302325, IMG submission 201948) | Peat permafrost microbial communities from Stordalen Mire near Abisko, Sweden - Palsa_T0_2 | ecosystem: Environmental > Terrestrial > Soil > Palsa > Peat permafrost | place: Sweden: Abisko... | reverse complement strand
CCGGGCGGCGACGTCGGTGACCTTGATGTGGCGGCGCTGCGACTCGCGGCGCAGGTACTTGAGCGCCTCGTCGGCGTCGCAGCCGAGCGCGTGCATCAAGATGCCCTTGGCCTGGTCGGTGACCGCGCGGGCGGCGACCGAGTCCTTGAGTTGGGTCGCGGTCCGCTGCGCCTCGCCGTAGGCGAGGCTGTTGGCGAAGACGGTGGAGCCGAACCGGGCCAGCATCTCCGCCATCGGGACCCCGTCGGCGTCCAGGCTGCCCGGCCGCACCCCGAACAGCTCCAGCACCAGGGTCATCGGCGGGAACTGGGTCACCAGATGCACCGAGGAGCGCAGCCCGCGGCGGAGCGCCTCCTGCGCCCAGCGCGGCCAGCGCTCCTCGGTCAGCGTGTCGGCGCTGCTGACCGGCGTCCCCTCGCGGGCGGCGAGCAGCAGCGGCCCCACGCCCATCCGCAGCTGCAGGTCGACGAGCTCGGCCGGATCGGGATGGCTGGCCGCCACCGCCGCCACCTCGCCGTCCCGCCAGATCGTCACGTGCGCCGCCGCGCAGCCCGGGACCTGCTTGACCGTCATCTCGGCGAGCTTGCTGAGCGACCTGGCCTCGCCGTTGGAGAGGCTGACCAGATCCGTCGCCCCGTGGCCGAGATCCCCGACTGTCACGTCATGCCTCCGTCCTACCGGCCCCCAACCGATGGACGGTATGCAGCGGTCGTTTACTTGCAGGGTAATCGTGCCAGGCCCGCGTGCCGTCGGCCAGGCCGCCCTCGGCCGGCTCGCCCGGCGGCACGCAGGCGCGGGCCCTTAGGATCGGCAGGAGACCTTCGGGTTGATGCCGGCGTAGTTGAGCGGGCCGGCCAGGATCGTGACGGCGATGGTGCCGGTGCCGCCGCAGTCCGGGGTGCTCTTGTAGTAACCGCGCTGACCACCGGCAATCGCCCCGATGATCAGCCAGATGACGAGGATGATAGAGCCGAGTCGCATGATTTTTCCTTATCCGGGTGTCGCGCCGGGGGCGGCGCTTGGGGGTGCTCCCGTCAACTACCCGCGCATGGAACTCGAAACTAGGTAGTAACCTGCTTCAAGTTGTGCAGTGGCGGCGGGATCGGGATAATGCTGCCTGCGGTTGCGCCATTCGTATGGGCGGCCGTTGCGTTGGGTCCGGAGACGCGGCCCGCCCTAGCCTGAAAGCGGCGGTGTTTTTTCGTGCCCGATGATCGATTTCCCGTTACCTGGTCCGGCCGGACCGCCACGGTGCTGGTTCCGGGGGAACTCGACCTGACGATTGCCGACGGCCTGCGCGAGGCGCTGCTCGGCGTGCTCAACGCGGGCGCGCTCGGACTGGTGGTCGACATGACCACGACGACGTTCTGCGACTCGGCGGGCATCTCCGCCATTACCCGGGCCGTTCGGCGGGCGGCCGCCAACGACGCGACGGTGCGGCTCGCCGTCGCCTCTCCGGCGGTGCTGCGGGTGCTCGAGCTGGTCGGCATCGACCGGCTGATTGAGGTCTACCCGGACGTGAGCGCCGCGGTGGCCTCGCTGCCCGAGCACGCCAGGAACGTCAGCTGACGGGGCACTTCAGCTAACGGAGATCGAGGCGAGCACCGTCACCCCGTCGGGACCGGCCTGGACGCTCGCGTAGTCGCACAGCCGGTGCAGCAGCCGGCGGCGCATTCCCTCGGCCTCATCCTGGCGGCTCGGTCCCCGATGAGACAGGCTCTCGCCGCGCGCCTCCCAGAACACCCGCGGGCCCGAGGCCCACAGCCGGAGCCGGGCGGTGCACGGGCCGCCGGCGACCGTGCAGGCGGCCGCCTCGCTGACCGCGAGCACGAAGTCCGACAGCCGGACCGATCTCATCCCGGCGCGGGCCCCGAACTCCACTGCGAAGCGCCGGACGGACGGGATGTCGCCCTGACGGAAGGTCCGTTCCGCTAGCGAGTGAACGCCGGCCATCGGGAGCTGCCGCCCGTCGGCTGCCCGCCAGTCACGCATCCGGGTGTTCATCATGGCCTCAGTCATCCTCCTCGAATGGGGAACCGAACTGCGGCGGCTCGCCGCTGACGCTCGTCACGATGCTCGCGGCCAGGTCGCGCAGCCTGACGTTGGTGTTCTGGGAGACGCTCTTCAGCAGCGCGAGCGCCCGGTCCTGGGGGCAGTGCTCGGTCGCCATGATCACGCCGAGGGCCTGGTCGATGACCGCCCGGGAGCTGATCGAGGACCGGAGCTGGTCGTTGAGGTCGGCGCAGGCGGCCATCCGGACCGCGAGGGTCAGCGCGCCCGAGGCGTCGCTGGCGAACCGGTCTGCCCGCTTGGTCTCGCCCGGTCCGAAGGCGGACGGGCGGCGGGCGTACAGGACCAGCGCCCCGACCGGCTGGCCGTCGACCATCAGCGGCAGCGCGTAGCAGGAATGGATGCCGAGCCCGGCCGCCCGACGGCAGAAGCGCGGCCACCGGTCGCTGGCGGCGGTGTCATCGATCCGCACTGGCCGGCCGTGCCGCACGGCGTGCAGGCACGGGCCGTCGCCGGTCTCGTACTGGACCTCGTCGGCGGCCGACGCGAGCGAGTCGCTGCAGGCGGCGGCGGTCAGTGGCCGGCCGTGCTGCCGTAGGACCATCCCGCAGGACATCGCGCCGTCCACCGTCTGCGCGGACAGGACGGCAAGCTCATGCAGAAACTCTTCCACGCTGTCGGTTGTCAGCAGCGCCTTCTGCAACCCCAGGAGGTCTTCCTGAACTTCACTGGACATGCAGTCCCCTCTACCCCCGCTAACAGCGTGAAACGTCTGGTCAGGCACCCGGTGCGGCGGCTGGCGAGACACGCGAACAGCCGTGATCTCGGCCGAGACCACGGCTGTTCGCGGGCGAACCTTCAGATGTTGGGCTGGGCCTGGCTGACGGCGGCCAGCGGGGAGTCGCCGTCGGCGGAGACGGCGAGGTCGCCCATCGAGACCATGCCGACGATCTGCCCGGCCCCGTCGATGACCGGAAGGCGGCGGACGGCGTTCTCCTTGATCAGCCGCTCGGCGTGGGTGACGTCGGCGTCGGCTGCCACCCCGACCAGCTTGGGGCTGCAGAGCGGGCCGACCGGCGCGTCCGGGCCGATGCCGGCCGCGAGGCCGCGGACCACCAGGTCCCGGTCGGTCACCACCCCGGCCAGCGACTCTCCGTTGACGACGAGCACGGCGCCGACCTGGGCGTCGCGCATGATCCGGGCGGTGTCCGCGATCGTCTGGTCGAAGTAGACCCCGACCGGGTCGGGCGTCATGATGTCCTGCACCTTGCTGCTCATGGTGTCCCTCCTGTTCGGTCCTTCGCCCTCTCCGCTGTCCGTGGCGAGGGCGGCTAAACGCGGGGCGCGAGTGGTGGAGCGGGGGACGCCACACCCAGCAAGCTTAAATATGCAGGCGACGACGACGGCGGCCGCCGTTGAGGTAGGCGTGGGACCTCGGGTGGGAGATCGCCGCGATCAGCAGGGCGGCGACGATCAGCGAGACGATGAACGTGATGATCGCGTGGCCGGCGCCGAGGATGGCGGCGGTGACGAGGCCGCCGACGATGGCGCCGACGATGCCGACCAGGATCGTCAGGATGATGCCGACGCGGTTTCTGCCGGGGACCAGCAGATGCGCGAGCCCGCCGACCACGAGCCCGATGAGTAGCCAGATAACAATGGCGGACAGTGTAATTGTCATGGGGGCTCGCTACCCGCGGCATAGCCGCTTATTCCGTCGTGATCAGATAATTGCGCAGAGCACAGGGAAGGCCGGCGACTGGCCGGCGGTCATGGACGACGGAGAGTCGCCGGGGACCGTTCGGGGAAAATTAGATGGCCTGCCCGATCGGGACCGGGCAGGCCATCGTGCTGGTTGCGACGCGGGGCCGCCTTTATTCTTTTGCTTTTCAGCCCGCCGGGGTGAGGTGCAGCAGCACGACCTCGTCGCTGCCGGTGCCCGGGCCGTTGTCGGTGCCCGAGGGCTCCCCGCTGTCGTACGTGTTGGTCTGGGTCGGCCAGTTGACGTAGTTCTGCGAGTTGTACTCGAACCAGTCGGCCGCGGTCGTGGTCGGGATGACCGGCAGGTTCTGCGCGACGTACTTCTCGATCGGGGCCAGCGCGGCGGCCTGCGCGCTCACGTTGGGCTGGGCGCTGCTCAGGGTGGCGAGGTCGGACTCGATCGTCGGGTCCGACAGCCGCTCGAAGTCGCCGGTCGCGCCGCTCGACGTGACCAGCGAGTCGTCCAGCCAGTTGTCGTACAGGTTGTACGGGGTGACGCCGTTGCTGCCCCAGTGCAGGGTCAGCTGGAATTTGCCGTCGGCGAGGTCCGTGTTCCACGTGTTGACCTGCTGGCCGACGAACGTGACGTCGATGCCGGCCGCCCGGAGCTGCTGTGCGATCAGCGCGTCGTCCTGGGCGTAGTCGGTGTAGGAGGACGGGTCGGTGAGGTCGAGCGCCAGGGTCTTGCCGTCCATCTGGAAGTACCCGTTGCTGCCGATCGTGTAGCCGGCGTGCGTCAGCACGGACTTGGCCTCGGTCACGTCGCCGGTTGCGGGGACCGTGTCGTCGGCGACCGGGCCGGACCACGCCACGAACGTCGGCAGGGTGATGCCGGACGCGTTGGTCAGCGGGGACTCGAGGCCGGACTCGCCCTCGGCGCCGATCACGGTGCGGTTGATGGCCAGGTCGATCGCCTGCCGGACCGGAAGCTGGTTGGTCGGCCACGCGTCCAGGTTCGGCCACAGGGCGTTGGAGCTGCCCGACGCCTCCCAGTAGTGGTGCTCGGCCGGGTTGGTGTCCACGAAGTTCCGCTGCAGGTTCGGGATGTAGTTGCCGGTCCAGTCGATCTGGCCGGAGAACAGGGCGCTCAGCACGCCGGTGTTCGAGGCGTAGACCGGGAAGTAGACCTTGGGCACCCGGACCTTGCTCGCCTGCCAGTAGTTCGGGTTCTTGACGAGGGTGAACCCCTGCGGCGTGAACGAGCCGAGCGTGTACGGGCCGGTGCCGATCGGGTCAGAGTCCTGGAAGGTGGACGGGTCGCTGACCTTTCCCCAGACCGACTGGGGCAGGATCGCCGCCCCGGCGATGTTCTCCAGGTTGGTGTACTGGGCCGTCGGGAAGGTCAGGGTGACGGTGTCGCCGCTGCTTGACACCGTGCTGATGTCGAGGCCGCCCAGGTTGATCGCCGGGTGCTGCTTGATGTAGTTGTAGGTGAAGGCCACGTCGGCCGGGGTCATCGGGGCGCCGTTGCTCCACTTGACGCCGGTCCTGATGGTGAACGTGATCGACTTGCCGCCGGGGCTCCACGCGTAGTTCGTGGCCAGCCACTGGTACTTGATCGTCGGGTTGGCCAGGTCGAATTGGTAGAGCGGCTCGTAGATGAGCCCGGTGGCGCCCATGCCCTGCGCTGCGGCGCTGGACTCGAAGGGGTTGAAGTCCCGCGTGACGCTGTTCTCCGGCGAGCTCTCCATGACCAGCGTCGCACCGGTGGTGCTGGTGTTGGCGGAGTTGCTGGAGGAGCAGGCCGCGAGACCGGCCGCAAGAAGCACCGCGGCCACTAGCGCCAGCGCTCTCTTGCTGGACATTGGCTTAATAGTCAACTTCGGCTGTCCTCTCGGGGATATTCACCTTTGACTGTCCTCCCGAGGACATTTTGCGAGGGTGGACTTTTTGTTTCTGGGCGATGTCTTTTAGTTTTGGTGGTGTTGCGCGAGGCCTGCGGTAGTACAGCGGAAGGCCCGCCCGAGGGTGACGGGCGGGCCTTCGCAGTGCACAGCGGGAGTACCCGCTTAGGTTGTGCAGGCTGCCTTACGAGGCGGCCTTGAGGTGCAGCAGGACGTACTCGTCGGTGCCGGAGCCGGGACCGTTGTTGGTACCCGACGGCTGGCACGAGTCGTACGGGTTCGACTGGGTCGGCCAGCCGGTGTAGTGCGATGAGGTGTACTCGCACCACTCGGCCGAGGTCGTCGTCGGGATGACCGGCAGCTGGCTGGCGACGTAGGACTCGATCGGGGCGAGGTCCGCGGTCTGCTCGGCGATCGTCTGGTCGCCGTTGAGCTTGTTCAGGTCCGCGGTCATCGTCGGGTCGTTCAGCTTCTCGTAGTTACCGTTGCCGGTACCGATCAGAGACGGGCTGAGCCAGCCGTTGTAGAGGTTGAACGGGGAGATGCCGCCGCTGCCCCAGCGAAGCAGCAGCGAGAAGGAACCGCTGGCCGCGTCCGCGTCGTAGGCGGCGGGGGTGGTGTTGTCGAACGTGGCCTTGATGCCGGCCTTGTTCAGCTCGGCAACCGCGAGCTCAACGTCGTTCGCGTAGTCGCTGTAGGCACCGGGCGTGGTGATCGAGACGTCGACTTCCTTGCCGCCCTGGGCGAAGAAGCCCGCGCTGTCCTTCTTGTAGCCGGCCGCCGTCAGGATCGACGCCGCCTTGGCGGGGTCGCCGGTGGCGGAGAGGTTGTCGTTCGCCAGCGACGGGGAGAGCCACGCGCTGAACGCCGGCTGGGTGATGCCCGAGGCGTTCAGGACCGGGGCCTCCAGGCCGGACTCGCCCTGGGTGCCGATCGCGGTGCGGTCAAGCGCCACGTCGATCGCCTGGCGGACCGGCAGCTGGTCGGTCGGGAACGTCTTCAGGTTCGGGTACAGGGCGTTGGAGGAGTCAGAGCCCTCGAACGCGTAGTTGGTCGACGGGCTCTTGTCGATGAAGTCCTTCTGCAGGTTCGGGATGTAGTTACCGGTCCAGTCGATCTGCCCGGCGAACAGCGCGCTCTGCGCCGTGGCGTTCGTCGAGTAAACCGGGAAGTAGACCTTGGGCACCGGCACCGTGCCGCCCCAGTAGTCCGTCCTGGCGTCCATCGTGTAGCCCTCGTTGGTGTAGTTCCCGAGGGTGTACGGGCCAGAGCCAATGGGGGTGGGGTCGGCGTAGGTGGCCGGGTCGCTGATGCTGGACCAGATCGACTGCGGGATGATCGCCTGGCCGCCGATGTTCTCCAGGTTCATGTACTGCGCGGTGGAGAAGGTCAGCGTCACGTTGTCGCCAGACGTGGTGACGCTGGTGGGCGCGAGGCCGCCGAGGTTGATGTCATCGGACCCGCTGGTGTGGGCCGCGACGTACTTGTAGGTGAAGGCGACGTCGGCCGGGGTCAGCGCGGTGCCGTTGCTCCACTTCACGCCCTGGCGGATCGCGAAGGTGATCGTCTTGCCGCCGTTGCTCCAGGTGTAGCTCGTGGCCAGCCAGTCGTACGGCTTCACCGACGGGTTCGCCAGGTCGAACTGGAGCAGCGGCTCGTAGACCAGGCCGGTCGCACCCATGCCGTTGATCGCCGAGCTGCCGGCGAACGGGTTGAAGTTCTGGGTGATGCTGGTCTCGGGGGAGGACTCCATCACCAGGGCCGGCCCGGTGGCGGTGGCGGCGCTGGAGCTCGAGCCAGCGGCCGGGGAGCTACTGGTGGTGGAGGGGGTGGACGAGCTCGACGAGCAGGCCGCGAGGCCGGCTGCGAGGAGCCCGGTAGCCGAAAGCGCGAGCGCTCTCTTGGTGATTCTCTTGGTTGTCAACTTTGACCTTTCCTTCCGAGGGTGATGCGATTGAAAGGAGAGCTTTCCCTTGATTGAATGACCCGGTTTCAGATCGAGCCGCTCGCCACCGGCGAGGCGGCTACATCCAGCCGCCAGCACGCCGCCGCACGGACGGGTGTCAGCAACTGAAGGGCGGGGTTATCCCGCCGGCATTTGTCGTCGGCTATCGGACAGCGGTTGCTGAACGGGCAGCCGACGTGGGCCGGGCCGACGGACCCGGCCTTCCCCGCAATCGCACCACCGGGTCCGACCACGACATTTCCTGCCCTGAGGGAACTGCCCAGGTTGTCGGGATCAGGGGCGGAGGCGATGAGGAGCTGGGTGTACGGGTGGGCGGGATGCTGGGTGACATCCTCGGCCGGCCCGCGCTCGACGATCTGGCCGCCGTACATCACCAGCACCTCGTCCGCGAAGTAGCGCGCGGACGCGATGTCGTGCGTGATGTAGAGCAGCGCCAGGGAGAGCCTGGTGCGCAGATCGTCGAGAAGATTGAGCATCTCCAGCCGGATGGAGACGTCGAGCATGGATACCGGCTCGTCGGCCAGCAGCACCGTCGGCTGGGCGGCGAGGGCCCGGGCGAAGGAGACTCGCTGTCGCTGGCCGCCGGACAGCTCGTGCGGGTACTTCACCACGAACTGCGCCGCCGGCGTCAGCCGGACCTGCTCAAGCAGGGCGGTCACGGCGGCGGGGACGTCCTTGACCCCCGGCTGATGCAGCCGCACCGGGCGGGTGAGGTCGTACCCGACCGTGTGGACCGGGTTCAGCGAGCTGAACGGGTCCTGGAAGACGTACTGCACGTGGCTCTTGTACGCGCGGAACGAGCGGGTGTTGCGCACGTCGATCGGCTTGCCGTCGACGATGACCTGCCCGCTGGTCGGCCGCTCCTGGCCGGCCAGCAGCTTGGCGACGGTCGACTTGCCGGAACCGCTCTCCCCCACCAGCGCGATGACCGCGCCCTGGTAAAGGTTGAACGACACGTCGCGCACCGCCTGCAGCGTCGCGCCCCGGCCGAGCTTGAAGACCTTGTTGAGTCCGACCGCCTCCATCGCGAGCGGCCCGCGGGACGCGGCGACCGACTCGACGACGGCCGGCTCGCCGACCTGGTCGGCGTTCGCGTTGACGGCCGGGGCGGCGGACTGCTCGGTGACGACGATCTCGGCCGGGACCAGGCCGGGGACAGCGCCCGGGGCCCAGCCGCCGACGGCGGGCACGTTGCCGGTGGGCTCGGTCATGACAGCACCCCTTCCTGACTCGCTTCTTCTGGGGTCACGATCGGGCAGGCCGTGAGGTGGCTGCCGGTGGTGATCGGCCCGGTCCGGTCCGGCTCCGCGCCGGGGGTGGCGGCGGGCGGTGCGAGCGACATGTCGACCTCCGTGCAGGCCGGGATGGCGAACGAGCAGCGCGGGATGAACGGGCACCCGGGCAGCGTGTCGCGCAGGTCAGGCGGCGTGCCCGGGATGCCGACCAGCTCCCGGCGCGGTCCGTGCAGCGATGGGAACGAGTTGAGCAATCCCCGGGTGTACGGGTGCGCGGGTTCGCGCATGAGGGCCGACGCGGCGCCGGTCTCAAGCAGCCGCCCCGCGTACATGACCGCGATCCGGTCGGCCAGCTCGAGCAGCAGCGACAGGTCGTGGGTGATGAACAGGACCGCGAAGCCGAGCGTCTCCTTCAGCTCCACGATCTGCGCCAGGATGTCCCGCTGGACGACCACGTCGAGCGCGGTGGTCGGCTCGTCCATGATGACGACCTCGGGATCGGACGCCAGGGCCATGGCGATCATCACGCGCTGGCGCATGCCGCCCGACAGCTCGTGCGGGAAGGCACGGAGCCGGTCACGCGGGATGCCGACCAGGTCCAGCAGCGTCGCGGCCTTCTCCCTGGCCTCATGCTTGGACAGCTTCAAGTGCGCGGTGATCGCGTCGAGGATCTGGTCCTGGACCCGGAGCACCGGGTTGAGCGCGTTCATCGCGCTCTGGAACACGATCGCGACCTCGCGCCACCGGATGCGGGCCAGTTCCCGGTGGTTCATCGTCAGGATGTCGGCCGGGTCGCCGCCCTGGGTGATCCGGCGACCGCGGTAGCGCACGCTGCCGCCGGTGATCAGGGCCGGCGGGCGGAGCAGTCTGGTCGCGCCGTAGGCGAGGGTCGACTTGCCCGAGCCGCTCTCCCCGCACAGGCCGACGACCTCGCCCGCGTTGAGCGTGAGGGTCACATGCTCGACGGCGTGCACATCGCCGCCCTCGGACCGGTACGCGACCGACAGGTCGTCAATCTCAAGAATCGGAGCCATTTACAGGTCACCCCCGGCTGCGTTTCCTTCAAGCATCGAGCGGCGCGAGAAGGAGTAGAGGAACGATCCGAAGCGACCGCGGTCGGCCTGGAGCACCGCGAGCACCGGAGTTGGGTCGGTCGGCCAGATCCGGTGCCCGGCGACCTTGGCGGTGCCGCGGGTCGCCCGCAGCCGGGGGCTGCCGAGCTCGTCGAGGCCGCTGTTCAGCAGCACCAGCGAGGTGCCGATGAGCGCCACCGCGAGGCCCGCGGGGACGAACCACCACCACGCGGCGGACTGCAGCGCGCTGTCGGTCTGGGCCCAGAAGAGGATGGTGCCGAGCGACCAGGAGTTGACGTTGGTGAGGCCGACGAAGGCCAGCGCGACCGAGGCGCCGATCGCGTAGAGGACGGTGTTGACGAAGCTGGCGGCGATGAGCGAGATCTCATTGGGGATGAGCTCGAAGAGGATGATGCGCCAGCTCTTCTCGCCGGTCTCCCGCGACGCGTCGATGAAGTCGCGGCCCCGGATCGCGAGCGTCTGCGCCCGGATCACCCGCGCGCCCCACGGCCAGCCGAGGAGGGACAGCACGATGATGGTCGGGGTCTGACCCTGCTGCGACAGGTAGCCGAGCAGCACGATCAGCAGCGGCAGGGGCGGAAGCACCAGGAACACGTTGGTGATCAGGGACAGTACGTCGTCCCAGATTCCGCCGAGGAAGGCGGACGTGACCCCGACGAGCACGGACACCACCGTGACGATCACGCCCACCGCGAAGGCCAGCTCAAGCGTCAGCCGGATGCCCGTCAGCACCTGGGACAGGATGTCCTGCCCTTCCTGGGTGGTGCCGAACCAGTGCTGCGCGGACGGCGCGGACATCGTCAGGGGCGTCTGGGCACTCGGGTCATACGGCTGGACCATCGGCCCGATGATCGCGGCCAGGATGAAGAAGCCGAGCAGGCCGACGCCGACCTTGGCCTTCAGCGGCAGGTTCCGCCAGATGTTCGCCAGGCTTTTCATTACGCTGCCTCCCGGGTACGGGCCCGCGGGTCGAAGAAGACGATGATCAGGTCGACGACCAGGTTGGCGACCAGCACCGCGAACGTGATGACGAGGAAGATCGCCTGCATGAGGGGGAAGTCCTTGTTCTGCACGGCCTCGAGCAGCAGGTAGCCGATGCCCGGGTAGGAGAAGACGATCTCCATGATCAGGGCGCCTGAGACCACGAAGCCGAGCGCGAGGCCGAACCCCTGCAGCTGCGGGAGCAGCGCGTTGCGGGCCGCGTAGGTGAAGATCGTCCTGCCCTTGGACAGCCCCTTGGCCTGGGCGGCGATCACGTAGTCCTCGCTGATCGTCGTGATCATGACGTTGCGCATCTGCAGCATCCAGCCGGCCACCGAGGTCAGCACGATGGTGAAGGCCGGGAGGATCGAGTGCTCGAGCGCGTTCGAGATGAACCCCCAGGTCCAGCCGGGCGACGTCACCTCCCCGTTGAAGCCCTGGCCGACCGGCAGCCAGTGGTGCTCGATGGCGAAGAAGTCGACCAGCACGAGCGCGATGAAGAAGTACGGCGCGGCCTGGAAGAACATCCAGACCGGGAGCGAGCGGTCAAGCCAGCCGCCGTGCCGCCAGCCGGCCAGGATGCCGAGCCCGGTGCCGACCAGGAAGGCGATGACCGTCGCGGTGCCGACCAGGATCAGCGTCCACGGGATCGCCTGGTCGATGATCTGGGAGACGGGCGTCGGGTAGTTGGCGAGGTCCACCCCGAAGTTGAAGTGGAAGACGTTGTTCCAGTAGTGCAGGTACTGCGACCAGAGCGAGCCCGTCCCGACGGCGCCGCCGATCATCTGCTCGAGCGCCTTGTAGGCTTGTGCGGTCAGGTCTGGGTACTTGGACAAAATGATCTCGGCCGGGTTACCCGGTACCGCGCGCGGGATGAAGAAGTTGAGGGTGATCGCCACGAACGCCGCTACCAGGTAGAAGGCGAGGCGGCGGAGTAGGTACGTCATCCCCTTCCACCTACCTTTCTTTTAATCGGGTCGTTGGTTGACTCTTGGTTCGGATGTTCTGCCGCCGGATGTCTGGCGGCCGGGGGTTGTTGCCTCATCGGGAGTCCGCCGGGTAGACGGTCTCCACCAGCTTGCGCACCACTGTGCCGGGGGGGCAGCCGCAGCTCGACCGGATGACGAGCTCGGTGGGGAGCAGCTCGACCGAGGTCCGCAGCGTCGGGTTGGCGATGCGCTCGATCAACTGCTCGCAGGCGCGCTCCCCGATGCCACGGATCGGCTGGCGAACCGTGGTCAGGGGCGGGTCACACAAGGTTGCAGGGTATATGTCATCAAAACCGACAAGCGCGATGTCTTCCGGCACCCGGATCCCGCGCGCCGCCAGGGTGCGCAGAACGCCGATCGCCATCTGGTCGTTCGAGCAGACGATCGCGTCGGGCAGCTCGCGATCCGGGCCGCCGAAGTCGGCCAGCATCTGCTCGGCCGCCGCCTCGCCGCTCTTGACGCTGAATCGTCCGCTGTGGGCGCCGACTAGCCGGGTGCCGGGCTGCGATTCGATGACCGCCTGCATCGCCAGCCGCCGGGTTTTCGCGTCGGGCGCCGACGGCGGCCCGTCCACGTGGTACAGCCGACGCCGGCCGTGCTCGATCAGCAGGTGCCGGACCAGCGCGTACGCGCCCGACCAGTTGTCGGCCGCCACCACGTCGACCCCGCGCATCCCCGCGTCGCCCGCCACCACCACCACCGGCAGCCGCCGGGCGAGCCGGGCGAGCGCGGTCGCGGGGACCACTCCCTCGCCGATCAGCAGCCCGTCGACCTTGCCCGACAGCGCCTGCAGGCGGGGCAGCACGGGCTCGTCCTCCTGCGGCGCGACGCCGGGATTCTCGTCCTCGCGCAGGTAGGTGATGAGCAGCGACCAGTGCCGCTCGCGGATGAGCGCCTCGACGCCGCGCATCACCTCGTCGTAGAACAGCAGGCTCATCGACTCGATGTCGTACTGGTTCGGGTTGAGCCCGGTGTGCTCAACGCAGACCAGTCCGATAACGTCCTTGCGGCTTCGGGCAAGCGATTGCGCGGCGCCGTCGGGGACGTAGCCGAGTTCCTTGATCGCGGCGCGCACCCGGTCTCTGGTGGATTCGCGCACCGGCTCCTGGCCGTGAAGC
>Ga0302325_10023052_pt1 | contig 12998 bp, 12 predicted proteins | sample Palsa_T0_2_FD_201948 | JGI IMG/M metagenome (GOLD analysis project Ga0302325, IMG submission 201948) | Peat permafrost microbial communities from Stordalen Mire near Abisko, Sweden - Palsa_T0_2 | ecosystem: Environmental > Terrestrial > Soil > Palsa > Peat permafrost | place: Sweden: Abisko... | reverse complement strand
TGATCCAACTGTACAGTTCGACCAAACGTTGGTCAATTCGCTCTCGAATGAAATTGATGAGCGTTGGCTCAGCTTGAGTCGAACGGGCCGCAGAGTGGAAGTTGGTCGAGGCTTTGACGGTTAACCCGGTTCGCGCAGACTGCATCACTACCTAGCCCAATCCAACGAATAGATCTCCTGCGTCCCCACATCCCGTAGCACGAGCGGGTCTCCGTCCGGCGTTAAGCCAAAGTCCAATCCCGCCAATCGCCCTGCCTGGCGTATTCCTCTCAGGCCTGCCACCTCCTCCACCTCTCGGTCCCTTATTCGGACCCGCATGACGGCAGACTCCGGTCCATCGCGCAAGTAATACAAGTAATTCCCGTCCCGCGACCATTTCTGTAGCCCAGCCCCCTTCGTCAGCTCGCTCCACTTATTGGTTTTGAAGTCGAATATCATAATTCGCTGGCCGCCGAGCGCCATCGCCGTAGCGAACCTTCCATCCGGGGACCAGGTTGGAGCAAAGTACCCCTCAGAACCGGGGAGCGTTTCTATCTTCTGCGTCTTCAAGTCCAATCGATGAACCGCAACCTTTGCGGGCGTGGCCGAAAAGAAGGGGAAGTCGCTATACAGCACCGAGCCGCCATCCGGCGACCAGTGCGCAGACATTTCGCCACCGTCCAACGAAGACGCCGCTTTCGGTGTACCGCCATCCGCACCTATCAGATAAAGTCTTTGCTGTTTGGCCCCGCCAATGACGTAAAACGCAATCTGGCTGCCATCCGGAGACCACCTCGGCACCGTCACTTCCATCGGGGTAACGGTGAGTTGCATCCGCTCGCTCCCGTCTATGCGGCTGCGCCAAAGCGTCCCCTCCGGATAAGCCACATATGCAACCCATTTCCCGTCTCGCGAAAAGTCCACAAAGTCCGCCGAAATCCCGCCCAGATAGGGTACAAACTGCGCAGTCCGTCGATCGAATCGCTCCAGCTCGCCTCGCAACTGCTGTCCGATCACAAACAGTTTTGATCCGTCCGGACTGAAGACCGGAGCCCGCGAACTCAGCTGACCATTCGACACCTGCACGGGAGCCTCAAGCGACGGAATCAGCTGGCCCAGAAGGCTCGATTTCCCAGGCATTGACCAGATCTCCGACCGGCCTCCTCGCGTTTCCTGAAAGACAAAGTCCCGCCCGTCCGGACTCCAGCTCCCACAACATACATCGGGAGGGGCGTCTGCCATTCGAACCTCCGGCCCATTCCCGCCGCTCCATTTCAGTGTCAGGGGTCGCAGACCCGTTCCATCCCGTGATAGCTCCCACAACGAGTGGATGGAAGTCTTCACGTCGAGTACCGTCAATCGCAGCCGCTGCCCATCTGGCGACCAACGCGGCTCCCAACCTTGACCGGGCAAAGTCACCAGATGCCTCACGTCGGTCCCATCGCTGTTCGCGCTGTAAAGCTCCATACCCTTCACGTAGACCAACTCCCGCCCATCAGGAGACCAGGAGGCGTCCCACGCAGAAATATCCTGGAGCCTATGAGCGCTTCCCGCAGGCACTGGCACTACCCACAATGGAGATTCAGCCGCTGGGTTCACCGACCCACCCACCAGCAGCACCGATCGCATCCGCGAAACATCCACCAGTTCGGGTAACTCAAACGGAACTGCGACTTGGCCGGTCTCTCCGCCGCTCGCCGACACCTGGGCAATCACCGGCGCATCCGAGGAACCCTCCATGAAATACAACCGGGTTCCGTCCGTGAAGAGTGCGGCATCCGGGCCACCCAGCTGGTTCGCATGACCGCGCTTTATCGCTCCGTCATGAGTAATCTGCACATATCCCGACACTCGAGGCCGCACGGATTCAGAACGCCAGAGACCAACAGCCGCAAGCGCAAGAACGAGTATCACCAGCATCGCCAGCACTGGTCCGGAGGCGACCAGCCAGCTCTGGCCCTCAGTCCGTCCGGCAGCCTTGGTCGTAGACCCCGCATCCGGCTCCGGTTCCAAATTCTTGGGGGCAATTTCCGCGACGTCAATCCGGCTGACCTCTTGAGCAGTGAGATTCACAACCGGCACATTCATCCGATAGCCCCGCTTGGGCACCGTCTGAATGTAATCTTCCCCCTCCGCGGTCTTCCCCAACTCCCGTCGCAGCAGGAAGATGTTTTGCGTTAGATTGCCTTCCTCGACGAAGCTGTCCGGCCAGACGGCTTCCATTAATTCCTGCTTCGAAACCACCCCACCGTTTCGCCTCACCAGCACCAGCAGCGTCTCCAGCGCACGCGGTTGCAGTTGCACCACGCTCCCGTCACGTCGTAAGAGCATCTGCACGGAATCCAGCGAATACGGGCCGAACTCGTATATCTCCTGCTGGATCATCGTGCTGTTTCCTTGAGAAAATCCTGAGAAATTCTTGAGCGCGATCTGAGGACGTACTTCCCCTACCGCTCTAATGTAGCCCCAGTTTCGCAGATGCTCAGCCGCATCCGCACAAAACAGCAAAGCGGTAACTGAAAAGGAGCAGACGATGACGATGACGCCGACTTCCGCCTCGCAAGCCGTCCCTGAAGCTTTATTCGGACGCAGCCCCGATTCCCGGTCAGCCGCAATTCTTAAAGGCGAGCAGCTCAAAGACTCCATTCAGGTGGGGCAACGCCGAGACCATCGATTCTTCCTTACCATGGCGATCCTGGGCGCCATAACGGTCTTCGTAGGCTACTTCCCCAGCTACTACCAGAAGCCCATGGAGTCTGTGTTACCACTCACCCCGAGTCCCGTACTCGCCAACATCATCCACATTCACGCCGCCGTAATGAGCACTTATATTCTCTTCTTCGTCATGCAGACGGCTTTGGTCAGCGTCAACCGCAAGGCTCTTCACATGACACTCGGCTGGGCCTCTGTCATTCTCATTCCTACGATGGTGACCCTGGGCACAGTCGCCGTCATCTACGCCGCGAAAGCTGGCCACAAGAGCCAATGGCCGGACATCGAGACCGCCGCCGCCATCAATATCTTCGATGGATATGTTTATGCAATTCTGGCCGCTGTTGCACTCTTGCTTCGAGCCAAGCCCCAGGCCCACAAGCGCCTCATGTTCTATTCCCTGGTGTGCCTCATAGCTCCCGCAATTGCACGCTCTCCCGCGATCCGCTTCGGACCCGCGGGCGTCACCATTGTAGTCTTCGCCTTCCTGCTCGCAGGCCCGGTCTACGATTGGATTACGAGTCGCCGCATTCATCCGGCATATCTCTGGAGCCTCCCTTTCATCATCGCCACCATGCCTCCCACCCGCCTGGCCGTCGCTCATACCCAAGCCTGGCACCACTTTGTCGATTGGATCATTGTGACCGTCAATTGAATGGGAGCGCGAACGCCTGAAGGACAACACTCTGACGCTTACGCTTCTCCGTTGAATTATTTGACGCGAAATACCCATACGCCTTCCGACTGGCATACACCCGGTGAATGCCCTGGAGGTCCAGCTGATCGTCGGTCTTGATCGGGACAAAGCGCATGTTCTCCCGCTCGACTGCCTCGGCGATCGCCTCTGCATCAATGAAGTCGTTCTTGTTCGACTTCACGAACGGCTTCACAAACTGCCCTGCGATCAGCCGGACATCGTGGCCTTGCTTCCGAAGTGCACGTCCGAGAAAATGCGCTCCGGCGCAAGCCTCCAACCCGATGAGAGACGCCGGCATGTTCGCCGTGTAGGCCAGAAGCTGGTTCCGGGTGAATTTCTTCCGCACAAGCACTTTGCCGGCTGCTCCGAGTGCCACGAGATGAAAGGTAGTCTTACCCAGATCGATGCCAACTGAATGTATCTGCACGTCGATGATCCTCCTTCTTAAAGCTTGCCATCTCGTTCACCGGCTCTCGCGGGTGAATCAAGCAGCGGACCATCTCATTAGTCGGCTTCTCGAACGTTTTCTTCTGCCGGTAGCCTTGCGCATGGCTAAAGGCAGTTGGCGATTCGTTCAGCACGTCTGGACCGTTACCCCGCCACCCGGCACATGAGCTTCAGACACCAAGAGAAATCAACTGGGGAAGCCTCCGGAAATTAGGCTTGACATAAAGCGAAAGAGTGTGGCACGTTGAGCTTCATCCGCCTCTTCCCCTAGAGCGCAAGCAGCTAAGTGTAAGTCAGTTGCTTTAGTAGCCTCGCCTGATGTGTGTTCGCAGCAGAATCATCCGGGCGGCGCGTCACGACGCGCACTCCAGACCAACAACAAACGCTCGAAGGGAGATCAACATGAAACCCGCCAAGACGATGCTCGTCTCCATTGCAGCATTCTGGGGCGTGCTGACGATTCCAGTTCATGTCTCTTCACGTTGGGCCGGAGACGGAAAACCTTTTTAGGATCGGCCGCCAGAACGAGAACAGCTTCCCTCAACAGCGATTGAGCAGCAATAGCAGCAAACAATGGATAGATATCGCAAGGTTCGCATATGAGTGTTGTGTCAATTCCGGACGCGGTTGCGATCAATATCGCAAGCCAGTGCGATCGCGGAAAGGCTCGCGAGGAAAACCAGGATACTGTCCGTCACATCAGCGCGCGGCTCGGCGATCTGCTGGTTGTTGCGGAAGGCATCGGCATGTACGCGGGTGGCGGCCGAGCCTCGCGGATGGCGGTGGATGCCATCTCGTCCTGCGTCGAGGGTATGCCGGCATTCTTCCCGCCGAAGATTGCGGTTGAGGAAGCCGTATACCACGCGAATGCGGCGATCTTAGAAGCGGCTGTGGAGCCCGATTGCCCGGATAGCCGCATGGGGACCACGGTGGTTGTCGCGCTGCTGCGTACCGACGCCGATCATGCGCACGCACCTGTAAAGGCGATCATCGCCCACGTGGGCGACAGCCGCGCGTACCTGGTCCACGACCAGAAGCTCACGCTGCTCACCCGCGATCACACCGCTGAGCAGGATCTGCCCCACAACAATGAGATCACGCCGCAAGAGGTAGAGACCCATCCGGATAAATCGTTACTGACGCGGTACCTGGGACTGGAGCTCAAAGTGCGGGTGGAGATGCGCGAGGTACCGCTCGAGGTCGGCGACACACTGCTGCTTTGCTCCGACGGTCTTTGGGGCTACGTTCCGGAGCAGGAGATTAAGCGCGTATTGGCCGATGGAACTCGCAGCGTGGAAGCGGCTTCCCGCGCACTGATGAATCTAGCCCTCGATGCAGGCGGCGACGACAATGTGGCGATTGAGATCGCGCGCGTGACCCAAAGCTGCGATTCGGCGGCGGCAGATGCATGCACAATCGAACCTCGATCCGAAGCACCGCCGGAGATCAAGTCCGTGGGCGAGTTCGCACCCGCATCGGATACATCTCAGTCCGACTGGCCCAATGCACCCGTAATGCTGGAGGGGGTCAACTCCGTGAGTGGGCATCTGCCTGCGAAAAGAAAGAAAGTGTTCAGTCTTATTAGAGGTCTCGGAAGACGCATTTCATACAAAGACGCCATGGACGAGAAACCAGCAGCCGCAGAGCCAGCCGCTCCCTCGGTCTCGGGCGTTCAACCGACTGTCTCCTGGGCGACACCAGAGCCAATCGCCTACGGCATTGGGTTGAGCCCCGTCCAGCTCAACGCTAGAGCTTCGGTCCACGGAAGATTCCTCTACACCCCAGGCCCGGGCTACGTATTGCCGGCAGGAACGCACACGCTCTGGGTGACTTTCTATGCGACCGACTCACCGGAAGACAATCCGGTGCTGGCCGCGGTCTCCATCACTGTCTCGAAAGCTACGCCCTCCATCCAGTGGCCCACGCCTTCCAATGTGCCCCCTGGCGTCGCGCTTGGTGCCGCTCAGCTCAATGCCTCGGCCTCTGTCCCGGGCAAATTTGAGTACTCTCCAACGGCCGGCGAGCTACTCCCGGACGGATCGCATACTCTTTCGGTCACGTTCAATCCGAAGGACAAGGCCAACTACACAACAGCGCAAGCGACCGTTTCGGTTACTGTAGCCAAGACCGTTCCGGAGATCGATTGGACTTCGCCAGAACCAATCCCCTTTGGTACGCCTCTCGGCGCCGCCGAGATCAACGCCTCAGCTTCGGTCCCGGGCACATTTGAGTACTCCCCTGTGGCCGGCGAGCTGCTCCCGGCCGGATCGCATACTCTGTCGGTGACCTTCACTCCCAGTGATGGAAAGAGCTACGCAACAGTGCTGGCGACCGTGCCGCTCACCGTGACCCGGAGAACACTAGCCATCGTGTGGCTCGCCCCGGGAAGAATCACTTATGGTACCGCATTGAACGACACCCAATTGAACGCAACCGCATCGGTGCCTGGAACCTTCCTCTACAATCCCGGCCCGGGAGCGGTGCTCGCCGCGGGCGAACACACGCCCTCTGTCGTCTTCACGCCGTCGAATCTGTCTGATTACACTCCGGCACAGGCCGCCGTACCCCTCAGCGTCGCCAAAGCGACTCCAACCATCAGCTGGCCCGCGCCTGACCCGATCAATAGTGCCACTCCGCTCGGCTCGGCCCAGCTCAACGCCAGTGCTTCCGTCCCCGGAACTTTTGCCTATAGTCCGGCGGCGGGCGAAGCACTTGGGCCCGGAGCCCACACACTTTCGGTAACTTTCACTCCTGCCGGTAGCGTGAACTACTCACTGGCACAGGCTAGCGTATCACTGACCGTAACCGAAATCATGCCCGCTGTGATCACTTGGCTAAGCCCTTCCTCGATTTCTTATGGAACGGCTCTCGGCGATGAGCAGTTGAGTGCCAGCTCCCCGGTGCCTGGATCGTTTCTCTACACTCCGTCGGCCGGCGACGTGTTGCCGCCAGGCGAGCACAAGCTCTCGGTCATCTTCACTCCAGAAGATCAAGAGAGGTACGCCAAGGCGAAGGCCGCCGTGACGCTCATAGTAGATGGACTGCCGAATGCTGCCTCGCTGCTCAGGGCAGCTTCGCAGACGCCGCCTGCTTCGGGCGTTACTGCTCAGTGTACCGTGGCCGCTGCCGCGGAACGAGGGGTTGAAAGAAAGGACGATGAACCTGCCCAAAGACTTCAACGTGAAACTCGCACTTATAAAGATGCAATCTACGAGAAGGGAGACGACGGCCAATGGCATCTCCAGCGAAAGTAACAGAGATATTACCCGATACACTTCCTGAAGATTTCGGCGAATGGGATGACGAAAAATCTCCGTCGACGCAACCGATCCGGCTTGCTAGCTCTGAACACGGCCCCGGCCTCGGAGCGGTCCCCAGGCCGGCCACGCAGCCCGCAGAGTCACACGATTCCGTGACTGCGCCGGGGAATTTGCTGCGTGGGGCGGCATTGTCCGCCTCGGCTCCCAAGTTCGTGAAGCATGGGATCTTCCTCCATCGGGTGCGCTCTCTGAGCCCGGCTTTGGATCGACCGCACGAGATTGTCGCGCAAAGGCTAGCAACTGCGCCGGCTCCTCAGGCCGCAGCGATGACCGAGGCCGATGAAATTCTCCCCCGCTTCTTCCGGGCCGAGACGACCGAGCCGAAGCCAGCCAAGAAGAAGCGGCCCATCATTGCGGGCACGAGCGCCGCTCTGGTGGTGGTTCTTGCTGCAGCCATGATCCCGGTGTTGAGTCATAGAACGGCGTCGTCGGTGAAGCCGGTTGCCGCTCCAGAGCCCGCGGTGACCGTGATTCAGCAGCCGGAAGACGCGACTCTCAAGCCGACCCTTTCGACGCCGACAGTGCCGGCACCCACCCAGCCCGTGGAGGCCGCCAGGGCCCGCAGCATAACTCAGGCGCAGCGCCGGCGTCAGATCGGGAGAATGCGGGCCCCCTCGCGGGCACAAGCTCAGATGATGAATAGTCAGCTGAGAGCGCCGGCTCGGACTCACATGGCAGCAGCTCCCGCAGTGCCGGCTCCTCCGCCATTGGGCGGCTTTGCCGCAGCCGACGTGGATGGATCAGGCAATAACAACGCGATCGGCAGTGTCTTCAGCAGCGCGAAACAGCCCAGCGTGTGGGCCGCATCTCCCGAGGTCGTCACCGTTTCGTCCGGTGTTATATTTGGTTTGCTGATTCAGAAGAGACCGCCTGATTATCCGGAGATCGCCAAGGCAGCCCGCGTCTCTGGCACCGTGGTGCTGGCAGCCACCATCTCCAAGACCGGGACGATCAAGAATCTGCACGTCGTGAGCGGACCGGTCATGTTGCAGGAGTCTGCTGTCGATGCGGTGTGGACCTGGCGCTACAAGCCCTATAAGCTCAACAACCAGCCGACGGAGGTCGAGACGACGATCAATGTGATCTTCTCGCTCGACAATTAAAAGACCCTTTTACCGAACTGTCCTGTTAGCCGTTGCGTTGCCGATTTCGAGATTGAATTCTGGTTGACTTGTCCTGGTACTCGTTCTCGCTGGCCATTGAGGCTTCATAGAACTTGCTGATTTTGCGCGAATACAACGTGTCCGTATCAAGAACAAAGTCCGGGTTGGAAGCCCCAACTACTGCTGTTGCAGGAACAACGCGAATTCCATCCCGAGAATGCAGAAAGACAAAAGACGCTGGGGATAGACGTGTAATGTGCTATGTCGTTCATGATTGCTACCCGCCGAATTTTTCAATCGCTGGGCAAATAACTCGCGCAATCTCTTTACGGAATTCTTCGGTATACCCCAGATTTCCAGATTGTCATTAAGAACATTCCTACTGAAATGGCTCGTCGCGGCGGCGTGGAGCGGGTTCGTCGTCTGTGACCTTGGGCTTGGATCGAGGGAACAAGGCCACGATCCAGGCGACAACGAGGAGAAACGCGTTCAATACTTTGCGGTGACAAGAAGGAGGCTTCCATGACACTCAACTGCTGGACATTCAAAGGATGGAAATCTAAAGGATGGACTGTTTGCGCCATCGCCCTGGTTTCCTTTGCCGCTGGATCGCTCATGACTGCCCGCCTGGTGCAGATTAACCAAGTCAAGGCCGACAGCAATCGCGTCTTTGAACTTCGCGTTTATCACACTGTTCCGGGCACAGTGCCGGAGCTGGAGTCACGGTTTCGCGACACGACTTCAAAGATCCTCGCCAAACACGATCTGAAGGTTGTGGGCTACTGGGTACCCGAGGGTGCTCCCGCTTGGGACAACACGTTCATCTTCATGGTGGCTCATTCCAGCCGGGAGGAAGCGAAGAAGAACTGGGATGCGTTCCGGGCAGACCCAGAATTTCAAGAGGTGCTCAAAGCCGAGCAGGCCAACAAAACGGTGGAAACAATAGACGAGACGTACATGCGTCCGACGGATTTTTCGCCGATGAAGTAGTGCCGGATTTGGCAAGATTCGATTCGCCACGACAGTCGAATTCAACGCCAACGGAGCTCTGATTCGCGGGTGGGTTTATACGTTGGTTAACGATGACAGGACTTCGTATGCTTATGGCAAATACATTTGGTACAGATATTTTGATTCAGTCTGAAGACCCAATGAAGGCTGCTGAATTTTATGTCAAGGAACTCGGCTTTGGGATTACGGATAAGAAATCGAATTTAGTCAGCCTCCGCGGGAAAAACATCAATTTGTTTATTGAGCGAGGTCCGGCTCTTGGGCCTGTTTTGGAAGTTACTGTCAAAAGCGTTATTTCGACGCTGCTCTCTCTTCGTTAGGAATCAATGGCGCATGCTTCAAGAGCTCACTGTCGCCGATCCAGATTCTTGAACATATACTGACCCGAAATGTACCAAAGATACGCTGAATCCGCAGAAGTTCTGATCCGCTGCGCCGGAGATAGTTAAAGGCAGATTGTGCGCCGGAAGGCGTGGACGGTTCGGCCCGCCTCGCTGGACAAACGAACTACTTGACGCTGGGACTCGGATCGGAGGTCTGGATCGGCAAGACTTTCTACCAGGTGGGATGAGACAAACTGGTAAACCTGCCCGAAAAATCGCGCGAGACCGGTTCAAGTAACTCGTTCTGACAATTCATGCTTTCGCATGAGATCCCAGCGCCGAGCACTTCGTTTCCGCATCAGTCAAGACGAGACGGCCGTCGCATTCGGTGATGCGGCGAGCCCTCTGTGCCTTCGAGCTGGCATACTCCTGAGCGGTCGCCAAACCATACGTAAACCCTTCCTTGCTTGGGTTCTGTCCAGTGAGCCCGCTATTCGTCCGCAACTCGAAGAATCCGGGTCTCGTCCACGAACAATCCGCTGCTCAAGAGCGCTTGACTCGTCTGGCAGTTCGAATTGGTCTGCGTGGGAGGTCGGCGGGCTGTGATGAATTCTGGTCTGGTAACTGGTCGTGCAGAATTATGTTGAACAGCGACTTATTGATTCGGATGCCACCGTTGTATTCAATCAGCCCGAGATCGCGAAAGCGATTCATGAAGAAGCTGACGCGGGAACGGGTGGTGCCGACCATCTCGGCCAGAGCTTCCTGCGTGATGTGAGGAATCATGTGTTCCGTTTTTCCCGGCTCGGCAAATTCGGACAAGATCAAGAGAATTCTCGCTAAACGTTTCTCGCTGGAGTTGAGGAGCTGATCGACCAGATCGGCCTGGGCTCGCATACTCCGGGCCAACAGGAATTTCCGAAACATTTCGGAGAAGTCGCTCTCCTCGTGCATCACGCGGATCATCTCCTTTCTTGCTATCTCAAGCGCTGAACAGGCTTCAATTGCAGTGGCAGTCGCCGGGTGCAGTGCGCCCACACCGGCGAGCGACTCCTCTCCAATGAATTCCCGAGAGGCGAGAAGTGCGATGGTGGCCTCCTTGCCCTCTGCGGAAACGACGGTGAGTTTTGCGCGGCCCACGCGAAGATAGAAGATGGCGTCAGCCGAATCTCCCTGCAAATAAAAGATCTGCGTGGGCTGCAATTGGATGAGTTTTCGTCCCACTCCTTCTTCTTCAAGATAGGTGGCGAGGTCAAATATCATGCTTCTCACCTCAAGCCTTTATAAGGCCAATGCGGGCTTCACGGGAGCAATTCAGAAGAGTGTGCGACCACTTCAGACTTGAGGTAGCCGGTATTTCCATCGTGCTCCCGGCTGGGCGAACTATACTCCTTCCCGCCGCTGTGGACGTTTTGTTTTCGGAAGTGTCCTACTATTGCGTTGTTGAGCAGTGGAATGCTCCGAATCGAACACCATTGTTGGCCGAACGGCGGTAACCGGATCGTGAAAGTGTCGCGCGTGACTCGGGCGCTCGTCACCAGCGGTAGTGGTGCAGTTTGAATCGCAGCGTGAGCCGGACCATGAAAGCAGTACGGGACGTAAATCCCTGACGAGAGGAGCCGATGATCGCTCGAATATGGCACGGTATGATTCCAGTTTCGGAGGGTGAGGAATACCGGGACCTCATGCGGAGAATTGCGCTTCCCGAGTATCTGGGACGCGCGGAAACCGTGGCGCGGGGTGTTTGTAAAGCACGGAAGCAGACGTAACGCATATCGAAATGCTGACGGTCTGGGAAGACACCGACGCCATCAAGCGTTTCGCTGGGGTCGACTACAGCATGGCCAAATACTATGACTTCGACTGCGACTACCCCATCGAAATGAAGGCCCGCGTCCGCCACTACGAGATGTACTCGGAGACCTCACCCGATCTATTCCGCAGTGAGTAGGCTATATTAGCGGATGCTGAAGAATCGCTCTGTACCGATCGACACTCTGCGGCCGCACATCATTTGTCGGGGCATTGCTGAAGCAATCGCGTGGCTGACCTGGGCATTCGGATTCGATCACCTGGGGAACTGCGTGAATGCCCGCTCCGGTCCTTCAAGAATTTGCGCTGCGAGAGCATCTGCCGCGACAGCTTTCATTAGGGGTAGAGCGAAATCGAGCAATTCACCGGCACTGAGTATGTAAGTCATCGCATTTCCTACTCGCGCACCGTCGTTCCGCGTCTTGGTGAGCAAACTGTCGATGATCTTCGCGAAGAACCGATCTGGCCAATTCGCATGCACGCCATCGCCGGAGGTATCAAATTCCTCCATAGCGCGCCATACGCGGCAGCCATTCTCCATTACGGGCACCTGATAACGCGCGATTCGCTTTCCCGGAAAGTCTGCAATATGTTCAACGTAGTGGAGGAAGGTCACGGCATCGTGATCGGAGCCCAGTAATACGATCTTGCCGTCGAGCATCAAGAAACGTTCCAGCGGAGAATCCGGGCCGAAAGCGTAATTCCACGGTTGGCTGGACATGAGGTGCTCACTCTGCTTACCCCAGAAGACGAAACGCGCGACGTGGCGATTCACTCCAGAGTCCGGATACGTCCTGAGGAATTCGACGAGCGTCCCATTGTCGCGATCCGATCTTGCCGTCAGCGGATCGAACAGCGGCAACTTTTCAAGAATGTCCCGCTCTTGCTCAATGGTCAGGTGCCCGCGTCCCACCTCGTCATAATAGCGCGGGCAACTTGCGTACATCATAAGAGTGCCTTCGGGAGTCAGCACCGATTTGAGTGCAAGATGTATCTGATCGGGACCACCGGCAACTTCTCCAACCGCTCGCACCGAAGCGTGCAGCATTACTGTATCGCCGGCCCTGATGCCCAACGTGCGAAAGCCGTTCGCCAACTCGTCCATCGAGTACATAGCAAGCTCTCTCTAATTCGTTCGCAGCCATTTGATTCGAACAACGCCATCGAATTCTTGGTCGCTCACTTCAAATCCAAAAAGTTATGACGCAGTTCCAATAAGTTATTGGACGCGGGGTCTGAGATGGCCTACGTTCACGGCATATCGCGGCTGTCAAGGTCGCAAGAGGTGCCCATGAACATCCTGCATGCGCTCGCCACCCAACTCTCGACTGTGCGCAAACAATTGTTGCGCCGGATTCGTCCCGGCCTCAGTATATTCGCTTTCCTGATGGTCTTCCCCGCGCTTGCCATCGGGCAGTCACCATTCGATACGGGCTTTACTGCTCTTCAAACCCTCTTCACTGGCACAGTTGCAAAGGTTGCCAGTCTGATCGCAATCGTCGTCGGTGGCTACGAGTTCGCCCACGGCGAACCGGGCGCCAAGAAAACTTTGGCTGGCGTCGCCGCGGGAACCGGCATTGCCGTTCTCGCGACG
>Ga0302325_10023050_pt1 | contig 12999 bp, 15 predicted proteins | sample Palsa_T0_2_FD_201948 | JGI IMG/M metagenome (GOLD analysis project Ga0302325, IMG submission 201948) | Peat permafrost microbial communities from Stordalen Mire near Abisko, Sweden - Palsa_T0_2 | ecosystem: Environmental > Terrestrial > Soil > Palsa > Peat permafrost | place: Sweden: Abisko... | reverse complement strand
CGCACTGAGATTGATCAGGCTACGCAAGGCGCGCCAGCGCCACGCTGCCGGAGACCGGGCGATCGAGCGCGAGCGCGCCGAAATCCCCGTCGCCGACCAGCGCCGCATCGAGCAGCTTGTGGTAAGCGGGCCGCGAAACCTCGACGGCGCCGAACATCCGCAAATGTTCGGTGACGAACTGGGTGTCTAGCAGGCGGTAGTGCCCGGCCTTGAGCCGCGCCACCAGGTGCACGAGAGCGACCTTGGAGGCGTCCCGGGCGCGATGAAACATGCTCTCGCCAAAGAAAGCGCGTCCAAGGCTGACGCCGTAGAGCCCGCCGACCAGTTCGTCGTCTTCGTACACCTCGACCGTATGGCAATCTCCGCGTTCGTAGAGCTTGCGATAAAGGCTGCGGATGCGGGCGTTGATCCAGGTGCGGGTGCGCCCGGGCATCGGTTGCGAGCAGCCATCGACCACCGCATCGAAATCGTGGTCGACGACGACCGTAAAGCGGCTCGAACGCACCGTCCGCGCCAACCGGCCGGGCACGTGGAAGCGGTCGAGCGGGATGATGCCGCGCCGCTCCGGTTCGATCCAATAGAGGGCGGGGTCCTCGGCGCTTTCCGCCATGGGAAAGATGCCGCAGGCATAGGCTTTCAGCAGCACTTCCGGCGTGATGTCGACGAGTGCCGACTCGCGGCTTGCCATGCCCCCTCGTTTAGCCGCCAGCAGGCGGCTCTTTCAAGGGCGCGGGGGCCGGCCTGGCGGTTGCGGCGCCAGCCGGCGTCGTCCCTTCGCTTTGCCGACGCTGCGACTGCGCCGCTCTTAACCAGCCGTAAACCCCAATTTCGCTAAGATTTTCGCCAGGTTGAACGCATTTGCTCCGGGGCGCGTTACGCCCTCGTGCAAAGAGCTGAAACTGCCGCCATGGAAACGATCGTCAGCGAGATCCGGCCGATCCGCGTCCTGCTCGTCGAGGATGAATTTCTCATCAGCGAATGGGTCGCGGAAACGCTGTCGGATTATGGCTTCGCAGTTCGTACGGCAACCAATGCAGCGGATGCGCTGCGGCAAATTATGTCGGCGCCCATCGACGTGCTGTTCACCGATATCAACCTGCCGGGCGGCATGGATGGCGCGACATTGGCGCGTCGCGTCCGCGAGCTGCTGCCCAATCTGCCGGTGGTTTACGCCTCCGGACGCGTGAACATGCTCGACTCCAAACAGCGCGTCCCGGGATCGCTTTTCGTTGCAAAGCCCTACGTTCCGGAGCTGATCGCGCGGCTTCTCGCCGACACCGTGAGAGCGACTGCCGAGCGTGTGCCGGCCTGAATTTGTTTAACGGAGCATGATCTTTTCGGAAGACCGGTTTCCACTTTTCCGGATCATGCTCTATTGCTCGATCGCGCCGCGCGCGAGAAATTCTTCCAACCAGTGGATGTGATAATCGCCGTCGATGATCGCCGCTTCGCGCGCGAGTGCGCGGAACAAGGGCAGGGTGGTCTCGATGCCGTCGACCACGAATTCGTCGAGCGCGCGGTTCAAACGCATGAGGCATTCGCCGCGCGTTTTGCCGTGGACGATGAGCTTTCCGACCAGCGAATCGTAGAACGGCGGAATCGTATAGCCGTGGTAAACGGCTGAATCGATCCGCACGCCCAGTCCGCCGGGCGGATGGTAGTGGACGATCTTGCCCGGCGAAGGCCGGAACGACACGGGATTTTCGGCATTGATGCGGCACTCGATGGCGTGGCCGTGGAAGTTCACGTCGCTCTGCTGCAGCGCGAGATCGTTGCCGCCGGCAACGCGGATCTGTTCGACCACGAGGTCGATATCGGTGATCATCTCGGTCACCGGATGCTCCACCTGAATGCGCGTGTTCATCTCGATGAAGTTGAACCTGCCGTCCTCGTAGAGGAACTCGACGGTGCCGACGCCGAGATATTTGATGTCGCGCATGGCGCGCGCGACGGTCTCGCAGATCTGGTCGCGGGTGGTGGTATTGAGGGCGGGCGAGGGGCCTTCTTCCCAGACTTTCTGATGGCGGCGCTGCAACGAGCAATCGCGCTCGCCGAGATGAATGGCGCGGCCTTTGCCATCGCCGAGAACCTGGATTTCGATGTGCCGCGGCCGTTCGAGATATTTTTCGAGATAAAGCGTGTCGTCGCCGAAGGACGCCTTGGCCTCGGTGCGCGCCATGGCAAGCGCTGAAGCAAGTTCGCTCTCGGCGCGAACGACCCTCATGCCCCGGCCGCCGCCGCCGGCTGCAGCCTTGAGCATGACCGGGAAGCCCATATCGCGCGCCAATCGCTCGGCCTCCTGGTCGGAGCCGAGGCCGCCGTCGGAACCCGGGACGGTCGGGATGCCGAGGTCTTTGACGGCGCGCTTGGCCGCGATCTTGTCGCCCATCAGGCGGATATGCTCGGGGCGGGGACCGATGAATTGCACGTTGTGCGAGGCGAGAATTTCCGCGAAGCGGGCGTTCTCGGCGAGGAAGCCGTAGCCCGGATGCACGGCGTCGGCGCTGGTGATCTCGCAGGCGGCAAGCAGCGCCGGAATGTTGAGGTAACTGTCCTTGGCGGGCGGCGGACCGATGCAGACGCTTTCATCGGCGAGCCGCACATGCATGGCGTCCTCATCCGCCGTGGAATGTACCGCGACCGTCCGAATGCCGAGCTCCTTGCATGCCCGCAACACGCGCAGCGCGATCTCCCCCCGGTTGGCGATCAGGATTTTATCGAACATCGCGGCGGCTCAGCGCGGCACTTCATTCGATGATCATCAGCGGCTCGCCATACTCGACCGGCTGACCATCCTCGACCAGGATCTGGATCACCGTGCCGGAGCGTGGCGCGGGAATTTGATTCATCGTCTTCATCGCCTCGATGATGATCAGCGTCTCGCCGGTCTTCACCTGGGCGCCGACTTCGATGAACGGCCGCCCGCCGGGCGCGGAGCCGAGATAAGCGATGCCCACCATCGGCGACGCGACGAGGCCGGGATGCTGTTTGGGGTCGATGAGCGCGGCGGGTACAGGGCCGACCGACGCCTCCGTCGTTCGCGCGCTCCCCCCGGACGCCTCCGTATTGCGCGCGACGCGAATCGAAACACCGTCCCGTTGAATCTCGATTTCAGAAAGGCCCGTTTCGTCGAGGAGCTTGGCCAGATCACGGATCGCGTCGTGATCGATCGCGGGCGTCTTCGGCATCGGCGGGCTCCCGGGCTGGCGCGCCACGATCAAACCTTTGTACGATCTTTGGCGCCGATCATTGCGGCGAGATCGCTGATTGCGCGCGCATAGCCGTCGATACCCAATCCGCAGATGACGGCTCGCGCAGCTTGCGAGACATAGGAGTGACGGCGGAACGGCTCGCGCGCATGAATATTGCTGATATGTACCTCGATGACTGGTGCCTCCAGCGCGAGGAGGGCGTCAAGGATCGCGACGGAGGTGTGCGAGTATCCGGCCGGGTTGATGACGACCCCCGCCGCGTGCTTGGCGCGCGCATCGTGGATCCAATCGATGATCTCGCCTTCGTGATTGGACTGGCGGAACTCCACCGCAAGCCCGTGCTGTTTCGCCGTCGCGCGGCACAGCCTCTCGACGTCGGCAAGCGTGGCATGCCCGTAGATTTCCGGCTCGCGCGTGCCGAGAAGATTGAGATTGGGTCCGTTCAGGACATAGATGGTCTTCGACATTTCGCGAGCTACACCCGGCTATTGTCGCCGCGGGCAAGCGCCCGCCGCGCCGGGTCCGTTTATAGGGAAGGCACCCGCAAAGGGGAAGCCTGCCGGGGCCCGCCGGCGCCTTTACCGGAGCATCGGCGCGCAAGAACATATTGGTTAACGCGGCTTGCGAGTGGAGCTAGTTCCGCTCGGCTTTGATTTTTTCGCGCAACACGTCGATGCCGACTGCTCCCACGATGACTTCGTCGCCGACCACATAGCTCGGCGTGCCATTTACGCCGAGCGCGTCGGCGAGCTTCATGTTCTCGTCGATCGTCTTCTTCACTTCGTCGCTGTTCATGTCCTTCTCGATGCGCGCCATATCGAATCCGACTTCCTTGGCGACCGCAAGCGCGTGCGCCTTGTCGGCCTGGCCGCGGCCGCCGAGCAGCTTCTGGTGAAACTCGATGTATTTTTTCCCGGTTACGTCCTGCATGCGCGCGGCGACGGCGACATGAGCGGCTTCGACCGATCCCTCACCGAGCACCGGGAATTCCTTGAGCACGAATTTGAGATTGGAATCCGTCTTCAAGAGATCGAGCATGTCGGAAAGGGCGCGCTTGCAGAAGCCGCAATTGTAGTCGAAGAATTCGACCATCGTGATGCTACCGTGCGGATTGCCGAGTACGACCTGGTGCGGCGAACTGAATAAAGTCGCCTTGGTCTCGGCGACCGCGGCGCGGTGTTTGGCGGCTTCGGCCGCCTGCTGACGCTTGTCGAGCTCGGCCATGACGTCCTGCATCACCTCGGGGTGCGCCAGCAGATATTCTTTGACGACGTTTCCGATTTCCTCGCGCTGATCGGTGGAAAAGGTTTGCGCTTGTGCCGACGTCGCGGCCGGCGAGGCCAGAAACAACGTCGCTGCAATCAGAATTGCCGTGCGCGGGATCGATGTCATCGGGATGGTCCTTTTTGTATTCATTGACCGACTCGGAGTGGGCTTTGCTTTCCTTTGTTGAAAGCGACGATATCGTCGGCTTTCACCCAGCCGGGAGATCCGACCGGAAACCGCGTCTTGGCGCGCGCCGCGAGTTCACGTGCGGTCTTGTTGTCGCCGCGCGAAAACGCAGCTTGCGCCGAGGCGAGATCGGCATCGGCTAAATCGCCGCTGTGACCGTAGGCCATGGCAAGCTGCTCATAGGCATCGCCGGATTCGGGCTCTTTGATAAGGGCCTCGCGCAGCAGCGGAATAGCTTCTTTTGTCATTTGCGGATTGTTGGTGGCAATCAGCGCTTGCGCCAGCAGGATTTGAATGAGGGCCGGACTGGGCGCGAGTTGAACGGCACGGCGCAATGGTGCGATCGCCTCCGCGGAATGTCCGCTCTCGAGCAGAGCCTGGCCCTTGAGCTCGTAGAAATAGGGATAATTGGGTATCGACTCGATCATGCTGTCGATTTGCGTGATGGCGGAGCGTAGGTCGCCGAAGCGGTAGGTGGCAATGGCGCGCGCGTAACGCGCCGGCATGCTGGTGTCGGATGAAGGATAACGTCGCAGCACCACATCCGCCCGTTCGGTAAAGCCGTAAAGCTTGGCGCGCATCATGTCGTGCCGGAATTGCAGCTCGGGCGGGTCCTTCTTGTCCCAGTAAGGAGTCTTGACCAGTTCGGCCAGCGCGGCCATGCGCTCCGCGGGCATCGGGTGGTTCTGCACGTACGGATCGATATAAGCTGCGGAGAACATCATCTCGTCGGCGAAGCGTTTGAAGGTGTCGTACATGCCCTTGGCCGACTGGCCGGTCATGGTGAGGAAGCGGACGCCGGCACGGTCGGCCTGCTCTTCCTGGGCGCGTTGATAGGCCAGAAGCGTGTGCATCAGATAGGATTGCGGTGCACTCAGCGCCGCTGCGCCGACATTGCCCATACCGGTGCCGCCGGAACGCGAACCGGCGACCACGGCGCCCACGCCAAGCAGCATGGCGACGATCGCCGCGGTCTGCGCGTTGGCGAGCTCCTGGCGCATCTTGGACAGGTGGCCGCCGACGATGTGGCCCGTCTCGTGCGCGAACACGCCGATGAGCTGATTGGGCGTGGTCGCCTGTTTGAGGGCGCCGGTAAAGATGAAAATGCGGTGCGCGTCCATGACGAATGCGTTGAACACATTTTCATTAATGATCACCACCTGAACGTTCTGCTGGCTTTGGCCGGCCACGCGCAAAATCGGCGCTGTGTAGTCGCGCAAAAGCTGCTCGATCTCCGCGTCGCGAATCATCGGGATGCCGGCAGTCGATCCGGTCTGCGCCCGCGCAGGCAGTCCCGCCAGCGCGACCGCGGCGGCAGCGGTCAGCGCGATGGCGCGCGACGCTGGTCTCATGGGACGCGCCTTGCTAGGAGTTTTGGCGACGATCATCTGGGATAAATATCGGTCCCCCGGTGCGGGGAACCAAGGCTATGGATCGAACCGAGTACGGTCAACACAAGGCCGGCGCATTGCAAAAGGCGAAGCCGCGGGCCACGAAACCCGCTGAATACGGCAGCACCGGGGCGGTTAGCCACGACCGCCGATCCGTCGAGGCAAAGTGATGCTCGAGAGGGCCAAACATCTCCTGCGGCCGTCCGTCCGCAGCGCCGTGCCGCCGTTCATGGTGATGGACGTGGTGGCGGCCGCTGCACGGCTTGAGTCGCAGGGCCGGCACATCATCCACATGGAGGTCGGCCAGCCGGCGGCGGGCGCGCCGGCAACCGCGATTGCCGCTGCGCGCGCGGCGCTCGCATCGCCGCTCCGCTATACTGAAACTCTCGGCATCGCCTCGCTGCGCCGGCGCATCGCGCGCGCTTACGCGGAATGGCACGGGCTCGACATCGATCCGGATCGTATCGTCGTCACCACCGGCTCCTCGGCGGGCTTCATCCTATCTTTCCTTGCCGCCTTTGAAGCGGGTGATCGCGTGGCCGTGGCGCTGCCTGGCTATCCGCCCTATCGACACATCCTCGCTGCGCTCGGCTGCGAGGCGGTGGGAATCGAGACAAACGCGGCAACGGGTTGGTCGATCGACAGCGAAGCTCTGATCGCTTATCACCGCGCCACCGGACTCAAGGGGGTGATAGTGGGTTCGCCCGCCAATCCGAGCGGTACGATGATGACCGCAAACGCGCTCGCCGAACTGATCGGCTGCGCCGAGGAAGCCGGCATCACCGTCATCTCCGACGAGATCTATCACGGTCTCGACTATGCCTTTGCCGCGGAGTGCGCCGCGCGCATCTCGCCCGATGTCATCATTGTCAACTCCTTCTCCAAGTATTTCTGCATGACCGGATGGCGGATCGGCTGGATGGTGGTGCCGCCGCCGCTGGTGCGGGCAGTCGAGCGGCTGCAACAGAACCTTGCGATCTCGGTTCCGACGCTCTCGCAAATTGCGGCCGAAGCCGCATTCGACGGGCGCGCGGAGCTGGAAAATGTGCGGCGGGGTTACGAGGAGAACCGGCGCATTCTGCTCGACGGATTGCCGCGCGTCGGCCTCGATTCATTTTTGCCGGCCGACGGCGCATTCTATCTCTATGCCGATGTCTCGCGTTTCTCCGGCGATAGCTTTGGGTTCGCGACGCGCATGCTGGAGGAAGCGGGTGTGGCGGCGACGCCTGGGGTCGATTTCGACCCGCTGCGCGGGAAGAATTTCCTGCGCCTGTGCTACGCCGGCGCGCCTGAGGAGATGTGTGAGGCCGTCGAGCGCATCGGCGATTGGCTGCGAAAATGATTTCGATGGAACCGAGGCCGGCGATGAGCGACGCCCTGTTCGACATCCTGCGTAAACTGACGACCGCTACGATCACCACCATGCTGCTGAGAAAAGGCATCCGGCGCTGCTGGATGAACGGTCCGAAACCGCTCGTTCCTAGAGGCGAGCGCGTCGTCGGGCGCGCATTCACCCTGCGCTTTGTCCCCGTGCGCGAAGATCTTGCGACCGCGGAAAGCTGGGGTAATCCGATATCGACGCGGGCGGCGATCGAGGAAATTCCGGAAGGGGCAATCGCGGTTGCCGACGCGATGGGCGTAGGAAGCGCCGGCATTTTCGGCGACATCCTCTGTGCTCGCATGAAAAAGCGCAATGTCGCGGCGCTGGTGACCGACGGGGTCGTGCGCGACCGCGCCGGCGTGCTCACGAGCGCGCTGCCGGTCTGGTGCGCCGGCGTTGCCGCGCCGGCGTCCGTCAACGGATTGACCTTCGTCGGCTGGCAGCAACCGATCGGCTGCGGCGGATGCGCGATATTCCCCGGGGATGTGATCGTGGCAGACGACGATGGCGCGGTCGTGATCCCGCAAGCGATGCTGGAATTCGCCGCGCATGAAGGCGCCGAGCACGAGCTCTATGAAAGCTGGGTGTTCAGCGAAGTCGAAAATGGCGTGAAACTGCCCGGTCTTTATCCGCCGAATGACGAAGCCAAGGCGCGCTACGCGGCGTGGCGAAAATCGAGACCGTGATCGGGCAACGGCCGGGCCAAGGGTCACAGGACGCAGATGTTCTTCACCGTCTCCAAAGTTCTCGGTTTCTTCACTGTCCCATCAAACTTCCTGATAGCCATCGGGCTCCTCGGCATCATTCTCCTGTGCACGCGGTTCACGCGCCTCGCCAGTTGGCTCATCGTCAGCAGCCTCGTGCTCATCGCCGTCGCCGGCTTATCGCCGCTCGGCAATGCGCTGATCCTGCCATTGGAGCAACGATTCCCGCCCTGGCACGCTTCGGCCGGGGCGCCCGACGGAATCGTGGTGCTCGGCGGCGCGATCTCGCCGGACATTTCGGCGGCGCGTGGCGCGACGGCTCTCAACGATGCAGCCGAACGCGTCACCGTCACCGCCGAACTGGCGCGCCGCTACCCGAACGCGCGCATCATCTATAGCGGCGGTAGCAGCGCCCTGATCTTCGATGAGGGCCTCGAGGCGGGCTTCGCTGTCCGGCAACTGGAAGCGCTTGGCGTCGCGCGCGAGCGCATCACCGCCGAGGAGCAGTCGCGCAATACGATCGAGAATGCTGTCTTCTCCCGGCTCGTCGCCAACCCGAAACCGGGCGAGCATTGGCTCCTGGTGACGTCGGCCTCTCACATGCCGCGCGCGATGGCGGCCTTCAGGGCGGCTGATTTCCCCGTCGAGGCCTATCCGGTCGATTGGCGTACTACCGGGACCGCCAACCTGGTGCGCCCGTTTGGATCGCTGGCTGACGGCCTGGGCCGGACCGATGCCGCGGTGCATGAGTGGGCCGGCCTCATCGCTTACCGCCTCGCCGGCAAGACCAGGGATTTATTTCCCGGCCCCTGATCGCTAGCCGTGACCGGAGCGTTCTGTGCCAGCGCCGGGCCCCGCCGTTAACCAATCCTTCAATCCGCACGGAAGACTTTCAGCTTCTGGGGTACGACGATTCGTTGCTGAACTCGTCGAAGGCGCGGACGCCACTGGCGCGAGATCCACCGCGTCCATTGGGGAAGGGCCACCATGTCAACCGAATTGCCTGTGGCGTTCGTACGCGAAGCGGAAACAGCCGCTGAAATCCAGCCGGCGACGATCGCGTGGTGCGAGACCGCGGTCGCGGTGGTATTCACCGCGGCGGCAGTGTTGTTCGTTTCCCTGGTCGCGGTCGTGACCGGTTTGGTGTGAACGCCCGCGCGTTGCCCGCGCGCGGGGGGTATGTTCATGTCCCGCATCTGAATTGCGGGTTGGCGACCCATGGCGCTTCATCTGGTCATTGGCAATAAAAATTATTCCTCCTGGTCATTCCGGCCCTGGTTGGCGATGAAGGTCGCCGGGATCGCCTTCGACGAAACGCTGATCTCGCTCGATGCGCCCGACTTCAAGGCACGCCTAAGGGCATTGAGCGGCGCCGGTAAGGTGCCGGTGCTCATCGACGGCGACGTCCGCGTCTGGGAGTCGCTGGCGATCTTCGAATATCTCGCCGAGAAATTCCCCACCGCCGCTTTGTGGCCGCGTGAGGCGGCGGCGCGCGCCCATGCGCGTGCGGTCGCTTCGGAGATGCATGCCGGCTTCCAGCCGCTGCGGCGTCAATTGCCGATGAATGTCTGGCGGCGGATTATTCCGCGGGCGCTTGAGGATGACGCGATGGCCGACGTCGCGCGTATCGAGGTCATTTGGAACGAGTGCCGCTCGCGTTTCGGGAGCGGTGGGCCGTTTCTTTATGGCGCATTCGGCGCCGCCGACGCCATGTACGCGCCGGTCGTCTGGCGTTTCCACACCTACGCAATCGAGGTGAGCGCTACCGCCCGCGACTATATGCGCGCGCACATGGCGCTGCCGGCGTGGAGCGAATGGCGCGAGGCCGCAAAGCGCGAGCCTTGGGCTTCCACACGACGAGGTCGACTGGCCGCAAGTCTTGCGTGAGTGACAAGTCTTGCGCGGGTGATTTGCCGCGCAACTCTAGAGCGCAATCGCTTCAGATTGAATCGATTGGCGCTCTAATATCCCAGTGGCGCATGATCTTTTCGGAAAAACGGCTTCCACTTTTCCGGATCATGCGCTAACCGAGGCGCAGTTCCAGCTCGCGCAACAGCGGCTGCTGATAGGCGATAATTTTACGCATCGCGCTCGGCAGCGCGAAATAAGCGATGTGATCGATCTCTGGAAAACTTTGCCGCCGCCCCGATCTCGGCGGCCATTCGATCTCGAAAGTATTGCTGGCGAACGTCGCCAGATCGAAATCGGCCGAGACCGCCCAGACGTGTACCAGCTTGCCGCTCTTGTGCTTGACCGGGGTCAGCACCATGAAATCGCCCGCGGTCGTCAGGTTCGTTTCCTCGGTGAATTCCCGCCGGGCCGTGGCGAGAAGGTCGGCGCCAGGTTCGGCGAGGCCCTTGGGAATGGTCCAGGCTCCGTCATCCTTTTTCGCCCAGAAGGGACCGCCCGGATGGGCAAGCAGGACTTCGAGGGCGCCCCTGCGGCGGAACGCCAGGAGGCCGGCGCTGATTTCTGCCCTGCGGCGCATCCGGGCAATTTAACGCTAAACTGCGGCTCTCTACCGCAGGTCTTGCCAATGGGCTAGAGTCTGCATGATTTTGTCACGATTGCGCCCACAAATGCCTCCTCTCCTCGCTGGTGCTCAATTGAGCGCGCGGCGTTTGAGGGGGCACGCCGAACCATTTCCTGCACGGGAGCTAACAACAATGCGATATCGATTTATCGCCGTTCTTGCCGCTTTCGCGGCGCTGATTGCGCCCGTTGCCAATGCCGACGATGCCCCCAAGGACGTCAAGGGGCTCTATCTGATGAGCGATTATCCCGCCGTCACGCTGCGGCCCGGCGAGACCTCTACGATCAATCTGAAGCTGCAAAATTACGCTTTGCCGCCAGAGCGGCTGTCGCTGTCGGTGTCCGGTGTTCCTTCCGGTTGGACGGCGACGCTAATGGGCGGCGGCCAGCCGGTCGCCGCTGCAATGCCGGCAACAAATTCCAGCGTTTCGCTCGAACTGCGGCTTGACGTGCCTAAGAACGCCGCCGTCGGCACGCAAACGCTCACAGTCGCCGCGACGGGCGGCTCGACCAATGCGCAGCTCCCGGTCGCCGTCACGCTGGCCAAGGATTTGCCCGCCAAGCTGACGCTGACGCCGCAGCTTCCCGAATTGCGCGGCAACTCGAAGTCGCCTTTTGAGTATCAACTCGCCATCAAGAACGACAGCGGCAAAAAGCTCATGGTGAGCCTCTCCGCGCAAGCTCCGCAGAATTTCGACACTTCGTTCACCGAAGGATACGGCACCCAGGAGCTCAACGCGGTTCCCATCGACGCCAGCCAGAGCAAGAACGTGAAGCTCAAGGTAACCCCGCCGAACACGGCCGCGGCCGGAAGTTACAAGGTGGAAGCGCGGATCGGCGCTGAAGACGCTTCCGCGACGGCGGATCTGACGATGGACATCAACGGCCAACCTCGTCTCGACATCAGCGGCCGCGAGGGGCTTGTTTCGACGCGCGCTTCGGCCGGCAAGGAAACGACGGTGCCGGTCGTCATCACCAATACCGGCACCGCGCCGGCCGACGAGGTCGAACTATCCGGCTCGGCGCCGAGCGGCTGGAAGGTCACCTTCGATCCGAAGACGGTCGACCGCATCGCGCCCAACGCCAACAAGGAAGTGCAGGCGCTGATCACGCCGACCGAGAAGGCCATCGCCGGCGACTATGTCACCACGATCCGCGCTTCCACTCGCGGCGAGTCGGCCTCCACCACCTTCCGCGTCACGGTGACGACCTCCACGATGTGGGGCATCGCCGGCGTCGGCATCATCGGCATCGCGCTACTGGTGATGGTCGGAGCGGTCGCAAGGTTCGGCCGGCGATGACCGAGGAGACCGTTATCGAGGCAAAGGGCCTCACCAAGAAATACGGCCACGCGGTCGCCGTCGACCACATCTCGTTCAGCGTCGGGCGCGGGGAGATCTTCGGACTACTCGGACCCAACGGGGCCGGGAAAACCACCACCATCCTGATGCTGCTCGGCCTCACCGAGATTTCCGGCGGCGAGGTGCGTGTGCTCGGATTCAATCCGGGGCGCGAGCCGCTCTCGGTCAAGCGCCGCGTCGGCTATCTGCCCGACACCGTCGGCTTCTACGATCAGCTCACCGCCGCCGACAATCTGCGCTACACCGCCCGCCTGATCGGGTTCAAAAAGACCGAGCGCGAGAAAAGGATCGCAGACGGGCTCGGTCGGGTCGGGCTTGCCGAATTTGCTGACAAGCGCGTCGGTACCTTCTCCCGCGGCATGCGCCAGCGCCTCGGGCTTGCCGAGATTCTGATGAAGGGCGCTCAGGTCGCCATCCTCGATGAGCCGACATCCGGGCTTGACCCGCATGCCACCGCGGAACTGCTCGGTATTATTCGCGGCTTCAAGGGCGAGGGCGTTTCGGTGCTGCTTTCCTCGCACCTGCTCGAGCGGGTGCAAAGCGTGTGCGACCGCGTCGCGTTGTTCAGCGGCGGTCGTATCGCGTTGATGGGCTCGGTGGCCGATCTCGGCCGCCAGGTACTCGGCGGCGGCTACGTGGTCGATATCGAGGCGGATGGCGCGGGGCTTGCCGAGCGGCTGGCGCTCATTCCCGGCGTCAGCGGCGTGGAGAAAACCGGCATCAGCAAGCTGCGCCTGCATGCCGACCGCGACGTTCGTCCGGAAGCCGCGGCTGAAGTGGTCGCCATGCAGGGGAGGCTGAAATTTCTCGGCGTCCAGGAGCCAAGTCTCGATGCCATCTACACCCGCTATTTCGAGAGCAGGCCGGACGAGGGCATGACCGTGAAAGATGGAGCGCGCCATGCGGCGTGAAGGTTCCGCCTTCCAGGGTCTCGGCGTGGTCATGCTCAAGGAGCTGTCGGATCAC
>Ga0302325_10023049_pt1 | contig 12999 bp, 13 predicted proteins | sample Palsa_T0_2_FD_201948 | JGI IMG/M metagenome (GOLD analysis project Ga0302325, IMG submission 201948) | Peat permafrost microbial communities from Stordalen Mire near Abisko, Sweden - Palsa_T0_2 | ecosystem: Environmental > Terrestrial > Soil > Palsa > Peat permafrost | place: Sweden: Abisko... | reverse complement strand
GTCGACGTGCCGAAGGACGAGGAGATCACGTTCGCCGACCACGCCGGCCGGTTCTACGCCCGCCGGTACGGGATGGCCCCGATGGTGGGCCGCCTGCTCGGGTACCTGGCTGTCTGCGATCCTCGAGAGCAGAGCGTCACCGAGCTGGCTGACGCCCTATTGGCGAGCCGGAGCGCCATCGCCGGCGCCGTCAACACGCTCGAGAACCTCGGGCTCATCCGGCGCTCCCGGGCGGCGGGCGAGCGGATGGACCGGGTGTGCATCGACCTGTCGGCGCCCCGAGCGATGGGCTTCGACCTCTCCGAGTACCAGGAGCAGGGCGAACTGGCCCGAGAAGGTTTGCGCCTGCTGGCCGATGCTCCGCCCGAACGGCGAGCCATCGTGTCGGAGTGGGCCGCGTTCGCCGATTTCCTGGTGGAGCGGCTTCCCGCCTGGGAGCAGGAGTGGAAGACGCGTCGAGAAGCGTTGAGCGCCGCCGGCGAGCTCCCTGAGGCTCCGGGTCCCCATCGAGAAGGCAGAGGGCGATGACGGGCCCGAGCCACGTGCCGGGAATTTTGGCCAGGGACGTGTGCAAGTCGTACGGCAGCCACCTGGTGCTCGACACGGTGAGCCTGACCGCCGATGAGGGCACGATCCTGGCGTTGCTGGGTCCGAATGGAGCGGGCAAGACCACGATGGTTCGCATTCTCTCGACCCTGATTTCGGCCGATTCAGGCTCCATGCACATCGCCGGTCACGACGTGGTTGCCGACCCCGATGGGGTGCGAGCCCTCATCGGCGTCACCGGCCAGTTCTCGGCCGTGGACAACCTGCTGACCGGAGCCGAGAACCTGCGGTTGATGGCCGATCTACGCCACCTCGGCCGCGAAGCCGGGCACAGGCGGGTAGCCGCGTTGTTGGAGCAGTTCGACCTCACCGGCGCCGCCGACAAGTTGCTGTCCACCTACTCGGGCGGGATGCGACGGCGCCTCGACCTGGCGATGACCCTCGTCGGAGCCCCTCGGGTGATCTTCCTCGATGAGCCCACCACCGGTCTGGACCCGCGCAGCCGCCTCACCATGTGGGAGATCATCCGCCAGCTCGCCAGAGCCGGAGTCACCATCTTGTTGACCACCCAGTACCTCGACGAGGCGGACCAGCTGGCCGACCGGATCTCGGTGCTCGACCAAGGCCGGATCGTCGCCGAAGGGACCCCGGCTGAACTGAAGAGCCGGATCCCCGGCGGTCACGTCCGGCTCCACTTCGCCCGTCCCGAGCTGCTGCTCTCGGCGGCCGAACTACTCCCGGCGTCCGCTGCCGACCAGGAGCAGCTGGTCCTGCAGGTTGCTGCAGATGGGACGGTGGACGCTCTCCGTGAGCTGCTGGGCGAGTTGCACGGGGCCCGTATCGCCGTCGAGCGCCTGTCGATCCACACCCCGGACCTCGACGACGTGTTCCTCGCCGTCACCGGCAGCCACGTCGCCGGGCGACCCGACGAGGAACCCGCGCCGCAGGGAGCAGCGCAACGATGACCACCCTCGCCTACACGCTCAGCGACTCGCGGGTCATGCTGCGCCGCAACCTCAAGTACCAGCTCCGCTACCCGTCGATGACGCTGATGCTCGTCGGATTACCCATCGTGTTTCTCCTGCTATTCGTCTACGTCTTCGGCGGTCAACTCGGTGCCGGCCTCGGCGCGCACGACGGCCGCGCCGCCTACCTCAACTACGTGGTGCCCGGGGTACTGCTCATCACCGTGGCTTCGGCCGTCCAGGGCACTGCGATCAGGGTCGCCATGGACATGACGGGCGGCATCATCGACCGGTTCCGCACCATGGCCATCGCCCGCGCCTCGGTCCTCACCGGACACGTCCTCGGCAGCATTATCCAAACCGTCATCGCCATCGTCATCGTCATCGGCGTCGCCTTCGGTCTCGGATTCCACTCCACGGCCGGGCCGCTCGCATGGCTCGCTGCCATCGGGATACTGGTTCTGTTCTCCTTCGGGCTCACCTGGCTGGCGGTCGCACTCGGACTGGCGGCCAAGAGCGTCGAGACCGCCAGTAACAGCCCGATGATCCTGACGCTGCTGCCCTTCCTGGGCAGCGGGTTCGTGCCCACGGCCACAATGCCGGCCGGACTACGCCAGTTCGCCGAGTACCAGCCCTTCACTCCCGTCGCCGATTCCGTACGGGGATTGCTCACCCACGCCGCCATTGGCGACCAGGCCACCCTTGCCATCGTCTGGAGCATCGGCCTCGTCGTTGTCGCCTACTTCTGGGCCACCCGCCTCTACAACCGGCGCCGAGCAGCCGAACCGAAGTGAGCAGACAAGTCGAACAGGATCTGTCAATGGGGTTGGACGCCATCGCTCTAACCGGTTGATTCGGCGCCCTGCGATAAGGTGGCCGAGATGGGCAGAGATAACGTCGGCCCGTCCGTGGGTACCGGGAAGCCACGTAGCGCTGCCGCACAGAACCTCCGGGCTGCCGTCCCCACTCTCTTAGCACTTGGGGCAATCGCCGCTGTCGTTCTCGGAACCTTTATGACAGTCAAGACCTATCGGACAGATCAACAAGTGAAGGACCTTCGGCACCACGGGGTGCTTGTCACTTACGAAGTGGCCACCTGTACGAGTGGGGACAACGGGCTCACCTGTGACGGGAGTTTTCGATTTCACGGAACGGTCTACACCGAGTCGATATCCGGGATCCTCAACGAACCCAACAGCGGGGCAAGTCTTTCAGCGATCACCGATCCGAAGCATCCGGCATCATACGTGTACGTTCGAAGTGCCATTTATGGCCCCAACGCTGCAGGGCAAGGGAGTTGGCTTCTAGGTGCCGTACTTCTGGGAATCGTCGCGATCGTGATGGCGGTCCTGTCCCGCACCATCACTTCAAAACGACGTAACGCAGCTCTGCGAGGAGCAGCTCCGTTGGCGTCTACGTGACCAGGCGACAACGGTCGTGGAGGTTGGCGATGCGACGCTTCGGATGTCTATCGATCGCCGTTTTGCTGGCCGTTTCTCTCGCAAGTTGCCGTGGTCCGTCAGCCACCGTGCAGATACATCTCAGTACCAAGCGTGCGGAAGCCGGTCAGCTGGTTAAGGGAACGCTCGTCGTCGATAACCCGCGCTGCCTTCGACGTGACACCGAAGCGGTGCGTCCCACCGTTTGTAGTCATCCTTACGAGGGGACACTTTCGTAATGACGTCGTGATCAGCCTTGCTTGTTCCGAGCGTTCGGTTCACATCTCACAAGGGACAACCCGGCTTCCATTCACTGTGATCACCTCTTACAACGACTGCCTCGGCCCCGGTGGTTACGGGGACGACGGCACACCCCACTGCTTGACAGATGGTGGAGAGCCACCACTTCCGACGGGGTCATACAAGGCCGTCCTCCAGTGGTTCACGAGGGTGCCGCTGCCGAAGCCAGCGCCGGTGCCAATCAGCCTGACCTGAAGGGCCCGAAGCGTGCCGATCCTTGTTCGCGTCCGGAGTGCGCCATGGATTAGACGAGAACGTTGCCGCCAGTGATCTTGAAGTGCGAGAACGGACCTGGTCCGCACGGCGGAGCGGGAAGGTTGGTTTTCAGAGTCGTGGTGTTGTTGGAGGCCGGAGCGGTGAAGGACCCGGCCTTCGTGGCCGACCCCGGGGGGGCCAGCAAGGTGATCGTGTCAGTGGGGGAGCCACTCACGGTCGCCGGGTTATTGGTGTAGGTGATTGTCGTCTTGGCGATCGCCGCCGGAGGGGTGGTTTTCCATTTGATCGTCACCGTGATCGTGCCGACTACATCGGTCCCATCGAAGTCGGCGCAGGAACTGGCTGAGGCGGGGCTGGCGAGGGCCTGGTAGGAGCCGGATCCGGTGACCTTGCCTCCGACAATCGTCACGCCAGCTGGAGTGGTGACCGAGCTGTTGCCACAGGGTCCACCGGTCGGACTCGTCAGCGATGCGCGAAAGTTGATCTTTACTCCCCCGGCCGCCCCGGCCGGTGTCAGCCCCGGGCTGAGAGTGCCTTTCCCGGAGTAGATGGGGCAGTTGGCGATACCGGTCGCGTTGGGTGGTGCGGCCAGGGCCACAGACGAATCGAGGGCCAAGAACGATCCCAGCGGAATGACGACTGCCACGGCCATGACGGCGAGCTTGCGAAGCATCGGCTTGTCCTCCTGCGAGTCGGAGAATCGAGAGTCTCGGCGCCCCGCAGGAAAGCCCGCTGACGCCTCCCCCTGCGAGGCTCGGGGGGAGACACCAGAACTTTAACGAGTTCCTTGGCTCAAGCGTTGTTGTGCGGCGCTCGTTGTACTCGCAAAGGAACCCGCTTCAGTCCCTCCGGCAGGAACTCTCAGTCCAAGTCAGCCGGAACCCGGGGCAGCGTTTCGCTCCAGCTGTGCCTGCGCCATCCGGTCTATCAAGGGCCCGGGCCACCGCCCGCCGCAAAATACTGTGTCGCTGGCTATCCGATCCTCACGCAACCTGACTATGTGGGCTTGATGGCATCGGTGAGGCACTCCCGCTTCTTGCCAGCTGAGGGTGAACTCCACCAGCTCGCCGTCGTCGATCCCGCTGCGTCGGAGCGCTCCGAATTGGCCAGGGTCGGCATACCACCTCCCCAACTCGTCCCGTACGGCACCGGCGCCCTGGAGGCGGAACTGCCAGTTCGGCACCGTCGCATCCAGGACGACGTCTTCACAGAAGATGTTCTCCGGGACAGCCGCCCCCTCGATGCCAGCAAGGAATGCCCCTACGGGGTCCGTCGTGCTCACGGTCACCACCTTGAGTTCGTCACCCCTTTACGTACGACAGCTTCTCGGCCACCTTGCCGCCGCGTACACGGAAAACATCTACGCCCCGCACGTGTCCGCCGTCCCAGGAATAGCGCCACATCTGCACGACCCGGTCGCCGGCCGCGAAGGTCTCCTCCGGTTCGAACCGGGATGTGGCGTCGCTGAAGATCGCCTCCCAGGCCTGTCGGATGGCGGCTCGACCCAGGTGACGTATCCCGTCGGGGGCCGGACCGGTGGCGTCGAAGATGCAGTCGTCGGTGAGCAACTCCAGAACGCCATCGAGATCGTGATCGGCCCAGGCCGCCCCGAACACCTCGACCACGTCGACGGGCTCCATCTCGTGACTCGGGCCTGTCACTTGGCGTAGTTGCTGGCTCCGAACCAGTCGACAACCACGACGGGCTCGTTCCCTATCACCCAGGCATCGTGACCGCTGGGCAACGACGTGACGTCCCCGGGGCCGGCGATGAACTCGTTGCCGTCGTCCATGCGAATGGCCAGCTGTCCACTCACGTGATATTGGAAATGCGGTGCCTCGCAGCTCTCGGTGTTGGCGATCGGCTTCACGTCATTGGACCAGCGCCATCCGGGCTGGAGCACTAGACGGCCGATTTCCCCGCCCCCGGCCTTCACGATCTCCGCTCGTCCGTTCGGGAAATCCCGGACCTCGTCGGGCTTTTCGAAGCTCCGGTGCTCAGTCGCGTGCATGGCCACCCTCCACGGTCCTTGTTCAGGGAACGACAGTGGTAGGCTTACCTACTAATAGGTAAGGTGTCAAGAGAGAACCTCAACGAGAATGGGACCCATGAAGAGGGGTGAGGTCGAGAGGGTCGATACGGCGACCCAGATTCTCGACGTGGCCGAGCGCCTGGTGCAGGTCCGCGGTTTCAATGGGTTCAGCTATGCGGACGTGGCCGCCGAGTTGAAGATCACCAAGGCCGCCCTCCACTATCACTTTGCCGGGAAGGCAGAACTTGGAGACGCGCTCGTTGCCCGCTATGCCACCCGCTTCGCCGAGGCCCTGACACAGGTGGAAGCGCGCACAGCCGAAGCGCCGGCCAGGCTCGATGCGTACGCCGATCTCTACCTCGATGTGTTGCGCGATCAGCGCATGTGCCTGTGCGGAATGATGGCCGCCGAGTACTCGACACTTCCGACCTCCATGCAAGAGGGGATTGTTCGATTCTTCGACGACAACGAGCTGTGGCTTGCCCGCATTTTGGAAAAAGGCCGTGAAGAAGGCGCGCTTACGTTCGTGGGTCCGCCAGGAGAGACAGCCCGGATGATCATCAGCGGTCTGGAAGGAGCGATGCTCGTGACCCGGCTTTTCAGCGACATCGCCAGGTTCCAAAACGCTGCTGCCCACCTGTTCTCGGGTCTCAAGTCCACGCCGGCAAGAAGCGCTCGATCTCGGAGAGGCCCGAAGGCCGTCTCTGCCGCCGGGCGGGGCTGATCTGCCTTCTTATCAGGACCGAACCGCTGGGAACCTGGAGCGCCGGTCGGGGCAGATCTAGGAGGTCCCTTCCGAGGCTAAAACGTGACTCTTCGCGAGATGAACCTGTCTAACTCGACCCAGTTCAACAAGAGCGATTTCGGGCAGGTCTGACTCTCTTTCTCAAGAGAGATTGAAAAAGACTTCGAAATGCGGCCCCCCGTCCGTTTAAATAGGGCCCGGACCTCTGATAGAATTTTTGACGACTCGGGATGACGAGGGGGGGCCCGATGTTCGCCTTTCAGGCACGTCGGTATGGTGTGCTCGTTGCTCTGGTTGTCCTTGTCGGGGGCCTTCTGGTCGCCACGATCCCGGCGGCGGCGTCCGCTCACGGGAAGAAAGCCTCACCCTGGACCACCTCGATCTCTGCCCTCCCAGCCAACGCAGAGTCGAGTCCGGTCTCAACCTTCACCTCGGAGTCGTGCCCCGCCAACGGGTCATGCGTGGCCGTCGGCGCCTACATTGATGCGAGCGGTGGCCAAGAAGCTCTCCTCGACACCCTCTCGGCCGGCGTCTGGACGCCCATGGCGGCACCTCTTCCCACTAATGGGGTTGCCGACGCCGGCGCCGGTGCCGACGTCACGTCCGTCACCTGTGTAGCTGCCGGTTCCTGTGTGGCGGTGGGGGCGTACAGCGCCAAGAGAGGCAAGGAGAGTGGTCTGGTCGAGACCCTCTCCCAAGGCGTCTGGACGCCAGAGCAGGTGCTGTCCACAAAGTTCACGGACTTGGGCTTCACGGCCGTGACCTGCCCGGCGGCGGGCTCATGTGTGGCCGTGGGGGAAGGCTCCAATGCCATTGGCGATGTCGGAGGCGTCATCGGGACCTTGTCGGGTGGCGCCTGGACTGTGACCGCTGTCGCCCTCCCCCCGAGCGTTCCGGCCCAAGCTGTCGATCTCCTGGATGCGGTGACGTGCCCTGCGGTGGGCTCGTGTGTGGCCGTGGGTGGCTACGCCGTCCTCGGCAAGCCGATTGTCGAACAAGGCCTCATCGTCACCCTGTCTGCTGGTCGATGGACTGCCACGGTGGCACCGCTGGGCTCCAAGAAATCCGCCCGCGATCTCAACTTCCTCGAGTCGGTTGCCTGTTCGTCGGTGGGCTCGTGTGTGGCCGGCGGCTCGACGGCCGGTAAGTCCGGCAGACATGGCCAGGGTCTTTTGGAGTCGCTCTCGAACGGGACGTGGTCCCAAGTGGCCGTTCCTCTTCCCAGCGACGCCGAACCGGGCGAATTCAGTGATTTCGGCGCCGTGAGCTGTCCGGCTGCAGGCACCTGTGTCGCCGTGTCCGGCTACACCGATGCCAGCGGCAACCAACAGGGTCTCATCGAAACCCTCGCCAGTGGGATGTGGACGGCGACCGAGGCATCGGTCCCGACCGACGCCGGTGCTGACCCCATGGCCACCCTCGGTGGCGTCTCCTGTCCCTCGGCCGGTTCCTGTGTGGCCGTGGGGGGCTTCGCCGACACGTCCGGTGCATCGGAGGGCCTGGTCGACACTCTCTCCGATGGCACGTGGACGGCCACCGAGGTGCCTCTTCCGGCCGCCACGTTCGGCGGCGTCATCCCCGTCGAGGCCACGCCGTTCAGCAAGAGCACGTTCCGGCTGAGCAGCCTCCTGGCCCCGAAATTGACCAGCCGAGCCACCGCGACGAGGAGGCTCAGTTGGGCCCGTCCGTTCCCAGGGTTCCGTGGCGTCACCTCGGCGAGTGCCACGGCGAAACCCGTGACGGTGGCCTTTCTGGCGACGCCCAGCCTCACCGCGGTGGCCTGTGCCACTACCGACTCGTGTGCCGCGGTTGGCAGTCTCTACACAGCAACCGGTGAGGAAGGGCTGATTGCCACCCTGTCGGGTGGGACATGGACAACCTCGGAAGCGGTCCCGGCCGACGCCATCATGAATACGTCAGCCCAGCTCGAAGCGGTGGCGTGCGGAGCACCGGCGTCCTGTCTGGCCGCCGGGAGTTACGACGACACCAACGGGGAGACCCAAGGATTCGTCGAGACCCTCTCGGGTGGGACGGCAGCTGCGTTGGAGCTGCCTGTCCCGAGCGACGCCGCCACTGACCCGGAGGTCAACCTGGCCGCCCTCACTTGCCCGGCCACCGGTTCGTGCGTTGCCGTGGGGAACTACTTCGGGGCCAACGGCAACCTCGAAGGACTCGTCGTAACCTTGGCGCAGGGCACGTGGACGGCGACCGGCGTCCCTCTCCCGGCGGGCACGACCAACCCCAATGCCAGTCTGATGTCTGTCGCCTGTGCCGAGACGGGGACATGTGTGGCGGTGGGTGGCACCTTCGACGCCACCGGCCGGGTAGAGCAGGCCATCATCGAGACGCTGGCCAGCGGCACCTGGACCCCGTCGGTGCCCACCCTGCCGGGCAAGACCAGCGCCCATGAGGAGTCCGTTCTCAGCAGCGTGAGCTGTCCGGCGGCCGGCTTGTGCCAAGCAGTCGGAGCCTACGCCCAAGGGAAGTCGGCACAGGGACTGCTGGAGACCCTCACCGACGGGACCTGGACAGTCGCCTCGGTGCCGGCACCAGGAGCCCCCACCAGAGCACTGTCCGATCTCAGCGGCGTGAGCTGCGCCGATGTATCGACGTGCGTGGCGGTGGGGACGTACCTAGACAGCACCGGGGTCCACAGTTTCTTCGACACCTTGAATGACGGGACATGGACGCAGACCGAGGCACCAGCTCCCTCCAAGACCAGTGCCGAGGCACTTCTGGGCGCCGTCAGCTGCCCTTCATCTACCGGGTGTGTCGCGGTGGGCTCCGAAGAGGGTGAGAGTCACGGAGAAGAGGCCATCGGGCCCTACTTCGACACGTTGCAGGGCAAGAAATGGACATCCGCAGCGGCGCCGGTACCCTCGGGTGCGTTCCTCGCATTGCTCTCCTCGGTGAGCTGCGCCGCCGCTGGTTCCTGTGTGTCCGTGGGCTCTGACGCCACCCTGAGCGGCAGCATCGGGGGGTTCATCGACACACTATCGAGTAGCTAGATCGGATTCGGAACTGCGGAGTCCGACCCTGACGGTCGGCCTGAGTAACTACCGTTGATAACGCCGAAGGGCAAGATCTGTATTTCTATCCGATGGCTGATCGGCGGCCTGAGCCAACAGACGTGCCTTGCCATTGACTGAGTCGGAATGACGCCTCCGGAATGCCATGCGTGATGTGGACCTCAGAGGTGTCGCTGAGCTACGAGCGCAGCTTGCCCATGTCCAGGCTGTAGGACAGCGCCATTGTGGATTCCCCCCCGTCAACCTCTGTTCACGGGGATGACGGCCGGATGTCGCATCTGGCATATGTGGCGTCTGACAATCCGGGGGCAGCTGGCGCGGCCCTCTCTTGACAGGCATCATGGTCCTAGCCATAGTAGTCCTATCCTGCGCTGACGAGGTCGCATGACGGTCACTGAATCCATTGCAGATGAAGCAGCGGTCTCTCAGGCCGAGGCGCTTTTCAAGGAGGCTCGCCGCCGCCGGCGGCGCCGTCGTCGTGTCGTGCTCGGTATCACCGCGGTCATCCTCGGCGGCGCGGTTACCGGCATCGGACTATCGAACGGAACGAAAGCGCAGTCACATTACGCCGCACGGCGACCGGCGGCTGGACCAATGCGAGAGGGAAACAGCCCCCGCTCGGGCTCTTCGCCAGCCGAATCACAGTTCCTCAGCGTTGCCGGGTCGGATCAGCAGTTCGTAGAGAATTTCTCCGGCGTCTACTCCACCATCGACGGTGGACAGAGCTGGCGCAATATCACGCCTCCCATTCTGACGGCGAACCCGGTCCTGCTGGTTCACGTCGACGGCGTCTCCTCTTTCGGCGCCGAGCGGGTCTGGCTCCTCGTGAGCGCCGACGCTGGCTTCGGTACCCAGCTCCTCTACTCGTGGAACGGCGGAACGACCTGGAATCTCACGCCGAGTCTCTCCGACCAGGGGGGTCTACCGTCGTTCCTCGCCAACGGCACCGCCGTCTCGACGCCCGACTTCACGACGGCCCAGGAGGGCTGGGTCCTGGCTAGGACTGGCGGGTCCCGCACCGACGAGCTCTACCGGACGAACGATGGCGGCGCTCATTGGATGTTCGTCTCGGATACTCCCGTCACTGGAGCCGTCATATTCACGAATGGCGACGATGGATGGGGGATCACTGAGTTCATACCCAACGACCAGGGGGGCGTGCGAACCCCAGGCGGGGCTCTCTACCGCACCATCAATGGAGGAATGACCTGGCAACCAGTTCGACTCCCAGCGATCCGAGACGGCCACCATGATCCTGTGACTTACGACGTGCCCAGCTTCTTTTCGTCGAAAGTCGGCGTTGTAGCCGGCCGGCTCGATGCTGCGGGGAACAGCAACGAGCCTGTTGTTGTCGATGTCACGCACGACGGCGGAGCCTCCTGGGCGCAGCGATCCGTCCCCCCGAGCTCGACGACGAGGAGCTACCAGCAGGGTTTCTTCAGCGTGCCGTTCTCGGCGGCGAGCGCTACTGACTGGTCGGTCTTCGAAGGCTCTGTGCTTCTCACGACCAATGACGGTGGTAGGACTTGGACCCTCATCCACCCGAAGCTTCCGGACATCGCACCAACCGTTAACGAGCTCTATGCGGGTTCCGGGACCAGGAGTTGGGCGCTCGCGGTCCGGCGTATGCGGGAAAGCTCTTCGCAGTATTTGATCGTGACGGCGAACGGCGGCCGAACGTGGAAAGCCGTCTCGCCCTAAGGTCGGAGAGCCGAGGTCCCCCGCGACTGGCGTCCGACGAGCGGTGGATGGAGTCGTCCTTTCCGCAGGTCAAATGGGGTGCCGTTTCCGTGACGTTGGCTGGAATCGGTCAGCTTTGGCAATCTGGATTGCCACATGGATTGCCATTTCTGTCATTCGACGACCTTGAAACTCCGACTCCCAGTCCTATTCCTCTGTCCGGGCCACACAGCCGCACGCCAGAATCGACGGCCCGTCGGTCGAGGGATTCGGCGCCCGGATGGAACCTTCTCGATTGGCTGGGTGTCATGTGAGCATGGGGAAAGTGGCCAAGGAGGATACCGTCCAGGTTGTGCCTGGCCGGGAGGTGCCTGACCCAATCCGGTCCGCCGATCTCGTAAGCCTTTACCGCCGTCAGCGGACAGCGATGATACATCTGGCCCGTCTTCTGACCCGGTCGGAAACCATTGCCGAGGAAGTGGTCCAAGACGCCTTTCTACATATGCACAAACGTCGGGAGCCACCCGAGAACCCTGAGGGCTACCTACGGACCACGGTCGTCAATCTGTCTCGCAACCACACCCGGCGGCTCCGGGTCGAGAGGCGCCACTCATCACCGTCCCGGGTCACCTTCAACGACCCCGAGATAGACGAGACATGGGCGATCCTCTGTCGGCTGCCCTTCCGTCAACGAGCCGTCATCGCCCTCCGGTTCTACGAGGATCTCTCGGAGGCCGAGATCGCCCGTGTCCTCGGCTGTCGCCCCGGAACAGTGAAGTCAAGCCTCCATCGTGGACTCGCCAGGCTCCGAGAGGAAATGTCATGACAAAGCTCGACGTGAACGAGCAGCTCCTACGGCGCACGCTGAAGACCGTGGCCGAGCGCACGCCCATCGCATCCGGAGATGAATCCCTCTTCATCCGTAGTTTTGTACCGCTGCCGCACAGGTCTCGTCGGCTGCTGGCGGGCGCTGTGGCGAGTGTCATTCTCGTGGGCGTGGCCGGTGTCGCCATCGCGTATGGCCCACGTAGTTCCAACGTGCCTGCGCCCGGTCGCAGCAACGAGAATGCCGCATCCAGACCGGCTGTCCGTACATCTTGGGTGGTTCCGATCCCGGAGGGATACACGGCACTCAGAGGTGATGCCGAACTTCAATTGGGGGTGCAATCTCTGAGCAGCGCCTCCTACCGTAGGCCGGGCTTGCGCCGGGCCGGGTGGCGCTCAGGCGTTTTGGAGATTTGGGCCCCGACCGGTTTGGCGCGGTCCGGCCATCCTTACTCGGCAGCTCTGACAATCACATTGAGGATCGACCAATTTGGCTCGTCGGAAGAGGCCTCGCGGTATCAGACCAAGGCCTACCGCTCGTATGAAAGGGCTACCGCCGGCGCTTCCTCCGTTAGGTTGAAGCTCCCCGGCGCGGAGGCACTGCGTTCGACCCAACGTGGCGCGGTTACCACCTACCAGTTTGCCGTCTGGTTTCGCAGAGGTCCCTATGACGTCGAGATCGGTGGCGGCCAGACGCTCTTCTCAGAGTCATTTGAGCGACTCATCGAACGTCTCGCGCAATCGCAATATGGGCGTCTACCTCATTGACGTGTGGAATTGGCCGAGTCGTTACAAGGCCATCGTGGCCATCCAATCCGCCCTCATCCGAAGCCACACTCTCAAAAATGGTGTCGGGTGGGGCTAGTTGGTGACTGGTCTGGTGCCGTCAGCTGGAATCGGTCCCGGTTCGGTGACGTAGGTTGCCAAATGGATTGACCTGGCTACGAGTCGCGGAGCCGAGGCGGGCCTAAAAGGTGGATGCCATGACCCACGGTGTTCTCTCATGGCTAGCGTTGCAACGCGTCCGGCGCCGAGGACCCTGCTTCGTCTGAGCGGCTGCCCGCCGCCGTGATGGGAATCTAATGCGCCATAGATCGACGGCCAGGAAAAGGGCAAACTATTGGGATGTGGGCTGCGTGTTTTCGCCGGAAAGGTGGCCGGGGACAACGACGTCGAACAGGTAAGACGCCTGCAGTGTGCTTGTCGACCCTGCTGCTGACCG
>Ga0302325_10023048_pt1 | contig 13000 bp, 15 predicted proteins | sample Palsa_T0_2_FD_201948 | JGI IMG/M metagenome (GOLD analysis project Ga0302325, IMG submission 201948) | Peat permafrost microbial communities from Stordalen Mire near Abisko, Sweden - Palsa_T0_2 | ecosystem: Environmental > Terrestrial > Soil > Palsa > Peat permafrost | place: Sweden: Abisko... | reverse complement strand
TCTCGCGGTTGCCATCGGTATTGTCCTGATAGGTTGTGCCGTCGAGTCCGAGGATGCTTACGTCGCGAATTTGTCCGACTTTGTAGTAAGCGTGCAAGGCTTCTTCAAACGTGAGAGGCGACTTGCTGATGTTGGTGACAGCTAGTTCCATTTTGAGTTGAGCGCCGATAGTGATGCGCTGGGTGGCGTGGAAGTCATGAGGCCACCATTTGCGGCTGGCTTCGTCGCTTTGCGTGGAGAGGCTGACGGCGATGGCGTTGCCTTCATGGGTGATCGATTCAAGTTCCCAGGTCTTGGTGCGGACGAAACCGTGGGATGGGGCTTTGGGATCGTCCTGCTTGGCATTGAACCAGGGAAAGCAGATCGGGACTCCGCCGCGAATGGCCTTGCCATCCTGGAATTGGGCCTTTTCGCTGAGGAAGATTACTTCTTCCGCGCCGGAGGGGACCCACGAAGTGAGGTGTGCGCCGTGGAGGTAGATTTCCGCAGAGGCCTGCGGTGCTGCTATTTGTACCTTTGGCAAACCAGAGTTGCCGGGGATGATTTTCGCGATGCCGGGAATGGCGAAGCGGCCGTTGAGCGCATCAATGTCGAGTGGCTGATTTGGTGTCGTTGCCGCCATCGATTTCCTCGTTCGATCGTTACGAGGCTATTATCTCTCACGCTGGAAGGCGATGGCGAGGAAGACCCTGGCGATCCGAATGGCTGCTTTGAAGGAGCCAGTAAGGGAGCCGGCGACTTTGGAGATTCCTCCTTGGCGGTTGCGGTAGTCGACGGGAATTTCCAAAATGCGAAGGCCGTCGCGGGCGGCTTTCATTTGCATTTCGAGATTCCAGCCGTAGGTCATCTCCGACATGTTGAGTTTGGCGAGCGCCGAGCGGGAGATGCCGCGGAAAGGGCCCATGTCGGTGTAACGGACTCCGTAACGGAGGCGTATGAGGAGGCCGGCGAGGCAGCCAGCGAAGACCTGCGATGGCAGCATGCTGCCGGGTTCGCGCTGGCCTCGCATTCGTGAGCCGATGACGAAATCGTACCGGCCTTCGAGGACTGGCGTCGCGATGGAGGCAAGCTGGGTGGTGACGTCGCTGCCGTCTCCGTCGAGGAAAACGAAGATGTCGGAGCTCGGATTTGCGGAGGCGACCCCGGTGGCGCAGGCGTGGCCGTAGCCTCGGCGGGGTTCAGAGATGACGATTGCTCCGGCGGATTTCGCGGCGGCCGCGGTTGAGTCGGTGCTGCCGTTGTCGATTACGATGACTTCGTGAACCAGTGGCGACGCTAGACTGCGGACTACTTCGCCGATGGTCTGCTCTTCGTTGAGCGCGGGGATGATGACGCTGATGGGGGGGGTCACAGGCTCCAGCGTAAACCGCAATTGGCGCAGGCGCGCGGCGGCTCGGAACCCATGAGGCTGCCGCGAAATTGCTGGTATTGTGGGCCGTTCCAGATTTCGCGGAGGGTCTGTTGCGAGGCGTCGCCGAGGGTAAAGCTGTCGTAGCCGTGCATGGAAAATGGCGCGATGCAGCAAGGAAGCGCGCGGCCGTTGGCGGTGAAATACATGAGCGTCCAGGGACGGCGGCAGAGCGACCATGGCGAGTCTTCGCGACGTTTTTTGATGCTGGTGCCGGGTTCGGTGGCACCGGAGGCGTTGAAGACGATGCCAAGGCTTGTCGCTAGCTTAGTTGCACTCTGGATGACTTCTTCTTCTTCGGCGGTGGTCTTTTCGAAGAGGGCGCTTTCGGCGCGGGCGAGTCCCTTGCCGTTTTCGCTGAAGAAGACCATGCGCTGGAGATAAATCTCGCGGACGTCGACGGATTCGGCGATGCGGACGAAACCTTCCAATTGATCCAAGGTTTCACGAAGACCGGTAAGCCATAGGGAGACGCGGGGGGATTCGGCATTTTGTTCGCGCTGCGTCTGGCGGAAGCGGCGAACGTTCTTGACGATGCGGTCGAACATGTCTTTGCCGCGCACCATCTGGAAAGCGGTGGGTTCGGCGGCGTCGAGCGAGACGCGGAGTTCATCGAGGCCGGCGTCGATGAGGGCCTGGCCATTCTTTTCATTGAGGAGCGTGCCGTTGGTATTGAAGAGAACGTAGACATTGCGGTCTTTGAGATAGCGGACCATATTGGGGAGATTCTTGACGAGCATGGGTTCGCCGACTCCGTGGAGGACGGCGCGTTTGAGGCTGGGCGATTGGTCGACGATGCTGGTGAATAACTCCCAGGACATGTCCTTTTCTGGTTCTAACTCCTCGAAGGTACGAGGGCAAGTAGTACATAGCAGGTTACAGCGATTTGTTACTTCGAAATAGATGCATACGGGTTCGGCCTCGACGAGGATTGATAACTCCTCTTCTGGCTTTTCGAAATAGCGGCGCATCTTTTGAGTGGTTTCTGGGAGGGCGATAGTTGTACTCATGAGTTCCTCGCGTTGGCGATAAGGGGCGTTGCTTCCAGGGCGGACGTTGAGGAGAGAAGCGCCCGCCGCTTCAGGAGCCGGGTTAGTAAGTCCAAGCCGAGCATAAAGGCGAATCCGCCATAGAGCAGGATGTTGAGATGGTACATCGGTTCGCCGGCCGCGCCGAGATTGGTGCCGAACAGGTAAGTGGCGGCGGTCACGAGATAGAATGCGGGACGCCAGGGGATGACGGCGAGATAGGGTAGCAGCCAGAGAAAATACCAGGGGTAATGGGGCGAATAGAGGATATTCAGCGTGGTGGCGAGAACGAGTGCCGAGAAGATAAAGGCGTAGGGCTTGCTTCCGCGCCAGAGCGCCCAGATACAGAGAGTGGCCATGACGATAGCGCAGAGTGCGATGTAAGCCGCCATTGGGATCGCGGCGTGCAGAGTGCGATTCGCAAGGGTGAGAAGGAAGAACCGTGTGCCGGAATCGAGACCTTCTTCCTGAGCGTAGCCGGGGAGATAGCCGAAGACGCCCAGGCCCACGCTGGAGTAGCAGGCGTATCCGATAAAAATGATTGAGGCGAAGGCAGCCGGCATACGCCATTTCTCTCTCTGGAAGAAGGCGGCCAAGAGTGCGGCGGGGTAGAGCTTGGTTAAAGTTGCCAGGCCGAGCCAGGCTCCGGTTGCGCCGGATCGGTTCTTCAGGCGGGCGTAGATGGCGATGGTAAGAAAGGTGATAGTGGCTGCGTCGATATGGCCGCTGCTGGCGATCTCCCATAGACAGAGCGGATGCCAGGCGTAGATGAGGACACGCTCCGGCTTGAGATCAAGGAGCCTGAATATCCGGAGTAAGACGACGCATGTAACTGCTTCGAATCCAACCCACGCCAGCTTCATGAAGGTCACGCTGGCATTGATGCGAGTTATGAGGAGGAAGATAACCTGAGCGGCGGGCGGGTAGATAGTGTGGGCAGAGCCGGCGCGGTTGATATGCGGATAGATACTGCCGTCGCGGAGAAAGGCGAGATGGCTATCGGCCGGAATGTAGCGAAAAGGGTTGATTCCGGCGGCCTGCACCTTGCCGTCCCATACATAGCGGTATACATCGGTCGATAGAAAGGGCGGGGCGGCGACGCAGACGAGGCGGGCGGCGAGTGCGACAGCCAGGATGATCCATAGGGTCAACTTATTCGTCGGGCAGCGTTCGATAAGCGAGATAGCTCCGAGATAGAGAGCTATCTGGCCGAAGACGGTTTCGCTGTAACCGTGGACGAAGTGGTGGTATTCGTGGACTCCAGTGCGACAGAGTTCGATGGTGATCAAACCGAAGAGCAGCAGAGCAACGTTGGTGGCTGTGCCGTTGCCGTCGCGCAGCGATTTGAGATTGAGACTCAACCCGCATTCTCCATAATCGCTGCGGTTACGGGTTCGAAGAACGATAGGCCAGAAAGATACTCTCGGGTATGCGGAGCGTTATAGCCACGCGGAAACCGGTCGGTCGCTTCAAAGAATTCCGCGTTGAGCCGCGCGAGCGAGCAAGCGTCATCGACGTCGTACCACTCGTGAAGCAGATGAACGGCACAACCTATCTCGGCGGCACGTTCTAGGGTTTGTTGGGTGACAAATTCGGTGCTCCAGGCGATGTCTTCGAAGAGACGCGAGTCGGGTGTTTGCAGGCCGATGAGGTAATAGCCGCCGTCTTCAGATGGACCGATGACGGCCGTCCTTTGCGGAGCGAGCAAGAGATTTGCGGCGGTGACAAATTGTTGAGTGGGTACAGTGGGGCTATCGGAATCGATTAGACAGACGGCGGAAAATCCGCAGGCGAAGAGATCTTGTGCGGAATGCAGCAGCCGTTCGCCGAAGCCGTCCCCACGTTGCGGGAGAAGCAGCGCGCCTTCAGTGAGAATGCCGCGGAAGGCAGTTTCTTCGCCGACTGGTGTATAGGAGATGACCCACTCGGCAGGCGCCGCTTGAATGGCATCGCCAAGGTTGGCAATTGTGTCTCGGAGGAAACAGGCATTCAGTTCGGCGGCTTCTTCAGGAGTAAGCGGTGGACTTAGCCGCGTCTTCACCTTGCCAGGCCGGGGCGCCTTGGCCATGACCGCGAGCGCGCATTTTCCGTTGAATTCGGCGGCGCTGCGCGACGGGTCGAGCAGACGAAAAGGGTGGGTCATAGGATTCACCGTATAGGCAACAGTATCAGGCAGCCTTTTCGCAAACGGCGCAATGGTATTTGCGATCTTTCCAGATGCGGATCGTCTTCCAGGGTTGAGTTTCTACGAGCCTTTCGAAGTCATTCATGCTGAAGACGCGGGATATCGGGTGGTGCTCAGCGACTTCCGGCTTTGGTCCGAGATATCCGGTCATTTTCATCAGCAGGAGCGGCAGGGCTGCGCTTAGCGTTGATGTGGGCTCAGCGATGAAGCAAATCCCCCCCGGTCGCAGAGTGGTGAAGATGGCGTCGAGCGCCAGTTCGGGATCGGAGAGGATCAGGAAAAGGCGGGAAGCGATGACAGCGTCAATTTGATTGGGGAAGTTAGCAAGAGATAGGGCGTCGGCCTTGAGGAACCGGCAATTGTGCAGCCCTGAACGATGGGCGCGATCACGCGCCCGGTAGAGAAGGGGTTCGCAGAGATCGATGCCAGTGATTTGGAGTTGTGGAAATTTCGCGGCCAGGCGGCGAGAATAGAAGCCTGGGCCGCAGCCCGCTTCGACGAGATAACGCGGGTGAAGGCCGGTGAGCATGGGTTTAAGTGCGGAAGCGATGTGATGCGTGTGATCGGTGAAGAGGTGTTCGCGGCAAAGGGCATATTGACGCCAACATCGGTCGAACAGGCTTGCCGGAAGACGCGGGTCTGCCTTCGACCCAAAATCGCTTTGACTTGCAGTTGCCATCGACAGGGATACCGGCTCCTCGTTCGGCGGTTGTGAAAGCAGTTCCAAAACTTCTGCCATTCGGGCGCTCCGTCGCTTCATTGCATCAAGCATATTCATTGAACTACATTCTGTGCTTGAGGACTGGTGCAATTTCGACCCTACTACAAGCCTTGTTCGACTGCGCCGACCACCAGGCCGGTCCTTTCCTGAGCGAACAGGATGAGCCTGAGATGCCGATTGAGGCTGGCGGAGGGAAGATGGACGGTGAAAGTTTTGTCGGTCAGCGGCGTTTGCAGCCTGGCCACTTCAGTGAGGCTGCGCACTACGGCAACATGATCGAGGGTGCGGCCTTCATTTTCTCCCCGCTCGACACTGGAGCGGTCGGCTTCGTCGGCGATAACGGCGTAGAGCGTCGCAGAGGGAGATGCATTCACGCTGACGGTTAAACTCAATGTGTCGTTTGTTGTGGAGGAGTGGGAGATAGAAATAGAGAGCTTGGGCTGCGCGGCGGAGCGTTCTATAGCCTTGCGGACGGCTGTCGCGTCACTGCCGTTCACCTGGCTGGTGCCGTCGATAACCATTTGGGGGGTGTAAACGCTGTCAAGTCCGAAGTGGCGACCGTAGTCGCTCTGGCGCTCACTCCATCGATTCGACGAGTAGGGGTCGCGCCAACCGAGGTAGTTCCAGTAATCGACATGTTCGCTGAGCACAATGATATTGGCCTCAGGAATGGGCTGTTTACGGTCGAGTTCGGTGAGCAAGCGATCGGCGGGCGGGCAACTGGAGCAACCTTCGGAGGTGAAAAGTTCGACCAGGACCGGACTGGGTTGGGATGCGTTTGCTGGACGGCCTTTTGCGGGTATCAGCAGGAGTCCGAGCAATACCGCAGTGGTCGCGGCGAGCAGCTTGGGCATTGTGGGTCTATCTGGCATTGACTACCATCCTTGCGCCAGCAGTTGTTAGCGCATGATCATGAGAGTCAGACGCGAGCGTATGGTTACAGAGTTCGTTGCTGGCTGGGTCTCGGCCCATAGAATTGAACTTGTGCCCAAATTTCTTTGATTGACTGTAATTTCTTAAGCTGGTATGAGTCCATTGGGTTGGAGACGACTATGAATGGGGAACAGGAGCCGCTGGCAGACGAAGCTGGGATGCCGGAACCGCCGGCTCAGAACGATTCGGCCCAACTAATGGCCGATGGCGCCGACGAAGTTCAAGCGCCATCGATGCCGGATGCCGGCGACATCCATATTCCGCCAGCACCCGTGATCGAGGAGGTAGCCGCGCCGGAAGTCCTGGTAGAGGCTGTGGCAGTTCCGGCCCCGATGGCCAGCATTCGGCTGGAGAAGAAGCATCCTCTGGCAATCCGGTGGATGCATTGGATCAACTTTCCGGTGCTGGCCACGATGATCTGGAGCGGGTTGCTGATTTACTGGGGCGATTCCGCCATCAATGGCCAGCATGCTCACCAGGTGTATCGGGTCGGCGTTGGCTCATGGACGCTGGTTCGGTTTTTCCCCGATTGGTTTTGGAGCTGGTATGGCGCAGCCTACAAAATCACGGTTGGCCTGGGATATCACTTTTTCTTTATGTGGTTCTTCATGCTGAACGGGCTGGCATATGTGCTGTATACCGCGATCTCGGGGGAGTGGCGCTATCTCGTGCCGACGAAGAACTCTTTCAAAGAGGCTATCCAGGTGACCCTACACGATCTCCATATCCGGAAAGAACCGTTGCCGCATAGAAAGTTCAATGGGGCGCAGCAGATTGCTTATACCTCGGTGATCCTGATGGGCTTTGGTTCGCTGGTTACAGGACTGGCCATCTATAAGCCGAGTCAAGCGCACCTTATTACTCTTTCGCTAGGTGGTTATGAGGTAGCTCGTTGGCTTCATTTCTGGTTGACGATGGGCTATTGCGTTTTTTTTGTTATTCATATCGCGCAGGTGGCGAAGGCGGGTTGGAACAACTTCCGGTCAATGGTGAGCGGTTATGAGATTGTGCCTGCCAATGAACCGTCTTACACGCCGGATCGGTAGAGAGTCGAGCTATGTCTGAAGAAAATTTGCCGAACGAGAAGGAAACGCTCCCGGGGCCGCCCCAGGAAGAGCTCGATGCGCAGGTGAAGCGGGCGTCTGCCCGGCGGACACGGCGAAGTTTTTTGGTGGCTGGTGTTGCGGCAGCCGGGGGTTATGGGCTTTATAAGTGGATCGATGAGTCCGAAGACGTTGGCCGGCAGCCTCTACCGCTACGCAAGGCCTTCAATTTCAATGCGGCGGTTGCCCGCGGGGTGTTTCGTGAGGCAAATCTTGCGCCAACTTATCCTCGGGACAGAGCGGCTTATGATCTCCGACTTAATGGCGATTATGGCTTGAAGCAGGAGTTAGTGCCGGAGACCTGGCGGTTGCAGCTTGCGGGGGTCCAGGACCCGCACAAATATGCGCAATATTCCAGCGATGTTACTGCTTATGAGTATCAGTACTTCGCGGATGAGGACGCCCAGCCGGTGCCGGCTGATGCAGGCGTCAAGGGGCCACCGCAGATGAACCTGACGGTAAAGGTGCATCAGCGCGGATCGGAGGAGGCGGGCGAGTCGGCGAGTGGCTTAGCGGCGGGAACTCCTGGACTGTTGCTGACGATGGAAGACCTGCATGCCCTTCCCCATCGCGAGTTAGTGACAGAGTTCAAGTGCATTGAGGGGTGGAGTGAGATCGTCAGCTGGGGTGGGGTTCGACTGGCGGACTTGATTGCGGCTTATCCTCCGGCGAGACTGCCCAATGGCGATCTGCCTCGGTACGCCTATATGGAGACTCCGGATGGTGACTATTACTGCGGCTATGACATGGCGGTGGCGATGCATCCACAAAGTTTGCTGGTCTACGAGATGGGAGGACGACCGATCACTCGTTGGCACGGTGCTCCGCTGCGGCTGCATACTCCACTGAAGTATGGATATAAACAGATCAAGCGGATTGGGTTGATTGCCTATACCGACCTAAAGCCGGATGATTATTGGACTAAGTTGGGTTATGACTGGTATGCGGGTTTGTAACTGCCCCTCTAAGTCAGACATCTGCGGCTCGGGTCATCGCCTGAAGACGGCGCGGAAGTCTCTGGGGGTTTTGCCCTTCAAAGCTTTGAACTGGCGATTGAAGTTGGCGAGATTGCGATAGCCCACCTCGTCCGCGATCAAAGAAATCGGCTTTTGTGAGTTCATCAGCAACGCGCAGGCGTTGCCGACGCGGAGTTGTGCAACATAGTCCCCGATGGTCATATTCGTCTGCTGTTTGAACGAGCGGTGGAGCGAACTGCGGCTCACCGCGGCAATTCGCATCAGTTTGGGGATGGCCACCTCATCGCGATAGTGAGCATGCAGATGTGAGACGACGCGGCCGATGCGTTCTTCCGTGCCCGCGGGAAAGCTGATGGTCTCGCTGACCTCGGATGTTAAGCAGGATGCTCCGGTGTCTTCTGCGAGCAGCAACAGGACGTGCAATAGGGACAAGAGCCGAGTTGGCGGCGTCTGGTTGAGCATGCCGCAGATGATTTCGCGGGCGTGGAGTCGCGCCTGTTGGGAGAAGCTCAGGGCGCGTGTGGAGGCTTTAAGCAGCTTCTCGATTGGGCGAAACTCGACGTGCGGCTCGATCATTCCCTTGACGAACTTTTCAGTGAACCAGAGGACGATGGCCTGGTGGCTGCGATCAGGGTCGACGTCTCCGCTGGAATACCAGGTGTGGGGAATTTTGGGGCCGATGAGGACGAGGTCGCCGTCTTCATAGAACGAAATGTTGTCTCCGATAAATCGCTGGCCACGGCTGTTGAGGGTGAGCGTGAGTTCGTACTCGGTGTTGTAATGCCACTCGAAGGGAATATGGTCGAGGCGCCGGTCGAACAGGACCCAGGAGGAGTCGGTGGGAGAGACGATGTGTTCGAGATAGGGCTTCATTAGCGCGCCGACTGACAAGATGATAGCTCATATGCCGAAGGTGACGAGACTTTCGTATTAGTATTTGGCACGATGGGATAACAACTGTTGTGCGGAAAGGCCTAGATTTCTTGCATGGCGCTAACGGTGCGGAGGGCACAATATGGCAACTCAGACAGCAGTTTCTGAAAAGATTGTTTCGACGAAGCTTTCAACAAAACCGGGTGAAAACAGCTTAACCGCGGCAGTGGCGAAGACCCCGCTGCGCGAGATCAAGAAGACGCTTCCGTTGCGCGTGCTGTCGCCGTCGGACTTTGACCATTGGCAGACTTATGGCTTCGTGGTGGTGCGGCAGGCGGTGCCGGCGGGCAATGTCGAGCGGCTGGTCAAGCTGCTTTGGGAGTTTCAGGAGATGGACCCGGCGAACACGGAGACGTGGTATGCGAAACAGCTTCGCGACCATGCAATGAAGGAGCTGAACTACAGCGGCATGGTCGAGGTCTATAACCATCAATATCTTTGGGACAACCGGCAGTGCCAGCGGGTTTATGACGCCTTCGTCGATATCTGGGACGAGGAGAAGCTTTGGGTGACGATCGATCGGGCCAACCTGAATACTCCGAATCGGAGCGGCCGTGCGTTCTCCGGGTTCATTCACACGGACTATGACACGACACTTGATCCACTGCCGATCAATGTGCAGGGCGTGCTTTCGCTGGTGGATGTGGACGGGGAGACGGGCGGCTTTCAGTGCGTTCCTGAGCTGTTCCGGACCTTTGAGGAATGGGCGAAGACACAGCCAGCGGACCGCGACGGATTCAAGCCGGATACTACTGGCTTCGAGGTATATCCGGTGCCAATGAAGGCGGGCGATTTACTGATTTTCAATAGCCTGCAGCCGCATGGGATTCGGCCGAATACTTCGGAGAACAAGGTGCGGATGGCGCAGTATATTTCGATGTCTCCCGCGGACGAGGGAAACGAGGAGCTTCGGCAGCGGCGGATTGTTTCGTGGTCGGAGCGGCGTGCTCCGGAGGGATTTGCGTTTCCAGGGGACCCGAGGGAATGGGAGCGGACGAAGTATGCTACGGCGGAGTTGACTTCGCTGGGGCGTAAGCTGCTGGGGCTGGACAGTTGGATATAAGGCCTTGCGAGGAGGTCGAACCCCCTGGGCAGCCTGATTCTTCCGGCTAATTCTTCGGCGCGTCGGGCGGCTTGAGATGTTGTTCTATCTGTTTGGAAATCTCGGCGGCGGTCTTCTTTACGGTCTTTTCGGGGGCATTCTTCTCGATGATGAACTTGGCGGCGGCTACGTAGGGGTTCAACGTGATCACTGCTCCTGGTTTGTCGCCGCTGCTGCCGTTCGTCACCGCCTCGTAAAGCGGCTTCTGCGGATTGGCCAAGTCGCTCATGGTGACGTAGAGCTGCATGTTGACGTCGCCGGCTCCGAAACCGATGACCGCGCGGCGAAGGCGGCTGCCCTCGTCGGCCTGGGTGAAGACTCCGTGGACCCAGGCTCCCGTGGTTGGTTTGGGATCGGTTGCTGCGAGCCGTTGCGCCTTGTAGCCGGCTTTTACCAGGTCGTTGACAATGCTGGTAGACATGGTGTCTACCAGTTTCTTTGCCTGGGCCACGGGGTCTTGTTGCTCCTTCTTCTGCGGCCTTTCCAAAATTCCCGGCCTCCGTTGACCGATGGCCGATCCCTGATCGGTCTGTACATTCTGTGCGTCGAGTTCGAAGTCGCTGACGTAGATGGTCGTGTCTTTGGTGAAGAGCGGGGCAGAAGGCTTGGCCGAAGTTGCGGAATCCTGGGTGGGAGACGTTTGGGCTAGAAGGCAGGTTGTGACGAATAAAGAGAGCAAAAGCAGCGACTGGCGGACTTTCATGAGGGTCCCTGGTTCGAAATTTCGGAGTGGGTTCCGGTGTTGCCGCGAAATGATTGACTCAGTCTAGCTAAGGGCTTTCGATTGGTAAAGGTGGAAGAAGAGGTCGAGGGAAAGGCAATGACTCAATGTCGCCTCAATGCCAGAATTTGACAAAGCTTGTTATTGCGCAGAGCATTTCTTCAGGAGATACCGGTATGAATGTTTCCATCACTCCTGAACTGGAAAGATTTGTTGCCCACAAGGTGGAGTCTGGCCGTTACACCTCGGCGAGCGAAGTGGTTCGCGAGGCGCTACGGCTGCTGGAGGAGCAGGAGAAAATGCGGAGCGCCCAAATCGCGGAGTTCAATCGCATCCTGGAGACGCGAATCGCGGCTTCCGATCGCGGCGAATTGGTTGATCCACAAGCCGCGCGCGAGCGCTTGCGGCGCAAGTCGGAAGAGGCCAGACGGCGGCGCGCGTGAAGCCGTACAGCCTGAATATTGGCGCCGACCAGGATCTTAACGAGATTTGGTATTACATCGCGAGTGACAGCATAGAGGCCGCGGATCGATGGATCGATACTCTGTATGAAGCCTTCGAGTTTATCTCTCGCACGCCCGGCTGTGGACATAGCCGCACCGATCTGACTGATAAAGACGTTCGGTTCTGGACGGTGAAGACATACGTGATTGTTTATCGGGAACGCGAGGACCAGGTGATTATCGAGGCGGTGACTCAGGGATCACGCGACATCCCAAGTTTCTTGAGCCGGCGGGATGATTAGCTCCGACAGGATGAAGCAAAGGCCAGGACCTTGCGGATGTCTTCTGGATTGAGGTCGAAGTTGTAGGCGATGTCTTCAACGCTCTCGCCGGATTCGGCGTTCTCGAGCACGGAATCGTCTTGAACGCGTGATCCCTTGAGGATCGGCACTCAGGAGACCTTGCCGGGAATCACCTCGACAACTTCGCAGCCAGTCCAGTCCATTTCCTGCCTCGATGTGATCGTTTTATCTCATCCAGATGCGGTGACTCGCCGGAGCGCTGAACCACTAGAAAGCAGCTTTGCTGAAATCGTTGAACAACAGCAGATACATTCGACTCGCGCTGAGGCGCGTCGCTCAGTGGCAAATTTGTTGGTTTGAGCAAAGCGCCACCGGGACGAAAGTTCATGCTTCCGCCCCATGGCATTTTTTGTACTTCTTCCCTGACCCGCATGGGCATGGGTCGTTCCTTCCGACTTTATCGCCGGTGCGGCGCTGGGCGACTTCGGAGCCGTTGCCGTTGCTGCCGGCCATTCTGGCCTGGTCGAGTTCGCGTTTCTTCTTGCGCTGAAACTCGGCCTCGATTTGATCGATGGTCGTCGATGGCTGGCGGGTTGGGATCGGGACGGGTTGTCGAATTGGTTCTGCCGCCCGTTCCGCTATGGCGACCCCGCCGCTGTCTTGTTGCATCGCCAGATGCTGGGTGGACGCGGGTGCGCTGATGACTGGTCGCGGCCGATTGCCGACCTGCACCGGCTGGCCATCCGGCCCTATGATTTGCATCAGGAAGAGAAAGCGGACGGTGTCTTCCTGAAAGCGGTTCATCATCGCTTCGAACATGTCGAAGGACTCGCGTTTGTAGGCGACGAGCGGGTCCTGCTGGGCGTAGCCGCGGAGGCCGATGCCTTCCTTGAGGTGGTCCATCGACAGCAGGTGGTCTTTCCATAGGCCGTCCATGACGCTGAGCATGATCATGCGTTCGTGGTAGCGCATGGCGGGTTCGCCGATGATGGCTTCCTTGGCGGCATAGTGTTCCTTGAGCTTCTCGAAGAGGGTTTCGCCGAGCTCGTGGCGGTTCATCTGGGAGATGTCGATCTCTTCGGCTTCGAGGTTGAGGCCGAACTGCGAGGCCAGGCGCTCTTTGATCCCGTTGAGGTTCCATTGG
>Ga0302325_10023047_pt1 | contig 13000 bp, 11 predicted proteins | sample Palsa_T0_2_FD_201948 | JGI IMG/M metagenome (GOLD analysis project Ga0302325, IMG submission 201948) | Peat permafrost microbial communities from Stordalen Mire near Abisko, Sweden - Palsa_T0_2 | ecosystem: Environmental > Terrestrial > Soil > Palsa > Peat permafrost | place: Sweden: Abisko... | reverse complement strand
AATGCGGTAGCATTTCACCCCATTTCGGGAAACGGGTGCGAATGATATCCTCTGCCCACTTCCATGATCTTCACAAACGAATCATCCGCAACCGGAGTCGAATCCGCCGCCCTCACAGACCGCTCCGCTCGCGCCATCGCCTCCCGCGCGGAAGCCCTACACGACATCGAGCTCGTCCGCCGCTTCAACGCCGGGAACGAGGCGGCCTTCATCGACATCATGTCACGCCACAAGGAGCGCGTCATGTCGGTCGCCTTTGGGATATTGAAGAACACCGCGGACGCCGAGGAGATTGTCCAGGACACCTTCATTCGCGCCCACCGCGGTCTGGCCAGGTTCCGCGGCGACTCGTCGCTCGCGACATGGCTGCACCGCATCTCGATGAACCTCTCGCGGAACCGCTATTGGTACTTCTTCAGGCGCCGCAGGCACGTGACGCTCTCCCTTGACTACACGTTCGGTGAGGACAGCGCCTCGACCATTTCCGACCTCGTAGCATCCGGCGCCCCCGATCCGGCCCAGGAGGCCACGGTGGGCGAATTCACCACGCTAGTCGCGAGCTGCATGAGGCGGCTTGGCCCGGACGCCCGGCGGATCCTCGTGCTTCGCAACAGCCTCGACAAGTCATACGGTGACATCGGGCGCGAACTTGGCGTGAACATCGGCACGGTGAAGAGTCGCATTGCCCGGGCGCGCAAGTGCCTTCGCGTCCTCCTCAGCGAGGTCAGTCCCGAGTTCGCCGAGACCGACAAGCCCACAAGCTGGTTTGAAACGGTTCGAAACGTGAAGAGGTCCGAGCTCATAGTGGCCTAGGACCAGGAGCGGGGCGGCAATGCCTGCCGCCCTGCCTCGTTTTCGCCGCCAGGGCCCCCTGCCCGTCGCGTTGCGGCCGCTCAGACGATCGTGAACTGGACGCCGCCCTCGATGACGCCGTGGGATATGGCGTATCGGGTAAGCCCGGCAGTCTCGTGGATGTTGAGCTTGTCCATCAGACGCTGGCGGTGCTTCTCCACCGTCTTGATGCTGATCCCCAGCACCGAGGCGACCTGCTTGTTTGCCTGGCCCTCGGCCACAAGCTGAAGGACCTCGGTCTCGCGCGACGAGAGCCGCGTGCGACTTGCATTCGAGACGCCCTCGCGGTCCCGCGACCGGTCCTTGCTCGCAGCCATGCGCTTCGCGATGGTGGGGCTGAAATAGGACCTGCCTGCGGCCACCTCGTGGATCGCCTTCGTGAGAACCTCCGCGGAGGTCTGTTTCTCGAGGAAACCCATTACCCCGGCCGCGGTAAGATGCTCGATATACTCGTCGTCGCTGTGCGCGGACAACACCAGCACCTTGGCGGCGCCATTCGCCTCCAGGATCTGGCGCGTCGCCTCCAGGCCATTGAGCTCCGGCATGGCAATGTCCATCAGGATCACGTTGGGTTTGAGCTTGGCGGCGAGTTCGACCGCCTCCCTTCCCGTCCGCGCCTGGCCGACGATCTGGAACGTGCCGTCAACCTCCAGGAGAGTGAGGAGACCCTGGCGCACGATGGCATGATCCTCCGCGAGGATGATCGTTATTTTCCCCTTATTCATCACGAGCCTCCTTTGCCCATTAGAGGAACCTCGGCGCGAACGGTGGTCCCGAATCCGAGGGCCGACTCGATCGTCAGGATTCCCCCCACCATTTCAATGCGCTCCCTCATTCCAAGCAGGCCGAGCCTGTTGTTTGTCTTTGATGACAGCCTCTGGAGGACTTGAAAGGATTTCCCGTTGTCATGGACCTCCATGCGGACGGCCCCAGGAACCTCGCTGATGGTCACGTTTACCAGGCTCGCCTGCGCGTGACGTCCGACGTTCGTGAGGGATTCCTGTGCGGTCCTGTACAGCGCAATGCGCTTGTCCGAGCTCAGTTTCTCGACGCCCGCGAAGGCGACCATGTGGATCTTGAACTTCTTCCTGGCTGCTAGATTTTTCATGAAAAGCTTGAGTGCTGGTATGAGCCCGAGGTCGTCGAGCGCGGCCGGGCGCAACTCGCGGGCGAAGTCGTGGACCGCCGTAACTGACTTCTCCACGAGGCGCTGAGTGCGGGTTATCTTCGCCCTGAGGGCGCTTATGCCCAGCGATGACCCCTTGGAAAGCGCCGCCAACTCGACGTTGATTCCCACGAGCGTCTGCACGACCTCGTCGTGAAGCTCGCGGCTGATCTGCTTCCTCTCGTCCTCCTGAGCCGTAATGATCTTTCGGGCGAGGCTCCGCAGTTTTTTCTGCATGAACTGCGAGTGCTGGTAGAGCTCTAAATAGCGCTCCTTTACCTTCCTGACGGCCTCCTCGCCCGCCTTGCGGCGGCGCACCTCGCGCTCGAGCCTGCGATTGCCGGCCGCCAACGAAGCCGTGTGGACAAGGAGCGTGGCCGCCTTGGCTTTGAAATAGTCGAAGGACTCGCGGTTTGTCCTGTGGTCCCTCTCGATGGGGACAATGGCATCCGAAAAGAAGCTGCCGGCACGCCCGAGCATCGATGCCTTCGATTCGGAGAATTCGTGGGACGAAGCGGTCGAGACAAGGGCTCGCTCGTGCGACCTCGCTAGGCCAAGCGTCTCGACGCCCGAGTCCGGCGCCTTGCGGCCCAGGTCCGTCGGGGCAACCGAGCCTCCGGAACGCTTTGCCCGCAGGTGACTGCGAAGCGAAGCGAGGTAGCTTAGGTCAAAGTCCTTTCCTTTGATTGTCATGTCGTGATAACCGTTGTCGGCCCTCCCGTCCCGGCGGAGTCTTATCCAGGGCAATTAAACGCCGGAAACAGGCGGATTACGATAAGGTATTACCCTACCTTTCCGTCCCTTCATGGGCAACCCTGCCCATAAAAAAGCGGCCCTCCCAGCGTAGGGAGGGCCGCTGCACTGGAATCTATCGGATTAGCCGAGAAGTGTCTGCCACTGGCGGTCCTTGGCGTGGCTGGCCGCCTTGAGGGCGCCTTTCGCCACGTAATCCTTGTAGTTCTCACCGAGGATATTGACCTTCGGGTTGGCAAATCCCTCGTTCTGGAGCTTGGCCTGGAGCGCCGGGCCGAAGCCCTTGATCAGGCTGCCGCCACCCGTGACGATGATGTTCTGCAGCAGCTCGGCGGCCGTGTCGGGATTGGCGCGGGCGATCAGCTCGCGTGTCATCTCGTAAACGCGGTCGAGCAGCGCCTCGCATCCGGCCTGGATGGCGCGGGTGAGGTCGATCTTCCTCACCTTTCCGCCGACCATCACGGTCGCTATCGCGGATTTCGGGGAGTCGGGCGTGTGGACGAATGAGAACTGCTCCTTGATCTCGCGAACCCGCGACAGCGTCAGGCCGCAGTCGGGATACGTGGCGATCGCCGAGTCCAGGATGATCTGGTCGACGGCATCCCCGGCAAAGGGGAGACTCAGCTGGTCGTCAATCGTCGGGTAGTGGCCCTGGACGAGGCAGACGTCCGAGGAACCCGCACCGATGTCAATGTAGAGGGAGTTGAGGACAGGGTCGTTGTATTTCGCATCCGCGAGCTTGGTCTCGTCGCGGAAGCCGAGGGCCGCAAGGAAGGGCTCCGGCACGAAGATGACCTTCTGGAACACGCCCTGGACGGCGTTCCGGGCGTTCTCGCGGGCCACCAGGTCGGAGCTCGCGGGCATGCCGATCACGGCGCGGATCTCGCGCGGCTCACCGAGGAGGCCGCGGAGGTGCTGGGCGAAGAGCTTGGCCGCGGGAAGGTCGGCGATGACGCCGCCCTTGAGGGGCCTGACGACGTTCAGGTGGGCCTTGTACTTGAGGGCCATGCGCCCGAACAGACGCTTGGCGTCGCCCGGGATGACGTTCTCGAGGATGTTGTCGGGTGCGTAGCCGACGACGGTCGGGATCTGCTCGGAGACGGTCGTCTCGTTCGTGCCGTACGGGCTGGCCATGACGCAGGACATGTTGGTGCCCCAGTCGAGTCCGACGACGAGGGTGTTCTTGGCGGTCGGAGGTGAGTCCGGCGTGGCTGTCTGGATGGGAGCTGCGATGAGCTCGGGGAGGCTGGCGGTTTTCATGGGATCTCGTGCTTTATGATGCGGTTTCCAGTTGCTGATTCTGAGGGTTAGGCTGACAGGGCCATCACAGGGCCCTCGAAATTCTCGGTTGTCCGGCAAGAGGCGACCTCGGCGATGGCATCCAGCATGTCGGCGATGTTTCCGATCGGGATTCGCTGGCGCAGGCCGATCCGGCCGTCGGAGGGACGGGCACTCGGGCGCCTGAGCCCAAGGTCGCCGAGGATCATGCGTCGCTGGACGGAGGCCATGGCAACCTGCTCGCGCATGCGCCCGAACATGGCCTTAAGGCTTTCGCGGCTGCGGCTCACGGGAAGCCCGCACGTGCGGGACCACGACCCGATAGCGGCCGGAAGCCGCCCCTGGAGAATCTTCCTCGCGATCACCTCGCGACCCTCGCTGCGGTGCATGCAGGCCTCGAACGTGAGCCTGACGACTTCGTCCCATTCCGCGGAATTTTCTATGCTGTCGATGGCGATCGCTTTGCTGGACCGTGGGTTCATGAAATTTTGCCCACATCAACAGCACCGGCTATGCCATGTATGTAACCAGCTATAATATAGCGTTTTACATAGTCATTTTTACCCGAGACGCAGTCCGCACGGCCCGACAGGCAAAAATTTCCCAGCCGGGAAAGAGGCGGGAGAAGGGGGGAGACTAGGCCGCACCCGAGAACAGCGCCTGGCCGATATACTGGCCCTCGCCGGCTCCCGGCGGGCAGGCGAAAATGCCGCTGCCCGTGTGGGTCACGAACTGGTTGAGCGCGTCCAGCTTCGCCATCTTGTCGAAGATCTTGATGAAGCCCGTGCGGGGATCGGCCTGGTAGGCCACGAAGAAGAGCCCCGCGTCGTACTCTATTCCCTGGCGCCACGGCGGCCAGCGCTCCGAGATGAAGTTGACGCCGTCGTTGTAGGAGTAGCCGCGGCGGAGGACCTGGGCCCCGTCGTTCGTCGACGAGGTAGCGAGCCGTATGTGGGCGTTGTCGGGGATGATGGAGTTCCCGTCCTTGTCGGCGGCATCAAGGTTCATCGGGTCGAACTCGCCCTTTCCACCCAGAGGCGCACCCGTGTCCTTGGCGCGTCCGATGACCTGCTGCTGGAAGTCGACGTCGGTGCCGTCCCAGTGCTCCAGCGCCATGCGGATCCGGCGGACGACGACATAACTGCCCTCCTGCATCCAGCCGGGGCCCTCGGCCCCGGCCCAGACGAGGCGCTCGCGGTCCTTCTCCTCGGGGCGCTGCGTGCCGTCCTTGAACCCCATCAGGTTGCGGGGCGTGACGTCGGCGTCGCCGGAGGCGAAGCCTGTCTGCGCCCAGCGGATCTGGGCGACGCCCGCGCCCAGCCGCGCCAGCTGGCGCACGGCGTGGAAGGCCACCTGGGGGTCGTCGGCGCACGCCTGGATGGAGAGGTCCCCGCCGGTCTTTTCCGCGATCAACTGGTCGCCGTTGAACTTGGGAAGGTCGACAAGCGCCTCCGGGCGCCTTGGGGCCAGGCCATAGCGGTCCTTGCCGTCCTTGGTGAAGAGCCCGGCGCCGAAGCCGAACGTGATCGTGAGCCGCGACGCCGACAGGTCGATTGCCTCGCCGCTGTCCGTCGGGGGCTTCGTGAGGTCGGATTCCATGGGTGCCGCCGTGCGGCCGGCGCACAGGCGCTCGGAGGCGTCAGTCCAGAGCTTGAGCGTCCGGATGACGTCCTCCCTGGTGGGCGCCTCAAGGTCAAAGGCGGCAAAATACGTGTGCCCCTGCTGCGGCGTGGTGATCCCAGCCTGGTGCCGTCCCCGGAACGGCACGGTCGGGGCCTGAGCCAATGCGCCCGGGGCGGGGACGGCCGCAGCCATGCCCTGTCCGAGGCCGACCTTTGCCGCGAGCAGACCGAGGCCGCCTGCGGTCAGGAACTGCCTCCGGGAAAAGGGGCACTGGCCACTCATTTGGCGAGCACCAGGGTGTTCATATCATCCTCCACATAGTAGAATCCGTCGCCATTCGGCGTCGCGGCAATTCCGAAGAGGTCGCCGTTGCCCGCCGGCGTCTGGGCCTTGTCGGTGTCGATCCACTGGGCATAGAGCTGCCTCCTGCTCAAGGGATCGACCTCGACCACCTGCCCTGTCTTTCCGTTGGTGATCAGGAGATTGCCATTGGGGGCGAGGATCATCGCCAGGGGCCGGCGCAGCAGCCCGTCCTTTGTGATTTCACGGCCGTTGCCGGCGCTCGCCCCGCGCGTGGGGGCGTCGTCGATGGCGATCACCCGGTTGTTCAGGGCATCCGAGACATAGAGCGTCTTGCCGTCCGTTCCCAGGGCGAGCCCGGTCGGGCCGACGAGGAAGACGTCCCGGGCCGCGCGCTCGCTCAGGCCGTCGGCGATCACCGTCTCGCTCTGGACGACCGGGACGCCGCCCGCGGGGATCGAGAGCTCGATCCGCAGGACCGTCGCCTTCTTGTAGATGGTCCGCTCCCTGTCCGGGGCCCCAACGCCGAATCCGCTGTTGCTCAGGAAGAGCGTCGCCGAGTCACCGCGGTCGATGACGGCCATGTTGCCCCAGGGTGCGCTGATCTTGTCCGACTTGATGACCCCGGCTACCTTGCCGGAGCTGTCGAGGACAACCAGGCATCCGTCCCCCAGGGTGCCGGTGGTGCCGTCCGTGCTCGGCGCGCTCCCGACGATCACCCACCCCGACTTGAGCATGGCCATCGCGGTCGTGAGGCCCACGCCCCCAGGGCAGCCGGGGAGCTGGCTCGGCAGCCTGGCAAACGTGAACTGCCGTTTGGTCGAGGGGTTGTAGTCCACGATCGTCGACCCCGTTCCCTGGAGGTTGTTTGCGTTGTTGAAATTGTCGATGAGCACGTCCCCGGCCTGGACCGTGCCTGACGAGACGGGCGCCACCACGATCGCATACGGGTTCAGGTCTCCGTTGTCGGAGATGGTCGAGGTCAGCGTGATGTGCCGGCGGGTTGTCTCGAGGAAGCCGGGCCCGCCGAACGAAGCCGCGGGGGCGAGGGCGATCGCCGCGGCGGCGAAAGCGGCCGCGGCCGGGGGAAGGCGAAACGTGAGGACGGGGGCGAGGCTGCGCAGGGTCATGGAGTTTAGAAGGCGATGTTCGTGCGAAGTCCAACCACCCACTCGTTGCCCACGAGGCGGGTGCCCGACGGGTCCGAGGGGTCGGCAATGCCGGCGCCCGGCCTGAGCACATACTGGACATCGGGCTGCACCGTCCACCAGGGGACGATCTGGTACTGGTAGGTCAGCTCCACGAACGTCTCGCCCGACCGGACGGGGCCGTTCGTGCCGCCGAAGGTGTTCGTGTCGCGGTCGAGCGCGGCGGCGCGCGAGCTGATGGCGGCGTAGCCCATGCCGATGCCGACGACATCGTCCTCCCGGTGCTCGAAGGGCTCACGGTACGTGAAGCCGGCGTTCATGCTGGAATCAATGAGGTTGCGGTCCGCCGGGGCGCCCATGGCGCGAAAGAAGACACCGAGCCCTTCCTCGCTCTCCGGGTTTTCCCTCCAGAGGAGCTGGTCCGCCACCGCGTAGAGGGAGTAATCGCCCGTGTGCAGGAGGGGTCTTCCGATGCTGAGGGGATTGGCAAGGGAGAGGCCGTCCGCGCCGAACTCCTGGTCGGCGTAGCTTCCCGCATCGTACCAGAACCCGAGGCGGTACGTGCCGGGCAGCGCCCCGGAGCCGTCCGCGTATTCCATGCTTCCCAGCGCGGGGCGGCTGAACTGGATCTCGGCGATGTAGAGCGGGTGGTCGTTGAGGCGAAAGTTGGTGCCGTGGTTGTCGAGCACCTGGGAATCCCCCGGGCTGCCCGACGCCAGCCCGGACGGATTGTCATCAAACACGCCCGCCATGTAGGTCCAGGGCCCGGTGGGCTGGGCGCGAAACCGTATCCCGAACGAGGACAGTGGGTAGGCGGGGCCACCGGAGAGCAGGTCGGCGGAGGGAAGCATCGGCCAGCCGAACATCGTGTTGACGAAGAGCCCGGCGTACTGGCTGTCGATGAACTCCTGGTCGAGGCTCTGCTGGCCGACCTTGATGTCGGCCTGGCTGTTGAAGAGGGACTGCTGGTACCACAGCTCCCACAGGCGGTCGCTCCGGTCGGCCTCGATCCCGCTCGCCGTCTGGAGCGTCCCGAGGTTTCGGGCGCTTAGGTTGTCGCCGTGGACATCCAGGGCGCTGACATTGAGCAGGCCGCCCCGCCATCCGAAGGCACGCTGCGTGTCCAGCTGGACGTCGAGCGTGGCCAAACCGTCGTAATCCGCGCCCTGCTGGAACCCCCCCGTGAGGTTGCCGAGGACCTCACTCGTCTCATCGAGCGAGAACGAGATCCCGTAAAGCCCGAGTTCGGGCCGAAACCCATCCATGTCGCCGAGCAGGTTGCTGCGCTGCCAAATCCCTCCACTCGGTCCCTCCTGGATCAACTCACCAAAAGACGCGCCGCCCGGACGATTGCCGGCCGACCGATAGGTGGGATCCCAGGTGACGGGCGTCGTGGCTTGGGCGCTCAGGCGCGGCGATACAGGGAATGAAATCACCCCCAGAAGGGTCAACCGGGCCAAAAAGCCGCAGATTCCAGAGGAGGAGCGATTCGATAAGCGGTTGATCACGCAGATGGTTATGTTCGTCGCAGAATTGCAGCGCCTCGCTGAAGCAACAGAGACTCATTCTCATATAATCTTCAATTCTTATTTTGAGATTCGTTCTCAAGCATCGCTGACAACCCGGCTTACGCGTTTCTTTGAGCTCAGGCCGCGAGGCGACCGAGGAGAAGCTGCGTCGCGTAATCCATCCGCACGCGACCGGCCTTCTGCGTCTCGTGAAAGAGTCGGGTCAAGGCATCCATCATCGGTTCGTGCCGCGGGTCGCCTTCCTTGGGCGCATACGACGATGAGAGCAGGCGCCCCTTCAGTCCGGGGAGGTCCAGCGTCTGAAAATTCTCGAACACCTGCTTTTTCCAGTTCCCCGGTCCGAAGAAGGCGTCGCAGAGTCCCTCCTTGTCCAGGTTATCGTGCCGCGCGCGGGAGAGGTCCGTCCTGTATTCCTCCTTCACCCGCTCGTACCCGACCGCAAACGGGCTCTTGTCCGTGATCGCCGTGTTCCAGACGAGCGAGCACCACCCGCCGGGCGCGAGGATCCGCTGGAATTCCCTCCGGGTCGGCACGAGGTCGAACCAGTGGAAGGCCTGCGCGCACGTGACCAGCGCCACCGACCCGGAATCCAGCCCGGTGGCCTCGGCCGTCCCTTTCAGGCTCCTGAAATGGGGATGTCCCCCGAGCGCTGCCTCCGCCGCCCGGCGCATCCCGTCGTTTGGCTCCACGCCCACGACCTGGGCTCCCGTCTCCAGCAGGAGGGTTGTGAAGATCCCGGTGCCCGAACCGATGTCCGCCACCACGCTCGATGGGAAGAGCCCGGCCCTCGAGCTGAGCAGCTGCACCACCGCGAGCGGGTAGCTCGGCCGGTACTTCACGTAGTCGTCGACGCGGTCCGTGAACCGCCGGAGGGGATCGAGGCTGCCCGGCTTGGCCATGGCCTGATCGTCACGCGCCTCGCCGCGCGCTTGCAAGTCCCTGGTCGAGGGGCTCGAACCATTTCTCGCGGCCCCTGAAGCGCGTGAGCGTGGTGAATCCCGCCCTGTGCAGCTGGGAGAGCCCGCGCTCGAACTCGAACAGGATATGCTCCGGGATGTGCCCGTCGGAGGAGAGCGTCACGGGGATTTCCCTCGCGCGGCACCTCACGAGGATGTCCATCGAGGGGTAGGCGTCGGCGCAGGGCCTCCCGAAGCCCGCCGTGTTGAGCTCGACCGCCATGCCGCTTGCGGCGACGGCATCGAGTGCCGCGTCCATGACGCGGGACAGGTCCGCATGCGGCACAAACCCGTACTTCTTCGGCAGGTCGAGGTGGGCAGCCAGGTCGAACAGGCCGCTCTCGGCCATGGAGCGGATGAGGACCCAATAGCGCGCGAAGACCTCGTCCCTCTCCTCCTGCGTCATGCTGCTCCAGAATGTCGGCGAGGCGTCAAACTGCCGCAGGTCCACGTGGTGGACCGAGCCGATGCGGTAATCCAGGGGCAGCGCGTCCATGACGGGCCCGAGCACGCCGGCATGCCCGTCAAACCAGTCGAATTCCGCGCCCACGCGGACCTCCATCTCCCCCCTGCCGCGGAACGAGAGCACATGCTCGACATAACTGGAAACCTCGGCGGGGCGAATCGACCAGCCGGGCGACGTCCCGTCGGGATAGAGGCAGAAATGGTCCGATAGCCCCAGAATATCCACTCCCTCGCTGTCGGCGGACGCGTACATGGCCTCGAAAAACGCCCTCCCGTCGCTCCAGTTCGAGTGGTTGTGGAAGGAGGCGATCAATGGGGACGCCGGCGACCGGCGGCGCGCAGGAGCTTGGCCGTTGCCGGGGACCTTGCGAGTTCGATAGCAGAGCGTACGACCTACCAGCCGGCCGCGTCCCTGATCGGCCCGAGGAGGTCCAGGGCGATCTGCTCGTGCTGGAACGCCACGAGGTGGGGATTCGTGGGCGTCCCCGGGAAGAACCCGGTGTGGGCGATGCGGATCCTCATGTCCCCTGCCGCATTCTGGCGGGCTACCACGGCCTGGATCGTCCGCAGGAGCTGGTCGCGGCCCGCGCGCGAGCGCCCGTCGGAGCCGTCGGATTGGAACGCGCTTTCCGTCAGGATGATGTAGGCGCCCGGGTGCACCTGGCGCACCCGCCTGACGAAGGACGCGTACGCATCGGTGAACTTCGCCTCGTCCTGCGGGCCGGCGTCGAAGTCCGTGCCGTCGTTGATCACGATGAGGTCGGGCTTGTAGGCGGAGTGGTCCCATACCGAAGCCGGGTCGTCCGGCATCGTGCGCTCGAAGAACACCGGGACGATGTTCACGTCGGTCTTGCCCGACCAGTCGCGCGTGATGCCGCGGCCGCCATAGCTCACCAGGTGGACCTGGGCGCCGAGCCACTTCGCGAGCAGCATCCCGTAGGAGCGCGCCGCGTTTGTCGAGCGTGCGGTCGAGTCGTTCTCGGGAGGGAAGCGCTCGTTGTACTCGCCGCACGTGAACGAGTCGCCGATGAACATGAGCCTGCGGGCCGGCAGCGGGGCAGGCGCCAGGACCTCGCATCGGGCGGGAACCTCAAGTCCGTCGAACGAGGCCGTGCCCATCCAGGACTCCGTGCGGCGCACGAGCTCGATGGTCCATCCCGCGGCGGGCGCGGCGCCCGTCGGCAGCGCGATCTCGTTGCGTCCTTCCTTCAGGTGCAGGAGCACCGGGTCCCACCCATTGCACGCGAGGTTGAAGTAGCAGTTGGGAGAGTCGGCGGTCATGACGACCGTCGGGGCCGGACCGCGGAACGCGAACCGGACCGTGATCCCGGGAAACCCCATCCTCGCGGCCGTGCCCGACAGGGCGACGCGCCCCATGTAGGAGATGCGCAGGTCGTTGGGCGCCACGTCGACCGCAGCCCTTGCGGCCGGCAGCGCGCCGACCAATCCGAGTGCGAGCAATGCCAGGCGCGGTAACGGTCTCACGGTCAGGGCAGCGTGGGCTTTGGCGTCACCGGATCCGAGGAAACCGCCAGTGTCCCGTCCTCAAGCCCGTCTGCGTGCGCCGTGAGCTTGAGCGCCCCCGCGTCCCTCGAGGAGCGGATGATCACCTGGCCGAGGCCGTTGAACACGCTCCGCGACCAGTCGATGGGGTCGGCCTGGGCCTGGAGGCGCAGGGAGACGCCCTTGGTTATTCCCGCCCCCTCGGGGCCGTAATTGGCCGCGGCGAGCACCACCACGTTCTCGCCGGGATGAAGGAGGGACTTGGCATCGTAGACCATCGCCGAGCGGGGGTCGATGCTGCCGCCCACCTTCTGGCCGTTGATGTAGGTCGCCACGCCGCCCAGGACCTTGCTGAACACGATCTCCACGGCAGCCGAGTCGAGGTCGGCGGCCGAGACGGTGACGCGCGCGCGGAAGATGCCGCGCTCGCGCAGGCCCAGGGGACCCGCGTCCCCGCGCACGTCGACCGGATCCCACGTCGAGTCGTCAAAGGTCACCCCCTCCTCGGGCAGGTTGTCCGGGTAGGGATCCTTCACCTTCTTCCACCGCCATCCATCGACGGCCATGGTCCGGAATGGCGTGGTCGCCACGAACGTGTCGGCCTCGTGCGAGCTCGGGTCGCCGTTGCCGACGCCGATGATCCGGCCCGGGCCCTCGAGCGCAAAGTTGACCTTGTTGCCGGCGGTCGGGACCACCCTACCCTGCGCGTCCGCCACGGAGACCGTGACGATCGCCGCGTCCTCGCCGTCGGCACCGATGGCCGCGCGCTCCGTCGAGAGCAGCACCTTGGCAGGGGCTCCCGTCGTCTCGACCTTCGTCTCGGCGACGAGCTTGCCCGCCACGTAGGCGCGCGCCGACAGCGTGCCCGGCGCGTAGGGGACGGACCACCTGATCTCCGAGTATTTCATCATCGGCCTCCGGCCGAGGCTCTGACCATTCAGGAGCAGCTCGACCTCGTCGCCGTTGCTCTGCGTGCGCACGTCGATGACCTGTCCCTCGCGGCCCGGCCAGTTCCAGTGCGGCAGGATGTGGACCATGGGCTGGCTGCCCCACTGCGACTGGTAGTAGTAGAAGTTGTCCTTGGGGAAACCGCAGGTGTCCATGATCCCGAAGTGCGAGTTGATGCACGGCCAGCCGTACGGCGTCGGCTCGCCGCGGTAGTCGAAGCCGGTCCACACGAACCCGCCCGAGAGCCACGGCCGGGGCCCGAAGAAGGAGACCCAGGTCTCCGCCGTCTGGGCCCACTCCGGCGCGTTGTCGTCATAGGCGCTCACATAGCCGCGAACCGGGTCGTTCGCATAGATGCCGCGTGTCGAGACCGTGCTTCCCTGCTCGCTGCCGACATTCGGCTGGAGCGGGTGCTCCTTGTGGTAGGCGTCCATGCCGGGCCCGACGTGGTAGCTCCAGCCGCGCACCTCCACGGCCGCG
>Ga0302325_10023046_pt1 | contig 13000 bp, 13 predicted proteins | sample Palsa_T0_2_FD_201948 | JGI IMG/M metagenome (GOLD analysis project Ga0302325, IMG submission 201948) | Peat permafrost microbial communities from Stordalen Mire near Abisko, Sweden - Palsa_T0_2 | ecosystem: Environmental > Terrestrial > Soil > Palsa > Peat permafrost | place: Sweden: Abisko... | reverse complement strand
AAAACGCGGCCGAGATTGGGTGATGCAAGCCCTGAACCCCGAAACCGTCGCCGCCGGATATGAAGCCATGTACCGCGCGGCGATCGCCGAAAATTCCTCCCTCGCCCGGTACTCCGGGAGAGGGCAGGGGTGAGGGCCGAGCTGAGAAATCCGTCCGATTTTTCCGAACAAAAAAGACCCTCACCCCAACCCTCTCCCGGAGTACCGGGCGAGGGGGAATATCCGCGCGCCGCGAATTTCCCGACGGACTTTTTTGAACTTCCGATAGAATGGTTTGCGGCGATGATCAAGAAGTTTTCCGTATTCACCCTTCGCATCCTGGCAGTGATTTCATTCCTGCTGGCAATCGCATGGTCCGTCGTCTGGGCGAGTCGGCTGTTGCCGCGAGGTTACCAAATTGATGTCCGCAAGGTTGTGTCGCTAAGCAAGGATCATGAAATCGATATCTCTGCCGGCTGGAATTATCTGTACATCTTTTCGATACGGCACAACGAAGAAGTTGTAGGACCGAATGCCAACAATCTCGCCTCCGTTCTTGCATTTTTGCGACCCTTTGGCACGGTGCGGTTCTTCGGTTTTGCCGCGATTGAGAAATTCACCGGGCCGGCGATAAAGACCCGACCGGATGGTCGCGTCGTCGTGTTTGCCAACCAAAATGGACTCGAAATCGGCATGGGCTATCCAATTCTCCTATTCATGATTCTTCCCACCATTTTGTGGACGCGGCCAACGATTCGCTGGATCAAAAACCGATTCGTCAAACCACCCGGGTTTTGCCGCAAGTGCGGGTACGATTTGCGGGCGACGCCGGAGCGGTGTCCGGAATGTGGGACTCTTACCCCGCACGAAGCCCCGGATGTACATCCGGAGCTCCCGCAATAATCACGGCTGTTTCACCGGCTGCAATTCCGTCCAATTTCCGTTTTCGTAATGGCTCGGATTGAAATTCTCATCGTCCGTGTAAATCACTTCCCCGCTGGAGTCGCTCCAGGCGTGTGTGAAATCATCCGGCACCTGCACGATATTCCCGCTATTGGGATCGTAGCAATTCACCACGCCGCGAATCGCCCCGGCGTCGTAATTTTCCACGGCGTTGAACCGCGCATTTTCATTCGATTGCCAATCCGCCATCTGCTCCTGCGACATCTGCTGCTGCGCCTGCGCCTCGGCGGCGGCGCGCTGCATGATCGCGGTCTCGTCGGTATAAAATTTCTGGATCAACATCTGCGTCACCTGGTCCACCGCCCTGGTGAATTTCTGCGTCTCCTGCAACGAACCGGCAATCAAATCCAGTTTTCCAATCTCCTTATCCAGCGAACCCTGTGGCGCATAAACCAGCGTGATGTGATCCAATCCCCAGACGACTCCGCCCTGGCCCTTGTTGTAGAGAAATACGCAGACGATCTCGCCCTCTTTGCTGATCCCATCCGATTGATATTGCACGCGCATCTTGGCCGCGCGAATCGTACCCGCCGGTTGGCCGGGCTTGTTGTACGTCGGCGCATACGCCGCCGCGACCTTGGGCAATTCCTCCGAAGAAATTTCCTTGTAATTGGCCGCGATTTGCTTCATGTAAACGGGAATGATGAATTTTTTGATCGCGTCGATCGGCCCGCTGGGCGGTTTGACGATCGGGCAGCCCTGGCTCTTACCCCCCATCTGCGCGGAATACTGCTGCATGGTCGGCGACCAGACGCAAAGAATCGCCGGCAAAGAGGAATAACCCTCGCTGTTGTCGGCGTCGGATGCATGAACCAACACATTCACCGGGGCCACCGTGCGATCCGTGTCCCATGTGATTTTCCCCAGCGCCTTCCAATCGGCTGGAACCAAAAGCGTGTACGCATCCAGGCCGGTGCCCGTGTCGTCCTTGATGGTCGTGCGAATCATCCGCACGGTGCCGGGTGGTAGCGTGGCCGGGCCGTCGGCGCGAGCGATTGCGGTGAAACCAACCAAAATTATCAAAGCGCTGATTCGAGCGATTGCGTGGGACATGTTGGTGCTCCGATTCTGTCTTTATCGGCTCGATTTCCGGGGGAATTATTTTGGTTTATCGGCCAAAACCCACGGATAGCTATCCGTGGGCTTTCGTTGGCGCGGACATTTTATTCGGGTCATTCTCCGCGCGGCACAATGGTAATATTCCCGCTGGCGCGCGTCGTCGATTGAATCGTGAAATCCCTGTTCTTCAACATGTGGATAATTTCCGACCCGGCCAGCAGCATCGGCCCATAACCATGCACATCATCCGTTTCCGGCCGGGCGTAATAATAGGGGTAGTCGTCAGCGAATCCGGTGCCGATGCACACGCCGCTGAGCCGGCCATCCGCCCCGACGCGCGTCCTCAATCCTTCCCAGCCGCTCAGCGCCACCGGGCCGTAGGCGGTTGAATTGAGCCAGCCGTGATTTACGCCCTTGGCGATCGCATACACAAACATGCCGGAGCAGGAAGTCTCGGTGAAAGTGTCGGGGCGGTCGAGCATGTTATGCCACAATCCATTGCCCGCCTGCATCGATGCCACGCCCTTCGCCTCGGCGCGGAATAGTTTGAGCACATCGGCCCGCCGCGGATGATCGGCCGGCAAAACCTCCAGCAGATCCGCCATCGCCATCATGCACCAGCCGTTGGCGCGGCCCCAGAAATAGTTCGGCTGATCATCCGGATTTTCCCCGGTCCAGCCGTGGGTGAAGAGGTTTTTCTCCGGCACCCAGAGATGTCCGCCGATTTGCAAAACCTGTTTGCAAGCATCGTCGAAATATGCGGGGTTGCCGGTAAGAGCGCCCATTTGCGAAAGGGATGAAACGCTCATGAACATGTCATCGGCCCAGATGGACTGATTGACCGGCCGTTTGCGCGCCAGCGTGCCGTCCTTGAGGCGGTACTGTTTTTTGGAAATAAAATCGGCGGAGCGCTGGATCGTGTCCATCATATCGGGGCCGATGTGGTGCATGCGGGCGCGGATCATGGCCGCCGACAACGCGCCGCAATCGTCCAGCGACATGGGGTGGAGCAGCCCGCGAAATGGCCGAGTCGCCGGCCCACCGGCGGGACCGGGGCCAAGCGCGAGATAGCTTTGTATTTCCGTAAAAATCCGATCCACGAATTCGTCGTAGCGCGGATCGCCGGTTGCATCGCCGGCGGCGATCATCCCCGCATATGCCACGCCCATGGGATATGCGTTGGGCACAAATTTCTTTTCCTTGCCGGGATCGAGGATCAACACGCGAGTCGTCGGCCCACCGCCCATCGGCCGGCTGGTTGCCCAGATTTCGCGGATGACCACCGCATCATCGAGCCGCCCGCGCACCCGATTCATCACATCAATGACGCTCTGCGTGGTCGGTTTGCCATATTCGATGGGATAGTTGGAACCCTGCGGCACCGGCTGTTCGGTCGCGCAGCCGACGACGATCAGCCCGATACCCAGCACGAGCAGCGATCCCCAGATGCGGATGTGACGCGAGTCCAAAGCATAGCGCATGAGATTGGCTCCGAGAGGTTAGCGATTGGCGAAGTTTCGCGGATTACTGGGCGGCCCGCAACCCGCCCAAATGATAAAAAATTTAGCCACCGATGGGGCACCGATTAAGAGGGATAAAGGCGTCTAATTATCCGATTTTATCGGTGCGAATCGGTGTCATCGGTGGCTAAGTTTTTTGCTCCAATTCACTTGGCGGTTTTGCGCCGTTTTGTCGAATTCTTCGGTCGCCAAATGCGTACGTTCTGGTCGGATTCGGTAACCTCCGGTTCCCACGGTTTGCTGCTGCGGATCGCCGGCAGGCCTTTCATCTCGTTGATCTTGTCGCGCAACTGCGCGGCTCGCTCGAATTCCAGGTTCTTGGCCGCCTCGAGCATTTCCTCTTCCAGCAATCGAATCAGTTCGCTCTGGTCGAATTGATCGATATTTTCATGAATCGCTTCGCGCACCGTGCGGCGGGCCTTCATTTCCGATTCGATGCCGGTGCGGATTTCCTTCTGGATGGTCGTCGGCGTGATGCCGTGATCGGCGTTGAATCGCAATTGCAATTGGCGCCGGCGGAGGGTTTCGTCCATTGCCTTCTGCATCGCCGGGGTGATCGAGTCGGCGTAGAGAATCACCTTGGCGTTCACATTTCGCGCGGCTCGGCCGATAGTCTGAATCAGCGAAGTTTCGCTCCGCAAAAATCCGGCTTTGTCCGCATCCAGAATCGCTACCAGCGACACCTCCGGCAAATCCAAACCCTCGCGCAGCAGGTTGATCCCCACGAGCACATCGAAATCGCCCTTGCGCAGATCGTTGAGAATCTCCACGCGCTCCAGCGTCTGAATCTCGCTGTGCAGATACCGGCCACGAATGCCGGCCTCCTGAATGTAGGTGCTGAGATCCTCGGCCAGACGCTTGGTGAGCGTCGTCACCAGCACGCGCTCGCCGACTGCGGCGCGCTGGCGGATTTCCTCCAGCAGATGCGGCACCTGGCCTTGCGCCGGATGCACGACGATTTCCGGATCGACCACTCCCGTCGGACGGATCACCTGCTCGACGACCTCGCCGCCGGTTTTTTCCAGTTCATATTTCCCCGGTGTGGCCGAGACGAAAACGACATCGTGCCACATCTGCTCGAATTCCTCGAAGCGCAATGGGCGGTTGTCGAGCGCACTGGGCAGGCGGAATCCGTGATCGACCAGCACTTTTTTGCGCTGCTGATCGCCGTTGAACATCGCGCGGACCTGCGGCAAGGTCACATGCGATTCGTCGATGATCATCAGAAAATCCTTGGGGAAATAGTCGATCAGTGTGTACGGTTTTTCGCCCGGTTTTCGGCCATCCAGATGCCGGCTGTAATTTTCGATGCCAGAGCAGAAGCCGGTTTCCTGGATCATTTCCAGATCGTATTTGGTGCGCGCCAGCAATCGCTGGGCTTCCAGAAGTTTTCCTTCGCCTCGCAGTCGCATGGCCTGGAGATCGAGTTCCTCGCGGATGGATTGCACGGCCGCCTCGATGCGCTCCTTGGGCATAACATAGTGCACCGCGGGGTACACGAAAATCTGCTCGTCATTCCGGAGCACTTCGCCCGTGAGGGGGTTGATGAAGTCGATGGCGGTGACTTCATCGCCGAAGAATTCGATGCGATAGGCGTATTCCTCGTAGGCGGGATGCAGTTCGACGACATCGCCGCGCACTCGGAACGTGCCCCGACGGAAGTCGATGTCGTTGCGGGCATATTGGAGATCGATCAATTTCCGCAGCATCTCGTCTCGATCGATCTGGCTCCCCTTGCGGATCGGCAAAACCGATTCGCGATAATCCTCCGGCGAACCCAATCCGAAAATGCACGACACGCTGGCGACCAGCAGCACATCGTTGCGGCTCACCAAATTGCTCGTGGCCGCCAGGCGAAGGCGATCCAGATCGTCATTTCGGCTGGCGTCTTTTTCGATATAAATGTCCCGCTGCGGGATGTAGGCTTCGGGCTGGTAGTAATCGTAATAGCTGACGAAATACCCGACGGCGTTGTTGGGAAAAAGGTCCTTGAATTCCTCGTACAACTGAGCGGCCAGCGTTTTATTATGCGAGATCACCAATGTCGGCCGGTTGAGCCGGGCGATGGTGTGGGCCATGGTAAAAGTTTTGCCCGAGCCGGTGACGCCCATGAGGGTCTGGAACCGCTGGCCGCCGCGGATGGAGTCGGTGAGCTTATTGATCGCCGCCGGCTGATCGCCCTGGGGTTGGTAGGGGCTGATGACCTGGAAGTTTGGCACGGGAGGATTATAGCGGCCTCGTCACCCGAAAAAGCAAATGCAACCGCCGAGGTGCCGAGAACGCCGAGACAAACGCCGACGAATGCAAATGCATGGTATGGATTTCAAAAATCAAATTCCGAATTCCCTTTATCTCGGCGTCTGCCTCGGCGTTCTCGGCGCCTCGGCGGTTGCATTGGGATTCGTCGATTACGGTCGGGTCGTCGAATTCGCCGGAAAAATCAAATACTGATCCAACCGCTCCGAGATTGTCGGTCCGATCCCTTTCACGAGCATCAAATCCTCGGATCGATGAAACGGTTTTCGTCCCGGATGCGATGCGATCCACTCATCCCGAAAATCCACAATTGTCTGGGCGCGTTTTTCGCCAAGATCGGGAATGGCAGCCAATTCGGATGCCGTCGCGGTGTTGGGATCGAGACGGTCGGCGAGTTGATCGGCCAATGGCCCGCGCGCGGGCTGGGGATCGGGGATGGTTTGGCGATTGAAATACCAATGCACGAAAAAGATTGCGATGAGAACGAAAAGGATCGCGGCCAGGCCTCGACGCTGCGAACTTGTCCACAGCTCGAAGGTCTGGCCGGGCATGGTTTACGCCTTGCGCCACTGGTGGAATTGCTCGCGCATTTCCTGGAGTTTCTGGAACGCCGGCTTGGGCCGGAGCATGTCATCCAGCAATCCGCCGCCGGGCAGGGATGGATTGATGTCGGCCAAATCCTGCCAGGCGATGGCTTCGACATAGGGTTTGCTGAGCGCCAGGCGGTACGCCGTGGCCATCCACTCGGCCTGAAGCTCCGGGTCCCACGGGCGTTTCCATTGTCCACCGAGCATCGGATCAAGGCGGCCCTCGAAGCGGTCGTTGGGATCGCCGCTGTGCCGGCCGGGAACGCCAAGGCCCGTGATGAAAACCGGCCGGCCGAGGGTGGAAAATTTGTCGAGCATGCAACTGAATTGAAACAGATCACGGACGAACGTGCCGGAGGAAGGAACGCCCATTTCCATTTCCAATCCGAAAGCCTCGAAGTTGATGCCCGCCTGGGCGACCATTTCGGCGTAGAGCATCGGCGGCACGCTGCCTCGGCCGCGCGCGTGGTATTCGCCGAAGGGATGCTTGATCGTCACCAGCGTTTTGGCGGTGGGCAGAAGAGTTTTCACCTGTGCCACCAGCAGCCGCGTGAGTTCGATCACCTGCTCGAAGCTGAGGGAAAAAACCGTGTTGGTGTGCAGCCCGGCGCAGACGTTCCAGACGGAAATCACTTTGCGATATCGCGTGACGACCTTCTGGACATATTCGTAAGCCAATTCGCGGATGGTGTCGAAATCGTGTTCCCAAATGAACAGCCAATCGGGGACTTCGCCCTCGGTGAAATCGATCAGCGGACCGCCGACGATGGGCAGGCGTTTTTTAGCGAGGGCTTCGACCCATTCATCGGTCGCCGCGGCGTCGAAGGATTGCTCCTGCGGCTGCATTTGCCGCCAGCGCAATGGCAGCACGGCATAGTCGAAACTACTGAGCATCGTGTCGCGGTATTTCTGGTTCTGAACCTGCGGATCGACCCGGCATCCGAAAATGTGTTTCACGAATCCGTTGGTGGATTTGCGGCGATTGATGAGCAGATCGCTGTGAAATGCCGCGAGTTGCTCGGAGAGATCGACCGAGATGATCAGCGATTGATCCGCCAGCTTCGCCGCTTCGATCGGCTCGTCGAGCTTGCCCAGCGCATCGGCAAACATGGCCTGGGCCTCGCGGAAGCGCAGAACATATTTTTCCGCTTTGGGGAAATCGAAGAGATTCCAATCCTCCTGCTTCTGCACGATTTTCATCAGCCGGGCGCGAGCGAGCTCGACATTGAGGTTGTAAGGCCGATCGCGGTGTTGCAGGCGCGTGGTTTCCAGATGGAAAGTCCCGATGCCGGGCACCTCCCACAGCAGCGCCAGGCCCATGGCGTGTTCCTCGGAGCGGTTGATGCTGAGCAACCCGTCCCGGAAGGAAATTTCCGCGGGCATGGGAACGCTTTCGGGTCCCATGGCCATGGGAGCGATGGGAGCGAAATGAGACAGGCGAGCGCCGTCCCGATAGATTTCGAATTTCACGGGCATAGATCGGCGGGCATCTTAGCAAACCGGGACGGGCACGGCGAGCATGGAAGAATTCTCCGAAAAACAAAGAGATTGAACCACGAAGACACGAAGGCACGAAGCGGCGTTCGTGGCTCGGTTAGTCTCCCGCAATGGCTGTCGCATCATTTTTATTTAAAATTGAATTCCAATCGTTTATTTCGCCGAATCGATCCGAAACGTCGCAAACCGCTTCGTGTCTTCGTGAATTCGTGGTTCAATACTTCTTTGCGTTGCGCCGCTTGGCGTCGTAATTTGGTGGCGATGCGGCCGGCGGTTCTGCAAACCGATCTTCCGTTTCCCCTGCGGCGTGGGAAAGTGCGCGATGTGTACGATCTGGGCGATCAGCTTCTCATCGTCGCCACCGATCGGATTAGCGCGTTTGATTGCGTGATGCCCAATGGAATTCCCGACAAGGGGAAGATTCTCACGGCCATCAGCCTGTTCTGGTTCGAGAAGTTCAAGGACCAGTTCCCCAATCATCTGATCGAATCGGATGCGGCGAAATTTCCGGCGGCGCTGGCCAAGTTTTCCGGCCAGATTGCCGGGCGGTCGATGCTGGTGCGAAAGGCGCGGGTGATTCCCATCGAGTGCGTGGCGCGCGGATACTTGGCGGGATCGGGTTGGAGCGAGTATCGCCAGAGCGGAAGCGTCTGCGGGATCGCGCTGCCTATGGGATTGCGGCAATGCGAAAAACTTCCCGAGCCGATCTTTACGCCAGCCACCAAGGAGGAAGAGGGGCACGATATCAACATCGGATTCGAGGAAACATCCCAGCGCATCGGCGCGGACACGGCGAAAATTCTGCGCGACCGCACGCTAAGCCTCTATCGACAAGCCGCTGATTATGCCCGCCAGCGCGGCGTGATCATTGCTGATACGAAATTTGAATTCGGCCAACTGGAAAACGACGAGATCATTCTGATCGACGAAATTATCACCCCCGACAGCAGCCGATTCTGGCCCGCCGATGGTTACGAACCCGGGCACGATCAGGAAAGTTTTGACAAACAATATGTGCGAAACTATCTGCATCGCCTCGCCTGGAACAAAACCCCGCCCGCGCCGGCGTTGCCGGAGGATGTGGTCGAGGGAACCCGGCGGAGATATATCGAAGCGTACGAAAAAATCACCGCATCGACCTACTCCTTCGACGGTTGACCGTTGAAGTTGATTTGAATTTTTTCGCTCAATTCCGTGGGAATACACAGAAGATTCGCCCCGTTTTCGTACACGACATAATTCAATTGCACGATGGCCTGTTGAAGTATCTCACGATTGCCCTTGAGATACTCTACATACATGACCGGCCGGCAGCGACGAATCGTTTGGGCACTTCCCTGCAAAACCTGCAACTCCATACCCTCGGCATCAATTTTCATGAGATGGACTTGGGGGAACTCAAATCGATCGATAGTTGTCAGTTGGATATATTCGGTTTTGGCCGAATCGTGGCCGCGCTGTTGCGGCAGCGGCTCGGATTGTTCCGGCGCGAATTCGACGCTGCCGAAATTCATCGGCCGGTTGTAATCGAACTGCGGGATTTCAATTCGATCTTCGTGATCGCCCAAAGCCACGTTGTGGCAATAGACATTGGTCAGGGAATTGAGTGCGATTGTGCCGACCAGAAGATTGTAAATCATCCGCTGCGGCTCGAAGGCGTGGACCTTGCCGCTGGGTCCGACAACGCGCGCCAGGGCGAGCGAGTATGTGCCGATGTTGGCCCCGATGTCGAGCACCGTCAGATTCGGTCCCAACATCTGCAGCATTTGGGCCAGAAGCATGATCTCGCTGTGATCGCTCGGCTGGCCGGTCTTGAACAGGGGATTGGTCTGGTACATATCATGGCGATTGACGAGCATCTGGCCGTAAACGGTGGGGACGATGATCGTGAATGGGATGACTGGCTTGGGATTCATGGGGCCTTACGTTGGTGAGGTACAGTTTGGCAGCACCGCAGGCGCGATGCAAGAAATTGCTTAATTCCGAACAGTCAATCGATTGCCGGAGGGATCGCGAAGTGAAATACCATGAGGAAGGATTTCCGTCGGAATATTTTTAGCAGTCGCCCTCGACTGGACGCGCGCCAGTGCGTCTCCGCTGGGAAGATCGATTTGAAAATTCTTCAGCCCAATCGACCCATCCGGCGCCGGCGGCGCGCCTTTGCTTTCCCAGGTGTTTATGCCCAGATGGTGATGGTATCCGTCGAACGACATGAACGTCGCCGCATTGCCGTACCGCGCGGTGACATCCATGCCGATCACGTCATGGTAAAATGCCTCGGCGGTGGCGAGATCGGCGACGCGAAGATGAATATGGCCCATCACGGTGCCGACAGGCATTCCGATCCAGGGCTCGTCGGAGTCTGAGATTTCCTTCAACAGATCGGCTACATCCAACGCCAACGTGCCCATCTGGATTTGTCCGCCTTTGAACACCCACGCTTCACGCGGCAGATCGCTGTAAATTTCAATTCCATTTCCATCCGGATCCGAAAGATAAATCGCTTCGCTCACGCCATGGTCGGAAGCGCCATGGATCGGAACGCCCGCGTCGATGAAATGTTTGAGCTGCCGAGCCAATGCTTTGCGGGATGGCAGCAGAATCGCCATGTGAAACAGCCCGGTTGTTCTCCCCGGCTGAACAGCCCCAGGTCGTTCTTCGAGAACGACCATTTCAATCTCATTTTTCCCCAATCGCTGGATCGCGTTTGGTTCGGTCGAATCTCCGCTCAGAATCTCCAGTCCGATCCCCGCGCGATAAAATGCCGCTGTGCGGCGAAGATCGCCGGTGATCAACCTGATCGGGCCGATGACGGGGCGCGTTTGCATGGGTCGCCAGTTTACTTGTTCGTTGTTTCAACCAACACTTTTCCGATGCGCGTCGCTTCGTGATAAATCAAAACAGCCGAAACATCGTTGGTCTCAACAACAGCCACGGGTCCGGCGTTCTTGGCGAGAAAGCGGTAGACGGTGTCGTCGATCGTGGCCGGCCCGACTTTGCCGGTGAGATGCGACTTCATCAGCAGGGCGTCAAATGTGCCGGCGGGAACTTGCAGGCGATAAGCGCCAAGATACGTGAATTGGATATTCAGTTGACCGGAGTGCGTTTGCACATCGGGCTGCGACAGGTCGGCCACCGAAACATTGCTGACAATCTCGCGGGTCTGGCCGGGAACCATGTCCGCCAGAAAAATCGGCTGGGCCGGCGTGAAGCGGGAGATCACTCCCTCCCGATTGTCTTCCGAAGCGTAACACATGAAATTCCCCTGAGGATCGAGCTGGCCAAAGAGCACGTTGCGACCATCGCCGAGGTCGAGCCTGATGCCGGTCATGCCGCCAGGACGGTCGAGCAAGAGGGCCGATCCGTTTTGCACCGTTCCCGGCGCTTTTCCGGAAATCACTCGCATTTGCCATGCGATGCCGTTGTGGATCGAGATCAGATCATTCAGCCCATGCGGCAACGCCGGTGCGCTAATCGCCTCGCCAACAACGCCAGCGCCAAGATATTCGTTCAATGTCTGGCGATCACTGTCAGGCAACGGACGCGGCGGATAATCGTCCGCCAGCAAGTGAGAACAAAGAAAACACAAAACCAACAGAAAGCCAAAATTAATGTTGAGGGATTTCATAAGGCCTATCTTATCCCGCCAGGTCGGGTTTGGCTGATTTCTTCTCTCGGTGATTTATGGGTAAATTGTTGTAGCGTCTTATGAAAAGCCACACGGAATACCTCACGTTCAACGTGCCCGGCCGCGTCGGGTTTGTGAATATCACATCGCAGGTGCAAAATGCCGTGGAAAAAAGCGGGGTGCGGGAGGGACTCGTGCTTTGCAACGCCATGCACATTACCGCTTCGGTTTTCATCAATGATGAAGAAACCGGCCTGAAGGAAGATTACAAGCGATGGCTGGAAAAACTCGCCCCGCACGAGCCGATTTCGCAGTACGACCACAATCGCACCGGCGAGGACAACGCGGATGCGCACATGAAGCGGCAGATCATGGGCCGGGAAGTCGTGGTCGCCATCACGAAAGGCAAACTGGATTTCGGGCCGTGGGAGCAAATCTTCTACGGCGAATTCGACGGGCGGCGGGCGAAGCGGGTGTTGATTAAGGTGATCGGCGATTGATTCACCCCACACCAGTGGCCGGGAATTGCGACCAGTTTTTGTGTCTTTGAAATTAGTGGCTGCCCCGGCTTGCCGTATGCCGTAGACTTGTCGAGCATAAGAATGGCCATTGGCAAAAGCTTTAATATATCCTCTGTGTCTGAAATGCGGCGTCCGCTCCTAAAAATAGCATTGACAATTTCCATTGCGCTCTTGCTCTGCGCATCTCTTCTAGTTCTCGTCAACAGCCATCATGTAACTATGCAACAACGTCAAATTCTATATCACACAAACGCACAGGCGCTTTTAAACGCATGTGTTTTAATCTCTAACAACAAAAGCCACTATCGCCATGACCCAGACTGGCATAATCTGTCCCCCGGAGATTTCACTTACCCCGATCCGTCGGACCCGGCCATGCCCGGTATAGTTGCACAACTTCGTCCAGGTTACATCGTCATTGATCCTAATTCAGTAACACTTGAATTCGGAGGGGGGTTTCTACATTTTGGAGTGACGGCATTTATGAATGGCTCACCCGGTCATGGGACACTCCAACTTACCCCTGGCCTGTGGTATTTTTCCGACGATGGAAAGATACCACCAAAATAGCAATGCCCTTGCTCTGTATTGACCCCCGCTTGATGCCCGGCGATTCTCAGATTATCGGAAGGGCTCAGTAATTGCGGACAGCCACCTATTTCATTGCCATTGAAAATGATAATGCGCATGGACTTCCGTTGAGCATAAATCTTGGTTGTTCCCCTTATTCCTTTTCTTCTTTGAGGCCCGCGCTGACGCGGAATGTGTGGCCGTCGGGATGGCGGATGTGGCATTCGCGCACGCCCCACGTCTCGTCGGTCGGCGCTTGGGTCGTGGTCATTCCATGCTTGAGTGCCAGGGCATACGTCGCGTCCACATCTGCCGGCGTTGGCACCCACCAGGACATCCAGACCGCTCCGGTGTCATCATCCCGTTCAAATCTGGGCGGGTTCCCGCCGCGGGCGCCTTGGGCATCCTTGCAAAGGAATA